>Ga0210049_1001407_pt1 | contig 22471 bp, 23 predicted proteins | sample CryGeyCG2014_300_2_FD_183964 | JGI IMG/M metagenome (GOLD analysis project Ga0210049, IMG submission 183964) | Groundwater microbial communities from aquifer - Crystal Geyser CG06_land_8/20/14_3.00 (SPAdes) (version 2) | ecosystem: Environmental > Aquatic > Deep subsurface > Groundwater | place... | reverse complement strand
TATACCGTAAATCTTGGCCTTCCGCTATTTTTTCAATTTCCACTTCCGGAGCGCCAATCACTTCCAGTTTTTCTTTGACCACGAAATCAAGGTAGCTTTTCTCTACGGCTTTTTGGGAAGCGCTATTTAACACCGCGCCTTTCCCCACTTTTTGTTCCACCAGATTTTGCGGCGCTTTGCCTGGCCGAAAACCGGGAATTTTAAATTCCTGCGAAATTTCTTTGACGGATTGGTCTATATATTTTTTCCAATCGTTCCAGGGAACGGTTATTTCAAATTCAATTCTGGATTTAGGTAAATTTTTCATAACAAAGATTAATTCAATTAGAGTTGTAATTATTTCAAAAATGTCTTTGCGAGCCCCAAAGGGGCGTGGCAATCTAATTTCAAAAATTCATTAGATTGCTTCGCGGAGTTTATACTCGTGCAACGGGTGCTCGCAATGACAATTAAAAAACTTGTGAATATTTTTTAGATTATAAATCCGGCAATCAGCAACGCGACAATGTTGATAATTTTAATCATCGGATTGATAGCCGGTCCGGCCGTGTCTTTATAGGGATCGCCGACCGTGTCGCCGGTCACCGCGGCTTTATGCGCCTCGGAACCTTTGCCGCCATAATGGCCTTCTTCAATATATTTTTTCGCGTTATCCCAGGCGCCGCCGCCGCTCGTCATGGAAATCGCCAGGAAAATTCCCGTAATAATCGTGCCGAGTAACAATCCTCCCAGAGCCTGCGGCCCCAGAAAAAAGCCGACCAGAATCGGAGAAAAAACTGCCAAAAGCGCCGGCAAAATCATTTCCCGAATGGCCGATTTTGTCACAATATCCACGCTGGTGGCGTAATCCGGCTTGGCTGTGCCTTCCATAATGCCTTTGATTTCCCTAAATTGGCGGCGCACTTCTTCCACTACCGAACTAGCCGCTTTGGAAACGGCGCGCATGCAAATTGACCCGAAAAGATAAGGAATCATCCCGCCGATCAGCAATCCGGCTACCACATAAACATTATCCAGTTTAAATTCCAAATTGACCGCGCCTTTTTCCGTTAATTCCTGGACATAGGAAGAAAAAAGCACGATGGAAGCTAATCCGGCCGAAGCAATGGCATAACCTTTGGTCACGGCTTTGGTCGTATTGCCGACCGCGTCCAAAGCGTCCGTCACTTTTCTCACATCCTGGCTCATGCCGGACATTTCCGCGATTCCGCCGGCATTGTCCGTAATCGGCCCGAAAGAATCAATGGCGACAATAATCCCCGCCAGCGACAACATACTCATCGCCGCAACCGCCACGCCATAAAGGCCGGCCAGAGAGAAAGAACCCATGATGCCCGCCACAATCACCACAATCGGCAAGGCGGTCGATTCCATGCTCATCGCCAGACCCATGATAATATTGGTTCCGTGTCCGGTTTTGGAAGAAGCGGCAATTTCCCGAACCGGACGAAATTTTTTCGAAGTATAATATTCCGTGATAACCACCATGGCGGCGGTAATGATAATCCCGATGACAGCCGCGCCATAAATATTCAAGAAGGCATAAATTCCGTTGTCAGCCATTAAACTTTTCGTCAGCGGATAAAAAGCGATAAGCGCGATTGCCGAAGAAGCGATTAATCCTTTATATAAAGCGCCCATAATACTGCCTTTGCCTAAACGCACGAAATAAATTCCTAGGATCGAAGCCGCGATAGAAACCGCGCCGATAGCCAAAGGATAAACCACGGCCAAAGAGAATCCGCTATCTGACGGAATGAAAGTCAGCGCGCCCAAAATCATGGCCGCGATCGCCGTCACCGCGTAAGTTTCAAAAAGATCGGCCGCCATGCCGGCGCAATCGCCGACATTGTCTCCGACATTATCGGCAATCACCGCCGGATTGCGCGGGTCGTCTTCCGGAATTCCAGCCTCTATTTTACCAACCAAATCAGCCCCCACATCGGCCGCTTTGGTAAAGATGCCGCCCCCCAGACGGGCGAAAACACTGATTAAACTGCCCCCGAATCCCACGCCAATCAAAGCTTTTAAGTTGCCGTCTGACAAGATATAAAATCCGGTCACCACTAAAAGTCCCAAGCCAATCACCAGCAATCCCGTTACCGCTCCGCCGCGAAAAGCTATGGACAGGGCTTTTTCCAAACCACTGGTCGCGGCTTGTGCCGTTTTCACGTTAGCGCGGACAGCCACATTCATTCCGATATAACCGGCCAAGGCCGAAGCGACCGCTCCCACTAAAAATCCCAGACTGGTGCTCAAACCCAGTGAAAAATATAAAATGACCGCGACAAAACCCGCGACGAACGCGACTGCTTTATATTGCCGGTTCAGATAGGCCTTGGCTCCTTCGCGGATCGCGTTGGAAATTTCCACCATTTTCCCTTCTCCCGAAGGAAATTGATTCACCCGATAAGCTAAGAAGAGAGCGTAGCCGATGGCCGCCAGAGAGGCAGCAATCGCGTAAAATTCTACTGACATAAATTTAAAAAATTAATTAATTATTCAAAAATACTTTTACTGAAATGCAAAGATTTTTTAAAATTATTTGTCCTTGTCTAAAATTTGTCATTGCGAAGGAGTTTCGCCTCGAAACGACTGCGGCAATCTAATTTTTAAAATTTATTAGATTGCTTCGCTTCGCTCGCAATGACATATACGATAAATACCAAGCTATTTTTTTTCAGCTGCCGTTACTTTTTTTGTTTTCTTTTTCGGTTTTTCTTCCACTTTTACCTCCGCCTTTTCTTCTACTGCCGCAGCTTCTTCCGGCTTAACCGGTTCTTCTGTTTCTTGTCCGCCGGCAGGCAGGTTTTCTTCCGCTACTTCGGCCGGCACTTCCTCCCCGTCCTGTCTGACTCCCAAAATATCAATTCTCCATTCCGTGAGTTTGGCCGCCAAGCGCACGTTTTGCCCGCGCTTGCCGATCGCCAGAGATAACTGATCTTCCGGCACGCTCACAGTGGCCTCTTTTTTATTTTCCCGCACATCCACTCTTAAAACTTTGGCGGGACTCAACGCAGCCGCGATGAATTTGGCGATATCGTCATTCCACAAAATAATATCGATTTTTTCTCCGCCCAATTCGTCAATAATGGCTTGCACGCGCGTGCCTTTCTGGCCGACGCAGGAACCGATGGGATCGATACCCTCTTCGTTGGAAGCCACCGCGATCTTGGTTCTTTCTCCGGCTTCCCGCGCGATGGCCTTAATTTCCACCACGCCGGAAAAAACTTCCGGAACTTCCAGTTCAAAAAGCTTCTTTACCATTTGCGGATGAATGCGGCTCAAGGTAATGCCGGGACCCTTGGATCCCGCCTCCACTTTGCCGATATAAACTTTCAATCTTTGGCCGATACGATAACTCTCTCTTTCCACTTGCTCGGAAGGAAAAAGCACGCCCGCGGATTTGCCCAGATCGATAATCACATTGCGGCCTTCCACTCTTTGCACCACGCCGCTCACGACTTCGCCTTCTTTGTCTTTGTATTCATCATACATCGTGTCCCGTTCCGCTTCGCGGATCCTTTGGATAATCACCTGCTTGGCCGTTTGCGCCGCCACCCGGCCGTAGTCGCTTTTGGCGTCTAATTTAATTTCGATAATCGCGCCGATTTTAGCGTCTTTTTGAATTTTCTTGGCTTCCGCCAGTGTAAAATCCCGTTCCGGATTGAAGCGCGGCAACCTTTCCTCGTCAAAAATCATTTCTTCTTTTACTTCCTCTTTTTTCTTTTTTTTATTTTCCCCGCCTGCATCCCGCTCAAGGCGGGAAGCATTGCGGGCAGGTTTTCCCTCAACTTCCGCCTCTTCTTCCACAGGAAATTCGCGCAAAGTTTCATCCACCACTTCTTTCACCAGATAAAATTCCGCTTCGCCGTTTTTCTCGTTGAAAACCGCCCGAATGTTCTGGCCTTTTTTGCCATAATCTTTTTTATAGGCCGCGGAGAGCGCCGCTTCAATGGTTTCGATTACCTTATCCCGGGCAATGCCCTTCTCTTCGCAAATTTGCGTTATGGCGCCGCCAAAATCAATGGTTTTGCCAGCGTCTTCTGAATTAAGTCCTTTTTTTCTTTTTGACATGTAAGTTTTAAATTTAATTTTTTATTATAATTAATTTGTCATTGCGAAGGAGATCCGCCTCGGAACGACTGCGGCAATCTAATTCTTAAATTTATTAGATTGCTTCGCTTCGCTCGCAATGACAATAATTGAACGGGTTTTCTAACAAAAAAGTCCGCTTGCGCGAACCTGCTTTCGGAAACTCCTTAACAAGCTAAGTCTAGCATCTAAACTGTTTTGTGTCAACAAATTATTAATTATCTATCAGCTTTTCTTTGCCGAAAGAAAAGCTACAAAACCTGCCTGCCGGCAGGCAGGGAATCCGCCAGCTGGCGGACCCAACTTCAGACTTAGACGAATTCTAGCCTCATTCGCTAAAACTCCTAATTTTTGCTCCGCAAAAAGATCGTGCGGAGTTTTTTAACGCTCATTTCGGCTGAATTCGTTCCTAAGTCTTATGTTAGGGCTGAAAAGTTTTAAATAAGGTCTTTTTAAATTTCACCCCAAATTTGAATGCCTTAAATAAGCCAAAAATCTAAAAATGCTTTTTATAACTGTTTTGGCAATTTTTACTTTATTTAAGCCAAAAATTCTCATAAAAGTTATTTATACGGTTGACCCCGTAGTAGATTTTCGGCTTTTATAATTATCGAAGGGCCGAAAATTCACTACGGGGTTGACTTTTTCCTCAAAATATGCTAGTATTTGTTGTTATTGGAATGGTCCAGTAATAGGCTGAAAATGGAGCCTTGGCTCCTTGAAAATTTAATACAATATTATTGCCGAAAGGCAGAAAGGAAGGCAGAAAATGGCTATGATATTATCAATTTTTTGTTCAATTCTCGGAGTAGGAATCACCCTATTTGTTCTAGGTTTTAGGATAATAAGGGAAAATGAAAACGGAGTGATAGTGCGACTGGGAAAACCAACAAGAGTTGTCCATTCAGGTTTAAGATGGACATTTTTTCCAATTGATCGAGTGGCTAGATTCACTACCCAATTAATTAACTTGGAATTCAGAGTAGCTGGGATAATAACTGAACAAGGAGAGTTTCCACCCAATTCGGGTATAAAATATGGTCAAGCCAATGTAGGAGTTGAACCCACGCTTTACTTTCGATGGCCAGAAGATAATAGTTTACTCCAAACAGTAAAAATCGTTGCCAATCCGGAGGATATTTCTTCCTTAAATAATTTATTTGAAGAAACAATTTTAAATGCTTTTCGATCAGCCGGAGGATGTGTCACTTGGAGAGAAATAGTCAGAGATAGGAAAGATTTCTCGGCTAAAGTTCTTAACAATCTTACAAACGATCTTTCAGATCCGATCAATCAGGCCTGCATTCCACATAACACAATTAACTTGGTAATTAAACATGTTAATCTCCCGGAGAAATTAGAAACCGCCATAACGGATCCAGAGATAGCTCGCTTGGAAAAAGAAGCGACTATAACTAGGGCGGAGGGAGAAAGAAAGAAGCGCATTCTCGAAGGAGAGGGCTTCGCGGATGCCCGAAAGCTTCTTTATAAAGCTATCGGGAAAGAACCAGAAAGCATCCAGAAGGAAGTTCTTCTCACCCTTCGCGAAATGGCACAAGGCACTTCCAACACAATCCTTTTTCAAATTCCCTCTCAAATAACTGATACACTGGGAGATGTTTTTGGGAAAGGCGACATCGCCGGAAATTTCACCAAGTTTTTCTCCGGGCTTAGCGATAAGAAGAAAAAGGAATTTTTTGATTGGCTTGAAGAAAAGATTGTTGGAGGAGGTAGAAAATGACGATATATATCGTTCCAACACTAGCAGTGTTGGTGATTGGGATTTTGATTTATTTTCGTTTTAGATCAAATATCCGGAAATCATCAATAACCGCGGCGTCAACAACTACCACGCTGGCATCTTCCACGCCGATTTCTCCGGGAAAGAATTGGCTATGGATTGTTTCCGGATTGGTTGCTATTGCAATCATTTTCGGAATTTATTTAAACCACCACAATGATGTGGTGGAAAAAAAGGAAATCGCCGCCAATGTTCCGGCCACCGGCGCCGTTCCCACTGAAAAGTGGAAACTCTGCTGGAAGAAGCCGGAAGGGCATCCCGGAAAAAATTCGCTTTGCGACTTCATACAAGTGGAATTCCTTGAGCAAGGGTTCCGCTTAAAAATAACCGCTCACACTTTTTTTCTCGTAGGTGAAAGGGTAGGAGAAAACACCTACGAGGGAAAATGGGAAAATGCCACCGGCGAGAAAGGTGACTTTTCCCTAGTGTTTTCTCCGGATTTTCTCCTGGCCACAGGCTGGGTAGAAGATTCGGATAGCCATGTGCATATTTACACATGGCTTACAAAATGGCTTACAAAATAACCAAACCCCCGGACGACTCGTTGAGTCGCCGGGGGTTTTTATTTTCCTGAAAATCACGGGTATGAACTCCGGGGGCAGGCTCTGAATTCAAATTCCGCTGCTTGTAGCGGGGTATTGACCCTCCGCTTTCGGCGGGATTGTTCGACTAACAAATTTTTATTCACTGCGTTCTAAAAATTTGAGTCTCACGAATAAAAAATCTCAAAACTCAAAAAGTTTTGAGATCTTTTTATTTCTAAAATAATCAGAAGCTTGATCCGCCTTTAATCAGAGTATCCAGCGCTTTAACGATCACAAATGAAGCCAAAACTACCACGATTCCAACTAAGCAATAAGTCATATATTTCTTGGCTTTGGTGATCATCTCGTCATTGCCGGCGGAAATCAGATATATAATGCCGGAAACCACAAGACCGATCAGCGCGATTATGCCAACGACACCCAAGAGCCAAGTCAGGAATTTTTCTAGAATGGTTTCTATTTCTGTATCAGCTAACCCGCTTTCTTTCACCGCTGTAAGATCCACTTCGGATCCCGCCGCTTCATATAACGGCAAATCTTCTGCTTGAGCTTTCGGCAGAATGAAAAACACGCCAATTAAAAAAACCAATAACATTGCGTATAAAATCTTTTTTTTATTCCCTATATTCATAAACTTTTAAAAATATCTTTTGTTTTTACTTTCACGAAAGTAACCCTTGCCACATATTAAACAGACGTAAAAGGGGATGAAGATGGAGGCGCGCTCCCTCCGGCGTTTAATATCGTATCTATGGCTTTAACAACCACATAAGAAGCCAAGGCGACAGTTATTCCTACTAAACAATACAGCATATATTTTTTGGCTTTGGTGATCATCTCGTCGTTGCCGGCGGAAATCAGATATATAATGCCGGAAACCACAAAACCGATCAGCGCGATTACGCCGACAACACCCAAAAGCCAGTTTAATAAATTGGTCAGAATTTCTTCAATTTTTTTTTCAGAAAGTCCCGTCTTGGGAAACTTTACACCTTCCGCCGCGTAAGCCACCGGGAAAGAAAAACCTATTACCGTAAAAATTATCAACGCTCCCAGCAACCAAAATAATATCTTTCTATTTTTCATATTCATAAATTTTTAAAACGGGGTTGGGCTGGTGGCGCTCAACATTAAATCGGCCGCTTGGATAATCACATAACCGGAAAGCCCCACAATCACTCCTACGATGGAATACAGCATATATTTCTTGGCTTTGGTAATCATCTCGTCGTTGCCGGCGGAAACCAGATACATAATGCCGGAAACCACGAACGCGCCGACGGAAATCACCCAAAAGGCCGTCAGAAGCCATGCGACAATATTAGTAATTATTTGTGAAACGGTCGCTCCGGGAAGTTTAAAAGAATCAAGAGACTTGACATTCCATTTCGCGTTCGCTTTGGCCAAACCCAAAAACAGCAAGAAAGAAACTAGAACCGCCCCCCGGAGGATTATTTTTCTTCTTTTTTCCATTTTTTAATCCTAATCCATTAGCGCTTTAGAAAGTCGTATTGCTCCCTCCCAGCATCCATTTAGCCGCCTGAAGAATCACATACCCCATCAGCCCCACAACCACTCCCACGATGGAATACAACATGTATTTCTTGGCTTTGGTGATCATTTCGTCGTTGCCGGCCGACACCAGATACATAATGCCGGAAACCACGAAACCGATGATTCCGAAAAAAGCAAAAATTCCCAGAAGCCAATAAACCACATTTTTGATTATATCGTGAATACTGCCGGCAGGCAGTCCCATCGAACTGTCACCAATGCTGAAAGTGAAATCAAACTTAGTGCTTTGGGCACCGGCTCCCGCGGGAAAAATCAAAACCAGGATTACCAATGCCAGGAATATTTTTTTTATTTGAGACATTTTTTATAATTTAAACCTCTGCTGTTAAAAATTAGAATTGGCGCCCAGCATCGATTCGGCCGCTTTGAGGGCCACTAAACCGACCAGCGCCACGATTACTCCGATAATGGCATACATCATGGCTTTTTTGGCGGTATTAATGCGATCTTCGTCTCCCGCCGCGGTCAGATACAGGATGCCCGCGATGGCAAAACCGATCACGCCGAAAATTCCCACCAGCGCCAAGAGCCAGTTCATAATTCCCTGGATGATTTTGAAAATGGAATTGGAAGGCAAATTGGTTCCGGCTGGCTGCGTGTATTGCGCCAGAGCGGAAACAGGAAAAGATAGAATGGCCGCCGTGGCGGAACTGAATATAATTTTGATTGTCTTTTTCATAGAACACCTCCTGTCTATTTTTATTTTTTATTTCAAGTCCCGGATACTCGGGATCAGGACCTGTCTAACCTTCGGCAGGCAGAGGCAGAGATTGCCAATTTATCAAAACAACTTGTTAATCTGACTCACAATCACCAAAGCTCCCATAATCAAAGCGATGCCGATAATCGAGTAAGTGATGATTTTTTTGCCGGTTTCGATTCTTTTTTCCTCGCCGTAAGAAGTGACATAAGTGAGTCCGCCGACGATTAAGAATATTATAGCAACAATTCCGGAAATTGACAACAATAGTTTCAAGATATTCATAGCAATTGTCTTTAACTCTGTGGCTACCGGAGCCTCACTCCATCCCAGAGCTTTCCCGATTTCATACAATAATGATGGAGCAATTAAAACAATCACCAGACCGATAACCGCGCCGGTCCAGATTTTTTTGGCCGTTTCAATGCGCTTTTCATTGCCGGCGGAAAAGATATACATCAGTCCGCCGATAACGATAAAAAGAACCGCTAACACGGCCACGATATTCTTTAGGCTGTTTAATATGCTCGTGACAACCTCTTCAACGGTATCGGGTTCAAGCGGGTTGACAAATGATCCTTCTCCTGGACCGACAGCTTCTAAGTGGCTTGGCCAGACTAAAGAAAAAAATAAAACCAGCAAGATTAAAAATATAATTATTTTTGGCTTGTTCATTTTTTACTTATTCTAAAATAATTAAAACTCATCGTGCTTAAAACTGCCACCACTTTTTTCCAATGCCCAGACCTTCTTTCGTCGGCATCAGCCAGACAATGGTCGTGTTGACAATCACCCAGGCGCAAAGCACCACCGCCAATCCGATCAGGCTGGCTTTGAGAAACGCTTTGGCCGATTCCATCGCGCTCTCGTTGCCGGAAGAAACCACATACATCACTCCGGCGAAAGTGGCGCAAGCCAGCGTGATAACCGCGATGATTTTTATGCCGTAATTAAAAATTCTGCTAAGGCCGATGATTAAATCGCTTAGATCGCATCTATGCATATAATCACTATCTAAACCGCAAGGCACGATCCCTTGCGCCAAAACCGGTGAAACAAAAACCAGCATCAACCCTGCCAATAAAATTATTCCTAAAATTTTCCGGTTAAAAATTTTTTTCATTGTTATCGGCTCATTAATTGGCTCACTTGCGCCGCCGCCGCGTGAATGGCTTCTTCCGTTCCGGCTTGGCCGCGATTGACCTTGTCGATCATTTCGGCCAGAATTATTTCCGTGGATTCCGGATCGGCTTGATACCAGCTTTTGGCGATCAGATTCTGCGTCGCGAACACGCCGATTTTGGGATCGGTTTTTTGCAATTCAATCAAGTCTTTGCGTCCGGAAGGTTTCGAAGTTTTTTGCAAATAAATTTTGGCGGGATCCCAATCGGAAGCGATGGTATTTTTTATTCCGACGGCTGTCGCCGCCTGGCTCAAGCTTTGTTCCGGACGAGTGGTTAAATAATTAAGCAACTTCCAGGATTCCGCCACCCGGATTTCATCCGTTATCGGTTTGTATGCCGAATTGGGTATTCCGGAATTACTGATTTTTTTATTTTTCGCCACCGCGAAACCCCAATAATTGGCGTAATTAACCGCCGGATTGCCAGTTAGCTGGGGAACCGGCGCCACTTCAAAACTAAGCTTGGACGCCTTGGCGGCAATCGTGTCGCGGTGCCAGGAATAATTGAACATCATGGCCAAATTGCCTTCCGTAAAAGCGTCAATGGAATAATGCATCTGCGGGTTCCAGGAATAAGGGCTGTCGCCCCCGCTTCTGGCAAACTGGGTGTAAAATTTCAGGGAATCTTCTCCGGAAGAAACGCTCACGCCGCGGCGGTTTACGGACCGGTCAAAAGTAGCTTGCGAACTGTTCACATCCGCCATCTCGGTCTGGTTTTGCAGCATTAAAAGACTCAAAATATCGGTGGAACGATTGATGTTATCCGCCGTCCCTATGGCCGCGGCTGATTGCAAGATCCGGCCATCGCTTGAAACTTTGGAAAGCTTCCGGCAATCTTCAACAAATTCTTCCCAATTTTGGGGCGGGGCGGTAATTCCCGCTTCGTTAAAAAGATCTTTATTATAATAAAGGCCCAGGGAATCCACGGTCAGAGGAACGGCAAAAACCTTTCCCTCAAAAAGAAAATCACTGATTACCGCGTCCACGAAATTATTCCGGAACCGCTGTTCGTTTAAAATCGCGTCCGGCGCCGGATAAGTTTTATCCAGAAATCCGGGCAGCCAGGTGTGGCTAATGAGAAAAATATCCGGGCCTTGTCCGGAAGCCAAAGCTTCTAATAAATCTTTTTTGTAGGTATCCGAAGCGAACTTGCGATAGGTTATATGGGAAATATTGGGATTGATTTTCGTGTAAGTGTCAAAAATATCGCTGAAAACGTCGCTGTCGTCAAACAAGCCCCAGACTTCCAGCGGCAAATCATACTGTTTGACGGATTTTCCCTTGCAACCGCAACCGGAAACCAGCGCTAAAGCCAGCAAAATAAAAATTCCGATAAATATTTTTTTTTCTTTCATTTTTTTAAAATCAAGCCGTAATGAAAATTTCCGACTTCAATTTCATTGTCCATCGTCCAGCTGTTTTTTCTCGCCAAATTGACCAGTGTTTCTTTAAAAATCCTTAATTCTTTTTCCGGGCCGATGCTGGCGTCTTCTTTGTTCCATTCAATAATCAAAACCCGCCCGCCTTTTTTCAGAATTCTCTTGGCTTCTTCTAAAATTTTATCTTTCCCTTTATTTTGAAAAAGAATATCTTTCATAATGACCCAATCCGCGCTTTCCGCTTCCAGCTTGGAGCCCTCGAAAGCTTCCAGATTGACTCTCCGGGTAATAATATTAATCAAATTCAAAGTTTTAGCCTGGCTTTCGACTGATTCCAGTTTGGCAGGTATCACATCCAGCGCGTAAACTTTTCCTTCTTCTCCTACTTTTTTGGCGATCGGCAAAGAGAAAAAACCGGCGCCGCAGCCAAAATCAACAACGGTCATTCCCGAATTGATTTCCAGCTGATCTATGATCGATTGGGGATCGGCAAATTTCAAATTGAAAAAAGATTTCCGCTGGGATTTTTCTTGTTTGGATGGATTGGAGTTTAAAGGCATAGAAAAAATATTTTTTATGTTTTCGCTTCTGAACATATTTTACAATAAAACCCAAAAACTAACAAGGGGCTTGAAATAACTTCCTCAAGAAAGAATAAAACTATGCTATAATAAAGAATAATTGTCCCGCTGAACTTGTTTTGACATCTAATTACAGTTAACTTGTCAGAGATTCTGAAACCTGCCTGCCGGCAGGCAGGTTTCAGAATGACACGAATAGTATTTTTATTAAAACTATGCCTGACCTCCTGGAGAAACTCAATCCTTCCCAAAAAGAAGCCGTAGAAACCACCAGCGGACCGGTTTTAATCATTGCCGGAGCCGGATCGGGAAAAACCCGGGCTCTCACCTGTCGGGTGGCTTATCTTATTTTGGAAAAAAATATCCAGCCGGAAAACATTTTAGCCGTCACTTTCACCAACAAAGCCGCCGGAGAAATGAAAACCCGTGTCGCGATTCTCCTGCGGAGAACTTTCAACTCTTTGCCCCATATCGGAACTTTTCACTCCATCTGTTCCCGGATCCTGCGCCGGGAAATCGATAAGATCGGTTATTTAAAAAATTTCTCCATTGTGGATCAGTCGGATCAATTAACTCTGTTAAAAAATATTTGCCGGGAGCTTTCTCTTAAACCGGAACAATTTCGTCCCCAAAGCGCGGCGGAAGTTATTTCCAAAGCGAAAAATAAATTAATCGGGGCGGAAGATTTCGCTCGGCAGGCGATAGATCCTTATGAAGAAACTCTGGCCAAAGTTTACACTCTTTACCAAAAAAAACTGCAAACGCAGTCCGCTTTGGATTTTGACGATTTGATTATGTTCAGCGTTAAAATTTTTCAAAACTTTCCTTTGGTCCTTGAAAAATACCAGAATCTCTTTCAATACATAATGATTGACGAATACCAGGACACCAACTACGCCCAATATCTTTTAGTTAAACTTCTAGCTCAAAAACACCGCCAAATTTGCGTCGTGGGCGACGATTGGCAGGGAATTTATTCCTGGCGCGGAGCTAACATTCAGAATATCCTGGACTTTGAAAAAGATTATCCGGAAGCTAAAGTCATCAAGCTCGAACAGAATTACCGTTCCACGCAGAACATCCTGGACGCCGCTTACGGAGTTATTTCTAAAAATATCCGCCGGAAAGACAAGAAAATTTGGACGGCGCAAAAAGGCGGCCAGCTGATTTCTTCTTACGAGGCGGCGGACGAAAAAGACGAGGCTGATTTTATCGCCCTAACCATCAGAAAAAAAATTAAACAAGAAGGAGCCGGTCTGAATGATTTTGTCGTGCTTTATCGCACCAACGCCCAATCCCGCATGATTGAAGATTCTTTGCTGCGCTTCTCCCTGCCTTACCGCATCATTGGCGGAGTAAAATTTTATCAAAGGAAAGAAATCAAAGACGCCGTGGCTTACTTGCGTCTGATTAAAAATTTCTCCGATGAACTTTCTTTGAAGAGAATCCTCGACGAATCCACCAAAGGCATCGGCGAAATCACTTTGAAAAAATGGCTGCGTTTTTCCCATCTGAACAACATGGATCCTGTCGCTGCCGGAAAAAAAATAGACGAGAGCTCCGGCCTTAATCCCGCTAAAATTTCCGAAATCAAAAAATTCTGCGACTTTATAAATCTGGGCCGGATCAAATCCCGGGAAGAGAAACTTTCTCGCTTGCTGGAATTTGTCATTACCCAAAGCGGTTATGAAAAAAAATTATTGGACGGAACCGCGGAAAATCTGGCGCGCCAGGAAAATTTGCGCGAATTGCTCACTGTCGCCCAAAAATACGATTCGCGAGCCGGCGCCGCCGGATTGGAACTTTTTTTGGAAGAAGTCGCCTTATCCTCCGAAACCGACGATATCGGAAAAGACGCGGAAGCTATCCATTTAATGACCCTTCATAGCGCCAAGGGGTTGGAATTCCGCTTTGTTTTTATCGCCGGTCTGGAAGAAGGCCTTTTTCCCCATTCGCGCAGCTTTCTCAATGAATCCGAAATGGAAGAAGAAAGAAGGCTGATGTATGTCGGTGTTACGCGCGCGAAAGAGAAAGTTTATCTCCTTTTTACCCGGGAAAGGAATATTTTCGGTTCAGTCCAGGCCAACCCTCCCTCCCGATTTTTAGGCGATATCCCCGAACATTTGATCGATAATCACCGCCGGAACCGTTTTCCGGAAATTAAGATAAATTACAAAGAGAAAAAATCCGCAAAACATTCTTTCAAAGACGGAGACCGGATCCGGCACGAAAAATTCGGACCGGGTTTGATTATCGCTTCCGCGGGAGACACTTTGACCGTGGCTTTTTCTCAAATCGGACTCAAGAAAATCTCCGCCTCCATCGCGCCGATCAAAAAAATTTGATAAATATTATAAATTTTCCCGCCTTAATCTATTATAAATTTAAAAAACTTCAGCCTTAACGAAAGACTTGGAAACAAATTACGCCGACTGAACGTAAAAAAAGCTCCGCATAACTTTTTTGCGAAGCAAAAATTAGGAGCTTTAGTGAAGGAGGTGATAATTTGTCCAAGTCTGCAGTTGGGCTGAGAGTTCTTTTGTAACTTTTCTTTCGGTAAAGAAAAGTTAAAATAATTTAGTAAATAAATCCCTTAATCACCCGGCTGCTGGCGCTTAAAGTTCTAGTCGATCTTTTGCCCCAGCCCCTGAAATTCATTTCCGAAATAGTTATCTGACCGCCTTTAACGCTTTCCACGATAGCCACATGGCCCCACCAGGATTCCGAAGAAACCATAATAGCTCCCGGCCGGGGAGTTTTTCCCGTGGCATAGCCCATAGACTTGGCGTTATACAGCCAGGCTCCGGCATTACCGCCCCAGGGAATATATCTTTTTTGCGATACATACCAAGTGCAATAACCATAAGGAAAACGATGGCCGGTTCCGGGAATTCCGGAAAGTTTTTTGCCGCTAACAGCGAACGGCTCGTAAGTTCGCGCCGCGATTCCTTTACCCGTTGAAGCCGCCGGCGCCAGTATGTCTTTCTGCCCGCCGGGAATAATAATCGACTGGCCTTCTTTTATTTCACCGTTGGCTGGAAGATTATTGAAAGCGATGATTCTTTCTTTATCAGATTTATACTTTTTCGCGATGGCGTCCAAATTATCGTTTTTAGCAATCATGTAAGAAACTCCGTCCGTGGGCAGGATAAATATCTTATCCCCCGGTTTTATGGAATCGACATCCTCAATAGCGTTGGCCCATAAAATAGTATTGGTCGTAATTTTATAATGTTCCGCGATTCCGCTCACCGTGTCCCCTGATTGCACTTCGTAAATTTGAACTCCGCCTTCTTCTTCCGGATCTTTTCTGACCGGGCTGGTTCCCGCCACCAGAGATTGGCCCTGGATATTCATCACTGCTTTTTCTTCCGCTTCCCGGGCCAATTGAGAATCCGGAGTCAAATTCGCTTCTTGCAATTCCACTAAAGCCAGATTGTCTTTTTGGTTGTTAGCAATGACGAAAATCTTATTTTCCAGCGGGTTTTTATAATTTTCTTCTTCTCCGAAATAGCCAAACAAAAAACCGCTGGATCCTTTTCCCGCTGATAAATTAGTCGCTGAAACTAGAAAAGCGCTGCTTAAAACAACCCCCAAAGCCGAATAATTTCTGAAAAGATGAAGAATCTTTACTGTCCGATGCTCTTTAATGAATCTGACGATGTCTTTTTGCCAGATGTAAAATTGGCTGTTCAGACTTTTAAAATCCGCTTTCTGGAAAAAAAATCGTTCTCTGAATTTAATAAACTTACTGATAAGATTATTCTTTCTTTTTGGTTTTAAGTTTTAGAGCTTTCTATCGGCTGGCAGAAACCGCTCATCGGCTTAAAACCCTAATTTCTTAATTATTCTTCTGAAACTTCCGAAAACGACAAAATGCCTTTAAAATAGGCACTTTCAGACTGATATAAAGTTATCTCTGCTTAGTTAAGAACTTGGAAATAACCACTCTCAATCGTAGCTCGAGAGGCATTTTTTGTCAACCCCGTAGTGAATTTTCGGCCTTTCTTTTTAGAGGCTAAGTCTCTAGCCAAAAATCTGCTACGGGGTCAAACTCTTTTGCAAATAAATACCTTAAACAAGCCTTTATTTCAAAAAAGATTCCCATTTTGGAAAAAATCCCTTATTTTGGTTATCAAATCATTCTTTTTAGTGTAAAATACAAACAGCTTCAAATGTCGCAAAATTTAATAAAAAGTTTCATGGATCTTCATAGACTAAAAAACCAATTTCTGGATTATTTGGAAATAGAAAAAGGCCGTTCGGTTAAGACTACAGCTAATTATCGAGCTTATTTAGACCGCTTTTTGAATTGGGCGAAAATCAGCCAGCCGGAAAAAATATCCGAAGAGCTGGTGAGCCGGTTCCGCCTTTTTCTCAACCACTACCAAAATTCTTCCGGAAAGAGCCTAAAAAAGGCTACGCAAAACTATTATATTATCGCCCTGCGGAGCTTTCTCAAATATCTGGCCAAGAAAAATATCGCCAGCTTGCAAGCGGAAAAAATTGAAATTGGCAAGACAATCCGGCCAGAAATTGAATTTTTAGGGCCTGTGGAAATAAAAAGGATTACTGAGTCCGCGGCAGGAAACACTTTAAAATCCCTTCGCGACCGGGCCATTTTAGAGCTGCTCTTTTCTTCGGGACTCCGGGTTTCCGAACTGACTAATCTTAACCGGGATAAGATTGATCTTAAAAATCAGGAATTCAGTGTCCGGGGAAAAGGCGACAAAATCCGCCTGGTTTTTATTTCCGATTCGGCCAAAATGGCTCTGGAAAAATATTTAGCGCGGAGGACCGACATCGACCCGGCGGCTTTCGTGCGGGATGTCCAGGGCTTGAAAAAATTCTCTTCAAAAAAAATCTCCCCTGCCGGAGGGAAGATGTCCGAAGGACAGAGGGGTGGGAGTCCCCCCGATTCTCTCCGTCTCACTCCCCGCAGCATCCAGAGGATTGTTAAATATTACGCCGCCAAAGCCGGCATCGTTAAAAATGTCCATCCGCACACTTTCCGCCATTCTTTCGCTACCGATCTTTTGTCCAATGGAGCCGACATCCGCAGCGTGCAAGTTATGCTTGGCCATTCTTCCATCACCACCACTCAAATCTATACTCACATCACCAATCCCCGTCTGAAAGAAATCCACAAAAATTTCCACGCGAAAAAGTAAATCCCAATTTAATATTCGTAAATATACAGTGTCTCCAAAGCGCCTTTTCTCCCCGAAATAATTTTCAGAGGAGTTTTTGTTTTTATAGGAAAAGAATTTGAGATAACCCATGTTCCTCTTTTTAATTCTTGCCTGAATTTTACATCCAGCCGTTCCATAAATCCCGGGAAAAGATAGACAAATATAATATCCGCGTCTCCTAAATTAATTTCAAAAAAATTCTTCCTGAAATAAGCGACTTTTTGCCGGGCGAAAATGTTTCTTAAAAGCGCCCACCAATAAATTCCCAAATTGCGCTCTACACCGATACATCGCAGGCTAGGATAATTTTTGGCTATTTTCGCGATAAAACTGCCATTACCGCAGCCCAAATCATAAAACTTTTTCTTTTCTTTAAAACTAATATTTTCAATAACTTTTGCCACAATTTTATTATTGGAAGATAGCGAGGGAACCGCTAAAAAGAAAAAATAAAAAGCGTTTACAAAAATAAACGCCAGCAAAAAAAGCAAAAAAACTGGAAGGACAATGTTAAGGATGATCATTGAAAAAAGATGTTTTTAAAAATAATACGACTTCCTCAATATGCTAAATAATTAAGGATACTCATTGAAAACTATCCCTTATTCTTTCTCTAGATAATTTTATGTTTTTGATAATTTACCTTATGATTTATAACTGTTGCAATCTTTGACGAACTTCTTTTAATTTTTTATCATCGACTTTCTCTTGAGCCTCGTTTATCTTAATTGATCCCTTTTTATTTTTTTCATCAACAGTTACGCTTTCTGAAGAACTCTCTTCTTTTCGTAAATCATTAAAGGTTTTTATTTTATTACCCTCCTCAATTCTCTTGACTAATTTTGGCCACTTCGCTAATGGTTCATTAATCATCAAATTTAATATTTTTTCTGTTTTCCATCCATGATTTTTTAAATACCACATTGATTCAATGGCCGGATTAATTATATTTCTGCTGTATTCATTTCTAAAAACCTTCAAAAATTGAGAGTTAACAAAAAAATCATTGGCACCTTCTTTAATAAGATTTTTTCTTTCGTTCACTCCCTCCTTATTATACCATTCCCCATAATAATCATATAACCCTCCCTGCTCTTTAGTTTTCAACATAATTTTTTTCAATTCACCTAAATCGGTACCATCTTTAAAGTAAGCCAAAATCTCATCTTTTGCCCGATTTTCAAAATTTTCTCTCTTGGCTCTTAAATAATCATCAACAATTTTAGTTCTTTCATCAATAGGAGATTTTTCCATCGCATTCATTAAATTCTGCCTCATCATTTGATCTTTGAACAATTTTTTTATTTTATGCTGTTCTTCATGAATATATACATCTTTTCGAAATGGTCGTCCAAGGGAGTTTTCTGCAATTATACAATCTTGTAAATTGTCTATATTACAACTTTTAATCGAAACTCCGGCAGACAAGTTGGCTCGATTTTTATCAATATCGGTAACCTTATCACTTTGATTAAATTTATGTTCATGAATAAGCGTATAATCCTCTAAGTCATGACAGCGAAAATATAAAGTCATTGGCCCTTTAATTATTTCCACATCTCCTTTAGGAGTACGACCGAAACAAGCCGTGAAAAGCATTTTATCGTCAGGATGTTCTTTGCGATTATTTTCAACTGCTTGATGTTTTTTTATATATTCTCCTATACCCTTCCTAAAAGCTTCTACTTGATATTCTGTCATTTTGGCACCACTGGCTTTTAAATATATGTTGTCCATTAATTCAATTGCATCAACATCCGGATTAAGTCTTATGGATTTTTCAATATCCGCCTGAATCTCGGCAATTTTATTTTTTTGTTCCAATAAATTCTTTTTGTAATTAGTCAGCCTTTCTTTCTCTATGGTTAATCGTTCATTAGGCGATAGGCTCGCCATCTCATCTTCTCTAAAATGCCTGATTTTTCTGATTTCTAATTGAGGATCGAAAGGCGCATAATTTAACTCTTGCCAATTTTTTAGCATTAACAATTTTTCAATTCTTTCATCTTTTTTCTTCAAATAAGCTAATTTCCATATCTCATTAGAGTTTAAATTTTTATCTCTTGATGCCTTAAGGTCCATTTCATTCAGCCTTTCTTTTTCTTCTTCCCTCATCGTGTCAGCACCGTCAGTTATCAAAGAACTCACTAATTCCACAGCTCTAGCCCGATTTTTATTTTTTAAATAATCGTAGGGATCTTTTTTATATAAATATTGCTGATTATAGCTATGGAATAAACCAACTAAATTCCTTTTCTCGCTAGGCGAAAGAATGGAACCCTGAATTTCCTCTAGTCTAAGAAGAAAACTTGCGTCAATTTTATTTTGGATCTCTGTTATTATTTTCCCTAACTCTTCCTTTTTATCTGCCTTAGCGTTATATCTTTCATCTCGCAGTTTGAAATAGTCGGAAAATAAATTAGAAAATTTTGATACCTCATCAAGTTTTTCTTTCCTCCCCGCTATTTCTAGAGCTTCTTTTTCTGACACTTCTTTTGTGTGCGCTACGTCTTTGATTCTATAAACACCTTCTATTTCTTCTGATGAATGGGTAAATCCGAGTATAAGATATTTTTTTCCGTATATTTCAACTAAATCTCCTTCTTTGACTTTTTTTGTTGTAGGTAAATTTCTTTCAGCGTTAAAACCAGTAGTTATCTCATGATTAATATTAGTGTCTACTTCTTTAAAAATTGCCAAATTTCTCTCATTTTGCCTTTCTTCGAGGCTCCATGCATGATTCATATCAATAACTGTTTCTTGCGTCTTTAACTTTTCATCATGAGATGTTTTTTGTCGTTCCCACGGATTGCTCATAAATTTTCCAACAATTAATGCTCAGTAGATTCGTTGAGAGTTAAAGTATTTATCCGTGGGACTGGCTGGAGTCGAACCAGCGACCAAATGATTATGAGTCATCCGCTCTAACCACTGAGCTACAGTCCCCTATTTTAATTTAGAAATTGACAACTTTTGGTGGGCTTGAGCCGAATCGAACGGCTGACCTTCTGCGTGTCGAGCAGACGCTCTAACCAACTGAGCTACAAGCCCATATTTTTAGATATTATTTTTTTACTAAATAAATTAGCTAACGCTACTAGTTTTCTTTGAATTGCTACATTGCCGCACCTTAAATTACACACACCCTTATAATATGGATACGTTGCGATTCCCGCAGTTCTCTTATCAATATTAATTTGCTTAAAATTATCTAGAGGAATACCCAATGTTCTTGACCAGTAACGTCTTATTTTATATGGATCTTGATCGGCTCTTAAATACAGTTCGCATTTAATTTTGTTAGTATCAATATCGTAGATATTTTTTAGACCAGCTAAGAAAAATCTTAATATATCAGGATTAGAACTACCTAAGGCCGTTTCTGCGTGTTTTTTTGAACCCTCTCCAAGGTAAAGGAATGCCAGCGCTAAATCCAGAAATGCGTGATTGGCCATATCTACACTCTCTAAAGTTTTTCTTGCAGCATCTTCTGCTTCCCGTAGTCTTTTGTTTTTCTGTGCATTGTGCCAAAGAACCGCTTTTTTTCGGGCCCCCACTAGTGCGTCTTTTTGATTTTGTAATAATATCCCTTTCTGCTTTTTTGTAAGTTCAATATCTCTCAACCAGCCACTTAGGGTGGAACGAGGAATTCCCAAATCATTTTCAATTTTGCCAATAGAAAAACCTTGTTTTCTTAAAAATCGAGCTTTTTCTTTTAATTCGTACCACTTGGATATCATGTATACATGATATCGTCAAATGTACAAATTTGCAAGCGAATTTTATAACCTTTTACGCTACAACCTCCGTAATTTCTGCTGGCTTTATTTCCTTAATCACTTCCACCACTTTTTCTTCTTCTTTTGGCAAGGCGATTTGGCGGAAAAATAAAATCCAAATAGTTTGAGCCAAAACCGCGTAAACTGAATTTATAGCCAAAATACCCGCAATTAAAATCAACATCCCTAAAATTATTAGCGCGATAATTGCCCATTTCCCCATTAAAAAATAAGCCAGTAGTCCGGGAATTAAAAAAATAAGCAAAACCGCTAAAATAAACGCCAGCGCGGCTAATCCCGCTAAAAGCCCCAGCGGAATAAAAATAATTCCCATGATTATGCTTGGCCAAAAATTGCGGCGAAAAAGCGCATACGCATTTTCGAAGGCCGACCAAAAAGAAACTTTCCCTAAAATCAGATAAATAATTCCGAATTTTTGTAAAAAAGAAAACAAAATAACGAGCAGGATGAAAATTATTAATCCGCCTGAAGCCAGAAAAACACCCGTCCAGTAAGCCTTAAGATAAAATAAAATGGCAATTGGCGTTCCCAAAATAATCAGTGTTGCCGCGCCAATCCCAAAGAGAAAAAGATTTAAGCCTAAAATCGGCCAGAAAAATTTTTTTCCCTCTTTCATGCCCGCCTTAAAATTCATCGGTTCTTGAACTGGTTCTTTGGCGGTAATTCTGCCTAAAGATACTACCAGCGCGCTTCGGCCCCAAACATTTAAAATCGAAAAGACAATCATCAATAAAATCAGCAAGATTAAGCCTAAAACAAGCCACTCCCAATAAAGAGCCGCCCAATCGGAAATTTTTTGTTTTGCATCTTCTTCCCAGCCATTTTCTTTTTTCCATCCGGAAGAAAAATTAGAACCGATTCCTCCGGAAAGAGCCACAAAAAGCCCGAACCACCATAGATATTTATTTTTCCAGGTAATTTGCCAGGCTTCTTTGATTATGGCAATGTAATTGATTTGATTGTTCATTTTTTTTGGATTTTGCCCCGCGCTAATTTCAACTAAGAATTTATGCAATATAAAATCGCGGGATGAAGTCGCCTATCGGTTTTGATTTGAGTTAGACATATTTTTTTCCGGAACTGGCGCGGGAGTTAATCCCCCGATAATGGCATTGAATTCGTCCTGCTCGATGGTTTCTTTTTCCAGCAGAACCGCGACTAGTTTTTCCAAAATAGCTTTTTTCTCGCTGATAATTTTTTCCGCCACTTGATAAGCTTTTTGGATAAACTGGGTAACTTGCTTGTCAATTTCCCGGGCGGTTTCTTCCGAATAATTTTTTTCTTCATGAATTTCTCTTCCCAGAAAAACCATTTCTTCTTTATGCCCGTAAGTTCTGGGTCCCAATTCGCTCATGCCAAAACGGGTTACCAGATTTCTCGCCATCGTCGTGGCTCTTTCCAAATCGTTGGAAGAGCCGGTGGTTACATCGTTGAATTTCATTTTTTCACTCACATAGCCTCCCAAAAAAACCGACAACTCGTCAATAAAATAACTCTTGGAATGAAGGGTTTTATCCTTAGCGGGAGAACTTAAAGGATAGCCGCCGGCTTGGCCGCGGGAAACTATGGAAACTTTTTGCACCGGATCGACATTTTTGAGGCTAGCTCCAATCAAGGCGT
>Ga0210049_1001404_pt1 | contig 22493 bp, 17 predicted proteins | sample CryGeyCG2014_300_2_FD_183964 | JGI IMG/M metagenome (GOLD analysis project Ga0210049, IMG submission 183964) | Groundwater microbial communities from aquifer - Crystal Geyser CG06_land_8/20/14_3.00 (SPAdes) (version 2) | ecosystem: Environmental > Aquatic > Deep subsurface > Groundwater | place... | reverse complement strand
AAGCAATTGCTGGCCTTGACCGGGATCGTCACTGGGCGGAAGGGCCGAGCAATCTGCCGCGGCACGGCCGTCCGGAGAGCAGGCGGCGCGTGGACCGGAAGACGGATCCAGGCCCAAACCGGTTCTTCCCCACAACGCCTTCCTGCCCGGGTTCGCCGCGCTATCCGCCAATCAATGGCAGCCGGCTGGCGCCGATCCCAACGTGCGACACCTCGGCCTCCTGCCTGACGCCGTCCGCGGCGTCGCCCCGATCAGGACGCCGGCCCGCGCCGCCGACCAAACAATCCCCGTCGTTTCGGCGCCTCGGGTTGGGCTTGGGCCTCGGCCGGTTCCGGTTCTTCCGGTGGCTCAGCCTCACGGCTTGTGACTGTGTAGCCCAGAGGCACGGCCGGTTCCTCTTCTGGTGTGGAGGGGGCGGACGCGACAGCGTCGTCCGGTTCCTCGATGCGCCCGGAACCCGCTGGCAGAGGCGGCTCGGGACCCTCCGACGCGGCAGGGGCGGAAGACGGCTCGGGAGCGGCTTCCGGTTCCTCGACCGGCTGAAGCGCCGCCTCTTCCTTCGGTTCCTCCGCGCGGCCCTTTTTCTTTGCTTTCCGCTTGCCCTCTCTGGCGCGCTCCCGGGCGAGCTGACGCTCTTCCTTCTCCCTCGCCTCTTCAGCCTTGCGCAACTCGTTCTCCGCCTGCCGTCGTGCCTTCTTTTCCCTGGCCTGGCGGCGCTTCTCGGCTCCGGCAGCACGCCGCACCCGCATGCCGCCCGGAACGTTGCGGAACACGTACAGCAGAGCGCCGAGAATGATCAGCCAGAACAGAATGACGAAGTTGCGGCGCCCCCGGGAAGTCACTTCGATGTTGACCGTCTCGTCGAGCTTCGCTTCCCAGGTTGCTGACGAGTACGTGTTGAACAGCTTGTCAGACTGGTGGATGTTCTTCGAGGTGCACTTGTCGGGCACGATGTGCCCGGGCATCAGCACGCGGTAGACAATCTCGGTATTGGCGGCAACCAGCTTGGCCTGCTCGCTCTGCAGGTAGTCCGCCAGCGAAATGGTCTCCTTGTACGTGTACTTGCCCACCGGGCAGAGAGGCGGCGTGTTCCGCCCGAATTCAGCCTGGAAGATCGCTCGGTTCCGGGTGACATCCACCTTGCAGCGGAAGCGCACCACCGCGTCGTTGATTGTCCGGATGTAGCGGAAGCCCTTCTCGCGCAGGAGCGGCTCGAGGATCCGGCGGACCGTCTGCGCTTCCTCTTTGGGCGCGGTGACAACGACCTCTCGGATGATCTTCCCGCTCGGGCGTACCTGGGTGTCGACCGAAACCTGCTCGCAACCGGTGAGCCAGACCAGCGCAACCAGGAGCAGCCCGGACGCGACGAGCCGAGTAGCGTGCTTCATGGAGAAACGACCTCTTTCGAAGGGGATGTGCGCATTATATCGGTGGGAAAAGAGGGTGTCAAGCGAGCCGACGGGAGGCCGAATGCCCGCTCTTCGGGTGTGGGAGTCGGTGTCGCGTGTCACGTGTCGGGTGCCACGGCGGTGGTGGCTGCCATTGGGCGCCCCGGGGGCCATTGCCCGGCTGGCCTGTCAGAGCGCCGGAACGCTTTGCTTGACCGCGCGCTGGCGTCGCCGCGAGGTCCCTCTGCGGGAAGGGACCTCGCGGCTGCCGAACGGGGGACCCGTGGCGTCAGGCCAGCGTGAGCTTCACGGGCTGCCCGGTCTCCATGGACTCATTGGCTGCGAGGACGATCTCGAGGCTCTTGGCCGCGTCGGGGTAGGGCGAGCGGACGAGCGTGGGATCGCCCTTCGCGACCGCCTGCAGGAACACTTGGTCGCACTCGAGCGACGCGTCGTTCGAATTCTGGATGGTCTTCGGCTCGCAGCCGGCTCGCTGGACGAGGAGAGAGGAGCGACCGGCGTACTCGATGTACAGGTTCTCTCCCAGAATCTCCAGCCCGACCCGGTGTCGCACCTTCTGGTAGCAGCCCGAGTAGATCGTGCCGATGAGCCCGGACTTGAACGACAGGCTGACGGCGGAAGCATCCTCGATGTCGTACTTCTCGACGCCCTGGATGATGCCTCTGCGACCGAGCGCGTACACGGACTCCACTTCGCCGAAGAGGTTGCGCGCTTGGTCGAAGGTGTGGATCGTCTGTTCCGCCGCCTGCCCGCCGGACTGGGCCTTCTGCCGCCACCACATCACGCCGGGCATGCCACCCATCCAGTAGCCGAGAATGACGCCGACCTGCTCCCCTTGAAGCAGCTCCTTCATCTTGTCGGCGATGTCCAAGTAGCGGTCCTGGAAGCCGACCGCGCTGACCAGTCCCGTTTGCTGCACGCCTTCACTCACCTTGCGAGCGAGATCCATCGAGGTGGTCATGGGCTTCTCGACGAAGAACGGGATCCCGCGCTCGATGGCGATCAGCTCCTGCTCCTCGTGTGCGAAGGGCGGGATGCTGATGAAGACAGCCTCCACCTCTTCTTTGTCGTACAGCTCGTGATAGTCCGTGTAGGCCCTGGCGCCGTACTTCGCGGCGGTCTCCTTCGCCTTCTCCTCCACCACGTCACAGATGGCAACGATCTCCACGCCCTCAAGACCGCTGGTGCGGCTCATGTGTCCGTTGTTGTTTCCGCCGGCTCCGATGAATGCTAATCTCACTTCTGCACAACTCCCTTCCGTGGGCACTGAGTTGGATGGCAAAGCTGTTTTCGCCGTCCGGAGGCCGGCTCCTGCCGGCCGCAACAGGCGCTCCGTGAGCCGCGGCAAACTTCTGGCAGTGAGTGGTCCGGTCTGACAGACTCAACGGAACAGCCACCAACGATCCCCATGAGCTACCACCTGCCCGCCGCCACCATCGAGGTTCTCAGCGATTCATCCCCACGCGGTCAGTTCCGCTCTGTGCTCTTCGACTTCGATGGCACGCTGTCTGTCATCCGGGCCGGCTGGCAGGACGTGATGATCCCGATGATGGTGGAGGTGCTGGCCGGGTTGGGCACTGACGAACCCCAGGCCGAGCTGACGGCCCACGTGCGGGAGTTCGTAGCTCGGCTCACGGGCAAGCAGACGGTCTACCAGATGATCCAGCTCACCGACGAGGTTCGGTTGCGCGGAGGCACCCCAGAGGACCCGCTGGAGTACAAACGCCAGTACCATGACCGGCTGATGGAGCGCATCCGGCACCGCCGAGAAGGGCTCGCCGCCGGCTCGCTCTCGCCTGAAGCGCTGATGGTCTCGGGGTCTCGGGACTTGTTGGAGGCTCTCCGCAGCCGCGGGCTTGACCTCTACCTCGCCAGCGGCACCGACGAGAAGTACGTGGTCGAGGAAGCAGCGCTGCTGCAGGTCACCGGCTACTTCAATGGCGGCGTGTACGGCGCCCAGGAGGACTACGGGAACTTCTCCAAAGCCAAAGTGATTCAGAACATCCTGGAGACGCACGGGCTGGCAGGGGCTACGCTGCTCTCTTTCGGCGACGGGTACGTCGAGATCGAGAACACGAAGGAAGTTGGCGGGTTCGCCGTCGGGGTGGCCGCCGACGAAGCACACCGCGGCGAACTCGACGAATGGAAGCGGAACCGGCTGACCGCCGCTGGAGCGGACCTCCTCATTCCGGACTACCGCGAACTCGAGGCTCTACTTGGTTACCTATTCCCGGAGGGAGGCGTCGGCGCCTGATGCCATACGCCCAGTTTGACCGTTCGCGCCTGCTTCTGAGACCGCTGTCGGAGCGCGCACACGACCTGAATCTGGCGTCGTTCTACCACTTGGATTCGGAGATTCCGCCCTTCGAGCACCCACACCTGGAGGCGGTTGCCGACCGGATCGTGGCGGCGCGCGAGCGCGGAGCGCCGGTGATCCTGATGATGGGCGCGCACGTGATCCGGTGCGGGAACTCCCGGCTGCTCATCGACCTGCTGGAGCGGGAGGCAGTGACCCACGTCGCCATGAACGGCGCCGGGCCGATCCACGACTACGAACTGGCACTCCTCGGCGCCACGACGGAGAGCGTGGCGCGCTACATCCGCACGGGCGAGTTTGGCCTGTGGCGAGAGACGGGGGCGATCAACGAAGCAGCGAAGGCTGCTGCGGCTGCCGGGATCGGGTTTGGCGAAGCCCTCGGGCGGGTGATTGCCGAGGGCGAGTTCCCGCACAAGGACGTCAGCGTGCTGGCGGCGGGGCATCGGCTGGGCGTACCGGTGACCATCCACGTCGGGATCGGCTCGGACATCATCCACGAACACCCGAACGCGGACGGCGCCGCGCTGGGCGCTGCCTCCTATGCCGACTTCCTGGTGTTCGCGCAAGCCGTCACGGGCTTGCAGGGCGGCGTACTGCTCAACTTCGGGACGGCCGTCATGGGCCCGGAGGTGTACCTGAAGGCTCTGGCGATGGCCCGGAACGTGGCGCGGCAGGAGGGACGGCAGCTCAACCGGTTCTCGACGGCGGTGTTCGATCTCCTGCCGCTGACCGACGACCACGCCACGGAGCCGGCCAAATCAGACCCCCGTTACTACTTCCGTCCCTGGAAGACCATCCTCGTGCGCACGGTGGCCGACGGGGGAGAGAGCTTCTACGTGCAGGGCGACCACCGGGTCACGTTCCCAAACCTCTGGAAGTCGATCCGGTGCAGACTGGCCGCCTGAGCCGCCCCTGCCTGGTGCAAGAAGAAGAGCCCTCCGCGACTGCGCGGAGGGCTCTTGTTTCAGCCGGGCAGTTGGCGGATTCGCCAGGGCCCCATCCGGGCGCGAACAGCCCGAACGGGAGAACACCCTACATCCGGTCCCACAGGTCGATAGTGGTGGCGAACGCAGTCGTTCGCATGGCTTTCACGTGGCCATCGGCAAACACGATGTCTGCCTGCCCATTGTGGCGTTCCGGGGTGTAGTTGAGGTAGGTGCTATTGTCGCCGACCGAGCCGCATCCCGTCGGCGGTCTGCCGTCTTCGCTCACTGCGGCGGCACTCATGAGCCGGCAATAGGGCACGTTCCACGTCAGTCCGTAGGGGAGCACGTCGTGTCGGGACAGGTAGTAATCGGAGTCCGTGAACATGATCATCTGCGAGGGACTCCGGATCTCCTGCTCGGAGCGGCCCATGCTGGTATCGCCGTCGGTGCTGACCACATTCAGGTAGGTCCAGTTGTAGCCGTAGCAGTGGTTCAGGGTGTAGCGGCCATCCCAATCAGCCCACGAACCCGGATAGGAACTATAGGCGGAGGGGCACTTGAATACGTCGCGGTCCTGGATGTAGGGGCAAAGCAGGTATGACCAGAGCATCTCGCCATTGGTGCTGGTTCGCATCTGGCAACTGTTCACCTGGTTGATGAGACCGTTGTCCCTGAAGCGATAGCTGACGAAGCGCGAGTCGAAGTCCTGACTGTACATGGACTCAGCAAGCGCGATCTGCTTCATGTTGGTCTGACAGTTTGTGGTTCGTGCCTTCTCCCTCGCGCGGGCGAACACCGGGAACAGAATGGATGCCAGGATCGCGATGATCGCAATCACAACCAGCAGTTCGATAAGCGTAAATCCTGATCTCTTTTTCACGGGAACCTCTCTCCTCACTTAGTTCTGTGTACCTCGCCGAACGTTGCGTCGGTCCTTGTTTGCTGCGCTGTCTCCGGTGCCTCCTTTGGTCTGGACACTCCTCGGTACCGTGTGCCACGCCGCGCCATTCTACCAAATCCAGGCTACTGGTTCAACCGGCCGCCGGCGCGATTTCCGTGGCTTCGGCGGGTCGCACTCAGGTAGGGAGTGTCGTGGCGGCGCCGCCGTCCTTGTGCGGTTTGGTTGCGCGCTCAAACTGGCGCCGAGCCTCGGCCACCTCTTCGACGCTATTCGCCGGCACGATGGCAAACGTCAGTTCCTGGGCTGCGTCCTTGGGCAGCCGGGCCTTCTTCGGCTCGGCATACACAAGCAGACCACCGAATCTGGACTCTCCCAGCGGCTGAGGGGAGGCAATGCCGAATCCCGGCAGCGAAGGCTTCATGGGGTTCAGGAACACCCAATCCAGCACCCCCAGGTCGAGGTACTGCCGGCTCCATTCCCGGCTTTCGACTGTTTCCGGGTCCTTCCCGGGAACGGAGTAGCCCGCGCCGGGCGGTGCATTCCAGAAGCAATACATGTCGCCAGCGGAGGTGGAGCGGTTGAAGAGACGGGTTGTGACCTTGAGCAGCTTGCTGGCCCCAGCCAACTCAAAGTCGAATTGCAGGGCAACGTGGCGGCTCAGGCGGTCCGAGCTGAGTTCGGCGGGGACCGCCTCCACCCGGACCACTTTGTGGGTCGGTTCGTCGACCACGACCTGAATGTTGGTGAACTTGCGGACGCTATAGAAAGGCGTCCGGAACTGCACCGTGGGGTAGGCGCACTGCCCGGTGTCGCCCAGTGTCAGGAAGTGCCTGAAGTCGGGTCGGACCACGTATTCCACCCCTCCGGCCACGAGGGTGAGCCGCTGCCCGTTCTCGCTCACGCGCTGCCCGTTCACCGCCAACCGGTACCGCTCTGTCAGCGTTCGGGCAAATGGACTTCGGTCCGCAACTGTCACGCTCAGTTCGTGGGTGCCCGGCTCAAGCGGGCGGGGGCGGAGCCGCAGTTCGCCTGCCTTCTGGGGGCCCGGTCCCGCCGCCGGGAGGAACTGCCACTCCAACTGCTCCTCCTGACCGTCGAACTGAACCCGCAGGCTGCTCGGGTCCAGCGGGTTCTTGTCGTCACTGAAGGCCACCCGGATCTCGGCGGGAAGCGTCCAGAACGCGCCCAGCATGAGCCCCGGATGGGGCTGCAGCGTGCGGTTGTCGACGCGCACCCCCGTAACCTGCGGGGGCGCCTCGTCTGCCAGCGTCATCCACGCCGGCTTGGCGACCACGATCGTGGTGCGCCCCTCGCCCAGCGCGTCCGGCTCCAGGTGGACTGCCAGCTTCCCGGTCTGGTCGCCGGAGGCGGCCTCCTGCCACCCAGTCGGCGTCAGGTAATGCACCGTCTGCGCCGTGGGGCGGCCGGAAGTCGCCCCCAGCGTCCAGACGACAAGCCAAGACAACGCGGGAGGCAAACGACGACCGCAGCGCCGCCGGGAGACGCTGCGGTCCGGCCTTTCGTCGCGTGTGGCGACGCGGCTCTCACTTAGGGTTGGCTGATTCACCTTCGGCTCGGACGATCTTGACGGACTTCATGACGATGGGCGGCGTCGGTTGGTCGCCGGGACCCGTCGGCGCCTGAGAGATGGCGTCGGCCACGTCCTGACCTTCGACGACCTCGCCGAAGATCGTGTGCTTGCCGTTCAAGTGGGACGTCGGTGCCACGGTGATGAAGAACTGGCTGCCGTTCGTATTCGGGCCGGCGTTGGCCATGGCGAGCTTGCCCTTCTTATCGAACCGGAAACTCGCGTCGAACTCATCCTCAAACTGGTACCCGGGGCCGCCGGTCCCAGTCCCCAGAGGATCGCCGCCCTGGATCATGAAGTTCGGGATGACGCGATGGAACTTGAGCCCGTCGAAGTACGGGCGCATGACCTGCTGCTGCGTCTTCGGGTCGGTCCATTGCTTGGTGCCCTTCGCCAGCCCGATGAAGTTCTTCACCGTGAGGGGCGCCTGGGTCTGGAACAAGCGGCACACGATCTTCCCTTTGGTAGTGTCGAATGCTGCGTACAATCCCTTCTCCTTCTTCCAGCTCCCGGCAGGCCCGGTTGCCTTGTCTGTCTCCGCCGGCACCGGCGCGGCGCTTGCTTCGGTTGCGTGGGTTTCCGTCTTGGCTTCCGTTGCTTCCTCGCTGGGCACCTTGTCGGCGTCAGTGCTTTTCGTGACCACTTCGTCGGCGGGAGAGTCCCCGGCGATCTCTTCGGCTGTCTTCTGCGCGCAGCCTGCGAGCAGTGCGCCCAGGGCGATTGCGAGCGTCAATGTCCATGGTCTCATGTTCGTCGTTCCTACCTCCAGTAGTGCATATGTAGAAGATAGCTTAGCCGAAGCCGGGTGCCCGAGCAACCATCGGGGCCGGCTCGCGAGGGCCCGCCCCATCGGCCTACCTTGCAGCCAGCCACCGCACGGCGTTTCGAGTGAGCGCGGCCTCGGCCGGGCCGGGTTCGGCGTCCTCGTCGTCGCGCGCGCGCCCAAGCGCCAGCCCGGACCCCACCACTTTGCCTCTGCCCACCTTCGCTGCCGCGACCACCGCGGGGCCCGTCGGTTCGCAGACGACAACGGCGACGGCGGGAGCGCGCAGGTCGAGCTTCAGGTGGTCGTAGTAGCTGTGCTCAAACGGGATCGCCGCGTCAATTCCTTGCGTCAACGGGTGCGGCTGGGCGACTTCCACAGTTCGCTCGCGCGACGAGCCCGCGACCTGCCATAGTCCCCCAAACAGCGAGGGGCACTGGCGGTACCCGCAAGCATCGTGCGTCAGCAACAGCCCGCCGCCTCGCGCCACCCACTTGCGTAGCCGCTCGGCGGCCTCGGCTGTGAAGTCCTCAGGCCGCTTCGGCTGCGGGATCACAATCGCTCTGCACTGGGAGAGGGTCTTTGGGTCGGCGTCCCGGATATAGAACGGGAGTAGGTCGCGCTCCCGGCGAAGGGCGACGAACACACCGGTGCTGCCGAACCCGTTCTGCCAGATGCCTATACGAAGCCCGCGCCCCTTGGGTGGCGGCTGATCCTTCCACTCCTCGGCGTCGACCACGGCGGGAGGCGCGACGTGGACCGCCGGGCTCTTCCAGAGGAATGGCGTGTTGCGGCCGGCGCCAGTCCGCGCGGTGCCGGAAATGCCGAACCGGTACCATCCCTCCGCAGGGCTGACGGACACGACAATCGGGGAGGTGGGGGGCGGCTTTCGCCTGCACTCGGTCACCGAGGTCCCGTGGAGGCGCAGGAGCCGAACGGAGTCGAGCACCAGCCCGCTGCCTGCCGTCCCGAGTCCCGCGGGAGGCCGCAAAGTCGCCGTGAGCGGCTCTCCTACTCGGGAAGTCGGGCTGTCGAAGGCCGGGGAGCTGCCTTGCAGACGAAACCGGAACGCCGGGGCGTTGTGCGGGCTGACGGCCGGCTTGGCGGTGGCGCCCTTCCGGAGCGCAGCGAAGAAGTCCTCGGCCAGCGAGGCGCGGTACTGAAACAGGGCGAACCCGTCTGCACCGGCCCGCCGCACCGCCTCGATCTGCTCAATAAGCTGATCGGGAGTGGTGAACTTAGACTGTGCAGAACGGACGCCGATTCCCGCATAGAGCGGAACGCGTCCATAGATCGTTTCCGCCTGCTGAGTGGTGAGTTCGGTCTGGAAGGCGAGGCTGTCGGTGTAGTTCATGGGGCAGACGAAGTCCAGCAGCCCCTCCTCGACCCATGCCTTGGCATCCTGAGCGATCCCCTCGCGGGCGCCCTTCCAGTAGCCGTAGACCGCTGCTGACAGCTTGGCGGTGGACTTCGTCTGAAGGAGTCCCTGCTTGACGGCCCGCACGAGCCGGGTGATCTGATCGCGCCGGAACTGCTGCCACTGGCTCTGGACTGGCTCGGCATCGAGCGAGTCGGGCCAGGTGCTCAGTCGGCGGCCGATCTCCTTCTCGAATGCTTCCCGGCAGGTGTCGCAGTAGCAGCCTGCCGCACTGGGGTAGCGAATGTAGTCCAGATGGACCCCAGCCACTCCGTACTTGCGCACAACCTCCAACAGGCTGTCGCGCTCCAGCTCAATGTTCGCGGTGTTCGAGGGGCACAGCCACTTCTGTGAAAGCTCGCGGCCGTTCCGGCCCCGCTGAAGGCGGTTCTGGCGGCGGAGCTCCCCCACGAACGAGTTCGGGGCGGTGCTGAGGTTGTAGCACACCTTCCAGACGTGCACCTCGACCCCGTACTTGCGCGCCCACTTCGCGCATTCCGCAAGCTGGTCGCCGCGCTCCCGTGCCTTTCTGGTGACGGGGAGAATGTCGCTGTAGTAGTCTGCCTTCCCCGCCCAGCACATGTTCGGCAGGACCGCGTTGAAGCCGTTCTCCGCGAGGACCCGAATGGACCGCTCCCAGCCCCAGTTCGAGACGCCATAGGCAGTGTGGAGCCACACGCCGCGGAACTCGCTTGCCGGGCTGGGCTGTCCGAGTTCATATGCGGCCAAGGCATGGTGGCGGACCTCCCGGGCCTTGCTGAGCGCCTCCTGATATCGTCGCTCCTGCCCGAGCTTGGCCGCTTGGTCGCGAATCGCGTCAGCGGCCCGCAACTCGCCAAGGGCCTCCGGGTAGTTGGGCGCCTCGGCCTTTGTCTCCGCCAGCCGAGTTCGCAGTTCGTCGAGCGTGTTGATCGTGGAAACCCGGCAGGCCCGCGAGACGGCCGACTCGACCGCTGTCTCCCACAGCGACGGCGTGGAGTGCCCCAACAAGGCCAACAGCATCTGGGACTTCGCAGAGAGGTCGCCGCCCAACAGGACGTGGGCGAACCAGACGCCATTGGCATTCACGGTCACGGCAGGTACCTTCGTGTCGCGGCCCTCGGCGTCACGCCAGTACCCGATGACCTCTGTCCCCTTCGCCGGCACCACCTCCAGTGCGTGCCATGAGTTCTGAAGCACCGAAGCGGGGAGTCCGGCGGGGCCGCCGGCTGGGAACCCGAGGCGACTGAACTGGCCGGCGTGGGTCGGCTTCCTGAGCTCGCCGATCGTCAGCCCCAAGAGCGGCGCCAAGCGGCGGTCCAACGAGTAGAACCAGAGCAGCTTGCCTCCGCTCGCAACGAACCGGCGGATCTCGGCCACCTCGCGGTCCGAGAGCCGGGCGTTGTAGGGGAAGACCGCAGTCCGGGACCCAGTTAGCTTGCCCTCCTCGACCGCCGAGTCGGTAAGGGCTGCCCACGGAATGCCCGCGTCGTCGAGGCATGCCCCTACACGGCCGGAGCAACTCCGCGTCGCTCCCGCTTCCGACGGCAGCGCTCGGGCCGTGAACTCACCTTCCACCACGGCGACTTCCGCCGTTCTACCGGTTCCCACCGACCCTTGTCGCGCGTCGTCCTCAGGTTGCTTGTTGCGGCAACCACACACCACCAAGAGGACGATTAGTGAAGCTGCGGAGAGGCTTGTCGGGGCACGCATCAGTACCGATTGTACCCGGCGCCCCCCCCCGCGAGTGGCTTCGGGCCCCAACAGTGCGCGAACAGGACACACCGGTCCGGCAGCAATGACTCACTCGAAGAATCGGACGATGATCCAGACGGCGCCCACGACCATCAATACAACCACGACAATCGGGACGAAGGCTTTGACGTGTTCGGACACCGGCACGGCCGACTTGAGCCTCCGATGATCCTTGCGCCTGAACAACATGCCCGCCACCTCAATTCTGACCATAACGGGCGCCTCCCGCCCGGCCACGCTTCAGATACCCGAAGAGAGACGCCGTACACCGAAGGTCTGAGGAACTCGGCGCAACGGCGTCTCTCGCGATGCCAGTCTGCTACGCTGACAGCTTACCGACGACTTCACCCGGTTCCGGGAAGCGCCCAAGTTCCTTCTTCGAGAAGACGAGCTTGCCGTCAACCGTGACCTCAAACACGCCGCCGCTGCTGGGCGTCAACTCAACCTCGGCGCCGAATTCCTTCTTCAGCTCAGCTTCCAGACCGGAAGCTTGTGGTCCGTACCCTCAACTGTTGCAGAACTCGATGCTAACCTTCATGGACATGCGGTCCGACCTCCTGATTGCATGGACATCTTGGTCCGGTGCGGAGACGTACCGGATCAAGTCAGATGATACCAGTGCCGGGGCGACTGGCAAAGGGGGTCAAGCGGGTTGCTCGCCCCAGGGATCACAGCCGGCCCGACGAGTGGTACCGGGCGGTCAGGCGGGCCGCTTGGCTGCCCTTATCTCCGTCCCGATCCAGTTGGGCCACGCGCGCGAACTCCTTCGCTGCCCAATCCGCGAGGTTCAGCTTGGCCAATGTCCAAGCCAACGCCCAATGCGCCTCCACGGATTCAGGCTGGCAGCGGGTGCCGGCGAGGAACTCGTCGGCTGCCGCCGCATACTCTCGGCGGCCCTTGAATGCCTGCCCCAGGCGCAGGTGCTGCTGAAGCGGGGTCTCCTGGGGGCTGCTCGGTCGCACGTCTGCGGTTGCGGCTGGGGGGGTGAAGGCGGGCTCGTCGGGCGTCAGCGTGACGGCCGCTGGCGAGGCGCCACTCTCAGCCGCAATGGCAGCGGGGGGGGCAGTGACGACACTCAAGGGCGGCGCCGCGCCGCCCTCTCCCTGACCCGATCCATCGGCATTGGCGACGCGTTGTCCTTGTTCGGTGCTCTCGAGAGTCTCCGCCAAGGCTGCGGCGATGAACTCGTCCGGCACGTAGAGCTGCCCCCGGTAGAGGACCGGAGCGACGGGCAGCTTCGCCGGGGCGCCATTGACGACGGCGTTCCGGTCGCCGACGCGGAGACGGATGGCGAGGTCCTTCCGCCGCAGCACCGCGGAGCCTGACTGCTGATCCCAGTCCACGTGTGTCTCATCGTCCGTCAGGGCGCGCAGGGGTGCAAGCTGCTCGGCGTCCGGGTCGTATCCCGGCACGTGCCACAGCTCCCGCAGCGTCACGCACCGCAACCCTCGCTTCCGACAGCCCGCAAGGATCGCCGGCAGCGCCTCCAGAGTAACGCCCTTCTCGTGCAGCAGCACCACACTGCCGTCCTGCACCCGCGAGAGCACATGGCTTGCGATGTCGGCGGCCCCTCTGCCGCTCCAGTCCTTCGGGTCGATGGTCCAGAGGGCCAGTCGGTGCCCGGCGGCTGCTACGACTCGGCCTGTCCGGCGGCCGAACGCTCCATAGGGGGGGCGCAGGAACACCGGTCGGTGACCGGTCTGCTCGAAAATCAGCTCGCCCGTCCTGCGGATCTGCCAGTCGATCATGTCGGCGGACAGCGCCGGGAGCACGGGATGGTTGTAGGTGTGGTTCTCCACCTCATGACCGAGCCGAACGAGGCGCGGGGCGACCGCCGGATGCGCCTGGAGATGCTGACCGCACACGAAGAAGGTCAGCTTCGCGTCGTACTTCCGCGCCACCGCGCACGCTTTTTCGACCCAGTCCGGGTAGGGTCCATCGTCGATAGTGAGGGCTACCGAACCGGCGTTTGCCGGGGTCTGAAGAAGAAAGGATAGCAGTGAGACAGACAGCAGTGAAGACACGAGTTCGGTCCGGACCTCCGACCAGATTGCGGGGCCGCTGAACACCCCCGGAGGGTGCCCCGACAGGGAGAACGAGCAGTGCCCGCCGCGGGCGCCCTGTGCATCAACCGCTCGACCGCTGCAGCGCACGGCCAGCTTCGGAGCACTGTGATATATAGACCACTCCCGGAGTGTTGTCAATGCTGAGTGCCAAAGTGGCGGAGGCGCTTCGACCAGCCTGTACAGGTTCTTCCCCTGAGACTTGTACAGCCTCGTTGTCGAACAGGCACCACGGGCGGTCCCCGGGGAGCGAGTCGGAGTTATACTCGCGAAGGTTAGGAATACACCGAAGCTATTGCACAAGTTCGACGCCTCTGCGTGCACAGCAGTGTGTTGGGTGCTCACCACACGCCCACGGGTGAAGTTCTGCGAACTTCCACTTCGGTGTATTCCTAACCTTCGCGAGTATATGTGGAACCCGTAGCATGCAGCAATTCAGCCTTTGGTCCCATTGCCCTTCTCCCGTCCGCCGGAGTACACTCGCCCTCACCCGCTCAGGAGACGAACGCCCATGGCTGGGAACCGAGACACCGCAGTCGAGTCGCCAGCGGCCGGGGTCGCCCGGCCCCTCCCACCGTGGTCGCGAGTGCTTCTCGCTCTGCTGTCGGCGGTGTGCATGCTCCGAAACAGACTGAGACGCCCCAAGGCCTCGAGTGCCTGACTGGGGAGCGGCCCGGCTGGGATGACTGGAACACCAAGCGTGCTGGCGATCTGCTTGGGAGTCGTGTCATCGAGCAGCAATCCGTGGTCGTTCACGCAAGCTGCGGGGATCAGCACCAGGTCGCTGGCGCACGGCTGAAGCTGCTCAATCAGGTCGCGCCCCGCCAGCAGACCTGCAACCGATACCCTCTCGCCCAACAGCCGGTTCCGAACGGCCACCACGCGCACGGTCGCTCCGGTGCAGTCGCCAAGCCGCTCGGCGAACGCCGTGAGCAACCGCTGACTTGCGGTTCCCGTAGCGAGGGTGAGCCTCTTGCGCGCTAAGGCGGCGGCGAGGTCGTCCGGGCAGTGCAGTTCGCACAGGTCTTCAAGGAACAGACGCGAGAGACCCACCCCGTTCTCGAGTTGCGGGTAGTCGTCGTAGGTGTCCGTCGGGGGGAACTCGCGGCCGGCGAGGAGGTACAGCTCGTCCGAACCATGGACCAGCCGGACGCCGTGTTCAGTGGACAAGGTTCGCTGCCAGCACTCCACGCGGTCGAGCAAGTCGCCGGCAAGCTCGGCGTCCACCGGGCGGATGTCGCTCGAGACCGGCCGGTGCTTGGTCAGCCCGACGGGCACTACGGCGATGCTTGCCACGCCCGGATGGCGCGAGGACAGCTCGGCTACGGTCCGCTCCAACTCCTCGCCGTCGTTCACTCCGGGCACGAGGACGACCTGGGTGTGCACTTCGATGCCCTCGGCGAGGAGGCGGTCGAGCTGCGGGAGCACTTCGGCGGAGCGCTGTCCGCGGAACAGCCGCCGGCGCACCTCCGGCGTAACGGCCTGAACGGAAACATACAGCGGGCTGAGTCGCAGCCGCGCGATCCGCTCGAAGTCCGGTTCGGTCAGGTTCGTTAGCGTGAGATAGGTCCCATGCAGGAACGACAGGCGGTAGTCGTCATCGCGCACGTAAAGCGAGGGGCGCAGCCCCTTCGGAAGTTGGTCGCAGAAGCAGAAGGTGCAGGCATTGTTGCACCGGCGCACGCCATCGAAGACGGGGGACTCGAAAGTGAGACCGAGCGGCTCGCCTTCGTCCTTCTCGAAGTCGATCGTCAGTTCGTCGCCGGCCGGAGAGAGGAATGCCAACTCAACGTCGGCATCGTACTCCGCAAAGCGGTAGTCGAGTACGTCCAGCGGCGGCGAACCGTTGACCCGAAGCAGCCGAGAGCCGGGCAGCACCCCGGCGTCGGCGGCGAGGCTGCCCGGCTCAACGTGCTCGACCACGGCGCCGGGAGCTGAACTGGTCCTCGCGCTCAGTACTCCACCCATTCGCTGCTGTAGCGACTCAGGTCGAGTCGCTCTTCGTCCGGCAGGGGACGAATGCCCCACTGCCGCATGGCGAGGGCGCCGAAGAGGATCTCGATGGGCTTGCCTTGCTCGTCGGAGGCCAGCTCGTCGATCACGAACGCATGGGTGTCGAGGGAGCGGCCGTTGACGGACGCCACGAGTATGGCAGACTCGGTCAGCTCCCGCACCGCGCCCCCCAGGCCCGTTCGCCGCGGCTGGTCGACCTTGGTGGTCGCGAGCAGCTTCGCGACCTCGCGGACGACGTAGGTGTTGCGCGACCCGGTGTCGAACAGCGTCCAGCACGGACGGCCCTTCACGTCGAGGCTCTCATACACACGTCCCATAGTGCGTCACCGCTTTCTGCGCTGCTGCAACGCCCCCCTGGGGCGCGCAGCGTGAATGTCCATAGTATAGCCGGACGGAGCGGCGGCACCAACGGAGCGAGGCGCCACGGGCACCTGGGTCATGCCCGGAACGTTGCTGCGGCGCGAACGCCGCAGCAACGTTCCCTCCCGCCGAGGCGTCAGCCTCCGTTCCGCATGAACTCCTCATAGTGCAGCAGACCGAAGGCGATGCCGTCAGTCAGAGCCGTCCAACTGGCTTCGATGATGTTGGTCGAGACGCCGACCGTTGTCCACGACCGGCCGTTGCACGACGACTCCAGCAGCACGCGCACCTTGGCGGCGGTGCCGTCCTGCGTGTTGACGACGCGCACTTTGAAGTCGGTCAGGTGGATGTCCTTGAGCTGTAGATAGTGCTCGTTCAGGGCCTTGCGCAGAGCGTTGTCCATGGCGTGCACGGGACCGTCGCCCTCCGCGCCGACGTACACCTGGTTGGCACCGACGGTCAGCTTGAGCACGGCGTCCGACATCGCCTCCGGGTGCGCCTTCTCCATCTCCACGATGACTTGGAGCTTGTTGAGGTCGAACAGGGGCGTGACCTCCCCCAACTGCCGCCGGAGCAGCAGCTCGAAGGAAGCTTCCGCACCCTCGAACTCGTAGCCCTGGTCTGCGAGGCGCTTCACCTCGCCGAGGAGACCGGCAACTTCCGGTGAGCCCTTCTTCAGTTCGATGCCGATCCGCGAGGCTTTGTAGCGGATGTTGCTGCTGCCGGACAGCTCGGAGACCAACACGCGGCGCCGGTTGCCGACGGCTTCCGGCTTCACGTGCTCATACGTGTCTGGATCTTTCATGACGGCATCGACGTGGATGCCGCCCTTGTGGGCAAAAGCGCTCAGACCGACGAACGGCTGCTTGTCGTCGGGGTTGAGGTTGGCCACCTCGCTGACGAAGAACGACAGCCCGCGCAAGCGGTGGAGGTGCTCCTCCCCAATGCACTCGTGCCCCATCTTCAGTTCGAGGTTCGCGATCACCTGGCAGAGGTCGGCATTGCCGCAGCGCTCGCCATAGCCGTTTACTGTGCCTTGCACGTGTCGCGCACCGGCCCGGACGGCCGCCAGCGTGTTTGCCACGCCGACGCCGCCATCGTTGTGGGCGTGGATCCCCACCGGTACACCCTTGACTGCCTTGCGGACCAGTCGGGTGGCAGCGGCGATTTCCTCGGGCAGCGAGCCGCCGTTCGTGTCGCACAGGCAGAGCAGGTCGGCGCCCCCGGCCGCGGCCGCCGCGACGGTCTTCAGGGCGTACTCCGGGTTCGCCTTGTGCCCGTCGAAGAAGTGCTCGGCATCATAGATGACCTCGCGGCCGTGGGATTTGAGGTACTCGACGGAGTCGCGGATCATCTCCAGGTTCTCTTCCAGGGCGATGCGCAAAGCGCGGGTCACGTGAAAGTCCCAGGTCTTCCCAAAGATGGTCACGACGGGTGCTTCGGACTCCACCAACAGGCGCAGGTTGGTATCGTCGGCCGCCTTCACGTTCGCCCGGCGGGTGCTGCCGAACGCAGCCACCCGGGCGTGGGCGAACTGCTCGTTCTGCACGCGCTCGAAGAACCGGATGTCCTTCGGGTTGGAGCCCGGCCAACCGCCTTCGATGTAGTCGAAGCCGGCGTCGTCCAGCCGCCGGGCGATCTTCAGTTTGTCTTCCAGGGACAGGGCGACATGTTCGCCCTGGGTCCCATCTCGAAGGGTAGTGTCGTAAACATGCACTTTCATGGTTATCCGTCCTCTGAAAAAGCGACTGTCCGCGCACAGCACGTCACCCGGGCGCCTGGCGCGGACAGTCCTGGCAGTCTACGTTCGGGTGAACGGATCTGGGGCAGAGATCAGGAGCCGGCTGACGTGTGATAGACCAGCTTGTTGATGGCCTGAATGTACGCCTTGGCGCTGGCCTCGATGATATCGGTGCTGGCACCGCGTCCAATGAAGACCTTGTCCTGATCGCTCTGTATGCGGACGGTCACCTCCCCCAGAGCGTCCGTGCCGCCGGTGACGGATTTCACGTTGTAATCGAGCAGCGTGTGAGGCACTTGACAGATGGAGTCGATGGCTCGGTAGACGGCATCGACGGAGCCGACCCCAAGGTGCGCCTGCTTGAGCGTGTCGCCGCTGCCGTTCTGTACCCGCCGGATGCCGATGGTGGCCGTCGGCGTGGTGGTACCGCCGGCGACAACGTGCATGTAGTCAAGGTGGTACGTCTCGGGCACGACGTAGACTTCATCCGCGATGATGGACTCGATGTCCCGGTCGGAGATCTCCTTCTTCTTGTTCGCTACGGCCTTGAAGCGCTCGAGCGCCTTCTGCATGTCCTCGGCGCTGAGGGTGTAGCCCAGTTCCCGGACGCGCTTCTCGAAGGCGTGGTGGCCCGAGTGGCGGCCGAGCACCAACTCGCCGGCGGTGCGGCCGATGTCCTCGGCGTTCATGATCTCGTAGGTGCTCTTCTCCTGGATGATGCCGTGCTGGTGAATGCCGGCCTCGTGAGCGAAGGCGTTCCGCCCGACGATGGCCTTGTTGGGCTGCACGGCGAAGTCCGTGAGGTTGCTGACCAGTCGGCTGGTCTCGTAGATGTGCCGGGTCTGGATGTCATGCCAGACGCCCATGAGATCCTTCCGGGTGTTGATCGCCATCACGATCTCTTCGAGCGCGGCGTTGCCGGCCCGCTCCCCGATGCCATTGATGGTGCACTCGACTTGTCGCGCTCCCGCCTGGATGGCGGCCAGCGAGTTGGCCACCGCCAGCCCGAGGTCGTTGTGGCAGTGCACGCTGATGGTCGCCTGCTCGATTTTGGGGACCTTCTCCTTCAGCATCCGGATCGTCCGCGTGAACTCCGACGGCATGGTGTAGCCCACGGTATCCGGGATGTTCACGGTGGTCGCCCCGGCGGCGATGACGGCCTCCACAACCTCGCACAGGAAGTCTGGCTCCGTGCGCGTCGCGTCCTCCGGCGAGAACTCCACGTCGTCCGTGAAGGTTTTGGCCAGCTTCACTGCGTCAACCGCAGACTGCAGCACCTGCTCGCGCGATCGCTTGAGCTTGTACTTCATGTGAATCTCGGAGGTCGCGATGAAGGTGTGGATGCGGCGCCTGGGCGCACTCTTCAGTGATTCGCCGGCCCGCTCGATGTCCTTAGGCACGGCCCGCGCCAGCCCGGCGATGATCGGCCCTTCGATCGTCTCGGCGATGAGCTTGACCGAATCGAAGTCCTCCTGGGACGAGATCGGGAAGCCGGCCTCGATGACGTCCACGTTGAGGCGCGCAAGCTTCTTCGCCACCTGCTCCTTCTCTTCGATGTTCAGACTTGCGCCCGGCGATTGCTCGCCGTCACGCAGAGTCGTATCGAAGATGATTACCCGGTCTACGTCTGCTCGCTCGCTCAACGCGAACACCTCCTTTTGCCTGGGGTCAACTCAATGAATGTGACTGAGAAACTGAAGATGGCTCACCGGTCACGGGTCACTGACCGCCAGTCACTGATCGCGGGCGGCAGCTCGATTGGATACTGCTGCCCACAGGACGCCGATGACGGCGCCCACGGCTACGAAGACGGCGACGTTGATCAGCAGCACGCTGACTTTGTGCAGTCCGACGTAGCCGGTCTGGGGGTCGTATCGGACCATCCAGGAGTAGTAGCGCCACAGGATCCAGTTGAGGATGCCGAAGCAGCCGAGGCCGAATCCCTGCAGTGTGCGCTTGCGCAACTGCTTCTGGACAAGGCCGACCACCGCGCCGACCGCCAAACCGAGGCACGGTCCACCAATCAGGACGACGGTCATGATCAGCTCGACGGTTCGCTCGTCGATGATCTCCTTCATCTGTTCCATGGCTACGTGAGCTGCAGTCCGCGCACCAGCACCACCGAGCCGGTGCCCACCATCTCCAAGATCCCGAACTGCTCCAGGAGGTTGCGGACAGCGGCGATCTTGCGCGTGTTGCCGGTGACCTCCACGGTGATGCTTTCGGGGCTCATGTCCACGATCTGGGCGCGGAAGATGTCGGTGATCTGGATGATCTCCGAACGAGTCTCCTTCGTGCAGCGGACCTTTATGAGCGCCAGTTGTCGCTCGACGACGGCTGCGTCGGTGTAGTCGAATACCTTGATGACGTCGATCAGCTTGTAGAGCTGCTTGGAGATCTGCTCCAAAGTGCGCGGCGGGCCGGAGACGACGATCGTCATGCGCGAGGTGTCCGGATCTTCCGTCTCGCTGACGGCGAGACTCTCGATGTTGAAGCCCCGGCGGGCGAAGAGCCCCGCCACGCGCGCCAACACGCCCGGCTTGTTTTCTACGAGGACGGAAAGAGTGTGTCGGTTGTCGGGTTTGCTGGTGGCAGTGGTGGCCATGTGAGGGTTCCTTGCGCTCTTCCTGTAGCAGAGAGTGCCACGCGGGCCGTTCGGCTGTTCCAGAACTGAAAAAAGCCTCCCGTCCCCATGGGACGAGAGGCTGACATGCTCGCGGTACCACCCATATTAGCCGGCTGGACGCGCCGAAGCGGATCGAGACCGGCTCACTTGAGGACGCGGTAACGAGCGTTAATCGTCGCAGGCCTACTGGGTACGCACAGCACGGTTCGACCTGGAGGCTCGGAGGCGAGGTTCAGTCGCTGGCAGCATCGGTTCGCAGCAATCCCGACTCTCTGAGGCTACCGGTGGTGCTCCTTGAAGTCCAAGCACCTCGACTTACTGCTCCTCTTCACAGCCTTTGGCAAAGGAAAAGGCTACCAGAGGTAGCGGAGATGGTAGTATAGCGCAGCGCCAGGGGCCTGTCAACGAGGCGTCGGTGCGCGAGGCAGGGGAGGGCGTCCTGCCAGCCAGACTGAGGGTCGCGGCTGACCGCAGGCGCCCGGTCGCGCGACCCGCCGTCGCCGACCGACCAGCGCCTCCGAGAGGATGCCTCACGAAAGTCCCACTCGGGCGTCCGCCCTGCCCACCTCCCAGCCCGCTCAGAACCGTTCGCGACCAGGTTTCTGACCGCAAAATGCCGGTTGCAGGACGCTCTGCAGGGGACAAATGCGCCACATTCGGGGTTTTCCCTGACAGTGATTGCGCATATGTCAGGGTTAGTACTATGGGCGGGTGCGATAAATCAGGTTCTCCACGCATATGCCCCAGTACGCGGTAGGGTTATAGTCTATTCGCAGACGGGAAAATATAGTCGCACGGCTGATGCTCGTGCCGCGAAACTCTCGCAGGAATTGCCGCCTTCCCGCCCGCGACAGGCTGTGCCGGTGTTCTGTCAGGACCGCCCGAGTGCGCTTCCTGTTGGCCGCCGGCCAGCCAGACCGGTGTCATCCAGCCAAGGAGTTGAACAGCACTATGAGTAGAGTCCACAGGTCATTCGCCCAGATAGCTGCAGTGCTCGCGTTCGGAGGGACGGCAGTCCTGATCTCCGGGTGCGGCGGCGGGGGCGGGGCAATCGTCAGTACCGGTGGCGGCGGCTCAACGGCGCTAACCAGCATTCGGTTCAACGACCCCTCCAAGGCGCCAAGCGCCAATCTGCTGTTCGACGGGGGCAAGTGGACCACGAAGGCCGGTGCGACCGTCACCGCCATCGGCGAAGGCGACATCAACCAGCAGAGCAAGCAGGCGGGGCAGACGTGCATGACGTGTCACGCGGGGGTCCACAGTGAGTACCGCGCGGAGAGACAGGTCGCCAACGCAACCGGCTTGGACACCGCCGGAATGCCGGATAGCCACAATGCCCACGGCGAGAACTTCCTGGACGGCTCGGGCGGAATGCGGGCGAAGCTGACCATGGCAAGCTGCGTCCCGTGCCACACAAACGGGGCTCAGGAGGAAGGCGGCTATGACGAGGGCCAGCCGGCCACTGCGGCTGCCAACCTGCCGTACCTCGGGATTCAGTGCGAGAACTGTCACGGCCCGGGTGGTGCCCACGCAGCCGCTGGCGGCGACAAGAGCCTGATCAACGGCGTGCCGGATGCCAAGCAAACGTGCTGGAGTTGCCACGTGCCCAAGTCGCAGAAATGGCTCTGGGAGACCCAGGGACTCATCGCGGCAACCACCGATGCCGCCCTCGAAGCCACCAAGCCGGGTTCCGTGGCGGTCCACCATCCTCAGGCAGCGATGTTGAATGGGGTGTATGGGTACGAGTACCCTGGGAAGACCTATCAGTTCAGCGCCAGAGGCCACGTGAACATTAAGAACTCGTGCATCACGTGCCACCTGACCCAAGGTCTGAGCGCTGCAACCGGCAAGGCGGACCACAGCCGGACCTCGCTGCAGGTGGACACGGCAGTTTGCGCTTCGTGTCATCCGAACTCGGCGTCGCTCATCGCGAACGCTGAAGAGGAGATCACCGCGCTGCTTATCAGGCTCGGTGGAGAGGATCCGGCGAACCCCGGACACCCGGACCAGACCGTGAAGGGCGGTCTCTTGGGCGAGATCGCTGCTGCGAACGCAGCGTTAAAAGCCGACATTGACAACGGCACCAACAACAGCAAGGCCGACAAGGCAACCAAAGCCTACAAGGCCGCCCGCCACAACTTCATGTACGTTGAAGAAGGCGACAAGAGCGCCGGGATCCACAACTTCGCCTACGCGGAGAAGCTGTTGGAGGACTCCATCGAGAACCTCGACGCGATCCTGCACCCGGCGACCTGACGAGTAGTGCGCTTGCCCGGCGTCGCGGGACAGGCGGGACATCGCGGTCCACGACGCCGGGCGACAAGCCTCCACGGTTCAAAGCAGGCAGCGAAGCAAACACCAAAAGGAGACGGTACAGATGAAGAAGCGATTCTGGCTCAGGGATACCTTCGTGGCGACCAGCCTTGCGGGGCTGGTTGCGTTCCTTACTGTCTCGATGCCGCGCGAAGGCAACGCCGAAGGCCGAGTCCGCGTGCGTGGCAAGTGCAACTCCTGCCACAAGCAGGCTGGCGAGGAGTGGAAGGGATCTCCGCACCAGACGGCGTGGACCAACCCGACTTTCGCGAAGCTCAGCGACGAGCACGCGAAGACAGCATGCCTCGGCTGCCACGCGCCG
>Ga0210049_1001403_pt1 | contig 22497 bp, 23 predicted proteins | sample CryGeyCG2014_300_2_FD_183964 | JGI IMG/M metagenome (GOLD analysis project Ga0210049, IMG submission 183964) | Groundwater microbial communities from aquifer - Crystal Geyser CG06_land_8/20/14_3.00 (SPAdes) (version 2) | ecosystem: Environmental > Aquatic > Deep subsurface > Groundwater | place... | reverse complement strand
TAGTTTTTAACCAAACACCTACTTATGATGAAATAGTAAATGGAACACCTAATTTAGCCCCAATTGTTGAGCTAAATGAAGAATACAAGACTACTAAATCACTATCTGTGAGCCGTGAGAGACTCGAACTCTCGACCAATCGCTTAAGAGGCGATTGCTCTACCGACTGAGCTAACGGCTCGGGTGTGCGCCTAGGGGGAATCGAACCCTCATCATCCCGTCCGAAGCGGGATACTCTATCCGTTGAGCTATAGGCGCCAAGAATTTTTGTATCCCCAGCAGGGATCGAACCTGCGGCCTTCTCCTTAGAGGGGAGACGCTCTATCCAACTGAGCTATGGGGACAAGCAAGATAGTTTAACAAATACTTGACTAAAAATATTATTTATATTAAAAATAAAGTTCCCGTAGAAAATGAAAAAACAAGCTGAATTTCCAAAAATTAGTCCGAGAGCTTTAGAAATAAATAAATGGCTAGAAGAAGCTGGTCCACCGGAAATTTCAGTCCATCCCGAAGTATTTACTAGAAGAAAAACACCGATCGAAATTGAGAGAGAAGAAGAGGCAGAAAGACGAGCAAAATATGGTAATTGATACAATATCATTAAGCCGCTGTGGTGAAATTGGTATACACGTACGCTTTAGGAGCGTATACCGTAAGGTGTGGAGGTTCGAGTCCTCTCAGCGGCACAAAAATGTTAAACTGATTTATGTTAAGTCTTCTGCTCGGATTAGTCATGGCTCAAGAAGCCACCATTCCCACCCCCTCTCTCCTTGATCAATATCGTCAAGACTATTCTTTTCAAGTAGCCGAATATCAAAAAAAATATATTGACTATATCGACAAAAAAGAGGTTTATACCAAATACCGCACCATTACTTCCGAAAAAGACAAAATTGATGCCGCCAAGGCGGCTCTAGTTGCCAGATCCTCCATGCTAAAAAGTTACCTGTTGGCTCTCCGGGTCAACTTAGATACTTTCAAAAGCTCGGCCCCAACTACCGTTTCCAAAATCCAAATCGAACTTAGTCGTTGGGAAGATTGGTGCCAGGAACAAAATCTGATTATTGGTAACCTCAACAGTCAAAACGACATTAACAATTGGGTTGATAGTTTTAAAACCAAATATATTTCCATTCAAACCGTTATCTACACTGCTCTAACCCAAAATCAGATTAATCAACGTCTTCTTTCTTTGGATCTTATAAAAAAATTATCCGACAACCTTAAAAACGATCCTAAAACCGGTGACCAACTAAACGATTGGTTAAATTCACTGCCGGTTAAATCGGACCTAGTTGTCTCAAAACTTAAAAATGCTACCGATTTAACCCAAACTAAACAATTAAGTAACCGCTTTGTTAATTTTTATTCTGACGCCAAAAACAAGCTAATTGATGCTGATCGTTATCTTCAAAACATGCTTTCCGACCTCAAAGCCGTTGCCATTAAACTAAACCAACTATGAGAGAAAATATATATCAAAATATCGATCAGCCCTTAAATAATCCCCTGGATGTTACTCTCAAGCCGGTATCCAAAAAAGATCGCCGTCTAACCCTACTTTTAATACTTACCTGCACTATCATTGTTCTATTATTAGCCAGTTTAGTCACCTCTCTGGTTCGAAAATCTCCCCCTCGTCCGGTTACCACTGCCCCTACCCCGATACCCACGGCTATTCCTACTATCATCAATGAACCTAATATTATTTCCACCACCTACCAATTCCAATTCAAAACCATCGAAGACAATCTCAAATACAATTCCGAAATCGTTCCCCCGCAAATTGACACCCAGCTCGGTCTTTAAATTACTTTCTTGACAAATAAGCTCCGGTTTCCGTACTGATCATTATTTCCTCTCCGCTTTTGATAAATAAAGGTACTAGTACCTTAGCCCCGGTATCCAAAACCGCATTTTTCATAGCTGATGTCGCCGTATCACCTTTGATTGAATTTTCCGCTTCTACTACCACACAGGCAATACTTTTGGGCAAAGTCACTCCCACCGGCTTATCATCATAAAATTTTATCCGATACAAAAGCCCTTCTTTTAGATAAACCTTATCACCACCTATTACTTCTGCTGATACTGAATACTGTTCAAAAGTCCGGGGTTCAATAAAAACATAATTCGTCCCGTCAAAAAAGGAATAGGATGCCTCATGGGTCTCTACAATCACCTCTTCGACTTTTTCCCCCGATTTATAGGTATATTCCACCACCCGACCGGTGTATAAAGATTTTAATTTTGTCTTATAAAAAGCCGAACCCTTTCCGGGAGATACAAAATGAATATCCACCACCATGTGCGGCTCTTCGTGGAAAATAACATATATTCCCTTCTTAAATTGCGCCGTGCTGATTGTCCCCATAGATTGTATTGTAACACCAAAAAAAATCCCAGAGCATGCTTTTTAGAGGAGCCACCCCGGGATCTTCGTGTACTATATCAAAATACTATAAATAGGTCAACAATACGGCACAATTACACACCCATCTCTATTTCTCTAATAAATTGATTCACCCCATACGCCCACGAACCGTTAGAGCTCGGACAATATTTCTTCATAATCTCCTCAGCGGTCATATATCCTTTATTAAAATATTCTCTTTTCAGATACTCGGCAAAGCTCTTTAGCGCCAGCTCATAATTTCCAAACCGGAGAGTCCCTTTTTTGTGAATCCCGTATCCCCAACAATTGAAAGAATTAGGGGGAATTTTTTTACACAAATTCGACTCTTGTTGGGCAATTGCCAGTATCCAATAATATTCAAAATTGTAAGTGTCTGATAATTCCAAAATCAGCTTAGAGTAAGGTAGAAGGGGGGAGTGATATTTCATCAAATATCCCTCAATCAAACCCAATCTAGCGTCCTTGGCTACCAGGCCTTCCTTAATCATCGCCTCTTTTTCAAAAATATTTCCTGAAATCTTTTCAGCCACTATTTGGCCTTCCTGACTCTGATATCCGCTTACCAATGTCGGTTTAGTTACATTTCGCCATTTCGTCCACCACCAAACTTCAGCCAATAAAAGTATAACCAAATTCACTCCAATCACTGAAACAAATACTAAACGTACCACAAAATTAAAATCTTTTTTCATAAACTTCTACCTTTATGCTATCATAGCCTGCACATGGCCACAAACATAAAATTGGACTCTTCTCCGGACAAATCTTTTACCTTAAGCTTCACCGTTACCGCTGCTGAAATCTCTTCTGAAAAAGAATTGATTCTTAAATACATTGCTTCCAGTTTTGAAAATAAGGGGTTTCGCAAAGGTAAGGCTCCGATTAGTATTGTCGAACCTCAAACATCTCCAGAAAAATTACTGGAAGAAATTATTAACTCCCTTTTGCCCAAGATCTATTCCCAGGCCATTACCAAACACCAATTAAAACCGGCTACTTCCCCAACTATTAAAATCAAAAATCCTCCTTTTACCCTTAATAAAGATTGGGAAATTGAATTAAATGGAGCCCAAATTCCTGACATTTCTATCAACCCAAAGTTTTTTACTGAAATCAAAATTATAAACCAAAACAAGGATCAAGACCTTAATAAAAAAACTGATGAAATTCTAAAGAAACTTATCGAGTTTTCCCGGGTTACCTTGGCCAAATTAATCATTGACAATGATCTTAACCGTAAACTAGCCGACCTGGTTGATCAAACCCAAGCTGCCGGGATCACAATCGATTCTTATCTTAAAAACCGAAACCAGAGTTTGGAAGATTACAAAAAAGAAATGTCTTTGCGAATTTCCGATGACTGGACCCTAAATTTAGCCATCAGCCAAATTGCCGCCGATAATAAAATTGTTCCGCTTCCCGCTGAAATCGAAGTTCTGGTTAAAAAAAATCCTGAATTATCCTCAAACCCCTCTTTGGTTTCCTACCTATTAACCCAACAAAAAGTTATCGACTTCTTACTGACTCAATAACAATAGTAAACTGTCTTATAATCTGATATAATACCTTTCTATGGCAAGTGGGTATATCTCTAAAAACGATTCTAAAAATAATAAATCGAAAATTGGTGTTTTAAGTAACGAAATTCTTAGCGACTCTCGGTCGGTACCTAAAACTCCACAAAAACTAACTCTACGTGGAATTTTGGGTCTAAACCAACCGGTGGAAATCAATTCCGCCGCGACAGGGTGGACAAAGGAAAACCTTGGTATATCTGATCTTTCCCGACAGGAAATGGTCCTCCTTGATAACCGTCAAAAAGAATTGGAAAAGGCTATTGCCGAACTTCAGGCAGAATTAAAAAGTTTGGTTTCCGCTTCCGAAGGAATCGGCACCCAAATCGAAAATGCAGTTTTGGAAAACATCCCCGAAGTCTCTGAATATCAGGTCTCCTTTTTAAAACGGCTCAAAAACCTTATTGTCGGCTTTCGTAAAAATCTCAATCAAGCCTCTGCTTGGCTTGAGTGTTTTAATACTAAAAAGAAAAAGAAAAATTATTTCTGGAGCATGGCCAAGGATAAAAAGAAAGGTGGTGAAGCCTACATGTTCAGTGACGAACACTCCGCCGCCAGAAGTGTGGCTTGATTTTGCTATAATTCCCTCATCGAATCTGCCTGCCCGCAATCGCTGAAGCGATAGCTTCTGCAGGCGGGTAGCTCAGTTTGCTTTATAATTCGCATTAACAACCCGAATCTGTAGCTCAGTTGGTTAGAGCGCCTCATTGACATTGAGGAGGTCAGAGGTTCAAGTCCTCTCAGATTCACCAAATTCGTTCTATAATTCATCAATGTCTAATCCGAATAATTTAATAAAAATCCGTCACAGCACCGAACATGTTCTGATGCAAGCTATGGTTCGCCTCTACGGGATGGATAAATTTTATATGGCCATGGGTCCGGCCACTGACGATGGTTTCTATTTCGATTTCGAACCACTCCAAGATCTTAAGGTTTCCGAAGAAGATTTTCCCAAAATCGAAGCCGAAATGCAAAAAGTCATCAATGAAAATCAACCGATTATCAGAAAAGAAGTTAATCTGGCTGAAGCCAAAAAAATCTTTTCCTATAATCCCTACAAAACGGAGTGGCTTGATTCCATTACCAATCGTGGTGAAAAAATAATTCTTTATATTAACGGTGACAATGAATTGGTTGACCTTTGCGCTGGCCCTCACGCCAAATCAACAGGTGAAATCAAGGCCTTTAAACTTTTATCCGTTGCCGGCGCTTATTGGCATGGGTCAGAAAAAAACAAAATGCTTACCCGCATCTACGGCACCGCCTTTGAGTCAAAAGAAGAATTGGAAAAATATCTCTGGAAAATCGAAGAAACCCAGAGACGTGACCATCGTAAATTGGGAAAGGAACTGGATTTATTTACGTTTTCTGAATTAGTTGGTAGCGGCTTTCCTCTCTATACCCCCAAAGGCTCCTTTCTTCGCCGAACCGTCAACGACTACGTTGAATCAACTCAAGCCCAACAGGGTTACACCCAAGTCTGGACTCCTCAAGTAGCCAAAGCCAAACTATTTCAAATATCCGGTCATTACGACAAATATAAGGATTCTATGTTTCGGGTTGTCAGCAACTATAGCGACGAGGAATTCTTTCTCAAACCTATGAACTGCCCTCAACATACCCAAATTTACGCCAGTCAACCCCGAAGTTATCGCGACCTCCCTCTTCGATACACCGATTTCGCCATGCTCTATCGTGATGAAAAACCCGGAGAACTTAACGGCTTGGCTCGAGTCCGTGCCTTTTCCCAAGACGATTGTCACATTTTTTGTCGGGAAGATCAGGTCGACGCCGAAGTTGATATTGCCCTTTCCATGATCAAAACAATCATGGATACTTTTGGTCTAAAATATCGTTATCGTCTGTCCACCCGTGATCCGGAACATCAGGAAAAATATATTGGTGACCCAAAACAATGGGACAAGGTAGAAAAGTGGGCTGTAGAAATCATGAAACGTAATCAAATTGACTATTTCGATGGCCCCGGTGAAGCCGCTTTTTATGCTCCCAAAATGGACCTCATGGCTACAGATGCTCTTGGCCGGGAATGGCAATTATCGACCGTCCAGATTGATTATTTTATGCCTGAAAGATTTAAATTGGAATACACCGATCAAGAGGGTAAAAAAACCAGACCAATTATGCTCCACCGTGCCATTATTGGTTCACCGGAAAGATTTTTAATGATATTAATCGAGCACTATGCCGGAGCTTTCCCGGTCTGGCTTAGCCCGCTTCAGGCCAAAATTATTCCCATCACTGATGCTCAACACGGCTATGCCAACCAGGTATTAGCCAAACTCAAAGAGCAGGGAATTCGGGTGGAAATTGACGACCGCTCCGAAAAAATGCAAGCCAAAATTCGCGACGCTCAAATGGAGAAGATCCCCTATATGTTAATTATTGGTGCCAAAGAAGTAGGAACAGACTCATGTGTCTGTTCAACATCTATGATTTCGGTCCGTCAACGCGACGGTCAAGATCTTGGCGCTTTGAATGTCGATAGCTTTTTGGCCAAAATTAAGGAACAAATTACCACTAAATCCCTAAATCTGATAAAATAAACCCCATGTATCCTCAAAAACCTTTTGCCCCCCGCTATCGGATTAATCAGTACATTACTGCCCCGGAAATTCGCTTAATTGACGAAGATGCCAAACAAATCGGTGTCATATCCCGTGACGAAGCCTTCAAACTTTCCCGTGAATCAGGCCTGGATCTTATCGAAATTGCCCCCAAAGCCGTGCCTCCGGTGGTTAAATTAATTGAATTTTCCAAATTCAAATATCAGGAAGCCAAAAAACAAAAAGCCGAAAAACAGGGAATTAAGGGTGGTGAAACCAAAGAAATTCAAATGACTCCCTTTATCGGAGCCGGAGATTATGAAACCAGGATAAAAAGAGCCTCTCAATTTTTATCTACTGGAAATAAAGTCAAAATCAGTATAAAATTCCACGGTCGTCAAATTCAGAAACCGGAATTTGGCCACCTTTTACTAAGCCGGTTTATCAAAGATTTAAACGACACTACTCCGGTCACTCCTGACACCGAAGCCAAACTAATCGGTAAAAGGCTTTTACAAACCCTATCCTCCTCAAAAGGAAAAAACAAAAATGAGAAAACCAAATCGTAAACACAAAGTAACCAAATCAGTCAGAAACCGTTTTGAAGTTACCAAAAACGGTAAAGTTTTGCGTCGCTCCTCATTTAACCGTCATCTTCGCCGCAAAAAATCCAAAAAACAATTACGACGGCTCAAAGGCAAAAAACCGGTTCTCGGCCGTTTCGCTACAAAAGTTAAGAAAATTTTAGGTTTAGCCTAAAAATTTTATCCCCGATCTAATCGGGGAACCAAAAATAATAATTTATTAAAATAGATTCCCGCTTTTGCGGGAATGACAACAAAAACATATGAGAGTCAAAACCGGCACTGTCCGCCACGCCTTCCACAAAAAAGTTCTCCAGGCCGCCAAAGGTTACTGGATGACCCGCCACAAGCGCTATAAAGTCGCCGCCGAAGCCGTCTTGCATGCCGGTCAATATGCCTACAACGGCCGTCGTCTTAGGCGCCGGGATCTGCGCAAACTTTGGATTATTCGCCTTAACGCTGCTCTTAAAGAATTTTCCCTAAGTTACTCCAAATTTATCAATCTGGCCAAAAACGCCAAAATGGTCTTAAATCGAAAAATGCTTTCAGAATTGGCTATCAATGACCCCACCGTCTTTAAATCAATCGTTAATTCTGTTTCTACCTTTAAAAAATAAAAGCGGGATTTATTTAACACATAAACCCGCTTAGGCGGGTTTTTTAATAACCAAAATAAATAACAAAAAATAAAATATAATATATCAGTAGAGACGCACGATCGCGCGTCTCTACAAAAAATAATCATGGACAATCTATCAAAAATACAATCCGAGTCCAAAACCAAAATCAAAACCGCAACTACCTCTGCCGAGTTGGAAAAAGTCCATATTGAACTTCTTGGCCGTCATGGCCTTCTTCACAAATTATTCTCTGATATCAAAAATCAACCCGATCCCAAAGCCTACGGCCAACAACTAAATCGACTAAAAAATGAAATTGAGGAATTAATAAATAAAAAATCGTTATCAGTAGAGACGCACGATCGCGCGTCTCCACAAAAAAATAATAAAACAGTTTTTTCTCTTCCCAAACTGGGCCACCTTCATCCCATCACCATCACCGAACGCCAATTAAATGAACTTTTCCGGAAACTTGGCTTTTCCCTTTATGATGGTCCCGAAATCGAAACCGATGAATATTGCTTTCAACGTCTAAACGTTCCTATTGACCATCCTTCGCGAGAAATGCAGGATAGTATTTATATTCATGAACCTGAACATCTACTTCGTACCCAAACCTCAAGTATCGAGGCCAGATTATTGACCCAAGAAAAGCCACCTTTTAAAGCCGCTTTTCCTGGACGTACTTATCGTAACGAAAAAGTCACTAAAAGCAATCACTTCATCTTCCATCAATACCAAGGTGTGGCAGTTGATAAAAACATAACCCTTAAAGACGCGATTGGTACTTTTAACACTCTTTTTAAGGGCCTCTACGGTAATGATGTCCATGCCCGTTACCGTTGCAAATATTATCCCGAAGTTGAACCCGGAATGGGATTTGATTTGGAATGTTTTTCTTGCCATGGTGCCGGCTGTTCTATCTGTAAAGGAGCTGGTTGGATTGAGATGGGTGGAGCTGGTATTATCCACCCTAAAGTTCTGACTATGGCCGGAATTGATCCAAAAATCTGGCGCGGTTTTGCTTTTGCATTAGGTCTCGATCGTTGGGTTATGGCTAAATTTAATATTAAGGACATAAGAACACTTTTAGGCGGAAATTTAGCCTATAAACCAAATGAACCATAACCACTGTCATTCCCGATCTAATCGGGAAACTAAAAATAAAATAAATTATTTATTATGAAAATTATCTATTCTCATCTCAAAACCTGGCTACCCGATTTAGCTATCGATGCTAAAAAACTCCGCGACGATCTCACTCTCATCGGCCACTTTTCCTCCGGCTACGAAGAAATCGACAGCGAAATTATTCTCGACCTGGAAATCCGTCAAAACCGGGCCGACTGTTTGGGCTATTACGGCATTGCTCGTGATTTGGCTGTTTTTTATAAAATCAATCTGGTGCTGCCTCAGATAAATACCATAAATTACTCCAACACCCCTGTTCCTATTACCATCTCTTCACCCGATGTCCACCGAATTCAGGCAACCTCTATTTCCAACATAAAAAACTCCCTGCCTCCCGACTGGCTTATCAGGTTCCTCAAACTTCATGACATCAATTCTATTAATACCCTTGTCGACTTAACCAATTTCATTATGTTGGAGTGGGGGATTCCCTGTCACGCTTTTGACACCAACAAATCAACCAAACTAATTTGGGAAAATAATCAAAGATATTCCGAATTTATTTCGCTAGATGGCACTAAAATTAAACTCCAACCCCAAAATCTGGTTATTTCTGACGGAAAAGAAGTTTTGTCTCTATCTTTCATCGGTGGCCAAAATTCCGGCATCAATCTTGACACCACTGATTCTATATTGGAAATGGCCGTTTATAACCGTTCCCGCGTTCGAAACGACTCCCGAAGCCTCAAAACCATCACCGAAGCCTCTATTCGATTGGATAAAGAACTGGATACTGAAACCATCCCGCTGGCTTTTTCTCATCTAATTTCGTTAATCTTGAAGCATTGCCATGCTATCGTCAGCGGTAAACTTCTTGATGTTTATCCCGTCAAAATACCCCCCCTTCCCATCGCTTTCGATTCCCAAAAACCATCGCTTTATGCCGGTATTGATATTCCTCAAAACGACACATTAAAACGTCTGGGTTGTACCATCAAAAACAATTTAATTACTCCGCCGTCTCTTCGAAAAGATCTGACCATTGAAGAAGATTTAATTGAAGAAATTCTTCGTTTTTACGGCTACAACAAAATTCCCACCGATCAACCCGTCGATCCCACCCCGCTTCCCGACATTACCCCACCGATTCTTTATTTAATCGAAAAACTCAAAGACGATTTAGTCGCCCTCGGCTACGATGAAGTCCGCTCCTGGCCTTTAGTTCGTCATTGCGAGGAGCCATGCGACGCGGCAATCTCTACCCAAAACTCAATCAATTCCGATTATCCCTATTTGCGTCAGTCAATAATTCAATCCCTCCAAAACCAATATTTTCAATACGAAAAATATAAATTAATTAATCAAAAGTTTTATGAAATTGGCAAAATATTTTCTCTAGAAAACGGCCAATATATCGAAAAATATGCTCTGGGAATGTATAACTCTGATTCGGAAGAACTTAGTAGAGACGCGCGATCGTGCGTCTCTACCGATAAAATAAAATTAGACGGCTCATTCGCCCAAATCATTCTCGACGATCTCCCCAAGCCCGATAAATATATTCCCCAAATTATTAACAACACCGCCATCGAATTAACTTCCCAAATCATTACCCTTGACGCCAATGTTAGTTATGATTCACCCCAAGATTCAACCAAATTAATCGAAAAATACACTTCTCTGATTGATCCAAGTATTCTCTGGTCCATCGAAATTGCCGACATCTACCAAAATCGCTACACTTTTCGTGTTTCCTATTACAACTGCGATGCCTTAACCGCCAAAAAAGTCCACCTAAATACTTTTAATTTAAATTAGCAATCTTCTTCGGGAACTGCTAACTAAGTAGTCAAAAGAAATATATCCCTATCTTAGACAATAAAACTACATCAATCTATGTCGGAATAGCACTTGGGGTGGCAGTTGGACTAATTATTACCGGCGTAATTGTCGGTAAAGATGTCGGAGTTGGGATGGGAGTTTGGGTCGGCGTCGGACTCGGCGTCCAATCCCAAGGCTTATTCACTCCGATTTTAATCTCTCTTTCAGCCGAATTCCCGTCTTTATCCGTAGCTTTGACTTTTAGGGTATACAATCCGTCAACCAGATTCAATTTAGTTTCATAGGGCCGCTCCATCCAAACTTTATTTTCCGCTCCGTTAACCCACAACTTAACTTCGGTAATTTTTTTTAGCGAAGAGGTGCTGACTTTGACATCAAACTCATTACCTTGAGTCGAGTGGTCTCCCGGATTATCAAAGTTAACCACCACCTGCCCTCCGCCACGGCAAAAATCAGCAGGTGGATTATATTTATCTTTATCCGATTGCTGACTAATCCAATTATTTATCCCATCTTGCCACCTATTCTTACCATCAGTTGACACCGGATCATCTTCGATAAACCTAAAATACTCTTTCTCGTCAAAACTTCCATTAGCCACGTCCTCCGGTGGTGATAACCCGGCCCTATCTTTGCATATTTTTAATTTTAAATGAATCGGATCCGGACCATTTGGTTGAGTCCCGTCAATGAAATATTCAGGTCGGGACGGATACCCGTCGTGGGCCGCATATCCCGAAACCCGATCTACTTCTAAATTTGCCATTTTATCCGGAATGGGAAAATCTTGCTTATTCCGTTGTGGCAATATTGATAACATAATCCGTCGCCAAATCGGGGACGCTCCCGAAACCCCCGAAGCTACTTTACTCATAGGTGAATTATTATTATTACCTACCCAAACCACCGATAATAAGTTAGGAGTCCAACCGATGGTCCAATTATCCCTCTTATCATTAGTTGTTCCTGTTTTTACCGCTACCGAATAATTGGGAATAGATAGATTATTGACTGCTCCAAAAGTAATCTCCCGAGCAGAATTGTCAGATAAAATATTTGAAATTATAAAAGCCTCTTGCGGAGTCATCACTGCCATGCCGGGGACCGGTCTGTATTCTTCCAGTGTCTGACCTTTGGCATCTTCCACTTTTAATACCCCCACCGGCTCCACTTTTCTACCCCCATTAGCAAAAGCACAATAAGCCATCCCCATATCAATCATTCGCACATCGGCTCCGCCCAAAGTCACCGACAAACCATATCGCCGTAAGTTTTCTGCAGTCGGCTCCAGTGTTGATAAACCCATTTCATAGGCCTGTTTCATCATATTGGGTAACCCCACTCTAGCCAACATTTTTACCGCGGTTGTATTTATTGAATTACCCAAAGCTTGGCGTAAACTTAATGGGCCTAAAAATTTACCGGTATAGTTTTGAGGGGAGTAATCCGGCTGCCCCCCAACTCCGGGAAAAGTCACCGGTGTGTCCAAAATTAAAGACGCTGCTGTATAACCTTTTTTTATGGCCGTTAAATAAGTAACTGGTTTTATGGCTGATCCTGGTTGACGCAAAGCCTGAGTCACCACATTAAATTTACCGTCAGTTTTAGTCGAAGAGTAATCCCGACTTCCCACCATCGCCAATACCTGACCATTACTTGGATCTATCACCATCGCCGCCCCGTTGGTAAAACCCAATTTCTCCCCCTTGTCCACTTCCTCGCTAACAATTTTTTGGGTTTCTTTTTGAATTTTTAAATCCAAAGTAGTAGTAATTTTTAATCCCCCGCCTTCTACTGCATCTTCTCCATATTTCGCCGACAGCTCATCTTTTATCCAAAAAATAAAGTGTGGGGCCAAAAGCTGATTTTTATTTTCAAAAAATTTGTAATTTGAAACTTCCAACATAGTTTCTTTTTTTTGATCCGGGGTTATGTAGCCATCTTCCATCATCCTTGTCAACACATGTTCACTTCGGGCAATATACGCCGTCGGAGTCCGGGAAAACGGGGAATAAACATTGGGACGTTGCGGTAACCCAGAGAGTATTACCGATTCAGCGAAAGTTAAATCCGCTACTTTTTTGTTAAAATACTGCTCACTACCTGCCCCCACTCCCCAAGCCGAACCCCCGTAGGGGGCCTCGTTTAGGTACATCAACAAAATTTCATCCTTTTTATATTTAGCCTCAATTTGAACCGCTAAAATAAACTCTTTTATTTTCCGGGTAATGCTCACTTCCGAAGTCAGTAAAACATTTTTTACCAGTTGTTGAGTTAAAGTTGACCCTCCGGTTAATTTATGAAAATAAAAAATATTTTTTATAATCCGTAATGGGGTTAACGGATCAAAACCCTGATGTTTATAAAACTCTTTATCCTCTACCGCAATAGTTGCCTTTTTCAAAAATTCCGGTATATCAACCCAGCTCACCGGCGTTCTTTTGGCATCCTTATAAACATCGTAAATTAATTCCCCGTTTCGGTCATATATCCTACTGGTAAACCCTTCCCGTCTAACTACTTTTAAGGGACTTGGTAAATCTTTGGAAAACCAAACAAAAAGTCCTAAAATTCCCAGCAACATTACTCCGGTTGCTATCAATAACAACCAAAAAAAATGATACCAACTTATTTTTTTTATTAAACGGTGCCAAAAACAACTTAAATAAATTTTTGTCATTTAATCAATATCCCCAAAAAGGGGATCATCCCCGACAGAAGTAGCGCTAATGTTGCCATAGCTAAAATAATGGTTCTTATTTGTTTCTTTTTAAGATGTATTAGTCTCATTAAATAATGATAACATGGGAAAATGAAAAGCCTCAGTACCCTCACTGGCATCGGCCCAAAAACAGAAACGTATTTAAATAAACTGAAAATTTCTACTCCCAAAGACTTGCTCTTTCATTTTCCCTATCGCTATCTTGATTTCACCCACATTACCAAAATAAAAAACTTAATACCCGACACTTTAGTGACCATCAAAGGGACACTTATTTCCTTCCAAAACATTTTCACCCGTCAAGGCCTTAATCTTCAAAAAGCTAAATTAATTGACGATACCGGAACTATTGACTTACTCTGGTTTAACCAACCTTATTTGTCAAAAACACTCAAAATTGGCTTTCCTGTTGGCATTGCCGGACAGGTTGGTCTTTTTCAAAACCGGCTCACCCTAATTTCCCCCCGGATCAGTGCCAGCGCTACCGGTAAAATTCTGCCAATTTACCCTACAACTGCCCACCTTAGTTCAGCTAATCTTTGGAAAATTATTACCTCAAATTTATCCTGCCTTCTAAGTGATATCGTTGACCCTCTCCCTCAAAAAGTTCTTAAAGATTTTTCTCTAATGGCCCTTCAGGCCGCTCTTAAAGAAATTCATCTACCCGGCTCAATTAAGTTGTTAAATATCGCTCAAAAACGCCTTAAAATCAACGAATTTCTATCCATCTTAGCTTTTAGTCACCACCAAAAAACCGAAATTCAAACCTTATCTTGTGCCTTTACTTTAAAAAATATTGCCAAAATTAACACTTTTATCAAAAATTTACCTTTCAGCCTTACTCCCTCCCAACAACTTGCCTGGAAGGAGTTAAAAAATGACCTTCTGCTCTCAATTCCCTGTCACCGTCTTCTCAGCGGCGACGTCGGTTCAGGAAAAACCATTATTGCCCTCCTGGGTTGTTATCTCAATCATTTAAATGGTTATCAAAGCCTATATCTGGCTCCCACTGAAATTTTGGCTCATCAACATGTTTTGACTTTTAAAAAATTTTTACCTAAAATTCCCATTTTTCTCTTAACCTCCAAAAACAAACCAAAAAATATCCCCAAAAATGCCATTATCATTTCTACTCACGCCGCCCTTTATCAACCTCAAAACTTTTTTAACCGCCTGGCCTTTGTCGTAATTGACGAACAGCACAAATTTGGGGTTGATCAACGTAACGCATTCAATCAAAAAAATCTCTTTCCCCACACCTTAACTATGACCGCCACCCCCATTCCCCGAACCCTATCCCTGACTCTCTTGGGCCATCTCGACCTCTCCCGGCTGGAAACTCTACCTGACCGTAAACCAGTCTCTACCTTTTATATTCCAACAAACAAAATTTCTGCCTGCTACCAATGGTTAGAAAAACACATAGATGAAACCCAGCAACAAGTCTTTTTTGTCTGTCCGTTTATTGACAACTCCGAAACCTTAACTGAAGTTAAATCCGTCAAAACCGAACTTAACAATTTAAAAACCGTCTTTCCTCAATTTAAACTCGAACTTCTTCACAGCCAAATCTCGGCCAGTCAAAAAGATAAAATAATTACCGATTTTATCAATAAAAAAATTAATATTCTGGTAACCACTCCCGTCATTGAAGTTGGTATTGATATTCCCAATGCCACTGTCATGGTAATCGAATCAGCCGACCGTTTCGGTCTCGCCTCTCTCCATCAACTTCGTGGCCGCGTCGGCAGAAGTGATAAAAAGTCTTATTGTTTTCTTCTCTGTCAACAACCCTCATTGCTTGCCCAAAACCGTCTTTCTTTTTTAGAAAAACACCACGACGGTTTAAAGATTGCCGAATATGATCTTAAAAATAGGGGACCAGGCGTTCTCTATTCCACTCTCCAACACGGTTTTCCCTCACTTAGTTTAGCCACTATTGACGATGTTGATATTCTTTCTCTTTCCCAAAAGATATTTGAGAACTTAAAAAAAATTCCGGAATTTGACATCGTCAATTTAATCACCTGTTCAACTAATACAAAAGTTACCATAAATTAGTTATAATAACCCCATGACAGCACTTCCAAAACATTGGCCCTCATCCCGTCGCCAAGGCCGACGCCGAGCCACCCAAACCGGTCCCAAGTTAGCTTCCACTACTACCTGTAAACATTGTGGTCAGGTCAAACGCCCTGGCTTTCTTTGTCAAAACTGCCATCTGTGAAAAGTAAACTTGACCCTCGTCATCAAAAAAGAATCGGTTTATTTAGATATCTTTTTGCCTGGGAATCGACCAAAACTATACCTAATCCCAAAATTACCAAAATTCTCTCCAAAATCTCTGAAATTGATGCCGTTATCACCCTTCACGCACCTAAGTGGCCGGTCGATAAAATCAACCGGGTCGATCTCTCTGTTCTGCGCCTTGCCATTTTTGAACTGCTTTTTTCCCAAGCTTCCGTTCCCCCAAAAGTTATCATTGATGAGGCCATCGAAATCGGCAAAGAATATGGTAATGAATCATCTGGTTCTTTCATTAACGCCGTTTTGGGTTCAATATTAAAAGATAAACATGACATCTCAAAAACCTGACCCAAACCAGCTTCAAAAAATCCTTAAAATTAAATTCAAGGATCCGTCTCTTCTTAACCAGGCTTTGGTTCACCGAAGTAGCCTAAACGAATCCAAAAATAAATTTTCCGAATCAAATGAAAGGTTTGAATTCTTGGGTGATGCCGCTCTGGAACTTTGGTCATCAACTATCCTTTTTTCTAGGTTTCCGAAACTAGCCGAAGGTGAATTAACCAATCTTAGAAGTCTCATTGTTCGTACCGAAAATCTGGCTCAAGTCGCCACTGATTTAAATTTAGGTGCTTTTCTTTACCTCAGTCGGGGTGAAGAAACTCATGGCGGTCGTCTCAATGTCTCTATTTTAGCTGATAGTCTTGAAGCCTTAATCGGTGCTCTGTATCTTGATCGGGGCTTTTTGGCCACCGGTAAAATACTTGACAAGATTTTTGCTCAAAGCATTAAAAATCTCTCTTCTAAAACCCACTATAAAGATCCTAAGAGTTTATTTCAGGAAATCGCCCAAGCCAAAGTTGGTACCACTCCTCAATATCAAATCATTTCCGAAACCGGCCCTGACCACGACAAAATATTTGAAGCCGGAGTCTATGTTGCCAATAAATTAATTACCTCCGGCACCGGCAATTCGAAACAAAAAGCCGAAGAAGCCGCCGCTATTAATGCCATTAAGTTATATTGAAAATAAGGCAAATTAGAAATTAGAAATTAGAAATTAGAAATTTTACGGTATAATTCCTCCTATGCTCAAAATAAAACTAAAACCAAACGGTAAAATCCATCAACGCTCCTTTAGGATTGTGGTAGCCGAAGACCGCAGTAAAAGTGATGGCAAATTCATTGCTGATCTTGGCTTTTACACCCCCCAAACCAAAACTTTATCCCTAAATAAAGAAAAAATGACAACTTGGATTAAAAACGGAGCCCACCTAACTACCGGGGTTGATAAGTTGTTAAATCCCGACAAATATCCTAACAAAATTAAATTGAGCCAGGCGAAATCCGCCTCCGGTGGAAAGAAACCGATGGTCAAATCAGAACCAAAAGTCGAAAAAACTACCTCTGAAACAAAAACTTAATATGACCACCATCCAAGAAAGCGCGGAATATTTAATTAAATCTATTCTCCCTGAAAATGCTAACGTTTCCGTAAACTGCCGAAATGATGGCGATACCACCATCATTGAGATTACCGCTTTGCCGGAATATATCGGTCAGCTTATTGGCAAAGAAGGTAAAATCATCAAATCTATCCGATCCCTCCTGAATTTATCCTTCCCCGCCGTCAAATATCTTCTGGAAATTAAGGAGTAAAAAAGGGATCGCTTCTCTCATAGGATTTGTACTGTCCCCCTACTCCTCCCGGGCTCTCCGCTTCAAAAGCTTTATATTCTTTAATTTTTGACAGCAAGGCCGTTTCCTCGTTTTTCAAAGTCATCTCTGCCAAACTTAAAGATTCAATTTTTATTTTTGTCGATATCGGCTGAAAATAAGCTGACACCGCAACTTCAATAATTGCCACTTGTCCGTTTATTTTTAAATCAAAGCTATCAATCGATAACACCGGTAAGTTTCTTTCAAGTCCCCGGATCAATTCCAAATACTTCCCCCTATCTCCGCTTAGCGTCAATTGTACCGGTACTTTTTCGTAATCCACTGCTACTTGTTTTATATCCTGTTTTTTGACATCACCCATACTGACTGAAAAGTCGCTTACCTGAAAACCGGCAGATTCCGCCACTTTTTGAATAATTTTCACCAACAAATATGAGTTTTTCTGGGGCATTACCCCACTGCTTAATAAACTAGCGTTTGAATTCAATTCATCTTGGTCAACTGACAAGAAATACATCCTTTTATTCATTACTTCAGCGGTACTCTTTTTAACATCCTTTACCTGTCCGACAATTTTCTCTATTTCAGAAATTTTGGGAAATATCACCCCGAAAAATGTTAATAATAGTGCCGTTACCACTAGTATTGGAGCTACCCATACCACTAAAAGGTTAGTATCCATCCCAAAAATTTTGTCCGGTAAATTAACTTTCAACTTACTCATAAAAGTTTCACCTCCAAACCGACCGTCCAAGCACCTTTGGCCCGAACATAACTTACTCCTAAAATTTTTGCTTGTTTTATTCCGGAAACTTCCCCTTTGTTTATTTCTTCTATTCTTTTTTCCACTTGATCCAGAAGCTTACCGGTTGAAACCAAAAGTGACAATTTAAAAAGAGACTGATCCTTTAAGTTAATGTCTTTTACTGTTACTTCTTCCGGAAAAAGTTTGCCTATTTTAGAAAAAGCTTCATAGTACTCAAATCTATCGGCTAATATTTTTCCCAAAAGTTTAGCTCTATATTTAACCAATTGGCTGGTGGTCGTCACCTTGGATATTGATGAAAAAGCGCTCATTTCTTTTTGATATTTTTTATTTTCTACCGTTAACCACCATTTTGTTAAAAACCAAGCTGTCAATATCAATAGCACTGCCGAAAACCAGACTATAATCATTATGGTGGTGACTTTTTTTGAAATCCCCTTCATCCTCATTCGGGCCGCTTGAAACTTGGCTTGACTGGGCATCAGATTTAGGTCTGTCTTTATTTTGTTTCCAATCACTTTAGCCCCCTTAGAGCCAAACCGGTGGCTAAAGAAAACCGATAGGCATCCAAATTTAAATCAATTGGAGCCACCACTCGGGAAACATCAATTTTCAAGAAAGGGGCTATTACCTGGACTTCCACCCCCAAAACCCTGGTTAATTCTTCAGCCAAACCCGGCATTTTGGCTCCGCCACCACTAAGCATCAACAGATCCACCGCTTTATTAAAACTTTCGGTGTACAGTGCCATCGCCCGCCGGATTTCTTCAGCCATCGACGAAAACACCGGCATAATCGCATTCTTTATCTTTCCTTCCAGTTCCATTTCCCGAATCCCATAGGCTTTTTTATACTCCTCTGCCGAGGCCATATCCAACCCCAAGCTTACCGAAATCGCCCGGGTAATTGATTCCCCTCCAATTGGCAACGACCTAACAAAAAATATATTTCCTTTTTTAAAACTAATAATATCAGAGAATTTCTCCCCAATATCAAACATCATTACTGATTCCGCACTTACTCCCATTTGGTTTATCAGCCTTCGGGCTGACACTGCCGGTGACTCTAAGGCCATCATTTCCAACCCCACCATTTTAAATAACTTCACATAGGCCCCGATTAAATCGTTTCGGGCGGCAATGGCGAAAACTGTTAAGCGTCCCGCATCGTCAGTCTCCATTATTTCATAATCAATCGACACCTGATCCAACGGGTAAGGGACAAAGGTTTCAGCTTCAAACTTCAGAGCATCACCAATTTCGTTTTCTTTCAGTGGAGGTAGTGATACTTGTCGGGAAACCACCTCACTTTCTGGTAACGAAGCCACTACTTGTCGGTTGTCCACTTTCAGTTCCTTTAAAAGACTTTTTAATACTTTAGCCACCTCTTCCATGGCTTTTTTGCCCCCGGTTTTATACCACTCCAATCTGGGAGTTTTGGCCTCCCCTATAAGATCCAAAAAACAATTCTCCTGATTTTGGCTTAGAGCCACTACCTTAATACTCCCCATCCCTAAATCTATTCCTACCACACTATTCATAGATTCAGTATAACAATTATTTAGTCACTTAACACCGACCCTTCGGCTACTACTCCGGTTAATAAAAATGACGGTACCGAATATCTCTTTCGAATCACAATCCTTTTCTCCACCCGGGTTGCTCCGGCTGCTGCCTCCACTCCTCCGGCCTTCCCAATCGAGGCAATATCTGTTCCTTGTGATGAAAAAGAGGTTCCGGGTAACCCTAGGGCATAAAACTTTCCTCCGTCAACTACCGGTGTCACTGTTAGAAGTAGGGGAGAGTTAATCTGGGATGTACTCATTGTCACACAACCACCAACTGCCTCGGTGTTGAAGTTAGCCAAGCGTCGTTTTAATCCGAAATTCACCCCATTTTTGTAAAAATAATCAATGGCAGTTTGTCCGGTAAATCCCACTCCGCAGATATCCACACTGGCACCGGCGTAATAGTCTGTCCCAATGTTGCCCAGAGCGTCATGATCCACCAGCCAAAAAAACTCAGTATCGCCTTTGGGGACATACTCTCCAAAATCGATTCTGGTTGTCCCAACACTAATCTGGGTAATATTGATATCAGCTGTCGATACTTTATCGGGAGAACTGTAACCCACTCCTCCGGTTCCCAAATAATAATCCACCCCCGATTCGGCTGCATTAAAGGCTTTTTTGAGAAGTTCATCATTGATGTCAATTTTGGTTTCTACCGTGGTTCTCCTGGACATCGACAAACCCATGGTCAGCATCACTGCCGATACTAGTAATACAATAATTGCCACCTGACCCCTGTTTTTTTTAATTCGTAATTCGTAATTCATAATTGTAAATTAATTTAAAACTCCCTCCAGCCTGATAATAATTTGGTTAACTTCCCCGGCATAGTAAAAATAAAATCCGGTCGGTATTTAACTACTACTGCCGGATTGGTATTGTTATCCTCCTTGACTGTAAAGGTTCTATTGATTCTAATATTACTCGTTGTCGCCGAATACAAAATCCCGTTAACCACCATCTGGGTATTACTATTGTTACCAATATTTATACCACCGTCGGCTATATAAATTCCGTCCAGCTGATTTACTCCGGCATCGACATTAATACTGCCACTGGCTATCACCATTAAAAATTTTCCTACCGGTACGGTTACATCACTACTGATGGTTAAATTCCCACTGACAAACACCACTCCGGTGCTGCCGGCACCTACAATTGTAGTGTTAGTCACTCCTTCTCCCAGCTTCGTAAAATATTGACCGTATAAATACAAATAACTATACCTATTTGACCCTACCACATCATCAGCTATCCGCCAGTTATTGGGATTTCCGTATTGGCTCGAATCATTGTAGCCGTTACTATTTCTGAAAGTCATCGAGGCCACTATTCCGTTATTGGACACTCCGATGCCATTATTATCAATTGTCAAATAATTCGATGCTGCTGTCACCGGCACCCCACTGCTTATCTCGTTTCTTCCTTTAACTCCACCACCCTCCACTTGAAACCAACTTTTCTGATCCCGAATGTAAGAAAAATCAATCTGGGCCTGGGTGTTGGTTGAATATGGTGAAATTATATTGCTGACTGCAAATTGACTTGTACCCCCAAGATAGTCGGCACAATGAGTGGTGCCAATTCCCAGGTCAATTCCCCGGGTAAACCGGGCTGAACCGGCAATATCCCCATCCGGATTTCCTACATCACCCCCGTTAAATATCGGCAAATAGCTCTGGGACCAAATCAAATCAGTCCCACTATAGCTGGCCGGCGGGGCTACCCCCATCACCACATGAACCCCACCGCTCATATTTTTATAAATCAACTGATCAAAACCTAGGTTATTACCGGCTATCTGGGAAAATCCAATGGTATTACAGGCCTGTCCCGCCGACCCGTCATAAACCGTCCCTGACACATTTACCTTACAATCCCACACTTTCCAATATTGACCCGAATCTTTCCAACCGGAACTGGTATAAATATCGGCCATATTGAATTCCAGCGGCAACGTATCCGCATCATTGTAACCCGTATAGTTTTTCGTCAGAGTTACCACCATGGTTGTTCCGTCTCCGATAGTCAACGGCAAATTATCCACCAACCCATTCCACCGCATTCTGGCGCTGGTTATTTGCTCCCAACCGTCCAAATCTTCAATGGTAATCTCAAAAGTTACGCTTCGCGGTTGCGGATCATCATAAAACCCGCTTTGGCAAATGTGGTGATAATTAACCGGAGAGGCAGCCACCACATTTCCGGTCGAATTTTTCAAAACAATACCTATCAGGTGGGGGATGTCATCCAGTCTAAAATATCCCCGACTGGACCAATTGCCGATATCCGTTCCGCAGGTAGTATTCACTGCTCTTACCCACCAAGAGTACGTGTCGCCTAATGTCAACGAACCAGTCACCGTTGACGTCGAAGTTGTTGTTCCTGTCCAAGCTACGCTGTCACCCGTATCAAGTACTTGTACTTCGTAATAATCAGTTAATGCCGGCACACTGTTCCACACCAGTGTCGCCGTCGTCCCCGGTGCCACCACCACCGGATCCGCCAAACTTCCAATTGGTGACACCATCACCGGCGCCGCCGGCGCCCCATTATCAGCATTGCTACAATTTCCGCTACAATTTGTCGCCTGTCCACACTGAGGAGAGCATGTCACACATTCCACACACGGACAGGACTTCTGTCCGCAATCACAACCACCACTGGCCAACGTCCCATCGTTTACCGAACTATTATTACCACAATTACCCGCACAATTTTGATTACTACATCCCGCATCCGACGCGCTACAATACTCCCAACAAATACCTTCACAAT
>Ga0210049_1001401_pt1 | contig 22516 bp, 18 predicted proteins | sample CryGeyCG2014_300_2_FD_183964 | JGI IMG/M metagenome (GOLD analysis project Ga0210049, IMG submission 183964) | Groundwater microbial communities from aquifer - Crystal Geyser CG06_land_8/20/14_3.00 (SPAdes) (version 2) | ecosystem: Environmental > Aquatic > Deep subsurface > Groundwater | place... | reverse complement strand
TTTAAGTCAATCTCCTGCTTTATTTCAATGTCCGAACCGTGAGTATAAGTCCGGCGCGGAGAGACGCCTAAATTTTCAAAAATACTCTCAAATAAATCTCCCCAATCGCCAGACGGCTCAAAACCGCCGCCTTGCCAAAAAACATCCGGGCCAAAATCTTCCCAACCATAAGCCGGCCGGCCACCGCCGCCTCCGCCTTCGGAAAAAACCTGGCCAAAGCGGTCGTATTGGACCCTTTTTTCTTTATTGGAAAGTATTTGATAAGCTTCGCTAATTTCTTTAAATTTTTTTTCGTCGCCGCCGGCCTTATCAGGATGATATTGATGAGCTAAACGATGGTAGGCTTTTTTTATTTCTTCTTCCGAAGCATTTTTAGATACTCCCAAAATTTTATAGTAATCTTTTTGCATAATTCATTAATTTAAGAGTGTTGAATTATTCAACAGTCTCAATTTAAAAAAATAACTTCTTGACTTTTGCTTTCCACGGTAGAAGTGGCAAAGCCGGAAACCGTCGCTAATTTAAAAACAAGAAAAGCAAAAAATTCTATTGGCCAATAAAATAAAAAAGCCAAACCTTTTAAAAATAAGAAGACAAAGAAAATAATAACCGGACCAATAAACATTTGCAAACTCGGAGGCAAATTATTAAGGTAATGGCGAGCGGCTAAATAAACGACTTCGGTTAAGGGCTGGCTATCGCTAACCGGCCCGGTTGTTTTTTCCAAACTCAATTTTAATTCTTGAGAAACTTTTTCCGTGGCTGATTTTAAAACCTTGGCCGGCAAGGGCTCGGAGATTGATGCTTTTATCTTTTGCTCAGTGAGGGTTTTTAAAAAATCTCCAAAAGTCATACTTGAAGAAAATGTCGGCACCCATTTTTTAAAAATTGGCTGGCTAAAATCCAAAGCCTTGCCGATTAATTGATTACGTTTCTCGGCTTTAATTTCCACCGGGTTAGGACCAAAATAAACGACATAAAAAATAATGCTTAAAAAAATCAAAAGACCGGTTACCAATTTAGGCAAAAATGTAGCGGCAACTTTGAAAAAGCGAATTTCCAAACTGTTATTCAAATTATCAGCGCCCTCTTTGACAGCCCAAAAAGTTAAAACAAAAAAAATAATTCCTCCTATCAGCAAGATGTTAGAAAAATGCTGATAAAATAAAGCCGTTGCCAAGACGGCTATAAATAAAACAATCAAACCTAATTTCCTCAAACTTTTAATAAAAAAAGTATCTAAAATCAGCATTGCCAACAGACCGGCGAAAAAAATCAAGCTCTTAATTAAAATATTGCTCTCCAGATTCAGTAAATACTGGCTCAACAAATAAAAAGCCAGAGCGCTAAAACCGATACTTAAAATTGCCAAAATAAGTATCTTAATAATATTTTCTTCTTTACTCAAAACATTTTTGCTGTCAGCCATAGTAATTAGGCTTGAGAATTATTCGGAGGATTGTTGTCTTCCGGCTTTGGTTGCTGACCATACATTGCTTGGCCGATTTTTTGCAAAGCCGATGACAAATCATTAACCGCCTGCTTTAATTTTTCGGCATCGGTCGGCTCTTTGATTTCTCTTAAATCTTTAATTCTTTGATTAATTTCTTCTTTGATTTCCGGCGGAATTTTATCGGCATTTTCTTTTAAGGCTTTTTCCGCGGAATAAACCAAAGTTTCGGCCTGGTTTTTAGTCTCGGTTAATTCTCTCTTCTTTTGGTCCTCAGCCGCATAAAGTTCGGCTTCTCTCTTTAATTTTTCCACTTCTTCTTTGTTTAAGCTGGTGGTTGCCTCAATTCTTACTGATTGAGTTTTTCCGGTCGCCTTATCTTTTGCCGAAACATTTAAAATCCCGTTGGCGTCAATATCAAAGGTTACTTCAATTTGAGGAATGCCGCGGGGAGCAGGCGGAATGCCATCTAAAAGAAATCGGGCTAAAGTTTTGTTGTCGGCAACCATCGGTCTCTCCCCTTGGGTAATGTGAATTTCAACCGAGCTTTGACTATCAGCCGCCGTTGAAAAAATTTGGGTTTTGGAAGTCGGAATAGTTGTGTTCTTGGAAATCATTGGCGTGGCCACTCCACCCAAAGTTTCAATACCTAAAGTTAAGGGAGTAACATCAAGCAATAAAATATCCCTCACGTCACCCTGCAAAATTCCCGCTTGAATTGCCGCGCCAACAGCCACCACTTCATCGGGATTAATTCCTTTATGAGGTTCTTTATTAAAAAGTTTCCTCACCGCTTCTTGAATAGCCGGCATCCGAGTTTGACCGCCAACCAAAACAACTTCATCAATTTCCGAAAATTTCAAGCCCGCTCCTTTGGGCGGAGCCGAAGTAACGACCTCTTTGACCAAAGCGATGGAACGGTCAATAAACTCATGAGTCAATTCTTCTAATTTAGCCCTGGTTAATTTCATTAAAAAGTGTTTGGGGCCCGAGGAATCCGAAGTAATATAAGGCAAATTAATTTCCGTTTCCACGGCCGTAGAAAGTTCATGTTTAGCTCTTTCGGCTGCCTCCTTAAGACGCTGAAGAGCTAAGGGGTCTTTGGAAATATCAATGCCTTCTTGTTTTCTATATTCGCCAACCAAATACTCAATAATCTTTTTATCAAAGTCGTCGCCGCCCAAATGGGTATCGCCACCCGTAGCTTTCACTTCCACCGTATCATCGCCGACTTCCAAAATAGAAATATCAAAAGTGCCGCCGCCGAAATCATAAACTACAATTTTTTCGTTCTTTTGGCGATTTAAACCATAAGCCAAAGCCGCGGCTGTTGGTTCATTAATAATTCTTCTGACTTTAAACCCGGCGATTTCTCCGGCATTTTTGGTGGCTTGACGCTGACTGTCGTCAAAATAAGCCGGCACGGTAATCACCGCTTCTTCAACTTTTTGACCCAATTTAGCTTCGGCGTCGGCTTTTAATTTTTGAAGAACCATCGCGGAAATTTCCTCTGGCTTGTACCACCGGACTTGCCCTGAACTTGTTGAAGGGACTTGCCCTGAACTTGTTGAAGGGTCGCCCATTTTTATTTCCACCCCTCCGGAAGAAGATTCTCTTAATTCATAGGAAAGCCATTGCTTATCCTGAACCACGGTCGGGTCTTTAAATTTGCGGCCGATTAGTCGCTTCACCGAAAAAATTGTATTTTTCGGATTGGTGACTGACTGACGCTTGGCTAAAAGGCCAACCAATCTTTCGCCGCTTTTGCTCAAAGCCACTATTGAAGGAGTGATTCTGCCTCCTTCCTGGTTTTCCAAAATTCGCGGTTCCCCTCCTTCAACAACAGCCACCGCGGAATAAGTTGTCCCTAAATCAATGCCTAAAATTTTACTCATATTTTTATTATTTTTTATTATTTAATTATAACCTTTAATTTATTTTTGCCTATTTTGACCTTTAATTTTAAAATTATGAATCTTTTGAAGCCTTGGCAATTTTAACTTTTGCCGGTCTAAGCACTTGATTATCCAAGAAATAACCTGTTTCTATTTCCTCCAAAACCGAACCCTCGGGATATTGAGCGGAAATTTCTTCCATAAAACTCTCTTGGGTTTTGGGGTCAAAGGGCTTGCCAATTTCAACCGGAATTTTGGTTATACCGTATTTTTTTAAAATATCTTCCAGTTGCGATTGAATTAATAGTAAACCCCTTTGTGCCTTCTCATCGCCGCTCAACATATTCAAACCCAAATGAAAACTATCCAAGACAATTAGCAATTCTTTTGCCAATGACTCAACTGCTAATTTTGCCAGAGTTTCAAAATGAACAGCCTCTTCTTTTGTATAATTGATAAAATCCGCCCGGGCTCTTTTCCAACCGTTTAAATACTCTTCCTTTTCAACCAAACATTTATTTAAATCGGCTTTTAATTTTTCTAAATCTTCAACATTCTCCTTTTTTTCTTCTTCTTCCTTTATTTCTTCCTTTTCTTCGGGCTTAATCTCCTCATTTTGAATTTCTTCTTTTCTAATTTCTTCAGCCATTTTTTAAAGAATTTTTTAAGACCTTTAATGTTTTTAAAGATTTTTGGTAATCCATTCGTTTGGGACCGATGGCTAAAAGCAAAAATATTTTTCCTTTTTTCTCAAATTCATCGGCAATAAGCGACAATTGAGGACAACTGGTAACCGGACTCCGACCAATAAAAACTTGAGGCCAATTTTGATAATGTTGCCAAAAGCAGGCAGGCCCGGATAAACGCTTGGGCAAAAATTCAAAATCTTCCACCACTTCCAAAAAATCGCTCTTCATTTCAAATTCCAATTGCCTAACCAGCTGCTCAAAACCGCTCTGGTAAAAATTTTTCTCCAGAGGTTCGTAACCCACGCTTAAAATTCGCAACTCCTTCGCTAACTGCTCAATAAAATTATCTTTCTTGCCTTCCTTAAAATATTCAATCAAACCGGCTAAACTTTCTATTTGTTCAAAACTATCTTCTAAAGCCGGGTTGGAAATTTCATCAACAAAAAAACGGTAAGCCTTATTGCTCGGCAACCGGCCGCCGGAAGAATGTTTTTGATAAAAATAACCTTCAGTAGTTAAAGAATGAAGCTCGGCTCTAATCATTGCCGGCTTAATATTAAAGCGATGATTTTGATAAAGATTTTCCGAGGTAACCGGCTTGCCGGTTTTAATAAAATCTCTTAAACCCGCCGTTAAAATGGCTTTTTTTCTTTCAAGCATAATAACTCCATTGTAGGATTAGCACTCAAATTTGTCAAGTGCTAATCAAATTTTTTATTATTTTTCTGTTGTTGAAGTTGCCGAAGAAAAATTATTGATGTTGAGCCTCGATGGAGCTAATAAATGGTGCGCCAGGCGTAGGTAGAGCTGGCATCCTTGGCGCAAACCTCAACATTATCTTTAACCCCCGCTCCTCCTTGAGTAACCCAAAAAGTGCCCCGAGTGGTAGAGTCACAAGCCGACTTGGCAGTAAGAGTATTAAGTCTTATGCCACCATTTACTTCCAACTTTGCCCCCGGCGCCGTCGTCCCGATGCCGACGTTGCCGGAAAAATAGCCGTTTTTCCAACTGTAGCTCGCGATGCCGACGCTGTAAGTATTGTCAATATTTGGGACAAGGTCAGAATCAAAAGTGGCGGCTGAGACCCGAGAAATAGCGATTTTCAAATCCCGCGAAAACTGCTTTCGCGGGTCAGTGCTGTTGTAAGCCAAGGTTAAGTCAACTTGAACAACTGCCAATCCTCCGGGATTTTCATATTTGGTGATTGAAAAACTGGAAATTTTAGCCTTGTCATTAGTCAAAGCCGAAGCCGAACCGTTTCCCTGTTTTAGATAAATAGCCGTATTGCTGGCATCGGTATAAATTAAAGTCGGGTCTAAAGTAGAAGATGACATTCTTAATTTTAAAGTCGTGCTGGCGACGCCGGCCGGATTTTCAATTAAACTGGCTTCTCTCACTAAACGCTGAATAGTGCTTTGAATGAAAAAGGTCTGCTGATTTAATTCATCGACGGCTGATTGACGGACTTGAATGCGGCCGGTGCTGCTTAGAATTGCCGTCAAAAGCACGGCGCTGCCGGTAAAAATGGCGACGTAAATTAAAAGTTCCATTAAGCTGAAACCGCTCTGGGATTTAAAGTTTTTCATATTTTTATCTTTAAATTTTTAAACGACCTTGAATTTCGACCCTGAATTTATTATAGCATATTTAGGAATTAGGAGTTAGAAGTTAGAAGTTAGAAGTTGGAAGTTAAATGAGGAGTTATTTTATTGTATAATAAAACTAATGGCTCAAACAAAAAATTATCTCCCGGCTTTATTTTTAATTATTATCTTGCTTGCCAGCTTTTTTTTAATGCTCAAAGCTTCTTTTGGCGATTCGGCAATTATGGATGAATTGGCTCACATCCCGGCCGGTTACAGCTATGTTAAATATCTTGATTATCGTTTAAATCCCGAACATCCTCCTCTTTTAAAAGTTCTGGCAGGCCTGCCTTTACTTTTTCAAAAAATTGATTTTCCTCTTAAAAGTTCGGCTTGGCAAAAAGATGTCAACGGCCAATGGGAAATGGGAACTAAGTTCCTTTATGAATCCGGAAATGATGCCACTCTTATTATTCGCTGGTCCAGGATAGCGCCAATAATTCTTGCCCTTCTTTTAATTATCTTGGTTTATTTTTGGTCAAAAGAACTTTTGGGAAAAACCTGGGCATTTTTGCCAACGCTTTTGACGGCTTTTTCTCCAACAATTTTGGCCCACGGTCATTATGTTACCACCGATGTGGCGGCAACTTTGGGAATAACCGCGGCTACTTATTATTTTTTGAAATTTCTTCTCCAACCACGTGCTAAAAATATTATTATTGCTGGTTTAATTTTCGGCTTGGCTCAACTGACGAAATTTTCAGTCCTGCTTTTAATCCCCTCTTTTATAATTATTGCTTTCTTTTTTTATCTTTACCGAAGAAGAGCAAACTGGGGGAAAATTTGGTTTTATCTCCGAACCCTTTTTATCATTTTTCTAATTGGCTATGCTCTGGTTTACACTTTTTATTTTTTATTTACTTTTAATTATCCTCCTTCAAAACAACTTTCCGATTCCCAATTTATTTTGCAATCTTTTTCTCCGAGGTGGCTGGCCCAACTTGATATTGATTTAATTAAAAATCCTTTCACCCGACCTCTGGCTCATTATCTATTGGGGGTGTTGATGGTTCTTAAAAGGTCAGCCGGCGGCAATACCGGTTATTTTATGGGAGAGGTTTCGGCGACTGGCTGGTGGGATTACTTTCCGATTGTTTATTTATTAAAAGAACCGCTGCCGTTGTTAATAATGCTTATTATTTCTTTTGCTGTCACGTTCGCCAATATCATCAAGAAACTCAAAAGCCGCTTTAATTTCAAATATCAATTTGCAAACTTTTTAAATTACTTGGGAACTCACGGCCCGGAATTTTCAATGCTCATTTTTGTAATTATTTATTGGGGTTACAGCTTAAAAAGTCCTCTAAATATCGGCATCCGTCATCTTTTGCCAACTTTTCCTTTTATTTACATCTTGCTCGCCGCCGGCTTAAAAAATTGGGTGAGAAGTTCTTTTTCAGAAAACGCATCGGCAAAATTTTTCGCTTGGTTACTGCAAAAAATTAAACAATTTTTTAAAGTCTCTTTTAAAACCGGTTTGGTTTTTGTTTTGCTTATTTGGTATTTAATTGAATCATTATCAACGGCTCCTTATTTTTTGTCTTACTTTAATGAAATCGGCGGCGGCGTTTGGAATGGCTACCGTTATGTTACCGATTCCAATTATGACTGGGGCCAGGATTTAAAAAGATTGGAAAATTTTGTCAATGAGCAAGGCCTGGCCGGGGAGAAAATTGAAAAAATTGCTATTGATTATTTTGGGGGCGGCAATCCAAAATATTATTTAGGAGAAAACAAGGCTGAATACTGGCAGTCAAGACGAGGCAACCCTATCCAGACGCGGACCAATGCAGACTTTACGCAGACCAACGCAGACAAATTTCCGCGTAAGTCAGCGTCCAGTCCGCGTGAATCCGCGACAAAGATTGAATGGCTTGCCGTATCCGTTAATACCCTTCAGGCCGCTTTAGGCAAAACCGTTTCCGGTCAAAAAAGAGAACCTCAAGACGAATACCGCTGGCTTCAAGAATTAAAACCAATACCACGTGGTTTGGGTCAGGTACCCCAGCCTGATTTTAGAGCCGGAACTTCCATTTTTATTTATCACTTATAAGAGACATCACTTACCATCTTCAGATATCACACATATGTGGGATATCTGAAGACAACTGCAAACAAAAAAATTCAAGCCTATGGACTTTGGCATAATTTAATCCATCCTCAGAAATCACACATATGTGGGATATCTGAGGACAACGACAAACAAGTTCATCGCAAAATCTAAGGACAAAGTTTAGACACAAAATCTTAATTTTATAATATAATCGCCGTCCTCAGTTTTCACACATATGTGAAAAAAATGAAGACAAGTTTATATTATAATTATGTTATAATAAATAAAATAAATATGGCTAAAACTTCTAAAGATGCCTACCGTCACATTCGAGAATGGTCTGAATTTTTCAAAGACCTAAAGTGGATTTCGGAAAAAATGGTGGATGCATTTATTGCTGGTCATAAACAGAAAAAATATTTAAAGCAAAGTTTGGCAAGATTAATCAAGAAGGGATTTATCCAAAAACGAGATAATAAATTGAATTTAACTCTTTGGGGTTTAAAATTTTTCCGACAGCGTGGTTTAAAACAAAAAGTAAAAAGAAAAAAAGTTTGGGATGGCCGATGGCGGTTAATTTCTTTTGATGTGCCTGGAGGTTACAACCCAGAAAGAGACCGCCTTCGTTCTATTCTCAAGACATTTGGTTTTTATCAACTTCATAAAAGCGTCTGGGTCTGCCCTAATTTCCTAGCAGAAGATCTCTGGCGCCTAATTGTTAAAGAAAAATTAGATAAATATTGTAAAGCAATGGTGGTAGAAATCATTGAGGGCGACGAAGAACTCAAGAAATATTTTGATTTGGAATAATTCAAACCGTCTTCAGATCTCCCACATATGTGGAACATCTGAGGACTACCATAAATCAGTTTATTTATGATTTTTTGCTAATATGATTTCTTGGTAATATGATTTTTTGCTAATCATTTATAATAAATTCTATTGGGAACGCGAAAATCAAGGTATTGCAAGACATTAAATTGCAGCGCGTGAGCCAAGCCTTTTAAAATTTGAGCCAAATCCGAAGGAATGTTATCCAAGCTGAAATAAAATTTTGGACCGCCTAGAATATCTATTTCCCATTGCCGAAGGCTAAAATCATTAACAATAATTGTCCCCGGACCAACGCCGTTTTTTTGAAAAATATCCCAAACAATTAAAATATTTTTAAACCATTCGGGATTTTCCAGAACTTTTTGGCCAATTTGTAAGGAGCGGTTATTTTGGTCAATAATTTTTAAAATTAAACTTCCTTCCGCTTCCGGCGCCGAAGAAAACAAAATACCATCTTGGTCAAAAATATAACAATTTTGGGAAACCAGACACCAAATACCCAAGAGTTGACGCTCTTTAACCTGAAGCAAAATTTTCCTTTCCCTAAAATTAACAGTTATGAATAAAGATTTCAAAGCCGGGATAGCCTTAATTGTTTTAGGTTTTTCTCCTAACTGCCAAAAAAGAATATTATCCGGCCCAAGCCAAGAACGCCATCCCTGATTCTCCAACATTTGAGAAATTAAATTTGCCTTTAAAAGAGCCGAGGAAATTAAATTATTTCCTTGAATATCAATTTGCTTAACCTTAAAAAAGCTGGAATAAAGAATTAAATACCCCGCTCCAATAAGCAGGCTTGAGATAAGAAAAAGAATGCCCAAGGTTACCCAAAATTTAAATCTTAAACTTCGGCGATGAGAAAAATTTGGGGCCATTTTTATTTAATTTTTATCTCATTCTTGTCAATAAAAGGTTTAAGAACGTCGGGGACTTTTACAGTCCCCTGCTTGGTTTGATAGTTCTCAATAATGGCAATGAGCGGCCTTTGAGAAAAAGCCGTGCCGTTTAAGGTGTGAACGAATCCCAGTTTTCCTTTTTTGTCGCGAAAGCGAATGTTTAACCGCCGGGCTTGAAAATCCGTGCAATTGGAAAGAGAATGAGTTTCCCGATATTCGCCCTGACCGTTATTTTGACCCGGTAGCCAGGCTTCAATGTCGTACTTAGCCGCGGCCGGGCCGCCCAAATCACCGGTGCACATTTGAACTACCCGATACGGCAATTGAAGAGCTTGCATTAATTTCTCCGCCATTAAAAGCAGGAATTGATGTTCTTCTTTTGATTTGTCCGGATGACAAAAACTAAACATCTCAACTTTATCAAATTGATGAACTCTTAATATGCCCGTGGTGTCTTTGCCGTAAGAACCGGCTTCTCGGCGAAAACAACTTGAAAAAGCCACGTATCTTTTGGGCAATTCTTCTTCCTTAAGAACTTCATCCGCATGCAAAGGACCGACCGACTGTTCGGAAGTAGCGATTAAGTATAAATTATCTTTTTCCAAAAAATATGTCTCTTCTTTGTCTTCGGTTTTATCAATATAGCCCATCCCTTTCATCATTTTTTCCTTAATCAGCACCGGGGGAATAATGGGAATAAAATTTTCGGGAATTAAGAAATCAAAGGCTAGTTTAACTAAAGAAAATTCCAAAAGGGCAATTTCATTTTTTAAATAACCAAAACGGCTGCCGCTGACTTTTGCCGCTCGCTTGGTGTCAATTAAATCCAGTTTCTCGGCAATTTCTAAATATTCTTTGGCTGGGAAATTAAATTTCCTCTTTTGACCCAGTTCCCGAAGAATTTTATTAGCGGTTTCATCAGGACCAACCGGAACATCATCCAAGGGCAAATTAGGCAGTTTGCTCAAAGATTCCTCCCGTTTTTGTTCTAACTCTTTTTTTTCTTTTTCTAAATCGGCGAGCCTCTTTTTTAATATTTGAGCCCGGCTGAGAAGATCGCTGGCTTGAGATTTCATCAGTTCTTTGCTTAAAGTTTTTTGCTCAACTTTTAAGCCTTCCCAAACTGAAATTTTTGCCCGCCATTCTTCGTCCCAGCGTAAAAATTTATCAACCAATTTGGGGTCGGCATTTTTTTTAGCAATTCCTTCTTTCACTTTTTCCGGATTTTGACGAATGAAATTAATATCAAGCATTGTATTTAATAATAACCGATTTTTACCGATTTTTGAAGTATCATTTCTCATTTCCGCTCAAGGTGAAAGTCTGAGCTTTATAGAAAAGCTTAAGTCTTTAGAGAAAATTTCGCAACCCATTTCCAAATTTTTAGTCACGTTCCTTGCGACCGCTATAAACGTGACTAATAAAAAAAATCACGTATTCTGCGATCGCTGTAAAGATGACTGAAAAATTTATAGCCTTGTCTTAAAATTTTTTCTTAAGGTCTTTTCTTAAGATTTTTTCTTAAGATTTTTTCTCGCAAACTAGGGAAGGCCATCACCTCTCGGATAGAATGGCTGTCAGTGAATAGAGCAACCAAGCGGTCAATACCCAGCCCCAGACCAGCGGCCGGCGGCATCCCGTATTCCAAAGCTTCAAGGAAATTTTCATCCAAGCGGCTGGCTTCTAAATGCCCGGCCCGATATTTCTTTTCTTGTTCCTCTAAACGCCGTCTTTGTTCTTTGGGGTCGTTTAATTCGGAAAAACCGTTAACCAATTCCATTCCGCCGACAATTAATTGAAATCTTTCTGTTAAATCGGGGTTGCTCTCGCAAGATTTGGACAAAGGGGAAAATGATTTAGGGAGATGAATCACAAAAGTGGGTTGAATAATTTTGGGACGAATTTTCTTTTTGAAAATTTCGTCAATTTCTTCGGCGCTAATTTCAGCTAGCGGCCGTTTGTCGCATTTTTTTATTAAATCGGCATAAAAAACAGTTCTCCAGGGACCAAAAAATTTTATTGTTTGGCGGTTAAAAATTAATTTTTTTAAACCTATTTTCTTTGCCAAAGTTTGCAGCCATCGGCGGACGGCTTTCATTAAACCCTGATAATCCTGATAAGCCCAGTAAAGTTCCATCATTGTAAACTCAGGATTGTGTTCCCGGTCAATGCCTTCGTTACGAAAATTCTTGCCAATTTCAAAAATTTTTTCAAAACCGCCGACCAATAGTCTTTTTAAATAAAGTTCCGGGGCAATTCTTAAATACATCGGCTGTTTTAAATCACGAAAATAAGTTTCAAAAGGTTTAGCCAACGCCCCGCCGGGCAAAGGCTGCAAAATTGGCGTTTCCACTTCTAAAAATCCTTCATTTTCCAAAAGAAAACGCAAGTTGCTGATAATTTTTGAACATTTTATTAATTTTTCCTTAACTTCCGGATGAAAGAAAAAATCCAAATAACGCCGCCGGTATCTCTCCTCAACATCTTCCAAACCAAACCAGGTCGGCGGCCAAGGTTTCAAACTTTTAGCCAAAAGCCGCGCCTTTTTTACCAATAAACTTTCTTCTCCTTGACCAGTTTTAAAAACCCGGCCTTGCGCCTCTAAAATATCGCCGATATCAAAAGTATTTTTCAGCAAATTGAAACTCTCCGTCTCGTCTTTCGTAAAAACCAACTGAAGTTTGCCGCCTTCATCTACTAAATCGGCAAAAATAATCTTTCCTTGATTGCGCCAGCTCAAAATTCTGCCGGCTAAAAAGACGGATTTTTGAGAGCGGCTGAAATTGACAAAGGATTTTCTTATTTCTTGAATGGAAAAACGAGAAACAGCAAAGGTCTTTTTATTAAATCCAAAAGACCTGGCTGGATAGGGGTTAAAAAATTTTTGATAATTTTCCAGTTTTTTATAGCGCTGGTGAATTAAATTCTTCAGCATTTTATTCAATGGCTAAAATTTCATAAACCACTTCGCCTTTAGCCATTTTCAAGGAAACAAAATCGCCAATCTTTTTTCCTAAAAGAGCCCGGCCTAATGGCGAAGCATTGGAAATTAAACCTTTTGAAGGATGAGTTTCCGAAAAGCCAACAATTTTAAAAACCAAAATCTTGCCGTCTTTTTTTATTTTTAAATGAACGGTTGAGCCAATCCCCACTTTTTCTTTACCGCCGCCTTTAATAATGACGGCCCCCCGCAAAGTTTCTTCCAACTGAAAAATTTTCCTTTCCAACCAAGATTGTTTTTCCTTGGCTTCCTGATATTCAAAATTTTCCGAAAGGTCGCCAAATTCTTTCGCGTTTTTTAATTTTTGAGCCATTTCTTCGCGGCCGCTCTTTTTTAAAGCTGCCAATTCCTGTTTAAGCTCATTATACCGGTCTAGTGATAAATAAATTTTTTCCATAGATTTTAAAAATTTAAAACTTCGGCTTTCAAAAAGCCTAGTGACCATTTTAACGTCGTATCCTATTTATATAATACCACTTCAAGACATCTTTTGCCACCGGGACAGTATTTAAACTGCCCTCCCGGGCATTTTCAACAAGAATTAAAATGGCAATTTGAGGGTTATCGGCTGGCGCATAGCCGACAAAAAAAGCATTGATTTTGGTGTTGCTCTCTATTTGAGCGGTGCCGGTTTTGGCCGCCACTGAAACGGGTAAATCAAAAAGAAGATGAGCTGTGCCTTCGGGGTTAATAACGGCCTCTTTCATTCCTTTTTGAACTTCCCCGCATGCCTCTCTTAATTCAGTGGTTAAATCACTTAAAACAACGGGCTGACTTTGATTGACTGCTTGGTTGCCTTCTTTAATTTCTTCAGCAATCCGCGGTTGATATAATTTTCCGCCGTTGGCAATGACGGAAATATAATTTAAAAGGCCTAGCGGCGTTAATGTCAAGTCGCCTTGACCGATAGCCACGTGGTAGGTGTCGCCCAAGCGCCAAGGTTCTTTAGTAATTTTTTCTTTCCACTGGGGGTCGGGTAAAAAACCTTGACTTTCACTAGGCAAATCAATTCCGGTTTTTTTGTCCAAACCGAATTTCTGCCACCATTTTTTTAGTTTTTCTATTCCCAATCCCGGCTGGTCCTTAAACCCGCCGCCGACTTCATAAAAATAAATATTGCTTGATTTAGCCAAAGCCAAAGCCAAATCAACCCAGCCGTTTGCCCGCCAGTCTAAAAACCGGGTGGGATTATCGGGTTTATAAGGATTGGGAATGTCAATATAGCCGGCGGAAAAAATTTCTTTTTGAGGGGTGATAATTTTTTCTTTTAAAGCGGCGGCGGCCACGAGCGGTTTAATAGTTGAGCCGGGATTGTACAGACCCTGAATCGCCCGATTAAAAAAAGGATTATTGGAGTCAGTTACAAAATCGCTCAAGCGGTTATTGTCAAAACTGGGAAGACTAATCAAAGCCAAAACCTCGCCGTTTTGAGGATTTAAAGCCAAACCAACCGCCTTTTTCCCACCAAGCTCTTTTAAAGCTTGAACCAGACGGTCATAAAAATATTCTTGAAAAGGACCGTCAATAAAAGTTTGAAGCTGTTTCCCTGACTGAGGGACGCTTATTAATTGAGAATCCAAAATTTCGCCTTTGGCATTTTTCAAAAAAACCTTTTTGCCGTCAGTCCCAGCTAGATATTCATCATAGTATTTTTCCAAACCGCTTTTGCCAATTTGGCCATTAAAAGAAAGATTAGGGTAAGACTTCAAATCTTCCTTATCCACCCTGCCGACATAACCCAATAAATGGGCAAATTTAAAAGGAGGCTGTTCCAGGCGCTTAAAAGAAGATTCTATTTCTATGCCCGGCAAAGCCGAGGAAGAAAAATCTATTAATTGGTCGTGAGAAATATCGCTGGCTAAAAGCATTTTATTGCTTATTCCCCAATCATACTCTTCAATTTTCTTTTTTAAGGTTTCTAAATCAATTTGGAGCTTGGAACTTGTTTGTTTTAAAATTTCCAATTGTTCGTCGGGATTTTTAGACAAATGAGCCGGGATTAAAAAAACGTCAACGCTGGGTTCATTTTTAACCAAAAGATTGTTAAATCGGTCAAAAATAAGACCGCGGGGAGCCCTTTGAATCTGAAAATCGCTTACATTGGCCAAAGCCCGGGATTTATAAAAATCGTGCTGAACAAGACCTAAATAAAATAAGCGAGCCAAAACGACCGTTCCTAAAATTAAAATTAAAAAGAAAATTGTTTTAAAAACTTTATCCAAGAGCGGGACTTCTAAAAGGTTTTCTTCTTCGGTTCTATCCAATAAAATATTTTCTACATCAAGCTCAGATTTTTTCATAAAATAAATTTTGGGCTAGCCACCAAAAGAGCGGGGCTAAAATAAGATTATAAGCCGCTTCTCCAAAAATTAAATCCCAAGACAGCTGATTTCCGGTTAAAAAGCCGCCTAAAAGATAAAAAAGAACGGTTATGACCAAAACGGCAATTAAAAAATCCAGCCACGGATGGCCGGTTAAAAACTTTTTCAAAAAATAAACCAAAAAGACAAGCAATAAAAGTAAAAGTATTTTTAGCCGCCAGAAGGGCCACCAAAAAAAGCTAAGGCCCAAAATAACTAGAAACAAACCCACGGTCGGCCAAAGATTTTTCTTATTCAGAAAGCCGAGGGGCAAAATTCCCAAAAGCAACAAATTGGGATTAATGCCAGCAAAGCTGAGAAGACGGTGGTCTTGTAAAATCATCAAAAAAACTAAAAAGGCGCCGCCTCCCCAAAAATTACTTAAAAGTTTCATAGTCCGTCATTATTAAAACCTGATTTAAATCATGAAAGTCATAAGGAGTTTTTAAAAAAGCTTTTAGCCAAGGCTCGCCCGAATTTTCAATTTTATCAATTGTCCCAAGAAAGACGCCATAAGGTAAATCCGGAGAAATGTTAAAAACCGAATCGCCAGTCTTAATTTTTGCTTCTTCGGGAATTAACTCCAAAGTCGGGACGCCGCCGCCTTTTAAAACGGCTTTAATTTTTTCCGGACCGATAATAACGCTTTCCTTCCAATCCGGTGAAAAAATTGTCTCGGCCTCGCTTAAAGCCCTTTTAGTGTCTTTGATTTTGCCCAAAAGAATATTTTCCGAAACAAAAACCGGCATTCCGGCTTTAATTCCCTGATTTTGGCCGACATTCAAAACTAGAAATAAATTATCGCTGAAAGGATAATTAGAAAAAACTTCGGCTCTTTTAAAATGGTAGGGGCTGGTCGAAACGCTTTTCTTTAAATTTTCCAGCTCCAATTTTAAAATTTGATTTTCTAGTTTTAATTCTTGAAAAGCTTGTTCACTAAAAGCTTGGTCAAAAAATCCAGAAATAAAATTTTTAAAAGCAACAAAATATTGGGCTAAATTTTGGCGATAAACAACTAAAACGATAAAAACAACCAAACAGAGTAAAGTTAAAAAAAAAGAACGCAATAACTTCATATCATAAATTAGCCAGTTTTGAATGGGAAAAAGTACTTAAAAGGTGACGATATTGGTCAAGATTCTCAATAATTATGCCCGTTCCCCGAGCCACGCAGGTTAAAGGTTCATCAACAATTCTCACGGTCACGCCAATTTCTTTTTGGAAAACTTTATCAATACCGCGGAGTAAACTATCGCCGCCGCAACAATAAATGCCGTTTTTATAAACATCGCCAACTAATTCCGGCGGCGTTATTTCAATTAAATCTTTAATAGCATCAACCAACAATTTTAAGGAGCGGCTTAGCCAAAGACGAACCTGAGTATCTTTAATGGCTATTTCTTTGGGCAAACCAGTGGAAATATCGCGGCCACGGACCATAATTTCCAAATGCTCGGATTGAGGCATGGCGCTTCCGGCATTGATTTTTATTTCTTCAGATGTTGGCCCGCCGATATTAAGTTTAAATTCGTCTTTAACGGCTTTAATGATTTCCTGATTAAAATAACTGCCGCCAATTTTTAATCTTTTGGAAACAACGATGCCGTTAAGAGAAATCACGGCCATATCGGTTGTTCCGGCGCCGATGTCAATAATCAAATAAGCCGTTGGTTTGTTAACTTCTAAATGGCTGCCAAAAGCCGCGGCCAAGGGCTGTTCAATTAAATAAACGCGATTGGCGCCGGTTTCCTTTAAAAGGTCTTCCACGGATTTTCTTTCCACTTCAGTTAAATTAGTGGGAACGCTGACCACTACTTGGGTGAGCAGCGACCGCGGCAATTTGTCTCTTTTTAAAAACTGGCGAATCATTTCTTTGGCCATATCAAAATCAGCAATGACGCCGTTAACAATCGGTCGGAGAGCGGTAATGTGAGCCGGCGTCCGACTGAGCATTTTTTTAGCTTCCTGGCCAACGGCAATTACCCGATTGGTTTGATTATTAAAAGCCACAATTGAAGATTCGTTAACAACAATGCCTTCACCAGCTAAATAAATTTGAGTGGTATCGCTTCCCAAATCAATGCCGATATTTTTTTTAAAATGAAAAGGAGTCATTTAAATTTTTATCTTTTTAAATAATTTTTAATTTCATTTAATTTTATCAAACGGCTTTCTTTTTCATCCCGGCGTTTAATTTCAATTTTCTCTTGAACCAAAGTTTTTTCGCTAATCACCAACCGCCAGGGCAAGCCAACTAAATCGGCATCGGCAAACTTTTCGCCGGCGGAAACTTTCTCCCGGTCATCGTAAAGAATCTCGACGCCGAACTTCTCAAGACGATTATAAACCTGCTCCCCGAATTTTTTCAAGGCCGAAGACGACTCACCAACTTCCAAAAGGTAAAACAAATAAGGAGCAATGGAGGTCGGCCAAATCATCCCCTTTTCATCGTGATGAATCTCTACAATGGTGCCAATTAGCCGTTCAACGCCAATGCCGTAAGAAGCCATAATCACCGGTTTTAAATTGCCTTTGGAATCTTTATAAAAAAGCTGAGCCGGTTCGGAAAATTTGGTGCCCAGTTTAAAAATATTGCCCACCTCAATGCTTTTTACTTTTTCCCAAACGCCTTTTTGACAATGGGGGCAGCGATGATTTTTTGTTTTGGCGGCAATTTCTTTATTTTGGGCAAATCCGCAAAGCCGACAAAGAAAAATTTCATCTTCGCCAGCCGGACATTCAACCATAAATTCATGGGAATGTTCCTTGGAAAAATCGCCGCCGGAAGCTTCGGTAATAAAAGAATTTAAACCGCAACGTTCAAAAATTTTGCGATAAGCCCGCTTTGTTCTATCATAAAATTCATCCGAAGAAGGTTGGTCGCGATGAAAACTATATAAATCTTTCATAGTAAATTCCCGACCGCGCAAGAGCCCGGATTTTACCCGCGGTTCATCGCGGAATTTTGTTTGGATTTGGTAAACAGCTTTGGGCAAATCAACATAAGAGCTGATGGCGGTTTTAGCAAGAACCGCCACCACTTCTTCGTGAGTCGGGCCCAAACCTATTTCCCGACCGGAATGGTCTTTGAATTGATACATTATTTTTGCCATTCCTTGCCAGCGACCGGTTGCTTCCCATAAAGAACGCGGATGAAGAGCCGGCATAATAATTTCACTAGCGCCCAAGGCATTCATTTCTTCCCGGATAATATTAATGACCCTTTCCCTAACTTGAAAACCGAGCGGTAAAAAAGAATAAACACCAGCCATTAATTTTTGGATAAAATTTGCCCGAATTAAAAGTTTGGCATTTATCGCCACCTCGTCTTTGGGAGCTTGCTTTTGAGTTTTAAACAAAAGATGAGAAAGCCGCATTTTAGATATAAATTACTATAATTGATTTATAAAAATAACACAAATTAAAAAATAGTATTAAAAACAGCAGCAAAAGTTTTTCTTTTGCTGCTGTCAGAATCTCGGTGATTACCAAAGATGACCATTCACGAGGTCATACACAAGGATAAGAGGAAGGAGGGGTCCGCTCGCTAAATACATCATTAGAGGACTTTCCCGGCCGTCTCTTATTCTCACATCTCTCCCCACCACCTCCACAACAGCTCTTCTTAGAGCGCCATCGTCTTGGTAGAGCCCAGATGGAACAAAATATTTTTTTACCCCCTCTTCTATCTTGCAAAGTTGAGAAGAGAGTTTAACCGTGGTCTCGTTCCCCATTTCCTTAAGGATACCATCGTACTCCTCCTTATCCCCTTGGAACTGTTCAAAAAGGTCCTGGAGCGAAGCCAGTTCTCCTTTTGAAACAACATCATTTTCTGCCGCCTCACGGACAGCGGAAGAAATATTCTCCATCTCTACCGCAAGCAACCTATCAAACATTGCTTGTTTCCTCCGCCCCTCGGCGACAACAGTCACCGAGGTAGTCAACGACAGACTTCGCCGTTGTTCAGGTATTTCTATGGTGGTCTTAACACCATAGAAATTTAATTTTGCATCGAACCCGTCTTTCTTCTGCTTAAAAGAAGAGACGAGCTCTGCAAAATCTTCTCTCTCCCCGTTCGAGACCACGCTGTCTTTGACTGCCTCTGCCCAACTCCCAACAGTACGATCTCTCATTTCTGTAAGGACGCTGTCGTAAGCGTTCCTCAGAACGATTCCGGCCCTTTCAAAGTTCTCTTGCGAGAACAAGAATGAGGTCGGAGAGAAAAAGAGGAAAAGAAACATCAGGAAAGAAATTCAGGAAAGAAATAAAGAAATTTCGGGAAATAACTTACCTTCCTCCTAAAGACTCTTTCAATTGATTCAAGGCTTGCCGGGTTGATTCCAAAATATTGGCTAATTGGCTAAGTATTGGACGAACAGTTGGCAGCGTCACAATACTGAACGGAGCGTCACTATTATCACTCGGGTTAGGACTTACCCCGACAACTTGTACAGTCACATTGAATGCATACTCATCACTCCCTCCTCGGCAGTCGTTCACTGTAGTTTTGACCGCGTATGTTCCTGCTATCTTCCACGCGTAAGAGGTATTGAATGTCCAACCCTCTTTGTTTTGCGGATTTGGAGATTGACACGTTCCCGCAACTCCGGTGCCGTCGCCCCACGAGACTGACCAAGAGAGATTGTCGCCGTCAGCGTCGGTGGCGCCCCAGCTGAACGAAACGAATTGTCCAACCTTGATGTCGGACGGGATTGCGGGAATTCCGTTGATGACTGGAGAAGAATTTATACCCGCTCCACTTACAATCTTGAAGTAGCCATCACTTGAGTCGCAGGTTGCGGAGCCGGTTTGGCAAATTTGAACCAAGTACGGACCATCAAGAACAGTAGCACCGGTTACATTTACATTTATGTCTAACACCTTACCTACTGACCAGGTATACGACGACCCATACACGCTCTTCGCAATCGTATACGGCGCGATGTATAGTTCGCCGGTGGTGTACGGCGGATAGTAAAGGACTAATTTGATATCATAATATTTCGGCGCAGGAGGTACGCAGATTGCTCCAGATGGACATAACGGAACGGGCGTATTGTCCTGCCATTTGATCGTTTGCGTTGTTCCTTTTGTCCATGTTTCTCCCCCGTTCGGCGAGAGAACAGTGATGGAGGGTTTAATAGATTCGCCCACAGTCACATTGAATGCATACTCATCACTCCCTCCTCGGCAGTCGTTCACTGTAGTTTTGACCGCGTATGTTCCTGCTATCTTCCACGCGTAAGAGGTATTGAATGTCCAACCCTCTTTGTTTTGCGGATTTGGAGATTGACACGTTCCCGCAACTCCGGTGCCGTCGCCCCACGAGACTGACCAAGAGAGATTGTCGCCGTCAGCGTCGGTGGCGCCCCAGCTGAACGAAACGAATTGTCCAACCTTGATGTCGGACGGGATTGCGGGAATTCCGTTGATGACTGGAGAAGAATTTATACCCGCTCCACTTACAATCTTGAAGTAGCCATCACTTGAGTCGCAGGTTGCGGAGCCGGTTTGGCAAATTTGAACCAAGTACGGACCATCAAGAACAGTAGCACCGGTTACATTTACATTTATGTCTAACACCTTACCTACTGACCAGGTATACGACGACCCATACACGCTCTTCGCAATCGTATACGGCGCGATGTATAGTTCGCCGGTGGTGTACGGCGGATAGTAAAGGACTAATTTGATATCATAATATTTCGGCGCAGGAGGTACGCAGATTGCTCCAGATGGACATAACGGAACGGGCGTATTGTCCTGCCATTTGATCGTTTGCGTTGTTCCTTTTGTCCATGTTTCTCCCCCGTTCGGCGAGAGAACAGTGATGGAAGGAGTAATGGAAGGAGTAGTTGTTGAAACAATATTGAAATAATTACTCTCAATATTGAAGGTAGGTCCGGTTCCATTAATAGTGTCTTGTTGAGTCATATGAATTTTGTATTTTCCCGGCTGAACTATAATTGAATATGTGCTAGTAGTTCCGCATGCCCAACTGGAAACTGTTTTTGTGTCCCACTGGATAGATGTTTGTCCTTTATCAAACCATGGCCAGAGAAACCCAATTACTTTGTTGTTGCTATCTACCAAACTTGGCGCGTTGTTACAGTTTGATTCATATGGAGCGCCCTGATTTAACGTGATTTGATGAGGAATTCCAATCTGCCATTGTTCTCCACCAGCAGGCGAAAGGAAGGTGATGGAAGAAACAATTGGTTTTTTCCAAAGATTAATTGTTAGATACCCGCCTACATTGGCCACAATTTTGAATTCGGACTTACCGTCTGCATAACCCTCAGCACTGGCAATTGCCGTATAGGTTCCAACCGGCAGATTTTCAAAAACCGCTGCTCCGCCACTGGTATCTTTAGTGCCGATATAAGAACCCTTTTCATTATAAACAGATACTTTGGCGTTATATAAAACTGTTAGTACTCCTGGGCAGGGCGCAACTACACACCGAATTCCAGTATCTCCCATAACCGTAATTTTTACAGAACCAGTTTCAACTGCTATTTCTCCAATATTTACACTAACACTGGTTTTCGCAGAAAGATATTGACTGTCAGTAACAATAAAGGTTGGATTGTAGGTGCCGATTTTGGAATAAGAATGAGTGAAAGTAGCGGTTTGAGTATAAATTGATGATTTAGGAGCGAATTGCTGAGCTTGAAATGTTGTTTCATCACCCCAAACAACCGAGTAAGTTAAAACTCCTTGCTCTGGATCGCTGGCTTTGATTATCCAAGTGCCAGTTTCATTGACTTTAAGAGTTATTGGCCCGCTGACACCAGAAATAACTGGCGGTTGATTGTATGTTGACGGTTGAGTAGGAATTGTTGACGGTTGAACAACAACTTTCCCGCATCCGTACAAACTATTCAATTTTGCCCTGGTGGCTGGACCGACAAAACCAGTGGCGTATTTTAAGCCCAAAGGAGTTAAAACTTCATCTTTGTATTTTTCCTGAAAACCAGAAACAGCCGAAGTGGTATAGTCGCTGAAAGTAATATTCTCTTCATAACCGCCAGGGATATCACCCGGATCAAACCCTTCTTTTATCAAGACGGTACGTAATGCTTTAACTTCATTGCCTTTATCTCCAATTTTCAAATTAACATTAAAATCATAACACCATTGGGTTTGACCTTGACCTTGAGCACTTAATTGAGTTTGTAATGACTGAATTTGCGCTTGAAGCTGATTAATCAAAGCTTGAAGTTCTTCAACGGTCGCGGCTGAAGTAAAGCTAGGGCTTAACAAAATTGCTAAAACTGGTAAGATTAAAAGATACTTTTTCATAGTTTTATTTATTATTAATTTATTAATTTTCGACCTTTTATTTATTTTAACGACCTTTTGTTTGTTTTATTCGGCAAATTGAACTTTGAAGCCGAACACTTAGAGTCCCTTTAAATCATCATTTTTAATATAACACCCCCCCCTTTCAAGTCAAGAGAGTTATCCACAGCCTAAAAAACTTTGCCCAAGGAAGCCCTATCAGTTATAAAAGCCGGCCAATGTCCTGGATAGTGATTAAAATCACTAAGAAAATCAAAACCGCAAAGCCGAAGCCATTAATTAATTTTTGAACCCGAAAGGAAACTGGCGAACCTTTAATTTTTTCAATTAAGAAAAATATAATTTGACCGCCATCTAAAGCCGGGAAAGGCAAAATATTTAAGACCGCCA
>Ga0210049_1001399_pt1 | contig 22548 bp, 21 predicted proteins | sample CryGeyCG2014_300_2_FD_183964 | JGI IMG/M metagenome (GOLD analysis project Ga0210049, IMG submission 183964) | Groundwater microbial communities from aquifer - Crystal Geyser CG06_land_8/20/14_3.00 (SPAdes) (version 2) | ecosystem: Environmental > Aquatic > Deep subsurface > Groundwater | place... | reverse complement strand
CCAAAAGGCCTAGAATTTAAGCCATTTTTCGACGAGGAGCAGAAAAAAATCAGCGAAACTTTTCTGGAGCGTTTTTCTGCATTGGCTAATCCTCCTATTTTCGCGCCTGAATCCGCTTCTGTTTTTTTCCCTTCTCAATCAACGTCAACTAAAAAAGAACAATCCGTCGCTAGCGTTCCGGAAGCAACATCAACCGAAATTATTCTTTCGTTGACAGATGAAGAATTTCATTTTCTTTATCCCTATGATTTTATCGCTAGTTTAATGGAAGCTCAAAATATTCTCATTAAAGAATATGACCCGAACTATGAGCCGCTTTCAAAAATCGAAACTGATTCCCAAGTCCGTTTTGTTGAAGAAAAGATTGTAGCCAGTCTTCTTTCGATTGGCATGATTACCAGTGAGAAAGCGGAGATATCGCTCACTACTATTCGCTTCACTCTCCCGCAATTACAGCTTGAAGAGCTAAAAAACCGAAAATCCTTTATTTTAAATCAATCTTTTATGTCATTTTTATTGTTGAAGCGGCCGCCTTTGGAAGGATCTTTTTTCGTCGGTTTAATAGAAAAATTATATAGTGTACTCTTTCTCAAAGCTGAAGCTAAAGCTTGCGGATACTGCTACGATTTGCCGGAATGCTATCAGGTTGGCGCGTCGGGGTTAGCTGGAACTAATACTTTTAAGATTTTTTGCAACTGCACTGGTTGTCTCACAAGCTTAGGATGTCTTTCTTCTTGCACAGGCAAAGCAGCGATTTGGGATCCGACTACAATGATTTGTGGTTGCTGAAATAGCCTTTTATGAGTTTATGAGGTCGGACCTCGTAAACTCGGTAAAGTTGCGCAATAAAGGAATTTCCAATCTTCGAGCGATAAATCTTCCGCCCTGGCCAATGGCGGAATTTTGCATTTTTGGAGAACTTCCGCATTGATGCCGAGATTATTTTTAAGCATTTTTCTTTTATGGCTAAAACCTAATTTTAAAAGCCGGAAAAAGAGTTTTTCATCCATTTTATTTCCGCCAGCTGGCGGATCGAAAAAATCTTTGGAAATATTTTCAATGGCGATAACAGCGGAATCGACTTTCGGTTTCGGCGTGAAATTGCCGGCCGGAACCCTGATAATTATTTTAGGTTTTCCATAAATCTTTACGCTAATGGACAAAATGCTTTCTTTTTTGTTTTTCGCGATAATTCTTTCCGCGACTTCTTTCTGAATCATCAGAACCATGAGTGACGGCTGGTATTCTGATTCCAAAAATTGCCGCAGAAACCGAGATGTAATGTAATAAGGAATATTGGCGACAACTTTATATTTGTGATGTTTAAGCGAAAAATTTTGCGGCTTAAATTTTAAAATATCGTTATGGACAATTTCTAAATTGCGATTGCGTTTAAATTTGTCCGTTAGAAAATCAGCTAGATTTTTATCTTTTTCAACGGCGATAACATGCCCGGATTTCTGGATAAGAAAATTTGTAAGCGCGCCGCGCCCGGGACCGACTTCCAGGATTACATCGTTTTTTTTGATGTTCGCGGCTTCAACGATTCGTTCGGCGATATTTTTATTTTTCAGAAAATTCTGCCCTAAATATTTTTTATAATTCATATAAAGCGAATTAGATTTTGAGGAATATCTGATAAAAATTGAGAAGGCTGATTGATTTGTTTAAAGCCGAAAGCAGCGCGGAAACGGCTCCAGGAAAGAAAAATTTTTTCTTGGCCTCGGGTTAAGGCAACATAGAATAGCCGCCGCTCCTCTTCGTCGGAAGACTGGTTGCCCGCAGACAACCAGGGGAAAAGGCCTTTTTCCAGCCCCGGAATGAAAACGTGCCTGAATTCAAGGCCTTTTGCGGCATGGACAGTCATTAGGCGAATCGGCTGTTTTGCGTTTGTGAGAGTGTCTTGTTCGTAAGTTGCCAGATAAGGAAGAGAGTGTCTAAGGAAGTGTTCTTCGATTACAGGAAATTGGAAATTGGCGCGGCATAGAATAGCTATTGAATAAGGCGGTTTATCCTTTTGGAGCAGATTTTCAATCTCTTTTGCGATAAAATCCGCTTCCTCTTTTTCATTCCCGGCTTCGAAGGCCGTTAATTTCGTACCGATTTTCCCCCGCGTAAAAAGGTTTTTTCCCCGCCGCATTTTATTTTTTGCGATAACAGCGTTGGCGGCATCAAGAATTTTTTGAGTTGAACGGTAATTTCTCTCGAGTGTTACGATTTTTGCGTCGGGCCATGTTTTTTCAAAATTAAGAATGTTTGTAAAATCCGCCCCCCTAAAGCCGTAAATACTTTGATCTTCATCGCCGACAGCGCAGATATTATTTTGGCCGCTAGAGAGAAGTTGAATCAATCTGCATTGAGCATTGTCCGTATCCTGATATTCATCGATATGAATATGCGACCACTTTGTCTGATAATCTTTCAGGATCTCGGGATATTCTTCGAAAAGAATAACGGCTTTATGAATTAAATCGTCAAAATCAAGGGCATTCCGCTCTTTTAAATGTCCGTTATATTTTTCCAGAATTGTGTCAAGATTTTTCGGAAAAAAGTCATCATTGGCGATTTGTTGATTTTGTTTGCTGTCGCAAAGCGATTTTTGACGGGAGATTTGGTTTTGAATTGTTGATGGCCGGAATTGCCGTGAATTTAATTTTAATTCTTCAATGCTTTGCTTGACGATTTCCAGGCTTTCTTTTTCATCAAGGATAAAAAAATCGGAAGGAATATCGATTTTATCCCCGCGTTTTCTTAAAATATCCGCGGCAATAGAGTGAAAAGTGCCGAGAGTGAGTCCGTCTTGGTTTAAAGATTGGATATTTGTGAGGCGGCCGATGCGTTCTTTCATTTCCGCCGCCGCCTTGTTTGTGAAAGTAACAGCCAGGATTTGATTTTGATTGATACCGCTATTGATAAGATTGGCAATGCGGTGAGTAATAACTTTTGTTTTTCCCGTGCCGGCGCCGGCAACTACCAAAAGTTGGTTTTGCGTCGAGCAAACCGCCTCTTTTTGCGGTTGATTAAGACCTTTCAAAATATTCATGGTTTAAGTTTACCCCGTTAGAAGTTTTCATCAAACTATTTTTCCGTAAAAAACAAAGCCGAAGGCGGATTCGCCTTTAAGTCATTATTAAATCTGCAGAGTTAAGTTGAACTTCTAACGGGGCTTACCTAATTTCCCTTGTGGATAAACAGATTGACTTTTGGTCTAGCAAGAGTAGTATAAAAAAGTACTGGAAAAGGTCGTTTTTTTTCTGGAATTTGGCTTGAAATAACGATATTTTAGCATTTTAACCACATTATAATTGGCACGGAAAGAGCAATCTATCCGGATAATTATAATGGTTTCTTATTTTAGACAATCAAACGCCTCCTTTAAGTCCTCGACACAAAGAGGCCGAGAAGGATGTGGATCAAAATCAAAGAGTTTTTTTGAGGCTTCTTGGATTAAAGAGTCTGCTGTTATTTTGTTTCGTCCTTTATTTTTTCGGATTTTTTCTTATAATTCCTGCTAAAGCGGGCTTTTTCTCTTTTTTTGAAAAAATATTTAGCGGGAGCAACACAAATTCCAGCCAGCCGGAAATGAATTCTCAAAACATCCCTTTACCGCACGCGCCCCTCAATTCATCCTTGCCTGCGGCCTTGGGAAACGGAGATATGTCGGGTGCCATTATTGGCCAGAGCGCGATTCTGTCTGTTATAGGTCCGGAAGGAAGTATGGCTAACATTGAGGAAAAGAGGTCGTCCGACCAAGTCAGTATTTATATCGTTCAAGAAGGAGACAATTTGGCGGGAATCGCCAAAATGTTCGGCGTGAGCATCAATACTATTATGTGGGCGAATAATCTGAATCGCGGCGATTTGATTGCTGTCGGACAAACATTAGTAATACTGCCGGTTTCAGGCATCAGTTATGCGGTTCAAAAAGGAGATACCATCGAAAGCATCGCCAAAAAATGGAAAGGAGATGTCAATGAAATTATCCAATTTAATGATTTATCGCCCAGTCAGACTCTTGCAGTTGGTTCAACTATAATTATTCCCAATGGCGAAGCGCCTCTTCTTCCGAGTTATACTCCTCGCGGCAGTTATCGCGGCGGAAGCGGGCCTTATTATGCCGGTTATTATATCCGTCCAATTGTTGGCGGAAGGAAAACGCAAGGACTTCATGGTTATAATGCCGTAGACTTGGCGAATTTTTGCGGCACGCCTATTATGGCTTCTGCTTCAGGGGATGTAATTATCAGCCGTTCAGGCGGTTGGAACGGAGGTTACGGCAATTTCATTATTATTGACCATTATAATGGCACGCAAACTCTTTATGCTCACAACAGCTCTAATATCGTAAGTACCGGCTGGCATGTTGTCCAAGGTCAGGTTATCGGCTATGTCGGCATAACAGGCAACACCACCGGCTGCCACGTCCATTTTGAAGTCCGCGGCGCGAAGAACCCTTTTTAGTTAAATTTTAACTTTATGCCTTTACCAATCCTCATTGCTTTTGTCGATGGGATGTTGTATTTTTAATACATGACCGAAAAACCAAAAGATTTGCCGGAACTTTCCGAAGAAGACGACGAGTTGAAAGAACTATTAAAAAAATCCGCTGAATTTACGCGGGAAAAGAAATCTGAAGAGGGAAGGAAAGACAAGGAAGAAATAGAAGTAACGCCGGAGGCCGGGGAAAAAGAAGGGCAACAGGGAAAAATGCAAAAAGAATTGCCGGAGATTTTTGATAGCCCCAAAAATAAGAGTTTATTTGAAAAACTTTCAGACAAGACAAAAGAATTTGCAGGCGGTCTTTATGAAGGCGCCAAAATAGATATTATTGACAGGGCGAAAGTTATGTTCAGTGAAAAGCTTCTTGATTGGCATCACAGAAAAGCAACCCGGCTAAAATTCGAATTGGATTCGGAAAAACAGAAAATTGAACAAATGGAAGCGCAAAAAACCAGGCATGCCGAAATTTTGGATAAGTTTCAAAAAGAAGCGGGACATTTGCTTGACGCCAAGACTTTGGCAAAAGCCACTCTGGAGAAACAAGATTTGCAAAAACAGATTGATAAGGAAAAAACCAGAATGGAAAGAATGCAATCTTCGCTCGAATGGCGCAATCAGAAAAAAACGATTTACGAACGTCAGAGAAAAGATGTTTGTGAAGATGTTATCGGAAGAAGCGCCGAAAAATTGCAGCCGTTCGAAAATAAACTGAAAAATTTAAAGGGGCAACGCGAACAATTGGATTCAGAAATAGAAAATTTCAAGAAAATAAAAGAAAACTTGGGACAAAAGCTGGGAGTTTTAAAAGAAGAAGCGCAAAAAGCGACATTTAAATTCGAAAGAAAGGTTTATAATAGCCGCATTAAAGAAATAAAAAGCGCCTTAAAAGAAAGTGAAAATCTGATAAAAGGCAGGGCAAAGTCGGGAAATAAAACAGATAAAGATATTGCGAAATTCGACAAGAAAGCCAGCCCTTGGCGGGATAAAAAAACTGAATTTGGCCGTATAAGCGCAAGGGAAGTTGGCGCGACGGTTGTGCCGAGGGAAAAGAAAAAAGAAGAAATAGAGCGCGTTTCAGAAGAAGGAGGAGAAGAAGCAGGGCAAGCGCCGGAATTAAAGATGAAAAATTTTATTGATATTTGGAACGGGCATTTTGGAAGCAAAATCCCGCTTTCCGCAGAAAGAATGGAAAAGGTGCTTGATACTAAATACAATTCCGAAAAGGAAGTGAGTTTTAATTTTTTCCTGAAGGAATTAAAGGATTATTATTTTTTAGCCAAAAAAGAAGAATTGATAGATAAAAAAAAGGTTAAAGAAAAAGATTTTAACAGATATTTAGATATATTTGAAGATGTTATTAAGAAAAAATAATTAAATTATATGGCGGATCAAGGAAAAAACTTAATAAATCAGACAGATAAATTATTGGCGGAAATCAAAAAGTCCAACAGCGATTTTGATAAAAAAACGTCAAAGATTATTTTCGACGCGCAAAAAACAAGCAAAGAATTGGATAAAATGAGATTGGATGAAGAATTAGAAAAAATTGAAAAAGAAGGAGTCAGAAAGATGGATAAGACTGTTTTAGAATATCTTTCAAGCGATTAAAGAGTGGTAGAAAAACCAGTTAACTCAACGAATAGCAACGATTACCGCTTAATTCGCGGATAACCAAAAAATCGGGCTTTAGTCCGATTTTTTGATTGACAATCATTATTTTTAAGAGTATGAATGAGAGTGAAAATTTAGAAAGACCTTTGAAAATATAAAGAATTAGTTCTTCTGTTTCATTCGGGGACAAGGAGGCATAAAAATGATAGAAATCAGATTTCACGGCAGAGGAGGCCAGGGCACGGTAACGGCAGCCAATGTTCTCAGCCAAGCCGCTTTTTTGGAAGGAAAACATAGCCAGTCATTTCCGGATTTCGGCACAGAGAGGCGGGGAGCGCCCGTAACTGCTTTTTGCCGGATTGATGAAAAAAAAATCAATATCCATTCCAAAATATATCAGCCGGATTGCGTTATTGTTCTTGAGATTTCTTTAATCAAAACGATAGACGTTATGAACGGCCTGAAAAAAGGCGGATGGCTGATTCTTAATACAAAAAAGAAACCGGAAGATTACGAACATTTACTCGATTCGAACCGGGATATCCGCATAGCCACTATTGATGCCACGGGTATCGCTATTGTCAAAAAATTGGGTTCCGAAAAAGCGCCGATTGTGAATACGACAATTTTAGGAGCGTTGGCAAGAGCCACCACTTTGGTCAGATTGGAATCCGTTTTGAAAGCCATTGAAAAAGAACTTGAACAGAAAATTTCCGATAATCAAGCCGCTTCAAAAGAGGCTTATGAAAAAGTCCAAATCCAGCTTTTTGAGAAAGAGGGTGAAAACGATGTCTAAAAATGAAATTATTCTACCGAAGCATTACAAGAGTACTCTGAACATAAAAACAGGCGATTGGCGGACTTTAAGGCCGGAAATCCGGCAGAAAAAAAGCGCCTGCCAGGCGAATTGTCCGGCAGGGAACAGGATTAGGGATTGGATTCAGATGGCAAAGGAAGGAAAATTTTACGAAGCATGGCAATTATTAACGGAAACAAATCCCTTGCCGGCAGTTTTAGGAAGAGTATGTCCCCATCCTTGCGAAACAGCTTGCCTAAGAGCTCAATTTGACGAGGCTATAGCCATTAACGCTCTTGAGAAAAATTTAGGGGACTTGGCTCTGGAGAATAATTGGCGCATCAATACGCCGTCGAACCAACCGCTGTTTGATAGGCATATAGCGATTATCGGCGCCGGCCCGGCCGGCTTGAGTTGCGCTTATCAACTGCGGCGCCTGGGTTATAAAGTGGATATTTTCGAAGCCGAAAATGTTTCCGGTGGAATGTTGTATTTGGGAATTCCCGAATACCGCTTGCCGAAGGATTTACTGCGCCGCGAAATCGAAAACAATGTCATTTCTTTGGGAAGAATTGAAATTCATTACGGTATTACTGCCGATTATTTGCTTTGGCATCATTTTCTTTTTGACTTTGACATAGTTCTTGTTGCCACAGGTCGCGCTAAAAGCAGAAAACTAAACATAGAAGGAGAAGAAAAAAATCATCAGGTTATTTCCGGTTTGGATTTTTTAAAAAATGTGAATCTTGGCAGGGAAACAAATATCGACGGCGATATAGTAATCGTTGTCGGCGGAGGAAATACCGCCGTTGACGCGGCCCGTTCGGCAAAAATGAACGGTGCCCGGTCAGTTTCCGTTCTTTATCGCCGTCGAGAAGAAGATATGCCGGCGTTTAAGGAAGAGATTGAATCTGCCAAAAAAGAAGGCATTGAAATAACAACTTTAGTTACCCCTGTCCGCATAGAAAGAAGATGCGATGGTATTTTAAGAATAGAATGCATTAGAATGGATTTGGGAGAAACGGACGAAACAGGAAGGCCAAAACCGGTTTCTATCTCTGGTTCGCAATTTGTCTTGTTTAGCCACACTCTTATTATCGCCATCGGCGAAGAACCGGAATTGTCTTTTTTAACCGAATCTTGCCGCAGAGAGTTGTTTCCGGAAAACGTTTTTATCGCCAGTGATGCTTCAGAAAACGGCGGTGGTCTTGTTGTAGAGGCAATCGGTTCGGGCAATAAAGCGGCCGAAGAGATGGATTTTTACCTGAAAAACGGCAGCCGGATGGAGCTTCTTCCCAATCGGGAAAAACCCGTTCAATTTTCTGATTTGAATCCGGAGTATTTCGAATACAGAAGAAGCCGTTTGAGGAGATATCCTTTGACCCGCGATAAGGAAGTTATCGGGCGAGTGATGAAAGAAGAAGCCGAAAGGTGTTTTTCCTGCGGCAGCTGCAACTCTTGCGGAAACTGCTGGCTTTTTTGTCCGGATTTGGCTGTTTTAGAAACTCGTGACGAAAAGTTCGGAATTAATTACGACTATTGCAAAGGTTGCGGCATTTGCGCTGTTGAGTGTCCAAGAAACGCCATAGATATGGAAATGGAGGTAAAGGAATGAGAGAACTTATTACCGGGAATATGGCGGTGGCTTTGGCGGCGAAATTTTGCCGGCCGGAAGTTATTTCCGCTTATCCGATTACGCCGCAAACAACCATTATCGAGTATCTGGCGAAAATGGTCGCCAAAGGAGAATTAAAAGCCGAGTATATTAAAGTGGAATCCGAACATTCGGCTATGGCCGCCTGTATCGGGGCGGCAGCAGCCGGTTGCCGGGTTTTCACGGCGACTTCTTCACAGGGTTTGCTTTTGATGCATGAGATGCTTTTTCAGGCATCCGGTTTGCGGTTGCCGATCGTGATGGTTAATGTTAATCGGGCCGTCGGAGCGCCGTGGACTATTCATACTGACCAGACCGACAGCATGGCTCAGCGTGATACCGGCTGGATTCAATTCTATTGCGAGGACGGTCAGGAAGTTCTGGATATGATTATTCAGGGGTTCAAAATTGCCGAAAAGATTTCTTTGCCGGTAATGGTTATTTCCGAAGGGTTTATTTTGTCGCATACCACGTCTCCGGTTGAAATTCCCGAACAGGAAAAAGCGGACGAATTTTTGCCGCCTTATCAGCCAAAATGGAAATTGGATACTGATAATCCGATGGCTTTCGGAGGACACGCTTCTTCTAATATTTATTCCGAATTGAGGCGTAATATTCAGAAATCCATGGAGGAAGTCGGCGAAATTCAAATGGAGACAGCAAGTGAATTTTTCAGATTATTCGGGAGAAAATATCTTCCCGTTGAAGTTGAGGGTTCTCTCGATTCAGAAATACTGCTTGTCACTTCGGGAACCATCAGCGGCACGGCCCGCGAGGTTATCAAAAATTATCCCGATGTTTCTTTGATGAAAATCAGGATGTTTCGTCCCTTTCCTTACAATCTGGTAAGGAAATTATCCTGCCACGCGAAAAAAATCGCCGTTATCGACAGAAATATTTCTTTCGGCAGCCGGGGAATTTTCGCCGAATCAGTAAGGTCCAGTTTATACGGAATTCCGCCTCGGCCGGTGTTTGAGTTTATCTTCGGCATTGGCGGAGAAGATGTGACTCCTGAAATAATATCCAAAGCCATTGATTTTACCGCTGATGATTCAAATCCTTACTGGTTAAAGCCGATTTGGCAGAAAGAACTGGAGGGAATGAAATGATTGAGAGTGAAAAAATCAAAGAAATAAAAAACGAACAAATGACTTCGGGTTCGGTCTGCTGTCAGGGATGCGGAGCCGCGATAGCGATGCGGATGGTTTTGAAAGTACTTGGTCCGAATACAGTCATAACGATTCCGGCATGTTGCTGGACCATTCTTGCAGGCGCCAATCCTTACTCTGTTTTCAAATTATCGATGCTTCACGTCGCCTTTGAAACAGCGGCATCGTCAGCCAGCGGTGTTTTTCGGGGATTCAAAGTGAAGGGAAAACCGGATCTCAACTTTCTTGCCTGGGCCGGCGACGGCGGAACATTTGATATCGGCCTTCAGGCATTGTCAGGAGCGGCCGAACGCGGAGAAAATATCATCTACGTCTGCTACGACAACGAGGCGTATATGAATACCGGTATTCAGAGGAGTTCTGCCACGCCAGAAGGAGCGTGGACAAATACCACTCCGGTAAATTTTCCGGAAGACCGGCCGAAAAAGGATATGATGGCAATAATGATTGCTCATGATATTCCCTACGCGGCCACAATTTCCGTCGCTTATCCTGATGACTTGAAAAGAAAAGTGGAAAAAGCCAAAGCGCTTAACGGGAAAGGTTTGCGATACTTGCATATTTTGTGTCCATGTCCGACCGGCTGGCGCGCCGAACCCGCCAAAACAATTGAATTGGCGCGGCTCGCGGTTCAAACCGGAATTTTTCCGCTTTGTGAATTTGAAAACGTTGACGGAAAGAAAATTCTGGAAGTCAACCAATGCGGCACAATGCCGGTTGAAAAATATCTTTCGCTTCAAGGAAGATTTTCCCACTTGAGCAAAGAAAATATAGAAAAAATTCAGGAAGAAGTCGGAAAAAAACGACTTCACCTCTACAATTTAGAAAGTTTCTATAATAACAGTTAAAAAAAATAAGGCCGCTCCGATTAAAATCGAGGACGGCCTTTTCGTTTTATCGCGAATTCGGCAATTCCTTATTTAAGCGGTCGTCTTATTGATTCTCGGCATTGATCTTGCCCCGGAATTTTTAAGTATCTTTTTTGCTCTCATTATCACTTTTTCTCTTAAACCAAAATTAGCGGTTATTCTTTTGGGAGCAATGCTGTTTTATATTTTGATTATTTTCCGCGCCACTCAAAAAATCGGAAAACTTTTTATCGTTGACCCAATTTTCTATTTTTGTTTATTCTTTTTTCCTGATTAGGGCGGGCGAATTGACCGTAGGCCAATTAATTATGTTCAACGGTTATGCGGCAATGATATTCGGGCCGATAGTAGTTTTAGCGAGGAACTGGCAAACTGTTCAAAATGGTTTAATTTCGCTTATCCGGGCGGAGAAAATTTTAAATTATCCTTCAGAAATTTACGTTCCTAAAAACGCCGTAGTTTTATCAAAAATAAACGGAGGAATCGTTTTTAACAAAGTCAGTTTTTATTATCAGAGGAATAAGAAAAAAATTTTGGATGACGTTAGTTTTAGAGTAGAATCTGGAGAAACCGTTGCCATTGTTGGCGAATCCGGCGTCGGCAAAACCACTCTCGTTGAACTGATTTATTTTTATTATCCGCCAACCAGCGGCCAGATTTTAATTGACAGTCATAACCTTAAAAATTTGGATTTGAAAGCTCTGCGTTCTAATATTGCCGTTGTTCCTCAAGAAATTATTCTTTTCAACGACACTAGGGCGGACGACGCTTATCATCGCTCACCGTTTAAGCACGGTCAGGAAAGCAGATAAAATTTTGGTTTTCGATAAGGGACGGCTGATTGAAACCGGCCGCCATGAAGAACTTATCAAAAATCCGAAAAGCATTTATTGCCAATTGTATAAAATTCAATTGAGTTAAAAAGAGAACTTTTTATTTAAGAATTTTTCGGCCTGTATTGGTGTATTGGAGGGCTTTGAATTCTATTCAGGTCTGCGTAAGATTCTAGCCATGGCTTATTTTATACGCAGGATTTTTAAAAAAAGATTCGTCGATGAGGCTGGCATGATATAGCCGTATGCGGTCGCATCATAAGTTTTTCCATTGGCGTCATATTGTTAATTCCTTTGTGTGGTTTGAAGTATTGTAGCAATTTACAAACCCGATCAATTCTTGTTTCCTATAGACCCGACTTTTAAAAGTTGTTTTGTTATGCCACATTTCCATTAATGTCCTGATAACTCTTTCTGCTTTGCTATTTGTTCTCGGAGTCTTCACTTTTGTGAATCTTTGCTCAATCTTGTTTTCGGAACACAGTTTCGTAAAGGCGTGGGTTTCAGGATTCCCCTGATACTCGCGATCATTGTCAGTGTTAACATGTTGGACACTGAGTATCTAACATGATATCTTTTTGATATTATGAGAAAAATAAAAATCGTTCCTGGTGAATATTATCATATTTATAATAGAGGCAATAATAAACAAAATATATTTCTTGATAATAGAGACTGGGCTAGATTTCTTTTCCTAATTCTCTATTTCCAATCACCTGAATGTTTTTATAATTTAAGCCGACAAATTTCCTACTTTGTTAGAAACCGAGTATTTAACATAGTTGAATTTCCCGGCCTTTGATTACCCGCTCTCTGATTTTTTCGGAGGGTTCGCCAAAGCGGCTGTCATCGGATAATTTTTCGTGTTCAACGATAATTTACTTATATCATATCAAATTATTTTTGTCAAATTTTTTGGCGTTGAGATAGATAAGGTTGTTTTGGATTTTCCTATTTTTTATTTTCTTCTTTTAGGGCAAGTATATTTTTCGCCAGCTCTTCTCTTTTCTTTTCCATGACTTCATTGAAATCATCAATAGAAAGAATTTTAGCTTCTTTACTGTCCTCAAATTTTTTGAGTTCGGCGTTGACTCTTTGTCGTTCAAATTCATTCAATTGCCAATAGGCGCTTTTTGGCGGTTCTTCTTTTCTTTCAGTGACTTCGCCGCTTTTTCGCTCGGTGATTTTTACTTCATTATCCGGCCCAAATTCAATTTCCGTCTCGCCGTAAATATCCTCCCATGCATTTTCTTTTGGTCTTTCGCTGTTCATACCTTTTAAGCTAGCACTTTTTGTCCTGAAAGTCAAGTCGATCGCAACTGTTCGATACTCGGTATTTAACAGTAGGTATTTAACAGTAGAAGTATTTATCCTTCTCTTTTCAAGGATGCTAATTCGTTTTCTTTTTGATCAAGATGTTTTACTACTAACTCCTGTCTTTCCTTAAGGCCGGCTTGAAATTCTTCTTCGGTTGTTTGAATTGGATCTTTTTCTCCGCTAGCTTGAAAGATTTCCGCTGTCCTTTTATCAATTCCTTGAATCTCGCTTTCCATCTCATTATACGTCTTATAATCTCCTGTCTCTTTTACCACTTTCTGTTGATCTTTTAGAAGTTCTTCTTTTCTGGTTCTCAATTTATCTAAAACATTCTGAGCATTTTTTCTACCTTCTCCGACTAAAGAATGCAGAAAATTGAGAGTTTCGGTTGACTCTTGTATCGTTTTATTTAGTTTGTTAAACCGATATTCTTTTTCGGTTTCCTTAGTTTTTTGCGTTTCTTTTGGAGTGTATGATTCAAATTCCATAAATTTATAAAAATTATTTATATTTATTTATATTACAATTTATATCCCCCGGGGTCAAGAGCCTTTCGGCCGATATTGCAGCGCTTCGGGACAGGAATGCGGTTTTCTATTATGATTTAGGGCGATACTGCAGAGCCTCAAAAATGTGATTTTCATTGATGTCTTTTTCTCCTTCCAGGTCGGCGATGGTGCGGGAGATTTTGATGATGCGGTGGTAGACGCGGGCGGAGAGGTCGAGCCGCTTGGCGGCTTGGAGAAGTATATTTTTCACGTCTTCTGAAAGAGGAGCTAATGATTTTAAATCGCGTACGCTCATTTCGGAATTCGTAAAAATATCCCTTCCGGCAAATCTTTCTTTCTGTATTTCGCGCGCTTTCGCCACGCGCTCGCGGATGATTTTTGAAGATTCTCCGGCGCGGCTTTCATCGGACAATTTTTCATGGTCAACTTGCGGCACTTCCAAGTGCAGGTCTATGCGGTCGACAATCGGTCCGGAAATCCTTCTTTGATAACGGAGAATATCTCTTTGCCCGCAGATGCAAGGTTTAGTTTTTGAGCCCAGATTTCCGCAAGGGCAAGGATTCATGGCGCAAACCAAAATGAATCTTGCCGGAAAACGGATATGGCCGGCCGCCCTGGCCACGCTGATCATTCCGTCTTCAAGCGGCTGGCGGAGCGCTTCAATAACTCGTCGTTCGAATTCGGGAAATTCATCCAAGAACAAAACTCCGCGGTGAGCCAAGGTGATTTCTCCGGGTTTGGGATAGGCGCCGCCGCCGACCAGTGCGATATACGAAGCGGTGTGGTGCGGATTGCGAAAGGGGCGCGAAGTCATAAAACTGCTGTTTAAAATTCCGGCAACGCTGTGAATGGAAGTTGTTTCCAGAATTTCCTCAAACGACGGCGGAGGAAGGATTGCCGCAAACGCTTTTGCCAGCATTGTTTTTCCCGTGCCGGGCGGCCCTATCATCAGAACGTTATGTCCGCCGCTGGCGGCGATTTCCAAACCGCGCTTGGCTGTTTCCTGCCCCTTGATGTCGGAGAAATCTAAAAGCGAAAATTCTTTTTCAATACCGGTTTCCAGCTCGGTTTCCGGCTGGGCTTTTAACGGATTTTCGTTGCGAAAATGTTTTACAACTTCAGCCAGCGATTTGCACCCGAAAATTTTTATGCCTTTTATCAGCGCCGCTTCAGCGGCATTTTGTTTAGGCAGAAATAATTCTTTAAAACCGGCGCCGCGGGCCGCTTGCGTTAAAACCAAAGTGCCTTTGATCGGCCGCAAAGTTCCGTCGAGTCCGAGTTCTCCCAGAAACAGTTTTTCTTTCGGGTCAAATAGTAATTGTTTTGACGCGGAAAGATACGCCATCGCTATCGCAAAATCAAAAACCGGCCCTTCTTTTTTTATGTCGGCCGGCGCCAAAGAAACTATTATGCGCTGATTTTTCTTTTGAGGCGAAAGAAATCCCGTATTTTTTATCGCCGCGGAAATTCTTTCCTTTGCTTCTTCAACCGCTTTGTCCGGCAACCCGACGAGCGTGAAATTATAAAGTCCGGTCGACAAATCAATCTCAACATCAATAATTGAACCTTTCAAACCGATGACCTGTGCTGATTGTATTTTTACCGCCATTAATGATATTCATATCTTTTTTAGGCGATTTGTGCAAGAGTATTATTTTTTTGTTTTTCTAAAAATTATCTTTTCTAACGGGGTGAGTGTTTTACGCAGGTGGCGGATGACGGATTTGCTTCCAGTCTTTTTTCGTCGATTTTTTCTCCGCAAGCCGCGCAAATACCAAAAGTTCCTTTTTCAATGCGTTTCAGGGCCGCGATAACTTCATTCACTTTTTCTTCAAGATGAACTTCGACGGAGGAGCGGTTTTGGAATTCCTCGAAAGCGTCGGAAAGCTCGTTCGCGTCGGGAATACGCGTGTCGGTTCCGTCTTCGGCCGGTATCGGCTCCCAATCAGAAGGATTTTTGGGATTGCGTTTGGCGACCTGCGACAATTCGACTTCAAGCCGTTCTTTTTCTTCTTTCAGTTTCTTTTTGAAATAATCCAGTTCCATAATAATGTCTTTAAATAATATCAAACATTGCCGTAAACCGCAATGTTTCATTATGACGCGGGAAAGCGGCGGAAAATTTCTTCAATAGTATCAAAATCGGTTGTGATGAGAAGATATTCGGTGTTTATAAAGGCGTAGGCGATAATGAGGTTATTGGAGGCATCGTATAGCATTCTTACATCGTGATTTTTCAGTATGCCATCCTGAAATTTTTTGCTTATAAGCGCTTTATTTTTGATAAACAAAATAGGAGCGAGGTCGCTGCTCAGTTTTTTTTCCCATTCCAGCATTCCGGAAACTGCAAGCTCAAAAGAACGGATTTTTAATACAATAAACGGAACATTTTTTTTCAGATAATAAACGCCTAATCCGAAGGAACCTTCGAGCGCCTGCGTTGCGTTTGCCGGAGGAGTTATTTCAAGAATATTGAAAAGTCCTTCGGTTTTTAGAAATTCTTTTTTACCCGCAGTTTCAAGAAGAATAGGAATATCTAAAATAGCGCCTAAGGCGACAGGAGAATCAATTTTTTGCCGGATTGAGTCGACTAATTCTGAAAGATTTTCCGACTTTAGGGTGATAATTTCCTGTTTTTCAGAAACGATTATCGGTTTTGGAGTCTGTAAAGCGGTTTTTTCAGAAGCAGGTTTTTCTCTTAAAAAAACATACCATCCGCCGAATCCGAATCCGGCGACAAGCAAAACAAAAATAGCCGCTAAAACAAAAAATCTTTTTGAGCCGATGGATTCTTTGCGAAAGCGGCGTTGTCGCGCCGTTTGCGCGGCGATTTCCGTAAGAGAAATATCCTTTTCCTTGATATATTCCGTTATATCGCCCCTTAAAGTGTGGAGAGCGGGAATTCGAAGTTTATTAGAAGCGGCGGCTTGGCCCTCTGCGGCTGGGGCGTTCACCTCGCTGGTCCCTGAAACCGCCTTCTCTTTCATATCCGCCTCCTCTTGGGGTTGGTTTTGTTTTTGTTCCGGCATAATTTGGGTCGATCTCTTTAAGGGAAAGATTAATTCTTCCCATTTCATCGATACCGACGATTTTTACGGGAATTATATCGCCGATATTAACCACGTCCGTGACTCTATTGACGCGGAACGGCGCGAGTTCGGAAATGTGCACTAAACCTTCTACTTTCGGCGCGATTTCCACCATTGCTCCGAATTCGAAGATGCGGCTTACAATGCCTTTTTCGCAAATTTCACCGATTTGATATTCATGGGTAATCTGTTTAATTATTTCAATCGCTTTATTCGCGCCTTCCTCGTTCTTGCCGGTGACAAAAATAGTGCCGTCTTGTTCAATATCAACGTCTGCGCCCGTATCCGCAATTATTTTATTTATCACCTTCCCGCCTGGGCCGACAACATCGCGAATTTTGTCGGGGTTGATCATTAATTTAATGACGCGGGGCGCTTGCGGAGGAAGTTCTTTTGCCGGTTCGGAAATTATTTTAAACATCACATTCAAAATTTCCATCCTTGCTTTTTGGGCCTGCTCAAGAGCTTCTTTTAATATTTCCGGCTTGATGCCGTCCACCTTAACGTCCATTTGGATTGCTGTGATGCCGTCTTTTGTTCCGGCAACCTTGAGGTCCATATCGCCATGGTGGTCTTCCGGACCCTGGATGTCGGTTAGAAGTTTGTATTCGTGAGCGTTCATCATTATTCCAATGGAAATTCCCGCGACAGGATTTTTTATCGGCACTCCGGCAGCCATTAGAGCCAAAGTTGAAGCGCAAATCGAGCCTTGCGATGTCGAGCCGTTGGAAGAAAGACATTCCGAAACAATACGGATGGTATAAGGAAAGATGTCGACATCCGGCATAACCGCCATTAAAGCCCGTTCCGCCAAAGCGCCGTGGCCTATTTCGCGCCTTCCGGGGTTTCCCATTCTTCCAACTTCACCGGAAGAAAACGGCGGAAAGTTATAATGATGCATGAATCTTTTTTTCATTTTGATTTCCATTCCTTCAATAAGTTGGACATCGCTTGGCGCGCCGAGCGTGACAACGGAAAGAATGTGCGTGCTTCCCCTGTAAAAAAGTCCGGAGCCGTGAACTCTTGGAAGAACATTAATGCCGGCAAAGATAGGACGAAGTTCGTCCGGTTTTCTGCCATCCGGCCGCCTGCCCGCTTTAATGGCGTTTAAGTGAATAATCCCGTTGACAGATTCTTCGAAGAGCTCTTCAGCGACGTTTTTTATATTTTCGCCGAATTCTGTTTCCATGCTTTTGGTCCATTCAGCTTTCAAATCCTGTATCGCCATATTGAGTCCGGCTTTTTCGCTTAAATCGCTTGCAAGACGTTTTTCAAAAATCGCGTCTTCAAGGCGTTTATGGAAATGTTTTTTGAAAGCCTCTTTTATTTTTTCCGGTTCCTCCTGTAAAATAATTGTTCGTTTCGTTTTCCCGATTTCTTTAATAATTTTTTCCTGCCACTTTTGGATTTTTTCTATTTCTTTTACCGCATATTCGAATGCCTCGCCGACGATTTTTTCCGGCGCTTCATTTGCTTCCGCCTCCATCATGTTTATTTGTCCGTCTTTTCCGCAGACAATCAGGTCTAAGTTTGACTTTTCGCGTTCCGCGTAAGTGGGATTTGCTCTAAAATCGGGATAGCTGATGCGGACTGCTCCGATAGGGCCATTCCACGGAATATTTGAAGTTCCCAAAGCCAAAGATGCCGCGATAATCGCGACTATATCGGAATCATTTTCACCGTCAACGGCCATAGCCGTTGCGGTAATTTGAGTTTCGTTTCTTATTTTCTGGTTGAATAGCGGACGAATTGTGCGGTCTATCAAGCGTCCCGTAAGTATCGCTTCTTCGGAAGGTCTCCCTTCGCGCCTTAGGAATCTGCTTCCAAGTATTTCCCCGGCAGCATAAAATCTTTCCTCGTAATCAACCGTGAGAGGAAAGTGGTCGAGGCCTTGGCGTTGGTTTGCCGACATTACGGCAGTTGCCAAAACAACCGTTTCTCCGTAACGGAGAAGAACCGAACCATTCGCCTGTTCGGCTAAATTGGAGAATTCTGCCGTCAAAGTTTTTCCGGCAAATTCGATCGTAAATTTTTTGGCGTTTGTCATATCAAGAATTTTTTGGCGTCTTCTCCCAGGTCAATGAAGTCGTCCGCCGCTTCTTTAAGTTTTACGGAAGCAGATTTTCCGAATGCGGCAATTTCCGCCTGCCTGCCTGTTCCTTTGATATATTCGACGAGAGGAAGAAAATCTCCATCTCCTGTTACCAGTACAATCGCGTCAATGACCAAGTTTGTCATTCGTACCGCGTCAACCGCCATTCCCACGTCCCAGTCCGCTTTTTTCATTCCACCGGGAAAAATCTGAAGGTCTTTGACTTTCAATTCTATTCCAATTTTGGAAAGCGCTTCAAAAAATGGCTGCTCTTCGCCGGATTCAGTGCGGATAACGTACCCGATAGCGCGAATCAGCTGTCTTCCGGCCACCGCGGCTTTAAGAATTTCTTGAAAATTCGCGCGCGCTTTATAAATATGTTTCGCGGAGTGGTACATATTTTGAACATCAATCAAAACTGCCACTCTTTGATTTTTGTGTTTTGGCGTACTCATTAAATTAATTTTTTATTTTTTTCTTTGTTTTTAATCCGACTTTTTTTGTCAAACTTTCGTATCTTTTTTCGTCGCATTTTTGCAGATAATTCAGAAGCGTCCGGCGCTTGCTAACCATTTTCAAAAGCCCGCGGCGGGAAAGATTATCCTTCGGGCTTTTTTTAAGATGATTTACCAGTTTCTTGATTTGTTCGGTTAAGACGGCAATCTGCACCTCCGGGGAGCCGGTGTCCTTTTTATGGACTTGATACTCTTCAATGATTTTTTTCTTGGTTTTTAGGGTTAACATGGATATTATTGTACTAAATCTTTTTATTTTTTGCAAATTTTTCTGCTTATGGGGAATATATAAACCCCGCCTTGGCGGGGTTATTTTTGGCGGGGGTTCTTCGCCCCCTTGTCTTAGCGGAAGGGTCCGTGGCCTCGCGCCTCGCCTTCCCAGACCTTTTATAGCGAATGCTAGTCTATATAGACTAGCCTAGCATCGCCACCTTTATGGTAAGCGAAAACAAAAATTTGGTCAATAGAAAAGAAAAGGGTACAATAAAATTGTGCGACGTAAAAGAAATTATGACAGACATTAAAACCCTTCACAAAGAATTTTTCGAATATCTTGAGATTGAGCGCGGACGCAGTCTGAAGACCATAGATAATTACGGACGTTATTTGGAACGCTTTTGGAATTTTTCAAAAATAAATAATCCAAGCGAAATCGATGACGAGCTGGTGCGTAGATACCGACTTTATCTCAATCGCGAAAATCTGAAAAGAAAAACGCAAAATTTCTACCTTATCGCTTTGCGCGTTTTTCTGAAATATCTCGCGAGGCGGGGGATTAAATCCTTGGCTCCGGAAAGGATTGAACTGGCAAAGGTGCCGGAACGTGATTTGGATTTGATAAATGAAGACGAACTGGAAAGATTATTATCAGGGCCCAAAGGGGATGATTTGAAATCCTTACGCGACAAAGCGATTTTGGAACTTTTGTTTTCGACAGGTTTGCGCGTGTCGGAATTGTGTTCTTTGGACAGGGAAGATATCGATATGAAAAAACCCGAATTTTCCATCCGCGGAAAAGGAGATAAAATTCGGCTGGTATTCGTGTCTGATGACGCCAAAGAATTTTTAAAAAAATATCTTTCTAAAAGAAAGGGCGTAGAAGAAGCGCTATTTTTGAGGACCGACCTCAAAAAAAAATCCGAGGTCGGACCTCGGGAAAATCGTCTGACGCCCCGTTCAGTTGAAAGAATCGTTCATTACTACGCCATCAAATCCGGCATATCTAAAAAAGTAACGCCCCACGTTTTGCGCCATTGTTTCGCCACCGATCTTTTGGAAAATGGAGCTGATTTGCGTTCTGTCCAAGTCATGCTTGGCCATTCAAGCATCACCACCACCCAAATTTACACCCATGTCACCGACCGCCAGCTCCGAGAAGTCCATCGGGCATTTCACGGCAGGAGAAGAAGGCGCTAAAATAAAATACCCAATGCCCCCTTTACAATATATCCGAATGTCGTGTAAACTGAAATTTTTACGAATTCATCGGACGGAAAAATTCCCCATACCAGAATTTGGAATAAACCTCTTAATCAAGGAACATACGATGTTGTAATAGATACAAATAGCAGATACGGCAACAACCACTATTAAGGAAATATCTCAAGAGGAAATAATACCGGAAAATTAGAAATTTTATTTATATCAATCTAAAATGGACCCGAGGGGAGTCGAACCCCTGACTCCTCCATGCCATGGAGGCATTTTACCACTATACTACGGGCCCTTTTTATAAATCAAATAATAATATAATTTCACAAAAAATAAAAGCCCCGCTTTCAGCGGGGCTTCTTTAAAATATCTTTGAGCCGATTTTTTCGCCTTGGATAATTTTTAAGAGATTATTTTTTTCAAAAATATTGAAAATATGAAGAGGAATTTTTTTCGGGTTGTCGAGCGCGAGGCCGAAAGCGGCATTATCCATGATATCTTTTACATTTGATTTTATGGCATCCTGATACGAAATTTCGGAAATCAATTTTGCCGATTTCTTTTTACGCGGGTCATCGGTATAAAGTCCGTCCACTTTTGTTCCCTTGAGTAATGCTTCGGCATTCAATTCGTACGCGCGAAGCATCGCGGCATAGTCGGTTGAACAATATGAATGGCCGGTTCCGCATGCGAGGATAACGATTCTGCCTTTTTCCATGTGTCGTATCGCTTTGCGATAGATGAACGGTTCGGCGAATTCCCTCATCTCAATAGCCGTTTGGGTTCTGGCGGAGATTCCTCTTTTCTCCAGCATTGCTTGGAGAAAAAGAGCGTTAGTAACCGTAGCCGACATACCAATATAATCGGCCGGCGCCCTGTCTATGCTTAAAAGGTCCCGTCCGCGGGCGATATTTCCTCCTCCCACTACTATTCCCATTTGCACGCCGAGCTTATGAACCGCCCCTATCTCGTCGGCGATTTTTTTGGTGGAGTGCATGTTGACGGGATGTTCGCCTCCCGAAAATGCTTCGCCAGTGATTTTCAGAATAATCCGTTTGTAAATCGATTTGATGAGGGATGCTTGTTCCATTAATTTCTCCTTTTTCAAAGAATTTGAATCTAAATATTTTTAGCATAATAAAAAAAATCCCGCAATGCCCCCAAGAGGAATTGGACCTCTATCGCCGCGTTAGGACTGCGGAGCTTTATCCGTTAAGCTATAGGGGCGCATTTTATTATTTAATATCTATCCGCTCCGACGTTCCGACTTCGGAAGTCGGAGCCCCGACCTTACGTCGGGGTTGAACTACGAGGGCTTAATGTTAAATGCCGAGAATTTTTGAGAGCCGTTCTTTGTCAAAACCTATAACAATTTCGCCATTAATATCTATCACCGGCACGCCCATTTGTCCGGTTTTCTCCAGCATCTCATTGCGCTTTACGGCATCCATGCCGACATTGAATTCCGTGTACTCGATATTATTTTTCTTTAAAAAATCTTTTACCATCTTGCAGTATCCGCACGATGAAGTTGTATATATTTTTACGTCTTTTATCATTTTTTTATCATAGCAAAAAATCATCAAAAAACAACCCCCTTTTTTCTCAAAAGAGGGTTTGTTTATTTTCATTTTTTCGATTTGAATTTTGCGAGCGCCGCTTTGGCGAGTTTTATCGCCTTTTTGTTTTCCGGGTATTCCTTTATTAATTTTTCCCAATCCTTCGTTGATTGAAGGGAGGGGAACCAGAGGCCGCGATAATAAAGGGCCCAGCCGGCGGTTTTTGCGTTTTCTTCGTATTTTGAACCAAGAGAAAAATAGTCGGCTTGTGGGTGATTTTTAATGATATCGTTTAAATAAGGAAGGGCTTTTTCTTTTTGCTGTGAAAGTTCATAGAATTCGGCAATTCTCAATTTTGCTTCGTCCACGAATTCACCCCAAGGGTTTTTTACTATAAATAACAGGTATTCGCCGATAATCTTTCGGCATTTCTCCGACCAATCAAGAATATTTTGATCTCTCAAATTTTCAAAGAATATCCGCTGATATTCTTCCAATTCGGGATATTTGTCGGGATTTTGGAGGATTTCCTTCTGAATAGCGGCTTTTGCCGGACCGACAAAACAGAAAATTAGCATCAATAAAGAAACGAAAATTAAGCCGA
>Ga0210049_1001389_pt1 | contig 22620 bp, 22 predicted proteins | sample CryGeyCG2014_300_2_FD_183964 | JGI IMG/M metagenome (GOLD analysis project Ga0210049, IMG submission 183964) | Groundwater microbial communities from aquifer - Crystal Geyser CG06_land_8/20/14_3.00 (SPAdes) (version 2) | ecosystem: Environmental > Aquatic > Deep subsurface > Groundwater | place... | reverse complement strand
AGTCCATTACCTGTCACTTTAATATTTACGTGTCTTTCACAGTTATGTCTTTTACGTCCTTAACCCAAGGAATTGAAATTGCATCTTCTCGGAACCAGTCAAGCAATTCCCGTTCGATTTTTTCGTCAGTTTCCTCGATGCTCTCGTCAACCAGCTCAACCGTTATTATTGCCCTTTTTCTTTTCATAGTTCAGTCCTCTCAATGTCATCACGGTTATTTCTAGGTTTTTAAAGGATGCTTCCTTTTCTGACGTATCCTAAGTTGTGATTCTGAATCTGAATTTATGAAACAATGTTCCATAAGATTTTTCTATAACTTCTTTTGATTAAACTTGGGGTGCAAGTTGGAGGCTTATAAAGCTTCTCCTTTCTCCCTTCTTCCCTGAAAAGGTGAGAAAAACTTGCACCCTACCTTTTCGGGTAACTAATTCAGAAAACTTAAAAGCACATTTGCCTTTCTTTTGAAGTATTAACATTGCCGAGGTAGCTCAGCCTGGGAGAGCGCCCGACTCGTATGGTTTTCATTTGGGGGCGAAGCTGAAGACCGGGTTGTCGCCGGTTCAAACCCGGCCCTCGGCACCAATCATTTTCTTTCAGAAAAGAACCTGAGCTAAGAAAATCTGAGCTTCCGCAAGCAGAGTTAGGGATTTCGCTTTTATTTTGCCGAGGATAGTATTCCAGAATGCTCAATAGGGCTTGTTCGATAATTCTGCTTATGTTTAGATTTCTGTTTTTTGCTTCGACTAAGAGGCTAAGCAGTAATGTGATTCCGACTGATTCCGACTGTTTTTCTTGCTTGTTTATTTTTTTTCTATGTTCATTCATGGCTATTCCTTCCTTTCCGCTTGCGAGCGAATGAGTTTAGCTAATGTGGAAAAAGTCAAAGGCCTATAACGCACATTGTCTTCCAAGTTTATCAGAAAACTGTTGATTTTTTTCATTTCCAAGAAGTCGAATTGCCTAAGCCATTCCAAGACTTTGAGATACGAAGCATAGTCCTCATGCAATGAGATAACAACACCGTCAAAACCTAAACCGTCTCCTCTCTCAAGCATGATAAACTCAAACTGCTTATCTTTTACACTATCTGCAAGAGTTTTCCCTGCTCTTTCAGCTTCTTCTTTTTTAAGGAATCGAGAAAGAGCAAAAGTTATCGCCATTATTTTGTATCCAAGTTTGCTGAAGTCAGGTATCATCGTGTACTCTCTGATGTATCCTTCTTTCTCAAGTTTATTTCTAATTCTAGTAACCGTAGGTTGAGAAACCCCAATTACTTTGGCTAAATTTCTATCGCTTTGTCTAGAGTTTTTCATAAGTTCAGAAATGAGTTTCAATTCAACTTTTTTCATGGCTCAACACTCCTTTTTGCTTTTGTTCCACACTCATCTTGTAGGACTAACAAGCTGGGATAGGATTTGAATATATTCTTTTGTCAATTTTAGCTCTTTCTTAGTTTTACGTTGATTCAAGTATAGTGTGATAACTGAAATAGCCAAACCTACCATAGCAATGACACTTCCTACATCTATTAATGGTTCACCCATGATTCAGCACCTCATGGTTCCTTCATGAACGCAATGAACTCGTCGAGAGTTCGCTTTTGCAGTGTGTAGTTTGACCTTCTCTCTACGCCAATTGTTGAGTAAGGTTTTGGTCCATAGTCGTGGCCTGGGTAAACCTTTATGTTGTCATTAAGTTTCATCAACTTGTCAAAAAGGCTGTGGTACATGTCTTCAGCACTTCCACCGGGCAAGTCTGTTCTACCGCATTCTCCTACGAACAGAGTATCCCCAGTGAGCAGTTTATCATCAACCAGCAAACAGATACTGTCCTGCGTATGCCCCGGTGTGTGGATCACCTTGATGACTATCTCGCCCACCCTAATGACTTCACCGTCAACCACGCTGATATCTTTATTGACATGGGCCAGCTTGTGTGCAACAACCTTTGCTCCGAAGTTTGACCTAAAATCTTCGTTGCTCGCGGTATGATCACTGTGATCGTGGGTATTGATGATGTATTTTACGTTCAGGTTCTGATCTCTTAGTATTCGGATTATTGCATCGGCGTTGAAGCTAGGGTCAACAACAGCAGCTTCTTTCGTTGTATCGTCTGCGATAATGTAAGAGAAATTATCGCCTCGCTGTATGACCTGTTTAAAAAACATAGTTTTTCACCCTGATTTTATTTGCGGACATATTGGTCAGTTGAAAGGTGTTCCATCTTCATGCCCAGATTGGCTAGATCTCTCAAGTTCTCAACGCATCCTATGCTCGCATCTATATTATGGTGTGTAGGGTGGAACCACATGAATTTTGGCACTAGGTTAAACTGTAAAGGAATTTCCGAGGCAATTCCATATTTTTCATCCAAACCCTCTATCAACAAATTTCTAGCACAGGCTAGACGTGTCGTCGTATAGCTCTTTAATAGCTCTGAGGCACCGAAAGCACCAATGCCGTGCCATAAAACTGCGTTTTCTGGAGACGCTAAAGAGTACAGAAAGAATTGTGGCGAAGAGGGGGTCTGCTTGAAATCGTAATTCACAAATTTGTCGCCTTCAACTGTAAAACTATCATCAGCCCTTGCAACGCTAACATCGCCGGGGTCGATTGCATTCGGATAAAGCAATGCTGTTCGATAGTCTACCTTGACACTTTTCAGTTTTGCCCCTTCAAAGTAGATTCTTCCTCTAGCCGCGCGTTTCGAACCATAGCCCTTTTCTGAGTGTGGCACGGTTAGAAGGGTGGTCAGTTTCTTCATGCTCCTGCCCATGTATTTGTAAACACATTCAATCGACTGATAGTCTGTGTGGGTTTTCCTTATGATGTAGTGTAACAAGTCGTCGGTCGTTTCCTTTTCCATAATTGTCAACGGCATCCGCATTGAATAAAGGCAGAGGTTGATTCCGAAGGATTCTGAGAGACTTTCTAGATGCTCGTATTTCACGGCGTCCACCATGTCCATGTAATTGTTGTTGCAGCTTTCAAAATGGCGAGCTATCCGTTCGACCTCGCTCTTGCAAATGAGTGCCCCTTCATACTTCTGCGCAAACTTTCGGTCTATCTCCAGTTTTTCTGTCTTCACCGTTCCGCATGGAAAGGCACTTTGCCCGCTGTTCACAATAGATTCTTTTAGCGGGTTCATTGAATATCTGTCGGCTTCGATGTCATCTGTGTTGAGAAGGAAAGAGGCAATTGTCCCTTGCGAAGATTTCTTCAACATTTCGCATATTTCATCAATGTCTTTTCCATTGGCTTGGTGCAACCCGTATTGGTGAAAATAGTTGCCGCAAACTTCGAGTACACGTGCGGCAATAATTCCTTGAACCTCTTCTACCGTCAGCTGTGGGTTTGAGTACTCGACTGAGGATCTTAGAAAGAATTGTCCGCCGTCAAGCGTGACATCATTTCTCCGTCCATTTTTAAAGTAAAATAGAGGAACCTTTAATCTTCGGTTTTCTTTAAAAGTAGCCAGTTTTTTTACGATTGCTTCGGCACACATCCATGAACATTTTAGGAAATCTTCAACAATTATTCTGCTCAAATCCGATGACAAAAAATCAACCTCTCTCCAAAGATTCTGCCATGCAGATGCACTTATCGTTAAAAGGTGGTCCGTGAAACATCCTTGCTACGTGAAACTTCTCACTGAAACCGTGCCGTTTTAAAATGCCGAGAAGTGCCATTTGCTTTTCAGGAATGCACATAGAGACTTCGAGACCATTTAAACTGTTAAGGACTGCCTTTAAAAGGTTGATGGCGATTTCGTTGCATCCTTGATGGCATACTAAAGGGCCTGCTTCTGCCATCCCATGATATACCTTCGCAATCGCATAACCCGCCATCTCTCTATTTTCATAAATGTAACACCGGTTGTCTGAGTTTAGGAGAATAGGTTCCAGTAGTTTTCTTCGAGAGAAACCTAAAGAAGAACAGTCGTAATCGATGATTTTCTGTATATCCGCTTTTCCTCCTTTTCTTATGTGCGAACCAGTTGGTGAGGAGAAGCCGTTTCCACTTAGGACTATGAAGTATGAGTCGTATGTGAAGCTGAGTCTTTCGTAAAAAGGAACCTTTTCAGTGTATGCGTATAGGCCCACAGTCTCTACATTATTGTTCTTCAAGTACTTAACGGCGTGGCTGGCCAGCGAGGATCCGGCTCCTTTTTTTCGGTGTTGTTCACTGACAATTAGGTTTCCGAGCCAGCCTATGTTGCCGAAACTTATGGTCGTTACAATGCCAACTCTTTCGGAATTGTAAAGGAGTACAAAACAGCCTTTAGGTTCCAGTTCCATCATGAAATCGAAGTCTCCTTCCGCTAGGTTCCAGTCCATCGTGTCGGTAAGGCGAACTGCGAACGTAATGTCGTCCTTTGACATGTTTTTTACACTAAACATAAGTGTACAATCTCTCTTCATGATCAGGATCAGTTAACATTAACCTAGGGGTGATTCGTCTATCCAAAACTTGCACAAAAGGATAAACTTTACTACTTCATATTCCCCATGAATAACAATCTAAAAGGGGGATCAGCAATCATAGAGTCAAAACTAAACGTCAAGATACTGCGCAACGCCAAGGTAGCAACGTACCCATTCACTGATCACTTTAAGGGTTTTGAAAAGGTTGAGGCTGTCAAGCGAATCTTTGACGAAAAGACAGAAGAGGTGCTCAACAATCTCAGAGTCGAATTCATTGGAACAAGAGGCTACATGGGGGTCAGCGACGTAGACGGGCATCTTATAGTCAACGCGTATTATTTGAACAAGGGCGATGTAGCCGACATATATCTTGACATAATCCACGAGCTTGTCCATGTCAAACAATTCATGGAGGGAAAGGAGCTCTTCGACAGCTATTACAAGTATATTGAGAGGCCGACTGAAGTTGAGGCGTATCGCTATGCGGTGAAGGAAGCGCGAAGATTAGGATTAAGTGAGCAAAGAATTTGCAAATATCTCAAAACCGAATGGATGAGCGACGAAGATTTCAAACGGTTAACTAGAATTCTGAACGTAAAATGCAAATTACCTTGCACCTAACGTGGGAACTCATGTAGATCAACAACCTCTATGAAATTGATTTTCTTTTTTAAAAAATTTTAAACTAGGAAATAGATTAGAAGCGCAGTTATGAATGTTGCCAAAAATGAAGGAATAATATATTTGTATACTTTTCCGAGTGAGCACTTAAAATAATCTGCAGTGAATGCAAAACATAGGTGTGTTGGCGCAATCACGTAACCCATATAGGAACTCATGTAGATCAGAGAAGCCGCCGTGGGCGTGTTATGTGAAAGAGCTATGATCCCACTCAAAATCGGGACACTTATGGATACTCCTCCTAAGGCTGACGCTGTGAGAACCCCTAAAACAGCCGGAATGACCATCAACAGCAAGGTGCTGTCGATGTTTCCGCTTGCTGCAAACGTCTCGAAAATTTCGGAGATTCCTCCAGATTTCATTACATTTCCCAGTAAAAATGCACCGTAAGCTGCGAACGTTATTCCATAAATTCCCCAGTTTTTAAGAGGTTTTACAAAAACTTGGATGCTTAGCTTAGAAATCCCGATTAAAACAATTATTCCAACGAAGGTCGCTATAAGCACATCAAGACCTCGTTTAGATAAATCTAAACCAACTAATCCCAAACTAATAGCCACAATTATCGTCGCTAGAACAGGAGAGAAGGCAATAAAAAAATCTTTAGAATCTGAGTTTAATTTGCTCTCTGTTTTTGTGTTCTCTTTATTTTTTGGGTTAGAAACTTTCCAGAAACCTATTAGATAGCCGATAACTACCATGACTGTAACTACTGGAATTTGGCGTAAAATTAGGGATGCCACAGTTGTTCCTGTGATTGCTGCGGTTGTTATGAGCACTTGATTTAGTGGATAAACAGGAAAAATAGTGTGTCTAAACCATAAGTTTACATAGGCTTTCTTTTCTGGCTTGAGTTTTAATTTTTCCGCCTCAGAATCCACAAGAGGAGCTGACATTAATGCTCCACCTGCAACAGGAAGGAATCCTATGATGGCTGGAAGCACGCTTAAAACTACTTTTGAGTTTTTGATGATTCTGCTTAAGCTTTCGCTTAGACGGTTTATAAATCCCGTTTCTTTGTAAAGTTGGCTCAGTAGCATTATCCCGAATGTTGCGAGTACAACTGAAATTGTGAGTAAATCGGTTGTGGTTTTAAGAATTATTGTTGGAATTTCTTGCCAGTTAATTGAAAGTAAAGCTAAACACAAGGCTGTTGCGTTCAGTGTTATTCCGAGATTCACACGTTTGTATAGCATTAATCCAAGAAAGCAGAATGAAACAATAACCGCAACCAACGGGTCAACGAATCCCAATGCTAAGCTTCCCTTTTAAATACTTAGAAAAACCAAAAGGTACAGTCAAACTCTTAATCCTTTTCCCTTGAGGTAAGGAAAAGCCATTAAGCAAATTTGAATGTTGTGTTGGTTATGAAGAGAAAGGTTTTCATTTCGGGTCCAATTCAAGGCATGGAAACGGAGCAATCTTACAGGGATGTTATTCGTGAAATCTGTGTTCGCTGCGGTTATGAGCCGGTTGACCCCTGGGAACGTGAAAAAATCATATATAAGGGAACAGAGCAAGGTTGGTGGAGTAGGGTTCCAGCAGCTGATTTTATAAGAAGAGACTTAGAAGACATTGAAAAATGTGATGTTTTAATTGCGTATTTTCCGAGGCTTTCGGCTGGAACATGCATGGAACTTTTCTATGCTAAGCTTAAGGGCAAGAAAACTATTTGCATATGTCAAATTGAAAATCCAAGTCCATGGATAATAGTTCATTCAGACATGATTCTGAAAAAGATTGAGGAGCTTGAAGATGCGCTTAAGCGAGAGTTTTGACGTAACTTTTATGCTTTGTATGCGGTGTTTAGAAAAGGAAAATAGGAACCTCTGCAGAATGTCCTTTAGCCTTTGGATATGTGCGGCCGTAGTCTAGTTTGGTCTAGGACATCAGCCTGCCACGCTGACGACCCGGGTTCAAATCTCGGCGGCCGCACCAAAAAACAGCTAGCTTTTCGGAAGTTGCCTCTGTTGCTCTGCGGAGTCTAGACCCCCTTATATATAGGTTCAACTTTAGGTTTCTAGTGGAACAGTGTTGCTATTGCGGTTATTGTAAATGGTGCGATTAGGCTTAGTGTGAAGCCGCTTGCAAACGCCGTTATCAACGCTTCAGAACCACAATAGCGCACAATTACCGGCAGAGTCGTGTCCATAGATGTCGCTCCCCCAAACGCTATAGGCGCATACTGGTCAATCCTAACCGTCAACGAAATAGTCGTTATAGTAAGCAGTTCTCTCAGAAAATTGACAGTGAAACCTAACGCGCCAAATTCTGCCCCAAACAGTTGGCCAACCAAAGGTCCGGCTAACGTGTACCAGCCGAAGCCTGCGCTAACAGCCATCGAAGCAAAAACGTTAATGCCCAAGATTAATCCGCCAACCAATCCGCCCAAAATGCTGCCTAAAGCAACAGCAAACGGAACAACCAGAATTTTCAAGCCAGCTTTCTTCAGCTTAAGTGTGGCTTCCTTGTCAACCCCAAATGAGAACCCCATCACAAACAATAATAAAACAAGCGAAAAATTGAACAGATAATCAGACACGTAACTGTTAGCGAAAAAGTTTCCAAAATTATTGTTCAAATAACCCGCAACAACCCCGAAAACAAGCGCAACTACAATGTGTTTTATCATTCCATCCTCACCATTTTTCTAGCCGCCTTCACAAAAACTACACTAAACAATAGGGTTAGCATCAAAATGACAACAGCATTCAAACCAACTTTAGGCATCGCACCCAACAATTCGTTACTTGAGCCTATGCTGAAGCCGAGCGAAAAAATCAAAACAATAATAGTTCCAAACGTAACTTGGCTGAGATTAACGCGTTTTTTATTCCGCAAAACATAGCCAAGCAATATTCCCGCAATCAACGGAACTATAAAGTTAAGCATCCTTCAACACCAAATCAACTGTTATTTATAACACTCTATTTTCCGCTACAGATTTAATTCTTCCCAACCGCAAAAAGGTAAGTTCAAGGTGAAAAAAGCCCAAAGGAAAGATGGAAGATTCTTTGCAGTTTGAACGCTCAAATTTAGGCTTCTTCGTAGAATTCTTCTGCTCTAGGCGGCGTTGGACTTAAGCCTCGGCGTTCGCGAATTTGGCTAATTATGTCTGCCTGCATTGATTCTGGAACAGGAGACCATCGGCTGAATTGGGTTGCCCAGAAGGCTCTACCTTGTGTTGATGATCGCAGTTCATCGGCAAGCCCGAAAGATTCAGACACAGGCATCTCAGCCTTAACGATCACCATATCCTCCTCATTTACCATGTCCAAGATTTTTCCACGACGTTTCTGCACTATCGCGATGACGCCACTTACAAACTGGTTTGGAACCTTACATTCAAAATTAATAAAAGGCTCCAAAAGCTTCGGATCGCTGAGCAGAAAAGCACACCAGATAGGACGCCAAGTCATTGGAAGTATTTGTGCAGGTCCTCTATGCACAGGGTCTTCGTGAACTGTAATGTCTTCCAAATTAACTTTCAACCCATATGCAGGTTCTTTAGCTAAAACTGAAGTGTTTACGGCTTCTCGGAATCCAGACTTTACGTGGTCTATTACTTCTTCAACGTACTGTCTTCCCTTGATTCTGTTGACAAGTATGTTTGTGCCTTCGATAGCAATCGCATTACGTGCATCGTCTGTAGGCCAGCCGAACTGTTTCAGAGTCTTTTGTCTGTCTTCGCGGGTTTGCATCTCCGAAATCTTTCCAGACTTGATTGCCTCGATAACTTCTTCCGGCAACTTTTCTATTGTTACCCATAGTTTGCTATGCTTGTTCGGGCTTTTACCCATTATTGCTGGTCCTTTCTGGTCGTGGCTGATTGTCTCACGGTAAATCACAATCGGCTTGCTAATTTTCACCTTTAACCCAGCCTCCTGCATTCGATAAGCTGTAATCTCAAGGTGCAGTTCACCCATACCGCTCAGTAGGTACTCGCCGCTTTCCTTGTTTATCATGAAATGCAGGTTCGGGTCCTCGGTTGTCAGTTTGTGAACGACCTTGTCAAAAAGCGGTAAGTCTTTAACGTCTTCAGGTTCAACCGCAACCGTTACCACAGGGTCTGAAACATACTTTAACCCTTCAAACGACTGCGTTTCTGCACCTTCTTCCGCAATCGTTTCGCCAACATGAATTGATGGCAACCCTGAAAGTGCAGCTATGTTTCCCGCTGGGATTTTGTCGACGATTACCCTGTCTGTAGCCATGCTCATGTAAACCTGCTGAATAGTACCTTTCTGGTGGCTGTTTATTAGCTGGACCACCTTTCCTTTTTCAACAGTACCGCTGAAAATTCGTCCAATAGCAACAACTCCGCTGTGCGTGTCAACCTCAATTGTGGTTATGCACATAAGTAGCGGTCCATTAGGATCAACTTTAGCCATTGCTTTGCCTACAGGGCTTGCTGCATCTCCCGGCCAAATTTGACCTTGCCTGTACGGCTGAGCTTGAAGCGGGTTGGGCAATTTTTCACAGAACATATCCAGTATTGGTTCGTATAATGGCGCTCTCTTGCTGAGGGCATCAACTTTTGCTGCAACTTCTTCATGTTCCCCTACATATGCGTCGATGATTTCTTGGAATGTTACTCCTTTCGCTTTCATATGAGGTAGGTTTAGTCCCCACTTATGAAGGGCTGAACCAAACGCTACACGTCCATCTTCAACTTTAACTTGCCAGTCCTTCTTGTGCTCAGGTGGAGCATACTTTTCTATAAGACTGTTTATTTTAACAATAATTTTTGCGAATTTATGTTGTATTTCTTCAGGAGTTAATTTAATTTCCTTTATGAGCCTGTCAACTTTGTTTATGAAGAGAATTGGTTGAACTCTTTCGCGTAATGCTTGCATCAAAACCGTTTCTGTTTGAGTCATAGGACCTTCTACAGCATCCACAACCACAAGCGCACCGTCTACGGCGCGTAAGCTTCTCGTCACTGCTCCACTGAAATCTATGTGCCCAGGCGTGTCAATGAGGTTTATGAGGTATTCTTTTCCTTTATAGGTGTGGACCATGCTTATGTTTGAGGCGAAAACTGTCATCTGCCTCTTCTGTTCAAGCTCCCAAGAATCGAGGAAAAGTTTTTGCCCGGCTGTTTGTTCGCTTATTATGCCAGCCGAAGCCAAAAGGCTGTCTGAGAGCGTAGTTTTTCCATGATCCACATGCGCTATTATGCTTGTGTTCCTTATTATCTCTGGACTATTCATAAGTTTAACAATGTCTTCAATCTGCTTGTAGCGTCCCATAACTAAACCTTCTCTAATCTAGCTAAATGCTCATGAATACATGCAGTTTTTGTTATGGCTCTTTGAAACATTTTGGAGTTCACTCTTGAAGATAGGCTACATGGATGTGAAAAATGTGACCTATTAACTTTTTGTTGCAATGAGCGATTCCATAAAACTGTTTGATCCCTTTTTATGTCATGAGCGCAATCAGCTTGTCTGCAGTTTCCTTATTAATGTAAAAGCCCTTTCGCGCCAGTCTCTTCACACCTAGAAGCATTAGAACGTTATTAAGTGGTATCGGCTTAGCTGCTTCTTGAAAGTTTTTGAATCTTATAAAAGAAACCCTCTGCTTGTCTCGAATGAACTCTGCATATTTTTCCTTAGTTTGTAGAACTGACTCATTACCGTGCTCACTCCATAAGCTTTCAGCCTCTCCAACTTTTCTTTCGATAAACTCTGCATAACCTGCAATTTCAGCCGCTGGTTTTGTCACGTAAAAGAAGATTAGCGAAGTGCTTTTAGGGGGCGCCCATCCTCCCTGCACATATGATTGTACTTTTTTTCCTTCACGATGAAGACGGCAAAAATCGCGCCACCATCTATCCTTAATCATAATAACAAAGGCACAGTTTTCCTTCATCGAACCACATCCAATATGATGCTAGGCATTATCATTTAAAACTTATCGAAACCAAAAGTGACGCTGACTTTCCGATTAGTTTAAATCTAACCCTTGCTATGTTGTTAAGCCAAAACTTTGGTAACAAAGAGAAAACTAACCATGCCAGTCAAAGTTGGTTCAAACACTGATGATTTAAATGGATATCCGAAACGAATTGAGACGAAAAAACATTCCATTTCTTAACATTTTCTTAGCGATGCCTCCGATCAAAAGCTACTGTCATAAAGGACCCTAATTTTTTAGCATATTTCTGAGCTTTTTGGGTAGGGATTTTATTGAAGGATGTTATTTCTCTGCATGCCAAAGAAGTTTTTGAAACTTTGGAGACCTCTCCTAATGGATTGAGCAGTGGAGAAGCTAGAAAACGACTTGGCAAGTATGGTTCAAACGAATTGGTTGAAAAGAAGCGCACCCCAGTTGCTTACAAGTTTCTCACACATCTTAAAGATTTGTTCAGCATTCTACTGCTTTTTGCGAGTTTGCTTTCTGCTTTCAGCGGTATGTGGCAACTAAGCTTCACCATTCTCATCGTCGTATTGGTGAACACGTTTTTCAGCCTATTCCAAGAATGGCGCGCAGAAAAAGCCATGAAAACACTAAAAAATTGGATGCCCGAGTACGCCAAAGTCATTCGAGACGGAGAGCTTCAAAAAATACTAGTGAAGGACCTTGTTCCAGGCGATGTTATAGTTTTGGAAGAAGGTGACCGTGTCCCAGCTGACGCACGCTTAATTGAAGCCTTCGACTTATGGACTAACAATGTTCCTCTGACAGGCGAATCCGAACCGCAGCCGCGAACCGATAAATCAGCTAAGGTTCCTAATGGGTCGTATTTGGATTCGCCAAACCTTGTTTTTATGAGTACAAGTGTTGCTAAGGGGCAGGGTAAAGCTGTTATATATGCAACTGGCATGAAAACAAAATTCGGACAAATTGCCAATTTAACTCAAGAAATACGTGAAGAACAAAGTCCTCTTCAAAGAGAAATCGCCTATACTGCAAAGTATGATTTTACTTTGGCTGTAGCGGTTGGCTGTGTCTTTTTCCTAGCTAGCTTAATTTGGCTTCACTTGGACTTCTACAGTAGCATACTTTTCATGATTGGCGTTATGGTGGCATGCGTTCCTGAAGGCTTGCAGGTCACCGTGTCAAGCGCACTGGCGATAAACGTTCTAAAAATGGTGAAGGAGAATGTACTTGTCAAACGTTTGTCAGCAGTTCAAACATTGGGCAGCGTAACAATAATATGCACTGATAAAACTGGCACAATTACCAAAGGCGAGATGACTGTCAAAAAGATTTGGGTTAACCGCAGAGTTGTCGAGGTTTCAGGGATCGGATATGCTCCGATTGGAGAATTTACCTGCAAAAGCAACGCCTTAGAAAAAAGTGAAGCCGAAAAAGTTGAGAAACTTCTCGAGATTTCCGCTCTTTGCAACAGTTCAAAGGTTGAACCGCCATCAGACAGGAATAAGTCTTGGAGCGTCATAGGTGATCCAACCGATGGGGCTTTGCTTGTTGCCGCCTTAAAGTACGGATTAAACGTGCAGGCTCTGCTTATACAGAAGCCCATAATGCACTTGGTTCCTTTTGATTCTAAACGGAAAAGAATGACGACGATCCACAAGAATGGTAACACGCTTTTTGCATATACTAAAGGTGCTCCAAGAAGCATCTTTTCCATATGCGATAGAATCGTTGTCGACGACGAGATAGAGAGTTTGGCGGGAGAGCATTTACGTTCTGTTGAGGCAAAGATTCGTGAATTTGCGAATGAAGGCTTACGCGTAATAGCTTTAGCATACAAAGAGTTGCCGAAAAACGGAGCTTTCAAAGGTAAGAACGTTGAAAGAAACATGATTTTGGTCGGGCTTGCAGCCATGAAAGACCCGCCTCGCCCAGAAGTTAAGGAAGCCGTGAAGCAGGCTAAGCAGGCAGGCATAAAAATTGTGATAATAACTGGAGATTATGGTCCAACAGCTCAAGCCATTGCTGATGAAGTGGGCATCGTAGATCAAGGCAGTTGCCGCATAATTCGTGGCGTTGATTTGGAGACAATAAGTGATGAAGCAATTGTAGAGGAAGTTAAGAGAGGAAATGTAATCTTTGCCCGTGTTTCTCCCGAACAGAAATTGCGAATAGTCAGAGTTCTTAAGAAGAGCGGAGAAGTGGTCGCTGTCACTGGTGATGGAGCGAATGATGCACCTTCCTTAAGAGAGGCTGACATTGGCGTAGCCATGGGGGCCTCAGGAACAGACGTTGCTAGAGAAGCATCCGACATAGTTTTGCTTGACGATAGTTTCGCGTCAATTGTTAAGGCTGTAGAGTCCGGACGTGCAATTTACGAAAACATAAGAAAATTCATAGTATATGTTTTCTCACACAACTGGGCAGAGTTAATTCCCTACGTGCTTTACGCCTTGTTAGGTATACCTCTTCCGCTTCTTGTAGTGCAAGTTTTAGCCATAGACCTCGCCATAGACGTCATCCCATCATTAGCCTTAAGCCGTGAACCGCCGGAGTCAGGAATTATGCAAGAACCGCCCAGGAGCGTTAAAGAGAGGCTTTTTAATGCCAAAGTTTTCCTTCGTTCTTTTTACATAGGAGTAATAATTGCTGCTGGCGCCATGTTCGGCTGTTTAAGCGCTTGGTCTTCTGGAGGCTGGCGTTTGGGAATGCCGTTACCATCGGATAGTATTATCTATATTAAAGGGGTAACTATGACTTTTGCGGGCATAGTTATAGCTCAAGTCGGCAACGTTCTAGCATGTAGAACAAGCAAGGTGTCCATTTTCAAAACAAGTCTTTCAAGTAATAAGTGGATTTGGATTGGCATAGCAGCACAAGTCTCCATAATATCTTTCCTAGTTTATGTTCCATTAATGCAAAGGCTTTTTGGCACCACCGCCTTGGGACTTATTGACTGGACGTTTCTGGCAGTTTTCGCATGCATTGTAATTTTTGCTGAAGAAGTAAGGAAATGGTTCGCGAGAAGACGTGAACACTAAGTTTTAATTAGCATTCCCCCTATCTACCGTTGATGTCTGGCAAGGAATTTTTTGTAAGTCGCTATGAAAAATTAGGCTGGAAATATGAGCATAGTGAGCCTAAACAAGCCATCCGAATAAACGTCATGAACACTAAAAAAGCAGACATCATAAAAAGACTGGAAACATTAGGAATCGAACTTGAAAAGATTCCTTTCCTTAAAAACGGCTATTGGATTTATCATTCAAAATTTTCTGTAGGGGCAACATCAGAATACCTTTTGGGCTTATACTCGATTCAGGAGGCCGCCGCCCAAATTCCAGCAACATTATTCACAGATTTAAAGGATAAGATAGTTTTGGATGCTTGTGCAGCTCCCGGCGGAAAAACTGTTCAATTAGCCGACTTAATGCAGAACACAGGCGCAATAATCGCCTTAGACGTTAGAAGGCAAAGATTAACTGCGTTGTCAAATCAGCTGGAAAGGTGCCGCGTAAAAAACACAATTGCATATAATATGGATGCAAGACAAGCCTCACGGCTAAAAATAAAGTTTGACAGAATACTTCTCGACGTTCCATGTTCAGGTAATTTCGTAACAGACGAACACTGGTTTAGCAAAAGAACCATTAAGGACGTAGAGAGAAACGCGAAGCTTCAAAGGGAAATATTAACTGAAGCAACCAAAGTTCTAAAGGATGATGGAGAAATAGTTTACTCAACATGTTCACTAGAGCCTGAAGAGAATGAACTGAACATTAACTGGTCAATGAAAAGCTTAAAACTTCAAGTTGAAAAAATCAACTGCTATGGGGAAAAGGCATTAACAAACGTTTTTGGGAAACAGCTGGACAGTTCATTAGAAAACTGCAGAAGAATTTGGCCTGAAAAAACCCAAGGCTTCTTTGTCTGCAAACTCAAAAAACGTGCGGATGCGCCATGAAACCACTAAAGGATTTCGTAAGCCAGTTTGGTGGAAGCATCAGCCTAGATGAGAGCCTTATGATAAAAAAAGAGAACAGATACTTCCTCCTAAACGAGAGTCTAAAAAAGTTAATTATGAAGGACGTTTTTTATGTGGGAACCTACCTTGGAAAAATCAAGAATGACAAGTTCTTCCCAAGTTTCAGCCTGTTGGAGATGATTGCGGAAAGGAAGGCAAACAAGATAATTGTTGACAAGAAAACAGCGTGGCTCTTCATCTGCGGAAGAGACATATTCAAACAAGGAATAATAAAATTGGTTGGTTCGAAAAGAAAAGGTGATTACGCGCTAATTCTAAACCAGCATAGCGAATGCCTAGGCTTCGGCAAAATACTACGCAGTTTAGATGAAGAAAAAGAAGGAGTTGCCGTAAAGAACGTTTCAGATATAGGAGACTTCCTAAGAAGGGAAAAACAACAAGTTTAGGTTACGCTTTGACCTTTTATTGTTTCTATTATTTTTTCGATTTTCACCGTATTTTGCTCTCTTCTCGTTAGGTTTCGAATCACAACTGCTCCTTCTTCTAGTTCTCTTTCTCCAATTATTATTGCATACTTTATTTTTCTTCTATCCGCATCTTCCAAGGCTTTAGTCACTTTTCGCCCCATAACCTCAACCTCTACAGGTATATCCGCATCTCTAAGCATCCGTGAAATCTTTAGCGCTTCCCCTTTTAACTCACTTTTAATGGGAATCACCATAACCCTATTTTCTTCCCCCGCTTTCAGAGTTTTTTGCCTCTGCACCGCCATCATTATCCTATCTATTCCATGGGCAATTCCAACGGCAGGTGTTGGTTCGCCTCCAAATAACTCAATAAGTCTATCGTATCTTCCTCCCCCGCCCAACGCTATGTCCAACTCTGGAACATACACTTCAAAAATCATCCCAGTATAATACTCAAGTCCCCTCGAAAAACCAGCATCCACAGTCATGTCAATTTCACATCCGCTTTCTAAAACAAGCTTCAGAATTTTCTGGAGATTTTCTGCAGCATCAACAGCCTTCTCATAACTTTTAACGTATTTTTTCATCTTTTCTATAATTTCGAAAACTTTACCACCTTTAAGTTCAACCAATTTTCTAAGAGTTGCCACACACTTTTCTGATGCACCAGCACCTTTGACCAGCTTAAGCGCGTCATCATACTGCTTTTTGTCCATCAATTGCATAACCTCGTTCTCTGTCTTCTCGTCTACTTTTTCTTGGCTTAGGATACCCCTCAAAACTCCAACATGTCCAACCTTGAAAACACAGTTCTTCAGCCCTACCACTTCCATTAAACTATTTGTCAACATTATTATTTCAGCGTCAGCCTCAGGCTTGTTTGAACCCATCAACTCAAAGTTTGATTGCCAAAACTCCCTGTAACGCCCTTGCTGCGGCTCATCATACCGGTAAAGGCTTCCCATACAAAAAAGCCTGAAAGGCCTAGGCTCATTCCTCAAAGTAGTGGCGACAAGCCTAGCCACAGAAGGCGTTAACTCAGGCCGCAAAGCAACCATACGTCCGCCCAAATCTTTGAAGGCGTACATCCGCAAACGAACTTCTTCACCAGCTTTTGCTGCTAAAAGTTTGTAGGACTCTACAACTGGCGTTATAATTTCCTTATACCCATAAAGTTCAGCTATTTTTCTGGCTTTTCCCTCGATATACTTCATCATTTTTGCTTCTTCGGGTAGAAAATCCCTCATTCCACGAACAGTCTTGAAAGCTGGCATGCCCAAATTCCCCTTCATTTTAGGGTTAATTGTGAAACTGAATAGTAAACAATTTCCCCTCTACGGTTCATAACAGTCAAAACCAACTCCTTCTTAAGACTTTGACACTGCGCCATAACACGGGTTAAGTCTTCAAGCGAAGTCGGTTTTCCCTCTTGAACGCTTAAAATTAGGTACTTAGCCGTGTCTTTGCCATATTCACCCCTTTCATAAACTCGAAAGTCAACACCTAAACCGAAACCTTCCCGGACAACATACCCGCGGCTTCTTAAATCACGATAAGTCAAATACTTAGCCCAAGCATTCTCATCAACAACTTCGTAACATTGCAGAAGCCTTTGAAAATCCACTTTCTTACCTTTTTCATCCTCAACTTCCAAAAAGCCCTTGCCCAGAAGGTAAAGTGCCTCATAAAACGTAAGCAAAAGTTCATTATTTTCGGCTACACCATATCCCCTCGAAGAAATCTCGTCCACATTCTGGTTTTTAGAAATTCTAACGCCTTTTTCCACAAGTAAACCTTTAACCCTAATTCCAGAGATGCTGGATACTTTCTCTTTCTCGCTCATGTAAACCCTCAACCAACATAAAGCTGCCTTTTTCACTTATAGTAATTGGCTTTAAACTTATCGAAATCCTTCTTATATAAAATGCCGCTTTCGCAAACGATGGCTGTCACATATTTCAGTGGAGTTATGTCAAAGGCTGGATTCAAAACGTCTATGCCTTCAGGAGCAATTCGCTGCGAACCTATATGTGTAACTTCTTCGGGTTTTCTCTCTTCAATAACAACATCTTTCGATGTGTGCTTTAAGTCGAAGGTGGATTTTGGTGCTGCAACATAGAACGGTATGTTGTGTTCTTTAGCTAAGACCGCTATGGTAAATGTTCCAATTTTGTTAATAACTGCATCTTTGACTATTCTGTCAGCCCCAACAACCACTTTGCTAACCAGCCCCTTATACATAACATAGCCAACCATGTTGTCAGTAATCAAAGTAACCGGTATACCGTCCCGTTTAAGTTCATAAGTTGTCAACCTTGCCCCTTGCAATTTTGGGCGAGTCTCAGTAGCAATAACCCTAATTTTTTTACCTTGCTCCCAAGAAGCTCTTATGATGCCTAAGGCGGTGCCATACTCAACAGTAGCCAAAGCACCAGCATTGCAATGCGTCAAAACAACATCTCCATGATTAATAAGTTCAGCACCATACTTGCCAATCAAACGATTTGCCATTACATCCGCATCAGCTATTTTCTGCGCTTCCTCAACAACAAAAGTAGCCAAACCTTCAACGTTTCCAGCAAAGCTTCTAGCCTTATTCAGGATTCTGTCTATCGCCCAAAAAAGATTAACCGCAGTTGGCCGTGTTCCCCTTAAAATTTCCGCCGCCTTTTCCAACTCGCTAATCAGCCCCTCTTTACTTTTTGCTTTCGAGTTGTAAGCTGTTAAAGCCAAGGCAAAGGCTGCAGCCGCCCCCAAAAGCGGTGCACCCCTTATTTTCATTGTCTTTATTGCCTCAGCCACCTCGCTGCAGCCTTTCATCTTAAGAATTACTGTTTCGTGTGGAAGCCTTGTTTGGTCTATTGTTACGACTGTTCCATTTCGCCACTCTATTGTTCGCGGCTGCATGAATGGTAAACCTCAGTAAACCGTTTATGCACAAGTTGTATAAAATTTTGTTAGAAAGTGAAAGAAAACATGAAAAGTGAAAGTCTAAAGGTTTTTGTTGAAAATTTTGGACAAAGATACTCTGAAATCTTAGGCATAGACCTTTCATCTGGAAAGGATAAGGAAAATTTCAAATGGTTTATGGCATCCGTACTGTTTGGTGCGCCCATAACAGAAAAGGCAGTCGTTAAAACTTACAAGTGCTTTGAGAAATACAATGTTTTAACACCAAAGCGCATTCTTGAAACTGGTTGGGATGGCTTGGTTAAAATCTTAGATGAAGGCAGCTACACGCGTTACGATTTCAAAACCGCGGACAAACTCTTGGAAGTTATGCAGAATCTCACGGAAAGATACGGTGGAAGCCTCACCCTTCTCTACAATAAAGCTTCCAATGGGCAGGATTTGGAAAAAAGAGTAAAGGATTTGGGGAAGGGCGTAGGCGACGTCACAGTAAGCGTTTTTCTGAGAGAGCTACGTGATGTTTGGGAGAAAGCCAATCCGAATCCCACAAGTCTAGTGGTCCTGGCAGCTAAAAAGATGGGAATAGTAAGAGAAGAGGCAGCTGAAAACGTTTTAAAGCAATTGAAGGATTTTTGGTCCAAAAACAAAGTTGCGGGAAAATCCTTTGTTAATTTGGAAACAGCGCTACTTAGGCTTGGTAAAGATTTTTGTAGGAAGGAAAAATGTGCTGTTTGTCCAGTTAAAGATGAGTGCTTAAATCATGGGGCGCCTTAACATAGGTGATAACTTCTATTGGGCATTCACCAGAAAGCTTCAGCTTCTTCTTCCATTCCTCTCCAACAGCTATAAGCGAGAAAACCCCGGAAATTTCAGCCTTCGCTTTTCGAACTAAATTAACCAATGCAGCTTGTGTTTCCCCAGTTTTAATCATATCATCTACGATTAAGACGCTGTCCCGCTTTTTGATAATGTCTTTCGGAATGTAAAGTGTCATGGTTACTCCTGAATCTCTGCCCAACACATATGTTTCCTCCAGAAAAGCCTTAACTCCAACTTCTTTGCTTCTCTTCGCTATTACGAGGTTAACTCCGAGGGCATTAGCAACCATAGTTGCCAAAGGAATTCCATCAACAGCCGCCGTAAAAACCCTTGTTACACGTTTTCCAGCAAAATTCGCGAGCGCATGATTAGCTGCCTGTTGAAGAATGTTAAAGTCGCTTATAATATCAGTATTATCAAAATAACCTTCTTCATCAAACTTTATTCTGCTACGAAGCTCAGTCTCCAAACCAACAAGTTTAGTTAAAACCTTGCAAAGCTGTTTCGCCCTTGCAGTGTTTGGCAAAACATGGCCTTTTGCATATCTACTTAAAACCGTCACAGGCAAACCAGTCTTAGAAGCCAGCTCACGATATGTTATGTTTCTCTTATACTTTGCTGTCCTAAGCAGTTCAATAGTCATCAAACGAAGCTTTAACTCATCCGCATGCGTGCTCATAACAATCCCTTATACACTGATAAGTCAAACATTAAAGTGTTTACCATTTATTATTGCATTACTAATTTAAAATTTCCGTTCGCAAACCGAAGAAGGTGGCGGGTCCGCTGGGATTTGAACCCAGGACGTTCAGCTTTCTTCAGCGCTTCGATTTAGAAGGCTGACGCGCTTTATGGCCTTATGCGTATCCATGCTGCGCCACGGACCCTTTAAGATTTGGATGTGAGATGTTGAATATAGTTTTATCTATGTAGCGTAGCAGTGCAATCATGCTGAAAAAGCAAGAGTAGCATTTTTGATTATTAGAACAATTTTACCTAAACTTTTTAAATGTGAGCTATCTCTTAATATTATTGGGAGGGGGGTGAAGGTGTCCGAGATTCAATTGAATAATATTCCCATCCCTCTGATAAACTACGTAGAATTAATAAGAAATCGCAAGTCACCATATTACGATATTGTTCAGTTTCTTTTAAAAGAGATGGAAATGCACCATAGTAGAATGGGGCAAAGTTCCGAAGTTGTTTATACTATTAATCCCCGAGTTTTGCAAGAAGAGATTGAGAAAAGAGTTAAAAATGAGAAATTGACTACGGTGAATGTTTGTCGCACGATCCTAGCCCTCTTGTATGGAAGCAAACTTTGCGAAGAGGACGACTTCTACGTTACAACAACTAGTGGTGGACGAAGAAATTATCACATCAGAGTTAATAATCGCACGTTAAATTCAATGTCAAGATTCTTGTGATAGCAATCTATTCGATGTAAATTGCGGGTCTACAGGGCATAGACATTAAGGCTCTTTGTTTAGGGTCATAGCGTTCTTTGTCTTCTTCACTATAGGCCATAACTTGCGCTTTGAATCTTTCACTTAAGAAGTCCAATGCGCCTTCAATCACCTCTTTCTCATTAAATGCCCCAATCCTCAACATGTTCTCCCTTCTTTTCTCGGGTATCCTGCTTATTTCTTTCACAATTTTTGAAGCAACTTTTGCAATTTCCTCAATGTTCCTCTTTAAATCCTCTTCTGCAGCGAATTCCTTCATAAGTTCATTCAGCTTTACTTCGCCATATCTTGACTTATCTAAAACTTTCAGGTAGACTTTCCATTTCCATGATGAAGCCGTGTAATAGAATATTTTTTTAGGAGTAATTTTAGTGGCTTTCATGACATTTAAAGTGTCTTCAATAACTTCCTTTATTAGATTCTCCTGTTCTTCTGCAGGTATATCTATGTGTTTTTCACTTATTCGTGGCCATTCAGCAAGTGAAATGAAGCCTTCTTCTTTCATTTCGCTCCATAATTCTTCGCATACATGCGGTGCGAATGGGGCAAGCAGCTTCAACCATATTTTCAATGCCTCTTTCAAGATTTGGGATTCTGCTTTTCCTTTTCTGCGCAAATACCACCGAAAGTCGTTCCAAATTTCGAATAGGGCTATTTCTAGAGCTGTTCTTGTCTTCATTTTTTCTAGATTCACAGTCACTTCAGATATGCGATGTTGCAGGATGCTCATGAGCCATTTTTCTAGATGTCCATTTTCCTCGCTTTTTGCATTTTCAATTATGTTTTTTGCTAAGTTGTAGAAGGATTCAAGCTTATCGCGTATTTCTTTGACGTTGCCGCCTCTCCAGTCTGGGTCATCCATGCCTTCTGCTGCTAATAATAGTGCGCATCTCGTGGCGTCTGCACCATACTCATCAATCGCATTTTTCATGGTAACAAAGTTTCCTTTCGACTTGTGCATTTGTTTGCCCTCAACCATCAACATGCCATTCACTCCGATTGCTTTTGGCCAAAGTTCTGGTGGAAAGAGCGCCACGTGATGGAATATGAAGAAGGTCAAGTGGTTTGGGACAAGCTCTTTCGCTGAGACTCTTAGGTCAACTGGATACCAGTATAAGAATTCCTTTCGCATCTCTTCCAACAATTCGGTGTTTATTCCCGACTCTGAAGCTGTTTCTTTTACGTCTCCTTTTCCATAGAAAACATAATCAAACACGTCTTTTGTCAGCATTTCTGGTCTTATGTCATACCGCCTTATGTGCTTGTTTATTGTGTAAAAGGACATGTAAATTGTGGAGTCGCTTAAGGTTTCGATAATCCAGCCTTGAACCCATGGTAAAGGTGTCCCAAACCCTGTTCTTCTTGCGCATGCCCACTCTTTCAGCCAGTCAATTACCGTTAAGAACCATTGAGTTGCTGTTTCCGGATATATTGTCATCTTGCTCAAGGCTTCTTTAGTTTTTTCTTTCCATTCAGGGTCTGAGTAGTTTAAGAACCACTGATCTTCCAGAACTTTGACAATGCATGGTGTCATACATCGGCAAACTACTAGTTTTGGCAAGTCGTACATGGAATCTGCGATTCCCCGACTTCTAAAATCTTTTATCAAGGTTTCTTTGACTTCTCTAACCATTTTTCCAGAATATTCCATGCAGTTTTCTTTTAGGACTCCGCTGTGAAATTCCCTTTTATAAAGCTGTTTTGTTGCTTCTTCAGCTTTTGGATCATGCTGGTCCTTTACGCTTAATTGTTCCACAATTTCGATGGCTGGATATTCGCCGAAACCCTCAACCTTAATCATGGAAATTGGCTTTATTTTTTTCACAATTTCAGGGTCGATGCCAAACTCATGTGAGACTTCTGGCTTTTCTTGCAAGTCTTTTAATGCCAGCCAGTCATAAGGCGCGTGAGCTGGAACGCTATAAACCACGCCTGTGGCTTGTGTGGCATCAACGAACCATCCTGGCAATATTAAAAATCTTTCTT
>Ga0210049_1001386_pt1 | contig 22625 bp, 19 predicted proteins | sample CryGeyCG2014_300_2_FD_183964 | JGI IMG/M metagenome (GOLD analysis project Ga0210049, IMG submission 183964) | Groundwater microbial communities from aquifer - Crystal Geyser CG06_land_8/20/14_3.00 (SPAdes) (version 2) | ecosystem: Environmental > Aquatic > Deep subsurface > Groundwater | place... | reverse complement strand
CCACTGAAGCACTGAATTTTGGAAGCACGGAAAAAAATAAAATAAAAAAATTAGTCAAATTTCTGTGTCTCCAATTTTCCGTATTTCCGTGGTAAGAAAATCCTGTTAATCCTGTCAAAGAAATAAAATGAAATATAAGCAGGCACTAAAGTATGTAGAAAATCTTGGAGAGTTTTCATATGATTTTGACCTAACACGCATCAGAAATTTTTTGGAAAAACTGGGTAATCCACAGGATAAAATTAAAATTGTACATGTTGCCGGAACAAACGGCAAGGGCTCTGTCTGTGCGTATATTTCAACAATTTTACAAAAAGCGGGCTATGAGGTCGGACTTTACACATCACCCCATCTGTTAAGCATTCGAGAACGCATACAAATAAACCGTCAAAAAATTTCCAAGCAGGATTTTAGTAAGTTTGTCTCTAACTACACCCTACACCCTACACCCTATAACCTGACTTACTTTGAACTTTTAACAGCAATGGCTTTCTGGTATTTTGAGAGGGAAAAAGTTGATTTTGCGGTGATTGAGGTTGGTTTGGGCGGTCGACTGGATGCAACAAATGCTATAAAAAATCCGCTGGTTTCCGTCATAACAAATATATCTTTGGAGCACACTCAATATCTCGGAAATACCGTCTCAAAAATCGCAAGAGAGAAAGCGGGAATTATTAAAAACAACGGAACCGTAATAACTGCTGCGAATAGTATTGCATTAAGGACGATAAAAAAGATTGCAAAAACAAAAAAAGCGCAGGTTAAAGTTAGCGAAAGGCAAAAGAATTACGAAACATCGCTTTTCGGAAAACATCAGATTCAAAATGCAAATTTAGCAGCAGGATGTTGCCGGTTTTTAGGTATTGGCGAAAAATATATTATTGCCGGCTTACAGAATACCGTCTGGCCGGCAAGATTTGATATAAGGCAATTAAAAATGACCCGAGATGTCACCCTGAGCCAAAGGCGAAGGGTCTCAAAAATGGGGTCGAGATTCTTCGCTCCGCTCAGAATGACAACATTAAAAATTATTTTAGATGTTGCTCATAATCCGTCGGGAATTGAGATGCTTAAAGATTCAATCAAAAAATACTTCGGCAAAAAAATAAATTTCGTATTTGGTGTCTTGAAAGATAAGGACTATAAAAAAATGATAAAAATAATATCATCTGTCGCGAAAAATGTTTTTGTTTCAGCGCCTAAAAACAAAAGAGCATTAAGCGTTGATACCGCAAAAAAAGAATTTATGAAATATGTTTCTCAAAAAAATATATTTGTTTTTGATGCTCTAAAAATTGCGGTTAAATCAGCAATAAAAAAATCTGAGGATTTTTGCGTAACGGGTTCGATTTATACGGTAGCGGAGGCTATAACGACAATTAAAAATGACACGAAGTGTCACCCCGAATTCATTTCGGGGTCTAAAGAGATGCTGAAATAAATTCAGCATGACATTATTAAAAATGACGCTACGCTAAAATTGCGGAGGTGAATTTTATTTATGAAATTAGTAGGAATTGACATCGGCGGGACAAAAATTCTTATTGCGAAAATTTCCGGAACCGGGATTTTGAAGGAAAGTATTAATCTTCCGATGTCGAACGATAACTACCGGAAAGTTTTAGAAAAAATAATTATTGAAATAAAAAAATTTGGAAATATTTCTGCTGTCGGTATCAGCATTGCAGGAGATGTTGACGGTAAAAACGGTATTTTAAGATACTCGCCTAATCTTCCGAAGTGGACAAATGTCCATTTAAAAAAATACTTTGAAAAGAAATTAAATGTCCCGACAGTTGTTGATAATGACGCCAACTGCGCCGCTTACGGTTCTTATATTATTGACGGACAAAGAAAATATAAAAATTTTATTACCGTGACGCTCGGCACGGGTATCGGCGGCGGAATAATAATTAACGGCAAACTTTACAGGGGCTCAACCGGCTCTGCCGGAGAAATCGGGCATATAACCATAAATCCCGATGGTCCGAAATGCAGTTGCGGAAACAACGGCTGCCTTGAAGCGTATATCGGAACAAAAGGCATAATTAAAATAGCAAACGATTTTGGCTTAAAAAGTAAAAGTGGGATAACGCCGGCAATAATCGCAGATAAAGCAAGAAAAGGCAACAGGCAGGCAATTAGGGTCTACGAAAAATTTTCAGAATATCTGGCTGTCGGCGTCGGCAGTTTAATCAACATTTTTAATCCCGATATGCTCACATTTTCCGGCGGTGTTTCAAACAACTGGGACTTAATTGAAAAAAGATTTTTTGATGAACTTAAAAAAAGGGCATTCAAAACCCCGCTTGAACATGTAAAAATAATAAAATCCAAAAATCCCGGAAATCTCGGAGCAATCGGTGCAGCGTTATTATCACAAAAATAAGTCAATAAGTATCCGACAGGATTTACAGGATAAAAACAGGACTTAAAATCCTGTTAATCCCGTCAAAATGATTTTTAGTTTTTTTCGTGTTTTCGTGGTTACGAAGTTTTTTTGAACCTATTCAACTACTTTCGTAGTTGCGAAACCAGTTGAATAGCTTTTAATTTATCGTCTGAAATTGCTAAAATGAAAATAAAATTTTACGGATTTTTTTTAATTTTTAATTTTACATTTTTAATTTTTAATTGCCTTTATTCACAGGAAATCAATATCACCTCCGACAGAATGGAGTATGACAAATTGAATAGTAAGTCCGTTTTTAGCGGCAATGTGAAATTAAAGGCAGGTGATGTCTCGTTAAGTTGTGCTCATGCCGAAATGGATATAAATAAGAAAGACATCTATCTTACAAATGCCTTTTTTACATCCTGCAATCTTGACCATCCGCACTACCGGTATTATGCGAAAAGGGTTCACTTAATTTTAGAAAAAGAAATAACCGCCCACAATGTGGTTTTTTATATTGACGATATTCCGTCAGGCGTTCTTCCGTATTATTACAAATCGCTTCATCAAAAAAAACTGAAAATTGACTTCAAACACGGTTACAATCAAAGCGAAGATTATTTTTCAAAGGGCTTTATCGGATATAAATTTTCGGAACAGTTTTTCAGCAAAATTTATCTGGATTATTATTCTTACAAGGGATGGGGGTACGGGATAGAGGAAATTTACAATGTCGGCTCTAAAATGCAAGGAAGCATATATGGTTATCACATCTGGGAACATGATACCAGAATAAGACGGTGGAATGCCCGTATCTATCATCAGCAGAATTTTACGGACACATGGTCGGCGCAAATAAATTCAAACCTCGCAAGCGACGAGTCGTTTAATAATTTTTACACGCGTGACTGGATAAGGATTTACCGGGATGTAAATTCATCGGTCGCTTTTACGAGAAACACAGGAACATCAACAGGTCGTATTTTATTTTCCCGCCGAGATGTTTTCAATGCGGACGACAATAAATATCTTTTAACCGGAATGACCGTTCCGTCTATATCTTACATAACCAACCAGTTAAAAATAAAAAAACTTCCGCTCTATTACGAATTTTCGGCTAATGGCGAGAAGACATGGCTTCGTTCGGAAGATTTTTACAGAACAAACGCTGATAGTTCATTAAAATTCACGAACCCGCTTCGTCTTACCAGAAAAATTACTTTAACATCGGCAGCGGGAGTAAAAACAAACTTTCAGGACCGACTTAACAAAGAGGACACCAAAGATATTTACCGATGGACTTATAATACCGACCTCAATTTAGACATCCGCTCGTTAAATTTTCTTGACCATCAGTTCGGTTACTATTTTGAGCAGGAACCGGACAAAAGGCATGATGACTACCGCGGCGTTATAGCGGATAAATTAAGAACAAACCACTCGGCTTATTTTGATAATTTAACGGTGAGGGCTTGGACGGGGCTTGACATCCGACGGCGACACAATGAAAAAATTGTAAATTTCCGAGAGCGGCTTGACGGCATTACTTCCGAATTAGATTACAGTCCGTATAATTTCCTGAACCTATATTACAAAAACGATTACAATGTTTTTTACGAAAAGCCCAACTCCGTCCAGTTAAATTCCGAACTGCGGCTCGGGCCCGACCGTTTTGACAAAAGCAAGGAAACGGCATATCTGAAAAACGGTTTTTCATATAACCGCTCCGAACCGAACCGCCTGACATTTATCGGAGAGGTAGGATTAAGACCGACGACGAACTGGCAGGTCGCTTACAAAATGCAGTCAACTTTCAGTTATGATTTTACGGAACACAGAAACAATTTTAAGGATTACAGATATTACGAGCGGTCCGTAAATGTTTATCGCGACCTTCACTGCTGGGAGGCAAACTTTTCATATCTTGACAGAGTGCCTCTCAAAGCCGGTGAAAGAAATTTTTACGAGTTCTGGTTTAATATCAGAATAAAATCAAATCTTACTTACAAATCGGATACGGCGGATTTGGAAAGAGAAAGAAAATGGTATCCGTGGCGGTAACAGCAATTAAAAATGTAAAAACTTGTCCCGCTTTAGCGGGATTTAAAATTAAAAATTGAAGTCATTCTGAACGAAGTGAAGAATCTCAAATCGAGATGCTTCGTTTCATCCCACGGGGACTCCCTTCGGTCGCTCAGCATGCCACTTCGTGTCATTTTTAATTTTTAATTGCCTTTAGTCATGTGTGGTTCTGTAATTCAGCCACAGAATTTCACAGAACTTCACTGGGCCACAGAACCACACAGAATTTCACAGAATTATTCTGTGCTTTTCTGTGCCATTCTGTGGCTGTCATTCTGTGGCTACCATTTTTTACTTTACAGAACCTTACACGGATTATTAATGGCAATTACGCAGATTAAACCTATTTATTGCAATGGAAACTTGCAGTTGCTCAATTTATTGAGCATAGCCCGATGAATCGGGCAACTACCTCTTTATCAACTTAAAATATTTTTCCGGCAGTTTATATTCGCCTCCGATTTTTGCTTCCGGGGCATATTTTTTTGCTTTTTTAACATCGAAAATATAACCCCATTTTTTGAAGATTTTTCCGCCTTTTTTCGGTGACAGAACATAATCAATAAAATTTTCCGCTCGCCTTCTGTCTTTTACAAAAACAGGTATTGCTATCGGAATGGTTGAAATTCTTGGGATTTGCTTTTTGTCAAGTTTTATCCATTTGACATCTTTCGGATTCCAACTTTCAAAAACATCCCAGCCGATGATAGCATCTACCTTTTTTAAGACACAGATAGTTGCAGTATCCTCGCAACTTTTGGCAAATACAACAACATTGGGCAGAACCTTTTCAAGTAAATTGTTGTAATCCAAAAGTTCAACACCGTATAAACCTAAACATACTGTTTCGGGATTTCCCATCCCGACCCGTATACCTTCTTTTGTCAAATCCTCAAGTTTTTGAATATTTTTTGGATTTTCTTTCGGAACAAGTATTGCGGGAACAAGATATGAAATAATTTTATCGGTTTCTTCTATTAAAAGTTTTCTTCTTACGCCAATAGTAATATAGTCAGGCGAACCGCAGAGATAAACGTCGCCTTTTTTTGTCAACTCCATCTGTGAAAGAAGTGTTCCCGAACCGCTGTAAGTAACATTAACCTTTACGCCGGTTTCTTGTTCGTAATTTTTAATTATTTCTCGCATCGGCACTGCAACAGCAGCCCCGCAGAAAAAAAACAATTCCTCTGCCGCACAAATAAAATTGGCCCAAACCAACAAAATACCGATAACAGCAAATACTTTTTTCATTTTTTCCTCCATTTTCAACATTGCATAATGTCAAATTTAACCACTGAAGCACTGAAGCACTGAAAAAAATTCAACATTTTCGTCCACTCTTTTCATATTTATTTTGACAGTACCCAACATTAAAATTTAATTTGTAATTCCGACATCACCAAATCATTTTTTATACTCGGCGATTCCACTTTTCTCTCATAATTGTTCCTTATCAAAACATTTTTGTCAATAAAATAATTCAACCCGAAAGTCCATCTGCTGTTTTTACTTTCAATAACTTTCAGAGATGAATCCCACATATCGTATCTCGTAAAGAAAAATATCTTCGGTAAAATCTCATAACCGCCGGTAAGATAATATCCTTCTTTTTTAATTGAGCCGTCTTTACCGTGCAGATACTCCGCCTTACACAAGAGTTTTTTAAGTTGATATTTTATTTCAAAACCCAATCTGTCTTTTGCGGTAGTGTTCGTACTTATTGTACCGCTATAAATTGAACCGCCGAAACTTAAATCATTTACGGGTGAAAGTAAAATTCTTCCGATAATTGCCTTGTTATCATTATCGTCCGAACAATTTGAACCGCTACCGTTGACGGTCGCAACCGATAAATCAGATTTCAGTGACTTTATAGAAAGCACTTTTGATATTTCAATTCCAATATCTCTTGTGGGACTTACAAGATTGCTTACGACATCTGATTTGTTTATCAATTCCAAATCAGCGTCGGGTATTACATTTTCAAGCGAAAATTTGTATTTGAATTGTCCAAGACGAACTGCAAAATATGAAATTGATTTTATATCCATATATGCATCATAGAGTGATTTGCTGTTTTCCGCCTCCTTGTTTGTTTTTTCAAGCGAAAATGTGTAAGAAACATCTTTTGTAATATCACCCTTTATGCCAAGTCGTGCTTGAGCAATTGAAAAACCGTCTTTTGCCCCGGCGGTTGCATCAACAGTGTATCTTGCCTTGGCAAATCCGGTTGGCTTTATATTTGGAAAATCATTTTCCAAAGAAAAAAGCTGCACCGTCCACAATCCCAATCCTGCAAAACCCAAAAACCACTTTTTCATTTTTTCCTCCATTTTCAATTAGATCAATTGCTCTAATTGAATTTTTCCACTTGCAACCCAACCCCAAATCTGTTATAATACTTTCGGTGGGAGACGGTTCTTCTTTCAAGAAGGGCACTGCGATTCCGCCTTTTTTATCGGCGAATCTTTGTTTTTAACCATTTGCATCACCCCCTTACACTTTTATGGACATTATAATGTAATTATAATAAATTGTCAAGTAAAAAATGCACTTGACGAATTATTTTTTTTTGATATAATAACCTATCAAATTTTACCGTTGTAATTCTGAAAAACATAATGAAAAATAAAATCTGTAATATATCTGTGCCGGGTTTTATCTTTATCTTTCCGTTTTTTGCTTTTTACCTTTTCACCCTTTATCCTGCCGTTTCGGTCGGTGACAGCGGAGAACTTATTACTGCTGCCTATACGCTGGGTGTCGCTCATCCGCCCGGTTATCCGCTCTGGACAATTCTCGGCAAAATTTTTACCGTAATAATTCCGTTCGGAAACATCGCATACCGCGTTAATTTGATGAGTGCGTTTTTTGGTGCGTCTACCTGTGCTATTTTTTATTTTATAATTAAAAAAATAGTTCCGGTAAATGAGAATAATGAAAAAAAATTGTCCGCAGTTCTTACTTTATCGGCAGTAATACTTTGCTTTTCGTCAACATTGTGGTCGCAATCAATAATCTCCGAGGTCTACACGCTCAACGCATTTTTTGTCGTTCTAATTGCTTACTTACTACTTACTACTTACCACTTACCACTTATTGCTTTTATTTACGGGATTGCACTTGCCAATCATTACATTATGTTTCTTTTCGGTCCGGTTTTTGCGTTTTATTTGATATGGAAAAATCCGAAAATTTTTAATTTGAAAACGCTCCTGACTTTACTGATATTTTTTTTGCCCGGACTTTTTTTGTATCTTTATCTTCCTATTCGTTCGTCGGTAAATCCGCCGATTGACTGGGGCAATCCCGAAAATTTCAAAAATTTTATTGCTCATATTGGGAGGTTTCAATACAAAGGACTGGAGTTGGCGGCAAGAGTCGGATTTGCGACTAAACTTCTGTTTGTAAGAGATTTTTTCAGTCAGTTAATACAAAACTTTGGACTGTTTGCCATTTTTTCCGTGTTCGGGCTTATAAGTTTGATTAAAAAAGATATTAAATTTGTTCTGTTTACCATTTTAATTTTTTTGGCGAACACGCTCGGGCTGATAATTTTACTCAATTTCAAATTCACGCCGCAGGATATTGACGCTTTTACTCCGTATTATATTCCCGCATGGATTATGACGGCGCTCTGGTCGGGCTATAAAATTTGCGAATTAAGAAATATAAAGTTTTTTTTACACGGTGTTTTAATATTATTGGAATTTCAATTGGCATTTCAAATTATTTGGAGTACTTTTAATTTCAGGAGTAAATTTAATATCAGCAGTTTTTATTCTACAGTTATTATGCCATATAGATATAATTTCACTGCCTACGATTATCCGGTTAATATATTAAAAACCGTCGCAAAAAACGGCACTTTGTATCTGCACGAGGAAGTTGATGAAACCATTTTTACACTTTCTTATTTGAAAAATGTTCTTAAAAAAAGGCAGGATGTCGCAATAATTGACTCATATAATAATATATTTTTATCAAAAAGTGTTCCGGAAAATTCAAAAAAATATTACTCTGCCGTCAACACTGAGAAATTAAACAAAACTCTTTTTATAAACGGTTTATTGTGGGTTGAACAAAAGAAAATAAATTCAAGCATTTGGGATTTTTATGTAATTCGCGAGTTGCCAAAAAAATATGAATACAGAGAGCAGGAAGTCGCTGCCCGATATCCGTATTTTTACGGAAAATTTTTAATTGATTCAGATAATAAAAAAAACGGAATTTTTGCATTAAAAAAATCACTTGAAACCGGGCCCGAACTTATATGGCTTTACAATAATGTCGGCGATATTTTAAGACAGCAAAAGGATTTTAACGGCGCTTTTCTGGCACTTTCTCATGCAACTTCACTTGATTCGACATATTCGCCGGCGTATTATAATATGGGGCTTTTGTATCTGGAAGAAAAAAAGGAAGACGACGCGATTGAGTATTTCAAGAAAGCGCATCAATACGATAAAACTGATCCCGATTCACTTTCTCAACTATCAAAAATTTATCAGAGAAAGGGCTATAAAAATTTTGTTGAGGGTAAAATTGACGGTGCAATCACGGAATATAAAAAAGCGATTGAGTACACACCGGCTGCCGCCGATATTTATTACAACATAGGTGTGATTTATTCGCAATTGCAAAATAACAAAGAGGCAAAAGAATATTTCCAAAAATACATTCAATTAAACCCGGGGGGTTCAAATGCAGAAACAATTAAAAAATGGCTTAACACGAATTAGTCGGAAGTGGTTTAAAATTTTGCTACTTGCTACTTACTACTTACTACTTACTACTTACTGTCTCTATTCACAGACAACCATCTCTTATCCCTTATATTTATGCGAAGCCGGCAATCCCAACGATTACCGGCTTTTTGCCAACGGCGGCGGATGGGACGGTTTCTGGTATGTCGGTTACAACAGGGTCTGGATAGAAAAAATATTCATACCGGGAAATTTGTCAGAGTATAAAAAAGTTTTTATCGGGGCAAAACTCGGGCGGATGAAATCAAAACAAGTTTATAATAACGGAAAAGCCACGCTTGACAAAGAAGCAATTCCGGGCGATATTTTCATTGCGGTGTCATCAACGCCGTCGTGGAAAAAATCAAACTGGAAATTTTTGACAACTACTGATAATATTTCCTTTGAAGGCGACAATGAACTTGCGGTTGAACAGGTCGGTGAATCCCGATGGTTTTGGACTGAAGTCCGGTCGGACGAAATAAATTTCGGCGGTGAAAATTATATTGCTCTTTGGTCAACGTCCGCATTTTTAACCGATTCTTCAAACAGTCCGATAATCGCTGCAGCATGGGGCGGTAAGGATGCCAACAGTTTTATCAATGACGAAATAAAAGGCGGCCCGCCGCAACATTTTAGTACGACAACGCTTAAATCGCCGCTCACCGTTTTTGAACCGGCTATAGCAATAAAATTTGTTCCGGAATTATCACAGAATATAACGGTCGGTTTAATGGGCATAACAGAGGGCGAAAACCTTGCTGAAAAAAAAGTAATTTATGCTTCCGTACTTGGCAACGAAATCCAAAAGGTCTGGCTTGAAATTTCCCAAGACAATAAAATTTGGAAAAAACACGGCTTGATTTCTTATACTTCGCCGTACATATTTTCATTAAATCCTAAAAAATTATCTTTAGATATCGGATATGGAAATAAAAAGCGCGCCGCCTCTGCACTTTTTATTCGGGTTTGTGCAACCGATATCTGGGAAAATACGGGAAGAAGCCCGTCCGTTAAAATTTTTATAAGCGGAATTGACAAATAGTAAAAAAATTGATAAAATAAAACCGTTGACGTTTCGCTAAAAGTGGTTTTGATAACAGCGATATTAACTGCCGATTACAACGATATTTCCGACGAGGGCTTATCGCTGACATCGTATCTTTTATCGCTGTAATCAGAGATTATTACAAATTATGAACAAAAAAGCATTTATTGTTGACGATGACCCTAACATACTTGAACTTTTTAGACATATTCTTGAAAAAGAAAATCTTGAGGTTTTTACCGCATTAGACGGTAATGACGCAATTAAAAAAATTCCGGAAGCGAAGCCGGATATCATTATACTTGATCTTATGCTTCCGAAACAGGGCGGGTTTGAAGTATTGAAATCACTTCAGCAAAATGAAAACACAGAAACTATTCCGGTAATAATTGTCACAGGGAAATTCAGAGACGGAACGACATATGATTTTGTAAAGTCGCAGCCGAATGTAAAAGATTTTTTTTCAAAGCCAATAAACCCGTCTGTTTTTGCGTTAAGTGTAAAAAAAATTTTAGGGGGATACGATGTATAATAAAAAGTGGGTTCGCACTGCCGTTGCCGTAATTTTAACCGTCATAGCGATGTACATTATGATTTATCTTGATGTATGGTTTCGTGCAAAACATTCTTATCAAGAAGCGGAAAAAGCGGCGGCAAACAACGATTGGAAGATGGCATATGTTTGGTATCAGACGGCGGTTGAACAGTTTTCTCCGCCCAATTCAAAATGGGTGAAAATGTCCAGAGAAAAAATGCCCGTTGTGCTTGAAAAATGGAAAGAGGATTTAAGAAAGAAAAAAATTCCGTTTGAAGATTATATGCTGGAGTGAGGTGCTAAAATGTTTAGAAAGATGGCAAAGTCAAAATTACAGTTGGCAAAAGTTACCGGTAAAAATCTGAATTATCTCGGTTCCATAAAAATTGACAGAAATCTTATGGAACTCGCCGATATCTATCCTTATGAAATCGTGCTGGTCGTAAATAAAACCACCGGCGCCAGATTTGAGACATATGTGCTTGTCGGTAAAAAAAACTCAGGATGCATTGAATTAAACGGCGGTGCTGCCCGTCTGGGTGAAGTCGGCGACGAACTGATAATTATTTCAAATGAGTTTATTGAGGAAGAAAGAGCAAAAAAATATAAACCGAAAATTGTTTTTCTTGATGACAAAAATCGCCCTATAAAAAAATGAACCTTCTTGTAAAAAACGGAACAGTTATAACCGCTGACAAAATATTTAATGCTGATATTTTTATATCCGGCGAAAAAATTGCAAAAATCGGGAAAATTCAATCCCGGGAAAATTGCAAAATTATAGATGCAAAAAATAAATATATTTTTCCCGGCGTTATAGACGCCCATACCCATTTCGGTCTTAAAGCATATAGTTCAAAAACTTCGGATGATTTTTCAAGCGGTACAAAATCGGCTGCTTCCGGAGGAGTTACGACGGTTATTGATTATGCAATTCCCCGGACAAATGAGACGATGTTTGAATCGGTGACCCGCCGCAAGATTGAAGCCAAAAAATCTTATGTTGATTATTCTTTCCATTCGCAAATCGTCAACTGGAACAATCAGAGTCAAAGTGATTTTATAAAACTTGCCGCAGGTTCCGGCATTAAATCATTTAAGGTTTTTATGCCGAAAACAGAGGGCTGGGGCGTCGGCGATTACGAGTTGCTGAAAATTTTGGAGTTTTCAAAAAGATTTTCGGCGCTCGTAGAAGTTCATGCTGAAAGCAGTCCTCTTATAGACGGATTTACCAGAAGTTTTGTTGTTCGTCAAAAAACTGCCGTCTCAAATTTTTATTACACACGCCCTAACATTGCGGAAGAAGAAGCGGTAAACCGCGCGGTATTTCTTGCCGAGAAATCCGGCGGGAATCTTTATATCGTTCACACATCTGCCCAAGGCACGGTTCAAATTGCCGCAGAAGCACGGAAAAGGGGCGTCAATGTTATCGTTGAAACCTGTCCGCAGTATCTTGTTCTGAATAAAAATGTTTTTGAAAAAAAAGACGGTTATCTTTTTGCAACCTGTCCGCCGGTGAAATTGCCGTCGGATAATAAAGCGTTGTGGGAAGGGATTAAAAGCGGAATTGTAAAAACGGTTGCAACCGACCACTGCGCATTTTCAAAAAAAGATAAGCAAAAAGCAAAAAATGATTTCAGAAATTTAAGGTTCGGTATGCCGGGGGTTGAAACATCGTTTCCGATTTTATTTTCGGAAGGCGTAGTGAAAAAAAGAATAACGCTTGAAAAACTTGCCCGGGTGACATCTCAAAATCCCGCAAAAATTTTCGGGTTGTATCCTAAAAAGGGCTGCATAAAAATCGGAAGCGATGCTGATTTAACAATTTTTGACCCGAAGGTAAAGTGGAGGATTGATTACAGAAAACTTAATACTGATTGCGGCTGGAGTCCTTATCAGAATATGAAAATTACCGGCAAAACGGTTATGACGCTGCTTCGCGGGAAAATAATTTATGATAACGGCAAATTTACATCGGGCAGCGGTTACGGAAAATTTTTAAAAAGATAAAAGATGCGAGGGTTTGGGCGGGTTTTAACCCGGCCGTCTAAACCCGAAGCATCAAACCACAATGTAGTCCCGACCTTCAGGTCGGGATGAGCGAAGCGAAAAAGGAGAAAAAGATGGCTGAAAAATCTGTTTATGACGGGCTTTTTTTGACGGATGCGCAGTTGAAAAGTGAACTTGCGAAATGTGAGTTCTGCGAGGAAAAACCCTGCAAAGCGAAGTGTCCATGCGACTGTTCGGCGGCTGATTTTATTATGGCTGCCGGTGTTTTTAGCGATTCGGATATAAAAAGGTCCGCCGCCCAAATAATGAAAAAAAATCCGCTCGGCGGCATTTGCGGCATGGTTTGTCCCGACAGGTTTTGCGTCGCCGCCTGCGTTCATAAAAAATTTGATTCTGCGGTAAATATTCCTGCCGTTCAGGCGACAATTATAAAAAAAGCCAGAGAGTTGGGCGGCATCGCCGAATTTTCCAAGCCGAAATCAAACGGGAAAAAAGTTGCGATAATCGGTTCTGGACCCGCCGGTTTGGGCGCTGCGTCAGTGCTCGGTTCGCTCGGTTATAAAGTTGATATTTATGAGAAAGAAAATTCTGTCGGCGGAATGGCGAATTTAATCCCAGAATACCGGCTTGACAAAAAGATGCTTAAAGAGGATATAAAGTTCCTGACATCACTCGGCGATATAAACATAAAATTAAATTCAGAGATAGAAAACCCGGAATCACTTCTCACAAAATGTAGCCCCCGAATTCATTCTGGGGTGAGCAAAGCGAATAGTTATGATGCGGTTCTTTCGGCAACAGGTCTTACGGAGCCGATAAAGATGGCAATAGAGAATGAAAATCTGGCGCTCGTCGGGCTTGAGTATTTAAAAAATCCGAAAAAATATAAATTAAAATGTAGCCCCCGAATTTATTCGGGGGTGAGCAAAGCGAATAGTAAGGTTGCGGTTATCGGAGGCGGTGCGACTGCCGCAGACGCTGCGATGACAGCGAAATTGGTAAGCGGCGCATCAAATGTAGAAATGTTTGCTTTGGAAACTGTCGGAGAAATGCCGCTGACACTGAGAGAAATGACTGAACTTTTGGAAAATAATGTTGAAATAACAGGAAGGACACGGGTTACGGCAATTCTTAAAAAAGGCAAGTTGATTTCAGGCCTTGAGACGGTAAAAGTTTCGCTTCCCGAAGGCGTAAAATTTAATCTCAAGGATTTAAAAGAACTGCCCGGAACAAAGCAGGTCAGAAACGACATATCAACAGTAATAATTGCAATCGGTGCACGTTCTAAGAAGGAAAAATCGGTTCAACCGTCCATATTTTATGCCGGCGATTCCGTCCAGGGTCCGACTACCGTTGTGGAAGCGACCGCTGCGGGAAAAAATGCGGCAGCGGAAATTGACGCATTTATCAACGGGCTAAAAAAACCTGTTTTTGACAAAAAAATAAAAAGCGATATTACACTCAAAGGATACACCCATATCCCCGTCTCGCTTGAAACCGACTTTTTCGGCAGAAAAATTTCAACTCCGTTTTTGCTTTCCGCCGCGCCTCCTTCCGATGGTTACGATCAGATGAAAAAAGCGTACGAAGCGGGCTGGTCGGGCGGCGTAATGAAGACCTCGTTTGACAATGTTCCGATTCATATTCCTGGAGAATATATGCATGCTTTCAATGATTTGACTTACGGGAACTGCGACAATGTTTCGGGTCATCATCTTGACAGGGTATGCAGGGAAGTTCAAAAATTAATTAAAGAATATCCCGCTCGTCTCACAATGGCATCTACAGGTGGTCCAGTTACCGGCAACGATGAGAATGATAAAAGGGGCTGGCAGTCAAATACAAAAAAACTTGAGGCGGCCGGCGTAATGGGAATAGAATACTCGCTTTCATGTCCGCAGGGCGGCGACGGAACCGAGGGCGATATTGTTTCACAGAACGCCGCATTGACCGCAAAAATAATTGATTGGGTGATGGATGTAAGCAATCCTGAAATCCCAAAACTTTTCAAACTCACTGCGGCGGTTACATCCATAGTCCCGATTGTAAATGCCATCAAAAAAGTTTTTGCAAAGTATCCGAATAAAAAAGCGGGGATAACTCTGGCGAATACTTTCCCGACGCTCTATTTCAGACCGAGAAAAATGAATTTGCAAAATGAGGGATTTCAATCCCTCGTCAATGGAGCAAATTCACACCACAATGTAGCCGACACTTCAGTGTCGGTGAGTGAAGCGAATAGATGGGAAGAAGGCATTGTCGTCGGGATGAGCGGCGACGGAGTAACTCCGATAAGTTATCTTACGCTTGCAAGCGTATCTTCTTTGGGTGTTGCAGTTTCCGGCAACGGCGGTCCCATGGATTATAAAGCGGCGATGAATTTTTTGGCGCTCGGTGTAAAAACGGTCCAATTCTGCACGATTGTAACCAAACACGGTTACGGAGTTTTTGACGAACTTGTCAACGGCACCAGTTATCTGATGAAAGAGCGGGGAATAAAATCTATGAAGGAACTAATAGGAATTGCGCTTCCGAAACCGATTACCGGTTTTATGGATTTGACGCCGGTAAAAAAAATCTCGTCCTGCGATACGGACGTATGTCTTATATGCGGTAACTGCTCAAGATGTCCGTATCAGGCGATTTCGCTTGATAAAGACAAACATCCCGTGACAGATGCGGAAAAATGTATCGGATGCAGCATCTGTGTCCAGAAATGTTTCTCGGGCGCCTTGTCAATGCGCGATAGAACTCCCGAAGAAAAATCCGCCCTGAAAGAAGATTAAATAAGTAGCGGTGGGATTGTTATCCCACAATGTAGCGGTGTGAAATGTAGTCGCAGAGTGAACTCTGCTTGTATGTCATTGCGAGAAGCCGAAGGCGACGAAGCAATCTTTCTTTTGGATTTCGCCTGATTTCTCAAGCCATGGACAGAAGCCTTTTAAAAACCATTGAAAGCATAGACAAATAGAAAAAATAAAGCGTCCCGATTTTCTCTCATTTTCTCGCATAAAGGAAATCAAATGATAAAATTTATTAAAAATAATATGTCTAAATTGGTTTTACTCGTGGCAATAATAGTTTGCTCTTTTATTTTCATTGTTGTCGTTCCGTCGTTTAACGAAATATTTGATAGTTTAGGAGTTGATTTACCGCAAATAACAAAAGGCATATTGTATTTATCTAAAATGTGGCTTGTGATTTTATTGCCCATAAGTGCAATTTATTTTTATATAGTTATCGGGAAAAATATCAGAATCGTAAAGGTATTGACGAGTTCGCTAATTGTTATATTTGGATTGATAATCCTTGTAATAGTTATCGCTATGTTTATGCCAATGTTTTATATGGGCAATATTAGGGGAAAATAGGGACGCTTCACATAAACCTTATAAGTATCGGGGAGAATAGATGAGAAAAGAAAGAGAAAATGAAAATGAAAAAGCAAAAGAAAAAAAAGAAGTCCTTTTAGCGAAATCGCTCAAACTTGCAAATCTTATAAATTACCAAAAAAACTCCGTCGTAAGCCGCACTCTCATCAATAAAAAGACAGGGACTGTAACGCTTTTCGCATTTGATAAAGGGCAGGGCTTAAGCGAACATACCGCTCCATTTGGTGCGATGGTTTATATTCTTGACGGTAAAGTGAAAATTACAATCTCCGGCAAACCCCTATCGGCGAAAAAAGGCGAAATGGTGATTATGCCGGCGAACAAACCGCATTCGCTTAAAGCAGAAAATAAATTTAAAATGCTTCTTGTAATGATAAAAGATTAGAAAAAAATGACATGTATAATTTTTCACTATGGAGGCAGGTATGCTAACTTTGTTGTGCAATGGCACGGTGATTACGCCGTCGGAAGTAATTGAAAATGGTGGCGTTTTGTTTGAGGACGGGCTCATAAAAGATGTAGGTAAGACAGACGATGTCCGGGCAAAAGTTTTCAAGATGTCGGGAGATAAAATTCAACTGAAAATTATTGACGCCAAGAAAAAAATAATTCTTCCCGGATTTATCAACGCCCATCACCATTTATACTCCACTTTTGCCCGCGGGATGTATATTCCGGGGACCCCTGCAAAAAATTTTGTGGAAATCCTTGAAAAATTATGGTGGAAACTTGATAGGGTTTTGACGGCGGAAGATATTTATTATTCCTCGTTAATTCCTTTGATTGAATGCGTTAAGAACGGCACAACGACAATTATTGACCACCACGAATCGCAGGAATTTCAGGTCGGTTCGCTTGATGAGATTCAAAAAGCAGTTGAAAAAATCGGCATCCGCGCATGTCTGTGTCTCGGGTCGTCGGACAGGTATAAAAAAGGGAAAGAAGGGCTTGAAGAAAATGACCGCTTTCTCTCGTCCCTCGTCTCTCGTCCCTCATCCCTCGTTACAGGTATGGTCGGGATTCATGCCGCTTTTACCGTCAACAACGACACGCTTGAAAAATCGGTTGCAATTGCTAAAAAATATAATGTAGGAATGCATATTCATTGCGCCGAGGATTTGGCAGACGAAAACGACTCCGTCAAAAAATACAAAATGCGTATCGTTGAGCGGCTGAAAAAGTTCGGCGCCCTCGGTGAAAAAACTATGCTCATTCACTGTATTCACATAGACGAAAAAGAAATGAATATAATGAAAGATACAAAGACAAATGCGGTGCACAATCCCGAGAGCAATATGAATAATGCCGTCGGTTGTGCGGACGTTCTTACTATGATGAAAAAAGGCATTACCGTCGGGCTCGGCACGGACGGGATGTCGTCGGATATGCTTTCGCAAATGAGGTGCGCTTATTTGATTCACCGCCATAATAAAAAAGACCCGCGAGTCGCTTTCTGTGAAGCACCGGAAATGCTTTTGCAGAATAACTCAAAAATCGCAGAAAAAATTTTCGGAAAAAAAACAGGCGCGCCTGTGGGAAAAATTGAAGTCGGTGCTCCTGCCGATTTGATAGTTCTTGACTATACTCCGCCGACTCCGCTGTCGAAAGACAATTTTTTGGGACACCTGATTTTCGGAATGGTGGATGCGACGGTGGACACGACCATCTGCAACGGTAAAACTCTTATGAAAGACAAAAAACTTGAAGGTATAAATGAAGAACAAATCTGCCAGAAATCCCGCGAAGTATCGGCAAAGTTCTGGGAAAGAATCAAGAAATTATAAAAATGCTTAAATCAAAAGATGTTGCGCTTCATTACGGCGAAAGGATTCTGTCAGATTTCATTCCGCAAAAAGCGATTGATAACGAACAATTTCTGCCGTTAGTTATTCCCAAAAAACTTCCCGTTATCAAAAATGTCGGGCAAAAACTTTCTGATGCGCTTGAAAAACCGGTCGGCATCCAGAAACCTTTAAGCGTGCTTGTAAAAGAAAATTATCGCGGCGGAGATTTGTCAATAATAGTTGACGACCACGACAGGCCGAACATCCACACGCGGCTTCTTCTTCCAGTTTTGATTGACTTACTAATTACCACTTACCGCTTACCGCTTACTAAAATAAAAGTAGTCATCGCGACCGGCACACATCGTCCTTCCACCGACGACGAAGTCAAAAATATTTTAGGCGAACAAATGTTCGGCAGGGTGAACTGTGTAATTCACAAATGCAGGGAAAATAATGTTGAAGCGGGCAAAATTGACGGCTTAACGGTAAAAATCAACGAAACAGTTTTTAATTCCGATATTATAATTCCGCTGACGGATGTGGAGAACCATTATTTCGCCGGTATCGCAGGGGGGCCCAAGGCATTATGTCCCGGAATTTGCGATATGAAAACTATAACTTACGAGCACTTAAAAATGTTCGGCGAGTGCGGATTTGCACACAATGTTGATTTGGGAAGTATAGACGGCAACCCGGTTTTTGAGACGAAGAAAAAAATCGTAAAGGCAGTTATTGAAACGCTGAAAAAAAATAAAAGAGAGGTTTATATGATAACTTCAATTATTGCTCCCGACGGTGATTTGGTTCATCTTTCCGGTGGCGAGACATTTGAAAGTCATCGAAAATCCGCGGAAATCCTAAAAAATGTCTGGACGGTAAATATAAAAGAGCGTGCGGATATTGTTATTTCCGGCGCAAGCCACTGGGGGGTAAATCTTTACCAGATGGGCAAGGCAACCCACTGTGCATATCATGCCGTTAAAAAAAGCGGAATCGTTCTTAATGTCGCACCGTGTTATGAGGGTTGGGGCAACGAGGAATTTAAAAATCTTATGAAAGTAGGGATGTGCAAACTGAACGGTTGCCCGGATAAAAACGAAGGGGTAAAAAAAGCGCTGGTTCGCGTAATAGATGCCGTGAAAAAAGATTTTAGAATAGGCAAGCAAAAGCCGGTTGACCTTTTTCAGATATTGCATTTCGTCGGCTCGGGAAATTTACATATAATTCAGGACGGTCTCCCCGAAGAAGATTACGAATTTTTGCCTTTCGTTTTTTGGGGTGATAAATCCGAACCGGTTGAAAAACGGCTAAAATCGTGGCTTGAAAAATATCTCGGCGATAAAACGATCGCAGTGGTAGATAATCCTAATTTTTTGATAAAAACTTTATGAGAATTATTGAAGGTAAAACAAACATTATTTCGGGATTTTTAACATATTTGCAGGACGAATCAAAACTTTCTTTCGGGGATGTGGAATATCTGGCTTTCCCTGAAAATGAAAACGATGTCTGCGAATTCCTGAAATTCTGCCGCGATAAAAACATACCCGTTACAATTTCCAACGGTAAAACGGGTGTCGTCGGAGGTGCGGTGCCTGTTGCCGGCGCTTTGATGTCGCTTGAAAAATTTAATAAAATATTCGGGGTGAATAAAAACGGCGATGAATATCGCGTTCGTCTTGAAAGCGGGGTATCGCTTGACGAATTTTATAAATTTTTGGAAAATGAAAATTTTTCCGGTTCCACTCCGTTAAAATATTTTTATCCTGTTGATGTTACCGAATCAACCGCAAAAATCGGCGGAACTGTATCTACAAACGCTTCCGGGGAAAGAAGTTTCAAATACGGTCCGACCAGAAACTGGGTTCGGTCTTTGCGGGTTGTTCTGTCCGACGGCAATGTCTTATCTATTGAAAGAGGAAAGATTTTTGCGGACGGTTATGATTTGGAAATAAAATTATCGGATGGGAGCATCAAAAAAATAAAAATTCCTAATTACAAAATGCCTTCCGTTAAGAATGCGGCGGGTTATTATGCGAAAAAAAATATGGACTTAATAGATTTGTTTGTCGGCAGCGAGGGAACGCTCGGAGTGGTAACCGAAGTAGAACTTGCATTAGCAAAAAAACCGGAAAATATCATAGTATTGCTTGCTTTTTTCCCGCAAGAACAAAATGCAATGAATTTCTTTTTTGAATGCAAAACGATTCTTAAATCGGCGGTTGTCTTTGAATATTTTGACAAAGGTGCGTTTGAACTTTTAAGACCTAAAATGGCTGATTTACCTTCGGCTCAAAATTCCGCAATTTTTTTTGAAATTGAATATACCGACGATAATCTGGAAAATACTATGTCGGCGATAGGGAAACTTCTTAAAAAAAACAACTCATCAATGGATAATACCTGGGGCGGTTTTGAAAAAAAAGACATTGAAAAAATAAGACAAATCAGGCATTCTATTCCCGAGACCATAAACGAGACACTTGCCAGAACAAAACAAAAATATCCGGCAATTCACAAAATTTCCGCGGACATTGCAGTTCCGGCCGAAAATTTTTTAGAAATGGTTTCATATTATAAATCAAAACTTGAACCGCTCAAGTTGCAATACACTTTATTCGGTCATATCGGCGAGCATCATCTCCACATGAACATTCTTCCGAGGAATAATAAAGAGTTTTTTAAAGCCAAAGAACTTCATTTGGATTTTGCCAAAAAAGCCGTTTTATTAGGCGGCACCGTTTCTGCAGAACACGGAATCGGAAAAATCAAACATCAGTATTTGGAGATTATGTACGGAAAAAAAGGATTAAAAGAGATGGCAGAAGTAAAAAAAGTGCTTGACCCGAAAGGCATTCTTAACAGGGGAAATATATTTAATGAGGAATATCTGAATGCGTAGAATATCCGTTCTCAAAATTTCTGAAATCGTGGAAACTCTTTTACTTGATGTGAATTTTTCAATTTCTCATGATGTTTTGAGAAAAATAAAAATTGCGTGCAACAAGGAAAAAAATCGTCGGGCAAAAATGATTTTTGAGCAAATCCTCAAAAATTCACATATTGCCCGCAGGGAAAAAATTCCGCTCTGTCAGGATACCGGCACGGCGGTTGTTTTTTTAGAGATCGGTCAGGATATTCAAATCGTCGGCGGCAATTTAACCGATGCGGTTAACGAGGGTGTAAGGCGGGCGTATAAAAAAGGATATTTAAGAAATTCAATTGTCGCCGACCCGCTTGAAAGAAAAAACACCGGCGACAATACGCCCGCGAGCATACACGCGGATATTGTTCCGGGGAACAAATTAAAAATTTCCGTTATCGTCAAAGGTGGCGGAGCGGAAAATATGTCGGCGTTGAAAATGTTCGCTCCGTCTGCGGCGGTTAAGGATATAAAAAATTTTATAGTTGAGACGGTAATTTCTGCCGGTGCCAATGCCTGTCCTCCGTTTGTCGTCGGCGTAGGGCTTGGAGGAACTTTTGAAACCGTCGGACTTCTTGCCAAAAAATCGTTTTTAAGGGAATTAGATTCTAAAAATCCTAAAAAAATTTATCAAAAATTAGAAGAAGAAATTCTCGCCGATATAAATAAGACGGGTTTGGGCCCGATGGCACTCGGCGGCAGAACGACAGCCCTTGCCGTTTTGATTGAAACCGCTCCAACGCACATTACTTCGTTTCCTGTTGCGGTAAATATACAATGCCACGCATTTAGAAAAAAAAGTGTTGTGTTATGAATTTGATTTTTCTATAATGAAATAATATAATGAATTTTAAGATGGAAAAACAAAACTGGACAGTTATCATAGGCAATATCTTATTCAAATACAGAAGTTATTTTTTTGTTCCGATTTTGCTGCTGCTGATAATTTTTACACGCCCGCAAATATCGTTTGACTCAAAAATTGCGGATATTTTTTTTGATATTTTCGGGTTTATTCTCGCATTATTCGGTTTTTTTATAAGGGTTCTTGTTATCGGATACAAGAGACCGGGGACAAGCGGGCGCGGGACTAACATTGATGTAAAAGAGGTAGTAACCGACGGATTGTATCAGGTTTGCAGAAATCCGCTTTATCTCGCGAATTTTTTAATGTGGCTCGGATTAACGATAATCTGGTGGGAAATATATTTTTTCGCAGTTATCGTCGGTTTCTTCGCTGTTGAGTATTTTTTCATAATAAAAGCCGAGGAATCATATCTGTCAAATAAGTTCGGTGCGGTGTATGATGATTATAAAAAATCCGTTCCTGCGTTTTTTCCGAGAATAAAAAACTTCAGAAAACCGGAAAGACCTTTTAACTGGACCAAAGTGCTTAAAAATGAAACAAATTTATTACTTTTCATTTTAATTTTGCCGCCGTTACTTTACATTTATCAAAACAAATTACAGAGTAAAGCGGCTGTGCCTTTGATTTTATTGGAAGTTATTGTTCTTATATTGTGGTTTGTTATAAGACATAATTTGCAATATCGGGGAAAAATCACAAAATAATCCCGCTAAAGGTTCTGTAAAGTAAAAAATGGTAGCCACAGAATGGCACAGAAAAACACAGAATTTTTATACAAAGAGTGAATTAAAGAGATTAATTCTTTAACTTTCAGTGAAGTTCTGTGAAATTCTGTGGCTG
>Ga0210049_1001376_pt1 | contig 22685 bp, 22 predicted proteins | sample CryGeyCG2014_300_2_FD_183964 | JGI IMG/M metagenome (GOLD analysis project Ga0210049, IMG submission 183964) | Groundwater microbial communities from aquifer - Crystal Geyser CG06_land_8/20/14_3.00 (SPAdes) (version 2) | ecosystem: Environmental > Aquatic > Deep subsurface > Groundwater | place... | reverse complement strand
AGCCCATAGCAATCAAAATCAGACTGAACTCGGAAATCTGCGCCATAGTAATGCTCGCCAAAAACGACGCCCTCGCGCGATAACCCAAGACGCTCATAATTATAAAAACAACAAGTGGATTGCCAACGAGCACGAAGAGGATAAATAGGATAAGCGGGACGGCCGCAATTGCTCCGAAGTTGAAAATCAATTTAGCCCCCAGACCGAAGAAAAATAACATCACGAAGAAGTCTCTAAGTGGCCTTAGACGGCTAGAAATCTGGAAGTGCTCGGAAGAGTTGGCGAGTGTAAGCCCAGCGACAAGCCCCCCAACCTCAATCGAGAGGCCCACGAGGGGCGAGGCTGCCAGCGCCGCCACTCCCAACGCCCAAGCGATGCTAAAAAGGTAAAGCAGCTCCTGCGAGTGCCCTAACCAATCCAACAATTTAGGAAGATAGCGCGAGGCGGCGAGTAAAATCGCTCCGAAGACAACGCCTCTCACCAGGCTAAGCAGCGTCCCGACCCATACCGGACCGCTTTGCGCTGATCCGGACAGCGCCAGGAGAATGAACATCGCCACAAAATCTTGGATCAAGAGCACCCCAACCACAATCCGGCCGTAGAGGCTCTTCAAATCTTTTTTCTCAGACAGAAGCTTGATAACGATGATTGTTGAAGAAAGAGTAAGCGCGGCGGCGATGTAAAAAGAGACTATAGCCCCGAATCCCAAAGCGTGGCTTAGGGCAAAACCAAGGCCGAATGTGATCACTACTTGACCAACTCCGACAACGAGGGCGTGGGCTCCGACGTGGCGCAAATCGCGCAGGTCCATATCCAACCCCACGAGGAAAAGAAGAAAAGCTATCCCCAGCGACGATAGGCTGTCAATCACATCAACATTAAATTGCGCGGCGCTTCCGAACACACCCACAGCCAAACCGGCCGCGATAAAACCAAGCATAGTTGGTTGTTTAAAGATATGCGCGACGACGCCGCAAACCGCGGCTAAAATTACAGCTACGACTATTCCGGTAAAAAGTGCCATCAATCCAGTCACTTATAATAGTATCAGTGGTTGCTTTGTTAGTCGATAAGTCCGATTATTATGGAATAATGAGATCCAGTGTGAACATAAACTTCAATTTCAAGGATCTCAAGATAAACCGACTGATCAGATTATTTGTGATATCTGATTTATTGTTCTGGAGCGGATGGGGATTTATAACCCCGATATTCGCGCTCTTTCGGGATTGACTAACTAATATTAAAATGTTGTTATAAGAGTATTCCCTTCTAGGGATAATTAATCTAAAGGTCGAACTACCCCATTTAGGGAAACTTTAGAGCAGATTATCCCTTGAGGATGACCTGCTCTTTTGCAATTTAATAACTCGTCCTAGTGGTTAGGCATTTATCGTGCCGGCAACAAGGACTTTACTTTATGTTAAAAATCCTCGCATTGGATATAGACGGGATTATTAACGAGAGCCTACTTACCAAAGCAGCGCGCAATCCATATATATCTAGACTTTTGGCACAGATGCCGACTTTTAAAAAAGCGGCATTAGAAATTATTGAAGCGGGAGAAGTGTTCTTCAAAGTCAGTTACGAAAATAGCGATAAGATGAGCATCATCCGAGACAACCACGGCATACCTTATATAGGTATTATCACGGATCGCAGTGCTCGAGGACTCGCAACCGCGCTTGGGGAGCAAGACTACATTCTTGAAGGGATGGATTTCGTCCAAGTACGTAAGGGTATATTCAGCAACGCTGGCAAACTACGATATGGGCCGGAATTGTGGGAGGTAAAAGAAGTTAAACCTCACGAATCGGTGCTTTATCGATTGGCGGCGTTTGCCAAAGAGAAAGGAATCGCGCCTTACGAAGTCCTTATATGGGATGATAATCCTGAATTCAGATTTATAGCCAAGAGCCGTTTCGGCTTTAGAGTTTATCCAGATGACACGATAGACATAGGTGAGGAAAATCCTGTCTTCAGACAGCGCGCAATAGCCCCGACGTTACGTCGGGGCTATTTTATTTCAGAAATTTAAAATATAAGGAAGAAAAATCAACGCACCCACGAGAGCGGCGCCGAAACTGGCTAATAGCACTATTGCGGCCATTAAGTCTTTAATGATTCTTATCCTGTTGTCGCGTTCAGATGTTACAACATCCATAATCCTTTCAACTGTCGAATTAATAAGTTCCAAGATAAGCACGGAAAAAGTCGCGAGTAAAAGTACAACTTTTTCCAATCTTGAGGTGGGGAAATAAAACATAGCCGCCACTACGAGCGCAGCTATTACGAGCATTATTTTGAAGCTCTTTTCAAAAACCACTGTTTCTCTAAACCCATTAAGAGCGGCTCTAAAACTATTATAAATTTTCTTGGCCATTTAATTTCTTTTAGTCCCCTCGAGAGGAATCGAACCTCTATCCCAAACTTCGGAGGCTTGTGTCCTATCCGTTGAACGACGAGGGGGTCATTGGTGTGGGCTATAGTCTCAAACAACTTTCACTATCTCATAAAGTATACCGCCTAAAAATACCAGTATGATAAAACGCCCCCAATAACCTACCGGCTTTAATCGGTGACGCATAAGCACCACAAGGATGCTCTCAAGAGCCAAGAATACGCCGCCCACAATGCTTACAAACCAGATAAAGTTGTGACTATTATAAAAGTAAAGAGCAAGTGGCAGGAACACGACTACCATAAGAGCTGCGGCAGATGGAAATTTGAAGTCATATCTCAAAATATCCCGGGCTTCTAGCCCCAAGAAGAAGTAAGAAGTCCAGATAATAAATATACCCAAGGCGCCAATGAGACCCAAGACCCACGGCGCGATAAGTCCTATCCCAGAAACCGCATCCATACTTACGCCTCCAGGCGAGAGCCAGGTTATCGCCAAAACAAAAATCGCATAAACCACAGCTGGTATAACAGTGCCCAAAATAATGGCCGGCTTGAGTTTAGAAATATCTAAATTGTTTTTATCAAAATAGTCTCTCACGGAGGAAATAGCCGCTCTGCCGGCCAAAGCGAAAAGAACAACGCCGTAGGGCAAGAGGAGCGACGTAAAGCCCCGAACCGGTTTTGCAAGAAGCAGGAGCGACCTAAAATCAGTTTTAGCCAAGCCGAGAACAAACAAAACTACTACGATTACGACCATAGCCGCCGCTACAGCGAACTCAAAATTAGCCACCCTGCTTAAAGACATAGCGACGACTACACTGCCCATAAACCAAAAGAGAAGCGCCCCGACTACCGGAGGGAGCGCGGGCGAAACGAGCTTTATAAAACTTACGGACAAGATCAAGTAAATGGTGAGGGTTAAAAGGAGACCGCTAAGAACGGCTACCACGGATAACCACTTCCCCGCCCTCCCTAAATAAATCTCGGCGTAACCCACAAAACGGTGCCGGCCCGGCGTGCCGGCAATTATCTCTGAATACATAAGATGCACTGTAGAAAAAACGGCGGCAAAGACCGCCAAATACAAAAAGCCGGCCAGAAAACCAGCTTCCCTAAATACGTAAGGCAGGGCAAACATCCCCGCCCCAATAATGAGCGCGGACAAGAGCCCAGCCGGCAGGATAAGCTCTTTATACCTCTTCGAAAACTTGGTCACCTTCGCGCACCCGCTCTTTTACCTTAATGCCGACCTCTTGACCCTTCTTGGCCGCGGTTATGGCCTTGTGATCGTACTGCATCTCGGAAATCTTCTGATTAAAATCCGTGGTAGCTCCCTTAAATTGCACAGTGGCGCCTACCGGGACTTCTTTGGAAAATTTCACGATGGCCACGTTAATATTGCTGAAATAGTGGGTGACTGCGCCGATTGGTTTTGGCTCGTTAGTCTTGGACATTTTTAAGCTTTAGTCTCGACCTTTATTTATTTGATACCATCTTTGGCTTCCTCAATTTTGACGACCGCAATAAGTTTGTCGAGCAACTCTTTTGGATTGCTGCTCCACGCTATTTTACCTCCCATTTCCTCGGCGCGGCGCGACTTCTGAACAACCTCTTTTAATAATTCGTCAGTCTCCCAAGCTCCCTCCAAAACGCCAATCGGTTTTTTATCTTCAAAGGCGATGGTGAATTCGTTAATTGTCCCCATCCTGCCGCAACCCACAATCACCGCATCGGCGCAGCGCGTCAAAAGTAGATTTCTCCCGGAGTAGCCCTGCCCGGTGTACATAATTATATCGTGATGGTCTATCGGCAGATCGTAATCGCGGGTGTGCTCCAATTTTGAAGAAGCCGGCGAAATACCAATCACGATGCCGCCCTCCTCTTTCGCGCCTTTAGCCGCCCAGTACGGGAAACCGGTCGTCGCGCCATCCACCAACACCGCTCCGTGCCGCGCTATTTCACGCCCTAGTTCCTCCGCGGTCTCGAACGCCTCCTTGCCGCAGTGGCTGGTTTCAGCCGCCCCCGATACGCAGATTTTGTACTTCGGATAACCGTTTATCGGCACCATATATTCGGATTATAACACAACCTCTTCACCCACTCTCGGCACCTCGGCTTTCACGGCCAATTCATCGCGGACCTTAGTCGCGAAGATCTCACTGGGAGCCTTATCTCCGTGCACCACAAACACTTCCCTTAGATTATCTCGCGCCGGGGAGAGCCACTCCAAGAGCCGCGCTTGATCGGCGTGAGCGGAGTAGCCACTTATAGCCGCGACTCGCGCGCGCACCGGCACCGCCTCGCCAAAAATTCTAACTTCCTTCGCGCCGTCCAAAATCTTCCGGCCGAGCGTCCCTGCCGCCTGGTAACCTACGAACAAAATGGTGTTTTTGGGGTTGGGGAGGTATTGCGCCTCATGCCGCAAAATGCGCCCGCCGTTGGACATCCCCGAGCCGGCAAAAATTATCTTTGGCGAAGGAGCGGCGCCGATGGTCTTGGAATCCTCTGGAGTAAGGGTGAGATGAATATCGGGGAAATCGAGTATCTTGCGGCTGCGACCCACGAACTTCTGCGCCTCCGAATTCAAATAGTCTGGGTAGGTCTCATATATTTTGGTCAAGTGTATGGCAAGCGGACTATCAATGAAAATCTGTTGCCGCGGCACGCGCCCATCGCTGGCCAGTTTGTCTATCTCATACAAAATCTCCTGCATCCGCTCCATAGCGAAGATCGGGATCATCAGTACCCCATTAGACCGGGCTGTGTCTTCAATAATGTCTTCTAGAATGTCACGGCGTTCCGCGAAATCTCCGTGCGACCGGTCGCCATATGACGACTCAATCAAACAATAATCCGTGTCCGGCGGGACGAGTTTACCCTCGGGGATGAGGGGCGGCTTCACATTCCCAAGATCGCCGGAGATAACCAGTTTTTTGCCTTCAGCCTCAACAATCACACTTGCAGACCCGAGGATATGGCCGGCATCCCGGAGCGAAACCTTAAATCCGCCGACCACCAAAGATTCATCATACTTAACCACCTTCCATTGTTTCACGAGCGCATCAATGTCTGTCACCGAGTACAGCGGCGGCAGACCGTAACGCTTGGCCTCTCTCTTTAAAATATCCTCCGAATCCAGCAAAAGCTCGCGCGCGAAATCGCGGGTGGGAGCAGTGGAATAAATCGGGCCGCGGTACCCGGTTTTGATTAGCTTGGGCAGCATACCGGTATGGTCAATATGGGTATGGGTTATAAAAACCGCCTTGATGGTTTGGGGGTCGTACGGCAGGGGATCAAAGTTATGACGTTCACAATAACTTTCCCCTTGGAAAATCCCGCAGTCAACTAAAATGCGCTCACCTTTAGACTCAACAAGAAAACTTGAGCCGGTAACCATACCGGCTGCCCCAAAAAATTTCAGGTTCATAATTTTCTGTCAGCTAAAACCTCCTCGACTACTTTTCTGTCCGACCAAGGGACCCTCTTGCCGCGCGCGACGCGGATGTAAGGCTCGCTCCCCTTGCCGGTTATTATAACTGCGTCGCCATTCTCCACCAAAGAAATCGCCTTCTTTATAGCCTGCCACCGGTCCATTATTTCGTAAACGTTAGAAATTGGAAATTGTCCCCCCGAGGCGGATCCGCCTTTGGCGGAGAAATTGGAAATTCCAGATTTTATCTGGGATAAAATCTGGCTTGGGTTTTCATCAAACGGGTCCTCATTGGTAAGGATTATCTTATTGCAATACTGCGAAGCAATCTCTCCAAACTTCGGGCGCTTCCACTTATCCCTTCCACCGCCGGCCGCGCCCAAAACGCAAATTAATTTGTGGGGTTTCAACTCGCTTCGTAGAGTTTCGTAAACTGTTTTCAACGACTCCGGTGTGTGGGCGTAATCTACAACAACCGCGTAAGGTTTACTAACCACGAACTCCAGTCTCCCCGGCACGCCAAGAAAGGTCTTAAAAGCGTTTCTCCTTACGGTTTCTGAAATTTCTGCTGTTTTAAGCACCGCCTCGGCTGCCGCAACATTCCCGCGATTGAAGTCCCCCAATAGCGCCGGAGAAAGTTCATAGGAGGCGACATCTCTCTTGAAATAGCTTATTGCTTTGCCGCCGACAGCCGCAATGAAGTATTTTGCGCTCTCGTCTTCGCCGTTCACAAAGAAATATTTAGGCGACTTCCGGGAAAATTTCGCTACGTCGCGGAAGAAGTTTAGTTTGGCTTCGCGGTACTTTTCGAAGCTGCCGTGGGATTCAATGTGTTCCGGATGAAGGTTGGTAAAAACCGCGGCATCGAAGTCAATGAAACGGTGGCGGTACTGCCGCGCGCCTTCGGAGGTGACCTCAACAAGCGCGTAGCGGCAGCCGGCCTTGGCCGCTTTGTGCAAAAAACTCTGCAGAAAAAATCTGCCAGGCATGGTGTTACCGGAATCGTTCACGCGGGAATCGTCGGCTATCTTGATACGCACCGAGGATGAAAGCGCGGTCCTCCAACCCGCGGCTTCAAGCGCGGCATTTATAAGTTCAATGGTTGTTGATTTACCTTTGGTGCCGGTAACTCCGACTACAAAAAGTTTCCGCGACGGGTGGCGGTAGATGATTGCGCCTAGGCCCGCCAGCACAAAGTGATAAACTCGTTTCGCTGCGTTAAACGCCCGGCGCATTAGCCTTTCATTTTCTTTAGCGCGTCGCGCAGGCGGGCGCCGACATCCCTTATTGTCGGATTAATCTTCTCAACCGCCGACCTGGCTTGGTTGGACGAGTAACCCAAACTGCGCAGAGCCTCGTAAACATCGTCGTCACTCTCAAGGCTGGTTTCTCCGCCTCCTTTAGATATCAATTTCATTCTGTCTTTTAATTCAAGAATAATCCGCTCCGCGGTCTTGTGGCCGATGCCGGCGGCACGATCCAAAACATCGGCGTTGCCATTGGCTATCGCGGCGATGAGTTCCTCCGCCGGCGCAACCGCTAGAACGGCTATGGCCGAGCGCGGCCCGATACCGGAAACGGAGATTAATGCCTCGAAACAAGCCAATTCCTCGTTATCTATGAACCCGAACAGATCCAATGCGTCCTCTTTCACGTGCAAATAGGTTGAGAACGCGACCGCCTCGCCCAGAGCTGGCAATTTCTCCCGCGTCCGCAGGGAAACGAATACCTTAAAGCCAACGCCGCCCACTTCTACCACGGCAAAATTGCGTTCTTTAGCTTTAAGGATACCCGATAAACTGCGGATCATGTTGACAGTATTATAATATCACTTACCAGCCTTTTGACGCACTAGAGTTTTTACTCTATCGTTGAGTCAATGCTTACGCCGGAAACAATTTCAAAACTCAAAGCTAGGCTACTCGCGGAGAAGATCCGACTGGAGGGTGAAATCAACGATCTGAAAAAGATCGACCACGTCGCCGGTGCTAATCGCAGCGAAGAGGAGGTAGAAGAGGACGAACAAATTGAAAGTAATTCGAGCGTCGCGACCGATTTCGCTGAAAGACTGAATGACATTGGTTCCGCGCTCCGTAAAATATCGGGTGGGAAGTACGGCGTATGCGAGAATTGCGGCCGCGAGATAGAACTGGAGTTGTTGGAGGTAGACCCAGAGTCGCGACTGTGTAAATCCTGCAAGCGCTGATGCCACCGCACCTCGCGAGAGTCCGGGCGGCGGAACTGGATGGGATTGACGCAAGGCTTATAGACGTGGAAGTTGATTTGAATGTCGGCCTCCACGCTTTTAATATCATCGGCCTTGCCGATAAGGCTCTGTCCGAAGCCCGCGAACGGGTCGGCTCCGCGCTCAAAAACAGCGGGACAAAATCACCAACTAAGGATAACCGCAAAATCACGGTGAATCTCGCGCCAGCCGACGTTAAGAAAACCGGGTCACAGTATGATCTCGCGATTGCGATCGGCTACTTGCTCGCCACTAACCAAATCAAACGTTTCGACACCGACGACAAACTTTTCCTGGGCGAATTGGGATTGGACGGCGGCTTAAGGCCGGTGGCGGGAAGTTTGAGTTTCGTGATATTAGCCAAGCGCCGCGGCATAGCGGAAGTATATCTCCCGCCGGAGAATGCCCGCGAGGCGCGGATAATTTCCGGCGTTAACCTTATACCGATTCCCAACTTAAGCGCGCTCTTGGATCACCTAGCCGGAGATGTATTGATTGAACCGGAAAGATTCAGTGAACCGGAACCGGCCACGTCGCACGGTGTGGATATTTCAGAAATTCGCGGACAGGAGGCGGCGAAACGCGCCCTTATCGTCGCGGCCGCGGGCGGCCACAACATCCTGATGAGTGGCCCACCTGGTTCTGGGAAAACAATGCTGGCACAGGCATTGATATCGCTCCTCCCGCCGCCATCGGTTGAAGAAATGATTGATATTTCGCAGATTTGGAGCGCAGCCGGATTGCTTACCGGTTCATACCTAGCCGCGCGACCGTTCCGCGCGCCGCATCACACCGCCTCGCTCGCCGCAATCGTGGGCGGCGGACAGAATCCCCGCCCTGGAGAGATAAGTCTCGCCCACCGCGGCGTGCTCTTTATGGACGAATTGCCGGAATTCCACCGCGATCTTTTGGAAGCTCTGCGCCAGCCGCTTGAATCCGGCCACGTCTCAATCGCGCGAGCCAAAGCCAACTTAACGCTCCCGGCGCGGTTCATTCTTGCCGCCGCGATGAACCCATGTCCCTGCGGCTATTGGGGTGATCCAGAGCATGAGTGCCGCTGCAGCGCGCACGAAGTCTTCCGCTATCAGAAGAAAATTTCGGGGCCGCTATTGGACCGGATTGATATCCATATTACCGTTCCGCGCATGAAAATTGAGGAGTTGCGCAGGCAACCTGATGGAAGCGCGGACGAATTAAGAGAACGGGTCGGCCGCGCCCGCGAGACGCAACTTCAAAGGTTCCGCGGCGCCGAGCTTAATATTTTTACCAACTCCGAGATGAGCTCCAAAGAATGTGAACGGTTCGCGGCTCTGACCGCCGAAGCCGACGCCTTCTTAAAAAATATTTTTGACCGCTCGCTCCTTTCCACCCGCGGCTACTATCGCATTCTGAAAACTGCACGCACTATCGCGGACTTGGAAGCGTCGCCGCGCACGGAGGTTAATCATATTGCGGAAGCCTTCCAGCTCAGGGTGAGAGAGGAATAGAATACCAGAATGTCTCACGGTAATCCGGGTAAACGTACCCAACCTCCGCTAGATTTGAGCCCGGCCCAGCGTGAAGCGGTGGAACACGGCGATGGCCCGCTTCTTGTGGGCGCAGGCGCGGGGAGCGGCAAGACCCGCACTCTGACCCAGCGGGTTATTCACCTTATAAAGAAGGGTGTGCCGCCCGGCCGGATACTCGCGATCACTTTCACCAATAAAGCTGCGGATGAAATCAAACGCCGGATTTACGCCGAGCTGCCGCCGAATCAGACCAGATCGCTCCCGTTTCTGGGCACATTCCACTCTTTCGGAGCAAGAATTTTGAGGGAGGAGGCTAAAAAGCTCGGCCGCACCGCGGATTTCACAATCTTTGACAACAGTGACTCGCTCCGATTATTAAAGAGGGTTTTGGAGAAGCTGAATTTAAACGCAGCCAGCCATCCCGCCGCCAAAGTCGCGCGCAAAATTTCCCGCGTCAAAACCGAGCGCGCCGACCCCGATGATTTAAACGAAGAAGACAAACTCATCTTCGAAGCCTACGAGCGCGGTCTCAAAAAACAGAACGCCTTTGATTTCGACGACTTGATTGAAAAACCCGTGCGCCTATTTGAGCGCGATAAGGCGGCGTTGGAAAAACATCGCTCGCGCCGCCTGTATATATTGGTAGATGAGTTTCAGGATGTTAACCGCGCGGAATATCTGCTTGTGAAATTACTTTCTTCGCGCCACCGCAACTTGAACGTTGTGGGCGATGATAATCAATCCATCTATGGTTTCCGCGGCGCGGATTTCCGCAATTTCCTAGACTTCGAAAAAGACTGGCCGGAAACGAAGGTGGTAAATCTTGGGGAGAACTACCGCTCCTCGGGCGCGATCGTCCGCGCATCTTACGGCGTGATTAAAAACAACAAGTTTCAGCGGCCAAAGGAATTATGGACGCCGAACGAGGTTGGTGCGCCAATTAGAGTCATCGCATCCGAAAACCCGGAGATGGAGGCAGAGACGACCACAAGAGAACTTTCCAAACTCTCCGAGGTCGGCGGCCCGGGCGCGATATCCAGCTCGGCGATCTTATACCGTACCAACGCCCAGTCTAGGGCGCTGGAGTCCGCCCTTTCTTTAGCCGGCATACAGTATGACATCTACGGCGGCTTGAAGTTCTATGAACGCAAGGAGGTGCGGGATATAGTTTCCGCCGTCCGTTACGCTGTAAATCCGAAGGACGAGATAAGTTTGGATCGGCTGAAAAAATCTTTCCGCAAAAAAGTTGGCGAGGAGCTGGCTGCCAAGCTCCCGCAGTTGGGGCGCGAATTGGCTTTGATGGAATTGGTCGGCTTCTTTATGAAAACGACCGACTATCTGCGTTACCTTACCGAAAAATTCGATAACGCCGAGGAGCGTTTAGAAAACGTGCGCGAACTTCTTAGCTTTGCCGGCACATTCTCCGGCGCACCCGAGTTTTTGGAACGCGTTGCGCTCCTACAAGATACGGACTCGCCTCGCTTACGCTCCGGCGAAGCGGGCAGGCCGGCGAGAGGAACTCCCGGAAACGGCGTAAAACTTATGACGATCCACCTCGCCAAGGGGCTGGAATTCGACAGGGTTTTTCTGGTCGGCGCGACTGAAGGGATACTTCCTCACCAGCGCTCGTTTAAGACTCCGGAGGAATTGGAAGAAGAGCGGCGGCTGATGTATGTCGCGATGACTCGCGCCCGAAAAGAATTGATTATAAGTTTCTACGGTTTAGCGTCGCGTTTCCTTTATGAGATACCGCCGGAACTCATCGAATTCACGGGTTTGTCGGGAGAGGAGAATGGCCGCGAGATTTATATCTAGTCCAGTATACTATAATACTGATCAGTATTATAGTATACTGGGTATGTTATTGGAATTATCTTAGAAATATGGGGAGGAGATTAGGCCAACATTTCTTGAAGGACGAGCAGGCGCTCGCCAAAATCACTGCAGTTCTCAAGATCGGACCACACGACACCGTGATTGAAATCGGACCAGGCCACGGAGAATTGACACGGCACATTCTCGCGGCAAACCCGCGCAAATTGATAGCGATTGAGCGCGATCCGCGCCTTGCCGCCGCTCTGATAGATGCTTTACCAAACAATAAGCTTGAAGTGGTTGAGGGCGACGCTTTAAAAATCCTTCCGCAGCTCACTAAACCCTACACCCTAAACCCTAGACCCTATAAAGTAGTCGGTAATATCCCCTACTACATCACCGGTTATCTTTTAAGAACTCTGGGCGAGCTTGAACCTAAGCCCGAGCTGATAGTCCTTACAATCCAAAAAGAGGTTGCAGAGCGCGTATGCGCCGCGCCGCCGAAGATGAACCTGCTTGCCGCAAGCGTCCAATTTTGGGCCGAACCGAAAATAGAATTCGTTATCAAAAGCGGCGCGTTTTCTCCTCCGCCCAAAGTGGCGAGCGCCGTACTAAGACTCAAACCCAGCGCGATGGAAAACGTCGATGCCAAAGCATACTACCGGTTGATAAAAACTCTGTTCAAGCAACCGAGAAAAACGATTCTGAATAACATGATCCCATTTTATACAGGAAGTAGGAATGACTTAGAACGAACCTTTAAGCAGCTTAAAATAGACCCCAGTGATCGCCCCCAGAACTTAAGTGTGAGCAGCCTATGTGATATGATTAAGGCGATTTAATGAGTCTCTCAACTGGGGTTAAAAAGACGGGCACCATCTGTCTCCTCTCGGCTGTTTTAATAACGACAATCCCGATCGGTCTTGTACACGCCGCCGAGGCGAACCCACTAGCCAGTTTGCCGCCGAAATGTGATATTGACTACTCCAAATTTGTCGGCGACCTTGGCGAGTACGCCAAGGATTATCTCTTCGCTAAGGGGGGCCTTTTTGCGATCGACATAACCACCAGTTTACTAGAGAAAGTCCCTTATATAGGGGGGGCTTTTGAACCTATAGACCAGACAGTCGACGAGTTGGAAACCCACTGGAATAAAGCCTTTATCTGGGGAATTTATGCGACTTTTGCCAGCTGGCTTACGGGCAAGCTTGTCCTCGTAGCCCTATGGCTTAACACCACACTTACCAGCGATGCGCCGTTCGTGAAGTTCGGGTACGGTTTAATCCTCGGTATCGTAAACGTCGCGCTTATTATTTCTTTAATCATCGTCGCCTTCGGCGTGATGCTGCGCCGCAGCAAGTGGGCTACCCAAGGAACGGTGGCAAGAATTATCATAGCGGCGTTGCTTATAAATTTCACTATGTTCTTCGCCGGTACTGTTTTAAACGCCGGCACCGCGCTAACCAATAACGCGATCGTAGCCACCGAACCTTGCCTCGGAAGTTTCGTTAATAAATTTAACGTGGTAACGATCAACAGCCAGATCAGCAATGCGTTCGAAGCCGCCGCCGAAGCCCCCCAAATCGACAGCAATCTCCAAGAGGCCATAAAACGCCCGGACACCCTAAGTTGGTGGGATAAAATAAAGGCCGCCTTCAATCCCCAAACCTACGCCGAAGGTGTGAAGGGGGCGGTTATGAAAGTCGTGTCCGCCTTCCTGCAATCGTTATTTAGTATTTATATAGCTTCCCTGCTTGCTATAATCAGCGCCTTAACCTTCGCCGCCCTTTTTGTGTTCCTCGTGGTAAGATACGCCGTTCTCTCTTTACTGTTGATATTCGCTCCGCTGATCTGGTTGGGGTTAATTTTCCCGGGGATCAAACTAAAACTAGGGGAGGCTGCGGGCAACCCTTGGGGTTGGTGGTGGGGACAATTTCTAAAGTGGTCACTGTACGGCCCCTTGATCGTGTTTTCAATAGCCATCACCTCCCGCTACCTGGATTTTATAAGTCAAGGCGGAGCGGCTGATTCAAACTCATTCGTCTTCGTAGCCCAGCTGTTCATCGCCGTCATCTTCAGCCTTGGCGGTCTATACGCCGCTCAGAAAATGGGGGCAATGGGGTCAGAATACATCGGTAAAGGTGTCTCGGCTGGAGTGGGGTTCGTGGGAAAAACCACCCAAGGCTTCTGGATGAAACAGAAAATCAAGTATGGTGAGGACAGTATCAGAGGCAAGATAGCTGCTGGTTTTGAAAAGGCATCAAGCGCAAAGAGCGCACCTATGTCAACTATAATGTCAGCCGTTGGACTAGCAGCTCCGAAAGAAGATAAGGCCGAGACAGCGGAGGCTAAGAGGAAATTTATACTATCCGGGACAAAAAGGACGCCAAAAATAGTACTACAACTCAGCAATAGCGATATCAACGAGATAGCCAAAAGTGGTACCCAGGAAGATAGGCAAAAAGTTGATAACGCTATAGCTGCTTTGGCTAATATACACCTTGGTCCGAAAGAGACAATAGAGCACAATAGATTGAATAGATATATAACGAGCCTCACCAACAAGGGTGAGTGGTGAACTCACTGAAAATAAGCAGCGCCAATGGGTTTTGAGGACTTGCCTAAAGATATACAAGAATGGTTGGGGTCGGAGGAACTAACTGATAAGTTGGTTAGTCTAAGCGACCGTTACGGTCTGGGCTACAAACCGGCGCTTATACCAAGGTTAATATTCAACTTCGTATCTAAAAATGTGGGGGGCGATAAGCTCGCTAAAACCCTTGCAGAAAATCTAGGCACTAATAACGAGAAGGTAGGACAGCTTATTAAAGACCTAAAGGAAAATGTCCTTAGCTCCATTAAGAACTCGCTATCAAATATCGGTGTTGACGTCAGCTCAATAGAGCTCCGTGGGGACGTGATGAAAGGTCCACAAAATCAAGCCGTCGCGGCGTTACCGACCATTCAGACACAATCCCAGGTATCAGCCATATTACCAATCACAACCGCTAAGCCCACTGACGAACGAACCACCTTACTTAAACCCTCAATCAGCGAAACTCCTTTCATCCTCCACAACCACGAGGAAGAATTAAAGCCGCAAGCTGAAGCGGCACCGATAGAAACCTCCCCTCTTCGCCCGATGTTTTACAAAGCACCGACAACTTCACCACTAGTAGAAGAAAGAGTGCTTGAGTCTAGACCGATCGCGGCGCGGCTTGAATTGGGAGTTGAAACGCAACCCACACCGCCAGCCGCGCCCAAGATGTCCCGCACACCAGCACAGGAGGTTCGTCAGGTAAACTATTCAGAATTTCGCACATCTCTCAACAACCCGTTTGCCGGTACGCCAAAACCGAAAGAGAACGAGCAAAAGCCGGCGCAGGAATCTGCGGCCGGAACTGACAACAAGAACGAATCTACTAAAAAACCATCTGTGCCGGATACGAATGTGGTGAACCTTAAAGATCTCCCACTATGAAGCATCCCTTATGAATCCACTGATAAAAGCGTTAAAATCTATGGGATATGCAGTTTCAGGTCCCGCAATTCATTGAAACCGAGGATAAGATCGTTGGGCCGTTCACGTTGAGGCAGTTTTTGTATATTGCCGCGGCCACAATTATCACCTTCCTCTCGTATTTCGCGCTCGCCTTTTGGTTGTGGTTCATTGTTGCGCTGGTTCTCGAAGGCGCCGCTTTCGCCCTCGCGCTGCTGAAAATAAACGGGCGGCCGATGATTATTTTTGCCGCCGCCGCTTTCTCATACGTTTGGAGTTCTAGAGTATATGCATTCCAAGCACCCGTTGTGGCTGTTCTCCAGGCCACGCCAGTAACGGTCGTCCCGAAAATGAAAGCGGCCACACCAAGCATAGGCAAAAACCTGCGCAATCTATTAGATAAGCTTACTACTTCCAAAGAAGCCATCCCGCAACGCGAGCAACCGCTTCCAGACGTCCTGAAAGCCACCGCGCGTGAATCTACTAAAGAGCGCTACGAACTGATCAAGAAAATAACCGGCGAAGGTGAGGTCGCACGCAGAGTTGATTATCGCTAAAATGGACAGTGCTGGGCAGAATAAAACTCAAGATTTCGTTGGGGTAAAAACCATCAACGATGGAACGTTAGTCCTGAAAAACGGTGGCTTGCGGCGCATCATCGCGGTAGATGGTATTAACTTCGATCTCAAGTCTGAAGAAGAGCAGAATGTTATAACTTACGCTTATCAAAATCTTTTAAACTCGCTGGATTTCTCCCTGCAGATTTTCATTCACTCCCGCAAACTTAATATAGAAGACTACCTTAAAACCCTTGAGGAACGGCAGGAAGGTGAAACAAACGAGCTTATGAAAACGCAGATTAACGAGTACGTCTCGTTCATAAAATCGTTCGTTGAATCCAATGCCGTGATGACTAAAAGCTTCTTCGTAGTTGTGCCATTCGATCCGATTATCGTGCCCGGCCGGGGGGCAGCGTCTTCTTTGTTAGGTAAGGTGACTAAAAAGAAAGTGGTGGCTCTTCCGGCCACCGAGCCAGTGATTGATCCCAGCCACCGCGAGCAGCTGGCCCAACGTGTTGAGCAGGTTATCACGGGCTTAAGACAAGTAGGTTTGCGCGCGGTGGCGCTGGAAGACCCCGAGATACTCGAACTTTTGTATAACTTTTACAACCCTCGCGCCGTGGAAAAAGGAAAGGAGTTGAAACCGCGGGAGGGTGGCGGCGTTGAAGACGCCCTGGCGCCGCAGACGATCGAGGTTGGCCAAAGTTATCTCAAAATTGGCGATAAGTTTTCCAGGTCGTTTTTCGTGCTCAACTACCCGCGCTACCTATCAAGCGGCTGGTTTTCACCGCTCATAAACCTGCCGGAGCTAATAGATATTTCACTCTTTATACATCCGGTAGATACCTCGATAGCTTTGAGAAATTTGAGGAAAAAAGCGGCGCAAATTGAAGCCCAAATCATGGAGGCGCAAGAAAAAGGGTTAGTGCGCGATCCTGTGTTAGAAACGGCGCTGCGTGATGTTGAAAGTCTACGCGATTCATTGCAACAGGCGCAGGAAAAGCTGTTTGAGATAGGAATCTACATGACTATCTACGCCGATTCCAAAAAGGACTTGAATAAAATCAGCGCGGAGGTTGAAAATATTCTCCAGAGTAAACTGGTTGATGTCAAATCCGCAAGCTTCGAACAAATAAGAAACTACTCGTCTGTTACCCCGTTGGGGATAGACGCGATGAGTATCCATACCCCGATGAATTCCGGCCCAGCCTCGTCCATTTTCCCATTCGTGTCGCTCGACCTCACATCCGACAGCGGCATTCTCTACGGCATCAACCGCCATAACAACACGCTTATCATCTTCGATCGCTTCTCTCTTGAGAATGCCAATATGGTCGTGTTCGCGAAGGCCGGCGCCGGAAAATCTTACGCTACGAAACTCGAGGTTATCCGTTCGCTTATGATGGGTACGGATGTAATTGTGGTTGACCCGGAAAATGAATACCTCACCCTGGCCGAAGCGGTCGGCGGCACGGTATTAAAAATATCGCTCGACTCTAAAAACAATATAAATCCTTTCGACATCCCGGCTATCCCGGAGGATGAGGAACCGGGAGAAGTTTTGAAGTCACACATCGTAAACCTATCGGGGCTGTTAAAATTGATGTTGGGACAGATAACAGCGCCGGAGGAGGCGATGATTGACCGCGCGCTCACAGAAACTTACGCCTCAAAAGACATCTCGCCGGATAAGGATTTCAGCAAAGCTACGCCACCGCTACTTGAGGACCTAGAACAAATTCTACGCGAAATGGAAGGTGGCAAGGATATGGCGGAGCGGCTATACCGCTTCACCAAGGGGAGCTACGCCGGCTTCACCAATAAACCGAGCAATATAAATACCGCCAACCGTCTGGTTGTGTTCTCAATCCGCGATCTGGAAGACGAACTGCGGCCGATTGCGATGTATATCATCCTGAACTTCATCTGGAACTTGGTGCGCGCCGAACTTAAAAAAAGGATTATGGTTATTGATGAGGCATGGTGGATGATGAAATATCCAGACAGCGCTTCGTTCCTTTTCGGACTTGCGAAGCGCGCCCGCAAATATTATCTGGGGATTTCAACTATCACCCAAGATGTTGAGGATTTCTTGAGTTCGCCTTTCGGCAGGCCGATCATCACTAATTCCTCACTGCAACTGCTTTTGAAACAGGCGCCGGCGACGATTGACCAGACAGCCAAAGCCTTCAATTTAACGGACGTTGAGAAAAACTATCTGCTTGAGACTGACATCGGCCAGGGTCTGTTCGCCGCCGGCCTGAAACATGCCGCGATCCAAATTGTGCCGTCCTCGCTGGAAAACCAAATAATCACTACCAACCCGGAGGAAATACTTGGTCGGACGAGTTATAATAATAACAACACGCAATGAGCCCATTAGACAGTCTAGCGTCTGGTTTGAACATCCCTGGCGGTTTCGGCAACATCCTAAACTGGGCGATCGGTATCGGCGGGTTGTTGGCCCTAGGAGTGATAATCTACGGCGGGATTCTGCGTATAGTCTCGGCTGGCAATCCTTCAATGCAAGAAGAGGCTACTAAATGGATTAAGGCTGCAATCTATGGCCTCCTACTCCTCTTGGGAGCGTATCTGATCCTAAACACTATAAACCCCGCGATTCTCGGCAAGTAATCTGTTATTCCCCGACCACTTTAACTATAACGTAGCGATCCCTACCCTCACCAATACTTTCAGTTGTTACATCCGGCCGCATCGCAAGTTCGGTGTGCACCAAACGCCGCTCATAAGCGTTCATCGTCGGAAGAGGAACTGGTTCTTTCGCGGCTACGGCTTTGCGCGCGGCGGCGCGCGCAAGTTCAACGATCAGATTCTCACGCTCCTTGCGGTAATTATTCACATCCACAATCAAGGGACTGACTCCAAAATGCTTAGCGATGAGTCTAGAAACACGGTTTAGGTTCAAAACTAAATCGGGAACGCGCTCGGGGGTAAGAAACGAATCGTTGATGATAATAGAAACAAGTTTGTGGCCGATACCTTCCTCAAACACCGCTTCACCGAAGCCCATCAAATTAACCAGTTCCTTTAGGTGATTTGTAAATTCTTCCATCTTGGCGCAGTCGACGGTTCACAATAAGCTGCTGGATCACTGAAAATGCGGTGAATACCGTCCAGTAGAGACCCAGAGCGGCAGAGAGGTTCCAAAAGATAACTAATGTTATCACCGGACCGATAAGGGCCATGTTGCGACCCAATTTTTCGGCCTGTTCGATCGGGGCGCCGGGCTCATGCTCCGGCATCGAAATCTTCGCCTGGACGTACTGCAACGCCGCTGCTAAAAGGATTATTACAATATTGGGCTTGGATAAGTCAATGATCCCCAATAATGTCGTGTTCAATGCCGCTGGCGCGGCGAGAAAGGGATAAATGAGCCCGGCGGGCTGATAACTAAAGACTCCGCGCAGAACTTGATAAAGGGCGATTAGGATCGGTATTTGGATAATCAGAGAGATAAACGGTGTGAACGGGTTAACTTCGTGCGCCCGATACAGTCCCATAAGCGCCTTGGTTTGCTCTTCTTTATTATCCTTGTGTTTTTGTCGGACCGCCGCTATTTCTTTTTGAAGTTTCGGCGCCAATTTTTGATAGCGGGCAGTCGCGTGGAACAACGGCCAGAGCAGCAACCGAATTGCGACCGTTAAGAGGATTATAGTGATGCCCAAATCGTGGAATGCCGCGAATTGGTAAATCGCGATAAGCGCGTTGAAGACCGGGCGTATAAGTACTTCGTTAAAAAATCCTGCCATATTTCTCCAGTTCTTGTTTTAATTCCATCCGCGGGAGCGACGCTGCTCCGCCGGCTACTATAATTACAATGTCTTTGTTTTTCTCGGGGAAGTTATTCCAAAATCCTCGCCGATTGCCGAAGAATGCCATAATAACTCTCCGCAGTTTGTTGCGCTTCACCGCCGATCCCATTGACCTCCCGATTATAACCCCTACCCGATTGTAAGAAACGTTGTTAGGTGCGACTTTAGCCGCAAAGTTTTTTGTTCGCAACGCAACTCTGGAGTTTTTAGGAAAGTATTTGATTGGTACGCGCCGGTTTTTGGGGAGCATTATTCTCCAGCCACTAAACAGTCAGCTTGCGGCGGCCTCTCGTCCGCCGCCTTTTAATCACATTGCGCCCACCAGGAGTGCGACTCCGTGCAATGAACCCGTGCGTCCGGGCTCTCTTTCTCTTATGCGGTTGTCTAGTGACAGACATTTAAAGGACTATAACCTATTGCTACTTTAAAATCCATTCAGATCAAGTAATTTGACGCTACTAACAGGTTATACACAGCTTCCAATATGCGCGACCGGTTTGACGGAGTTGTTTTATCCGGTAAGATAGAGTTTGCTTAATCCTATGGGGAAGGAAGAACTTTGGCAGACGGTGTTATCGGAGATTGAGCTCCAAATTTCCAAGCCAAACTTTATGACTTGGCTTAAAAACAGCCGCTTAATTGAGAACAACGACGGTTCGGCTCTGGTGGCTCTCCCAAACCACTTCGCCAAAGAGTGGGTTGAAACAAAATATCACAAACTTATCTTAGGCATAATTCGCAATCACGATGGGACGGTGCGCAAAATAGACTACGCGGTAGAGGGTAGTTTGGTTAAAGTCCCATCAAAGTCCAGAACTTCTGTTGGGAGCCTCGACGAAAAACAACTTGCTTTCCAAGAAATGAAGGTTGATCCGGAAACCAACTTAAATCCCCGCTATACAATGGGGTCGTTTGTAGTCGGGTCGTCCAACGAGCTTGCCTACTCTGCCGCAGCTGCTGTGGTCCAGAGTGTCGGCGTGAAATACAACCCGCTTTTTATTTACGGCGGGGTAGGACTTGGTAAAACCCATCTTATCCAAGCGGCGGGGAATGAGGTAAGGTCGCTCTCTCAAGGAAAAGTAAAAGTTAAATATGTCACTTCGGAGAAATTCACCAACGATGTCGTTTGGGCGATAAGAAACCGGCGGGTTGAAGATATTAAAAATACCTACCGCACGACCGACGTACTTATAATCGACGATATCCAATTCATCGGGGGCAAGGAAAAGACTGAGGAGGAATTTTTCCACACCTTTAACGCCCTCTACGAGCAGAATAAGCAGATTATCATCTCGTCCGACCGGCCGCCCCGGGCAATTCCTACTCTTGAAGAGCGGCTGCGCTCACGTTTTGAGGGTGGGATGATCGCCGATATAGGGCTGCCGGACTACGAAACTCGTGTCGCGATTATAAAAACCAAACTCCAAGAGCGTGGCGCCGCGGTGGAAGACCAAATCGTTAACCTGATAGCCAAGCGCTTCCAGAGGAATATTAGGGAGATTGAGGGAATTTTGAATAAACTTATCTTCTACCAGTTAAATTATCAAAAACCGGTTGCCCTTTCCGGTGTCGAGAAGATAATCAATGAGGCTATTGAGCGCGCAAAACCCAATATTACGCCAGCCCAGATAATTAAAGCTGTGGCTGGTTTCTTTGAGATTTCCCCAAGCGACCTCGTCGGCAGGGACCGGAGTAAGGAATTTATTGAGCCGCGGCAAATCACAATGTATCTGATGCGTGATATGCTTAATATGTCGTATCCTTATATCGCGAGTAAAATAGGGAACCGCGACCACACCACCGCCATCTATTCCTTTAAGAAGGTTGATGTTAGTATCGGTAAAGACCCAATCTTAACCGATAAGATATTAATGATTAAAGAAATTGTTAATAAGGTGTCATAAAACATAGTATGAGATTTAAACCACAATCAAAAGAAGGGGAACTTACTAACAACTTTCACTAAGAAATCTACAAGTTATCAAGTCCGTTGAAACCAAAAAATACCAGATTAAACCTAAATAAAATAAGTGTTATAACCAGTATCCACCACTACTACAACTACAACAAGATATAAATATTAATTTAATGAAGTTAGTTGTCCTAAGAAATAATCTCAAAGCCGGTCTGGACACAGTCGGGCGGGCCGTTGGTGCTAATCTTAATTTGCCGATCCTAGGCAATATTCTCGTAAAAGCCGAGTCCAACCAAATAAGATTCTCGGCCACCAACCTTGAAATGGCTATTACAAAAACGATCTACGGGAAAATTATTGAAGACGGTGTGACAACTGTCCCTTACAGCGTTTTATCAAACATCATTTCCAACCTAGTAAGCGAGCGGGTGAATATCGAGACTAAACACAACAATTTACTAATAACAACCGACAGCTATGAAGCAACTCTTCAGAGTACACCGGACAACGAATTTCCGATCATCCCAAAACTTAAAGAGAGTAAAGAACTTATAAAACTAAACTCCACCACCCTTAAGGACGCGATTAATAAAGTTATTGTTGCCGCCGGCATCTCGGATTTAAGGCCGGAGATAAGCGGGGTTTTATTAATCGGAGAACAATCGGTTATAAAGTTGGTTGCGACCGACAGCTTCCGTCTAGCCGAAGCGAGAATAGTCAAAAATCAATTCACCAATACATTTGAACAAGGTGTAAAAGCAATCATCCCACTAAAAACAACTCAAGAGGCGTTGAGGGTGATTAAAGACGATGAGGAGGTGACTATTAGGATTGATAACGGTCAGATTTTATTCCAAACAAGTGACACAGAGGTTGTCTCAAGATTAATCGACGGCAAATTCCCAGATTATGAGGCTATTGTTCCAAAAAGCGTTGATACGGAGATATTGGTCGGGAGAGATGAATTTGCTGGCGCCGTAAAACTCACCGGATCATTTACTTCTAAAGTGAGCGATGTGCGAATAAAAATAAAAGACAAAAAAGCCGTCGAGATTTATTCCAGCGATATTTCCCTGGGTGAGAATAATTATCTTATACCCGCCAAAATAACCGGCGAGCCGATGGAACTTGCATTTAACTGGCGATATCTCTTGGATGGGACGAAGACAGTGGCCGGTAAACAAATTATTTTAGGTTTGAACAATAATAACAAGCCGGCGCTCATAAAATCCCCAGGAGATACATCGTGTTTTTATGTTCTTATGCCGATAAGGCAATAAAAATATCACGGCGCGTAATATTTTTTATTTGGTTCGCTCGGCCGACAAAAATAGTTTGATAACCATTTTCGCGGCCTCGCTGCCAAATATAGGTTTGGAGTTGAAACTGAATAAAAACTCCGCGGTGAGCGGAGTTTTTATTTCTTAAACAATATAACTTGCTGTGTGGAAGTTGCGCCGCTGGAGTTCGTAGCCCT
>Ga0210049_1001367_pt1 | contig 22733 bp, 18 predicted proteins | sample CryGeyCG2014_300_2_FD_183964 | JGI IMG/M metagenome (GOLD analysis project Ga0210049, IMG submission 183964) | Groundwater microbial communities from aquifer - Crystal Geyser CG06_land_8/20/14_3.00 (SPAdes) (version 2) | ecosystem: Environmental > Aquatic > Deep subsurface > Groundwater | place... | reverse complement strand
ATGATGGCGGCAAGCGATGAGGAACTCAAGGCCAAGACCCCATATTTTAAGGAAAAACTCTCTAATGGGGCGGAACCTGAGGATATCCTGCCGGAGGCATTCGCCGTCGCAAGAGAGGCAGCCAGACGTACCGTACAGATGAGGCCATTTGATGTTCAGGTCATCGGCGGCCTCGTCCTCCATGAGGGAAAAATTGCGGAGATGAAGACCGGCGAGGGTAAGACACTGGCAGCAACTATGCCGCTGTATCTGAACGCGCTGACCGGGAAAGGCGCCCATCTGGTGACGGTGAATGATTACCTGGCAAAGAGGGATGCCCAATGGATGGGACCTATCTATGAATTTCTCGGCATGTCCATCGGCGTCGTGGTGCACGGGATGAGTGATGACGAGAGGAGGGCTGCCTATCATGCGGACATCACCTATGGCACCAACAATGAATTCGGCTTTGATTATCTCCGTGACAACATGAAGTTTGTCCTGGAAGATTTTGTGCAGCGGGAATTCCATTATGCGATCGTTGACGAGGTGGACAGTATCCTGATTGATGAAGCGAGAACGCCTTTGATCATCTCCGGTCCCTCAGAGGAATCCACCGACAAGTACTACCGTATAAATCAAATTATTCCGAGGCTCAAAAGGAGCCAGGACTATACGGTGGATGAAAAAAGCCGTACCGTTGTTCTGACGGAAGAAGGTGTCTCCCATGTGGAAAGTTATCTCAAGGTAACCAATCTCTTTGAACTAAAAAATATCGAGCTCCTTCACCATGTGAACCAGGCATTGAAGGCCCACACCATTTTCAAACGGGACGTGGATTACCTGGTAAGGGATGGAAAGGTCATCATCGTTGATGAGTTCACAGGGAGGGTGATGCCGGGAAGACGCTACAGCGACGGGTTACATCAGGCCCTCGAGGCGAAAGAAAAAGTAACGATAGAACAGGAAAATCAAACCCTCGCCTCCATCACCTTTCAGAATTACTTCAGGATGTACCGCAAACTGGCAGGAATGACCGGCACAGCCGATACAGAGGCGGCCGAATTTAAAAAGATATACAATCTCGATGTAGCTGTCATTCCTACGAATATGCCGATGATAAGAGCTGACTATACCGATGTGATCTACAAGACGGAAAAGGAGAAATTCAATGCCATCATTGAGGAAACAAAAGAGTTACACAAAACAAAGAGACCCGTCCTGGTGGGAACGATATCCATAGAAAAATCCGAGCTTTTAAGTAAATACCTGACCCGTACCGGGATCAAGCATCATGTCCTGAATGCAAAACACCACGAAAAAGAGGCAGAGATCATCGCCCAGGCCGGTCAGCCGGGTATGGTAACTATTTCGACCAATATGGCAGGCAGGGGAACTGATATAAAGCTTGGGGATGGTGTGGCTGAGGTTGGCGGTCTCCATATCCTGGGAACGGAAAGGCATGAAAGCCGCAGGATAGACAACCAGCTCAGAGGACGGTCGGGCAGGCAAGGGGATAAAGGGTCTTCAAGGTTTTACCTCTCCCTCGAGGACGATCTACTCCGAATATTCGGCGGGGAGAGGATCTCCTCCATCATGGAACGAATCGGCATTGAAGAAGATCAACCCATCGAACATCGCCTGATCTCCAAAGCCATCGAAAATGCCCAGAAAAGAGTAGAAGGGCAGAATTTCGAGATGCGTAAACACCTCCTGGAATATGATGACGTAATGAACAGACAGAGGCAGGTGATCTACGAACAGCGGAAAAAAGCGCTACGAGGTGAGGAACTGTGGTCGGACATTGAAGAAATGCTGGAAGAGGTTGTGGAAGATTTAGTCACGGAACATATAGACGAAAAGCGCCATCCTGAGGAATGGAATCTCAAAGGACTGGACGATATGGTCTTCAAGCAATTTTCTTTGAGATTGAATCTCGGTGAACAAGATGACGGTCTTAATAGAGAAGGCATTGAGGAAGCAATTCTTTCAAGTGTCAAAGCCCTCCTGAGAAACAAGGAAAAAGATTTTGGCGAACCTCTGATGACTTATCTCATAAAGGTGATCATGCTCCAATCCATAGATGCACACTGGAAGGATCAGTTGCTGGCCATGGACCACCTTAAAGAGGGTATAGGACTTCGGGGGTACGGCCAGAAGGACCCTGTCAGGGAGTATCAAAAAGAGGGGTACGAGATGTTCATGGACATGATCTACCGTATCAAGGAGGACACCCTTCTTAAGCTCTGCATGGTCAAGATTCAGCGAGAAGAAGAAATTGAACAGATACGGGAACAATCCAGCCAAGAATATATCCTGAGTCGTGGCGAGGAATCGGCAACCCCCTCTACCGTTAAAAAAGAAGACAAGGTGGGAAGAAATGCCCCCTGTCCCTGCGGAAGCGGGAAAAAATATAAGAAGTGCTGCGGATTGTAAGTTGGTAGTTACTATGATTGATAAATACAACAGAGAGATAAATTATCTGAGGGTATCGGTCACGGACAGGTGCAACCTCCGTTGTGTTTACTGTACCCCCAGGGAAGGGCAATCTTTGTTGGGGCATGATGATATCCTGCGATATGAAGAAATATCGAGAATCATCAGGATGGCCGTGAAGATAGGGGTTGCCAAGGTCAGGATAACCGGCGGCGAGCCCCTTGTCAGGCATGGCATTGTAGATTTCATTGCCTCCCTGAAGACGATAGAAGGTATTGATGACATTAGCCTGACAACAAACGGTACGTTCCTCGAGGCATTTGCAGAGAGACTCTTCGATGCCGGCATGAAACGGATCAATATAAGTCTTGATTCCCTCCATGCCGGGAAATACGCCCGTATTACCAGGGGAGGGGATCTGGACGCAGTTCTTCGGGGTATTGATAAGGTATGCAGGATCGGTTTTTCGCCTATCAAGATCAATACTGTGGCGATAAAAGGATTTAATGACGACGAGATACTGGATTTTACAAGACTGGCACTTTATAAACCGTATCAGATCAGGTTTATTGAGTTAATGCCGATAGGTCAGGCAGGCATGGAGAATAACGGCAAATACCTATCTAACGATATCGTTAAGGAGAGAATCAGCAGGTTTTACCGGCTTGAACCTGTCAATGGCAATCAGGAGTCAGGGGTCAGGGATCAGGGATCAGAGGTCAGGGATCAGGGGGCAGGGGGCAGTGGTCCTGCACAGATATTCAGGATCGCAGGTGGTGTGGGAGAGATTGGTTTCATAAGCCCCGTCAGCCGTCAGTTCTGTCGCTCCTGTAACCGGCTTCGTCTTACTGCGGACGGCCATTTGCGTGCGTGCCTACTTTCAGAGGCAGAGGTAGACCTGAAGGGTCCGCTGCGGAACGGATGTTCTGATGAGGAGTTAGAAAGGCTTCTAAAAAGGGTAATTGCCGGAAAACAGAAGCAGTACAGTATGGCCTGTAATGAAAACCACGTCAAAAAGTGCATGAGAGAGATGTCTTCCATCGGTGGATGAGGAGCAGCGAGGGGGGAAGAGATGATTTTTGATGAGGAGATGACCCGGTCTTACGATGACTGGCTGCAGACACCTGTCGGCGGTTATATTGACAGGAGGGAAAAGGAACTGATCCTTGCCCTTACCATGCCGAAAAAAGGGGAAAGGCTTCTTGACGTGGGCTGCGGTACGGGTGAACATCTCCTCCTCTTCCGGGAAAGAGGTTGTGATGTAACAGGAATCGAACCGTCGCCCTTTATGCTTGAAATAGCCAGGCAAAAACTCGGTAATCGAGCGGACTTCCATTTAGGAAAGGCCGAGGATCTCCCCTTTTCCGATAATGAATTCGATATTGTAACTTTGATTACTACTCTCGAGTTCGCCGACGATCCCGAAAAGGCGATCACTGAGGCCATCCGGGTATCACGGGATCGGGTCTTCCTCGGGGTTCTCAACAAATGCTCTCTGATTGGCGCCCAGCGGAGGTTAAAGCTATTCGGTCCCTCTGTTTATCACAGCGCCCGCTTTTTTCACATTGTTGAATTGACCGCGATGGTGAGGAATCAACTTCATGGTGTCCGTATCCAGTGGGGAAGTGTTATTTTTCTGCCCTACGGATGGTATAAATTTGCCGGAGTTATGGAAGAGTCTCTTCCGGTGATGAAAAATCCCTTCGGCGCCTTTGTCGGTCTTTCATTTCCTGTTACCTTCAGGTACAAAACAATCCAGGACGTTATCATGAAACCCTTTGAGATAAAGGTGAAAAGTGGATATCCGGTGGGGGGAGTTGTGAGGAGGGTAAAGAAATGGTAACTATTCAGCCACTAAGCCACCAAGACACTAAGATCATATAATTATTCTTCATCTTCAGACAAAGTGGAAAAACTCATATCTATCCTTCGTGTCTTAGTGCCTTGGTGGCTACCTGAACAGTTACGAAAATAATTTGTCGGAGTAGTTTAATTACTCTCCATTCCCTAAGGGACATTTCTTATGGCACGAGGAACATAGTACGTGCAGGTGAGGACAGAAATAGATGTCCCGGATATTTTTTCCACACCCCTGACATACAATGGGGTCAAGAGAGTGGGTCACCGGATTATAGATAAGGGAGAGGGTTTTTTGACTCTTTCCCGCTGAGAGTCGGTAAATAATCTTTACCACCGGTATCCTGATTAACCTGGCGGCAGAGGGAACCACCCGTACAGCAATGCTATACTTCTGGAAGAGGTCATCCCGTTTCCTTGCCAATTCCTCGGGGAGAAGGGCTGTTTTCTCCTTTCGGTCCCTGATCAGGTCTTCTGACAGCCCTGGTTTCTCAAGACTCTTTTCCATTTCTCTCTTTAGGCTGTGGTAGTACTCCTCGAGGTTCGCCGCATCCCTGCGGAAGCGCCTGCGCATACTCTCTCGAAAGGGGTATATCTCTCCTCTCAAAGCCTCTTCCAGATGAACTTTCGTATGCGCGAGGGCGTTTTCCCACCTTAAGTCGTCTCCCAACTGTTTCGGTAGAAGTTGAAAGTCCCTCTTAGGATCTGAGAGGATCTCCACCATGCCAGGAATATAGGCGCCGGTTTCACAGTTCAATACCAACCTAACAAGTCCCTCTTTCTGTTCATCACTTTGCGCCACATAGTGACACTGTAATAAAAGGTAATGGACATTCGTCGTCCCGGTAGCTTCTATCCTGCCGGTAAATTTATAAAACCGGAACTGCTCCCCAATTAAACGGTCAAACCCCCGGCTCTTGAGATAATCAACCTCCAGCCGGCAACTTACCAGAGGGATGTTACCACAGACTATCTCCAGTATCCTGTCCAGAAAGGGAGACCCGTAGCCGGCAAAGGCCTGACCATTCAATCCGGAATCTGCCCCATCGCCAATACGGATATGCTCAGGAACTTTCAGCAAATCCGAAAGTGCTTCGGGCAGGAGGGCTTCGAATCCCCCCTCGTATCTCTCGAGGAGAGCCCCTCTGTTCTCCAAAAACCGGAAGAGAAATTGATCCAGCCCTTGATCCGATTTAGAGTTCATAGTTTTCTCCAAACAATTTTTCCTCTAAGGCCTTAGTTTGCTGGTAACCGGTTTTTGCTCGTTTTAATTTGTCTTCCAGTTGGCCAAATCTCTTTTCCCTCTCTTCAGTTGAGGTTAAGTTCCAGATGTCGTAGACCATTTCGGAAAAATCCCGCTCTTCCCTGATCCGTCCTAAGATCATCTCAATCTCTCCGATAACCATTTCAAACATATTGATCTTCTTATCTAAAATCTCTAAGATATAATCTTCCGCACTTTCCACAGCACAGAGATTATAGATCAACACCTCTTTCTCCTGTCCAATCCGGTGAATACGACCGATCCGCTGTTCTATCCTCATAGGGTTCCAGGGGAGATCGTAGTTGATCATACAATGGCAAAACTGGAGGTTGCGGCCCTCACCGCCGATCTCGGTAGTGAGGAGGATGTTCTGCCTCTCCCGGAAACTCTGGATTTGCTCATCCTTCATCCGCTGATCCATCTGGCCGTGAAAAAGAGCGAAAGGAAGTTTCCGTGAAGTCAAAAATTCAGCAATATACTTGAGGGTACCGAGATATTTCACAAAAATTATCTTCTTTTCCGGAGAAGTCTCGATAAGCTTAAGAAGGGTCTTATTCTTACTGCTTTCCTTAAGGGACAGGCCGAGATGGTATATCGCCTCAATCTCCTTTTCATAGAGCCGAAGGTTATCCTCCCTCTGGAGGAGACGAGAGAGGGTAACGCTTACTGCCTGAGGCGATGACCCTGCCTCCTCCAACAGATTCCTGAGGAGTAATCGGTGTCTGGTACCATCGGCGGCATTGATATCCCTCACGAGGGCAGAGAGCCTTTCATAGAGGGCTTTTTCCAGGGGGGAAGGTTCAACTCTGATAGTCTGGGCAAAGCGGGGAGGGATCTGGACCCTGGCTAAGGCCCTGGTATTCCGGATCATTACCTGGCTTAAGAGCTCCCTCAACTTACTCCGATTTTGTGGATCCGTGGGATCGCCCCTGGTCATAAATTCATTCCGGAACTCAGTAGCGGTCTTGAGCTGGCCCGGTTTCAAGAGGGTGACCAGATTGTAAAGTTCCATCAAATTGTTCTCTACCGGGGTGGCAGTGAGGAGGAGGAGAAACCTCTTTTTAAAACTGTTCACCAATTTCCAGTTGAGGGTATTCCGGTTCTTGAGATGATGAGCCTCATCAACAATAACCATGTCATACTCCCTTTTGATAACGAGGGGGAAATTGTTTTTGGACTTCGCAATATTGATAGAGGCCAGGATAAAGGGCTCGTCCCAGAAAGACAGCTCCCTGGTGCGGTAATCCTCGTCGTCGGTGGAGGAAAAGTGAAGGTCAAACTTAACCCGTAGCTCTTCCTTCCACTGGCTTACCAGGGAAGAAGGGACAAGGATCAGGGCATTCTTTACCATCCCCCGTTGCAGATACTCTTTGAGTACCATGAGGGCCTCGATGGTTTTCCCCAGGCCTACCTCATCCGCCAGAAGCGCACGACCACGAAAGTCTTTCAGGACTTTTCTCGCTGTCTCCTCCTGATACCAGAAGGAGCGCACCTCTTTCAGAGAGCTAAGGCAGATAAGACTTTCAAAGGTTTCCCGGAAACGGATCCTGTATCCCTGTAAGGTAAGTTCAAAATCCTCCAGGGGACTGAACCTTCTTGTCGTTAGAACCTCCTCAAGGGGCCGCAGATCTACCTGTATGGAAAGGGGAATATCAGGGAGAGGGGCCACATCAACCCTCTTTTCTGGCCTATCTGCCACCTCCGGTGAGGAAGCTATCGGTTTTGTATCTTCTAAAGATGGTCCTTTACCGATTTCCAGCATTGCCCGACAGTGCTTCTCTTCCTGCCGCAGGGTCTCAAGGAAGGGATTTTTGGACGAGCCCCGCATCCTGGGGCTGGGGATGAGTGGTATTGTCTCTTGAATAAGGCTCAAGGCCTGCTCATATTTACCTGTTTCTCTAAGTAGTCTGGAGAGAAAATACCTTTCATCCAGTTCGATAAACCCATAGGTATGAAGCCATAGGAGGGCCTTGAGTTCTATATCAGCCCTCTTCATTCTCCTTCCCAGACGAGCTAATGCAGAAAGAAACACCTTATTTTTGGGATCGAGGTGAATGGCCCTTTCGAGATAAGACAATGCCTCATCGAGGGTCCTGGAATTTTGCCTTCCCAGGGCTTCGGAATATAGGCATTCTGCCTTCTCTCTCTGGAGATAGTTGGCGAGTCCCCGTCGGCGGGCCTTCTTTTTTTCCTTTCTTTTAACCCTTTTCTTTTCTTCTCTTGTAGATCCTGGAGACATGGGGATTCTGTTTGTTGTTCTGGGGGAAAAAGGTTTGCTCAGTCGCTGATTCTCCTGGTGGGCGGTACTGAGATTTAGCATCTGAAGGTAGCACTCTTCCGCCCACGCCCAGGTTGACCGGATAGTCAGGATTGACTATACTTCAAAGGAATGCCTCTTTTCAAGAGAAAAAACTCCTCTGGGTTTAAAGTGATTTAGGAAGAGCTGACCATTAAGAAGACTTGCCTTTTCCGGGTGGAAGGTCTATAAGGATGACCCTAAGTCAATCAACATGGCGGGCAATAGTTCGGTTGATGGTAACTATTCAGCCACCAAGGCACAAAGACCCAAAGAGAAGATGGATATAAATTGAATAACGGAGTTTTCTCATTAATTTCAATGTGCCATGCATTAAAAAGGCTATTATAAAGAATTAATTCTATAATCTTGGTGCCTTTGTGCCTTTGTGGCAAGATACCTGAGTAGTTACGGTTGATGCATACACCCTCGAGAATGAATATACTCTTGATCGAAATAAATCCATTTATCCCATTGGCCGTTCCCATCTCCCTTGCCTACATTGCTGCCTTTTTGAGGGGTCAGGGGTTCAATGTGAAAATTATTAATATTGGTGAGAACACCCCCTTCTCACTTAATCTCCTCCATTCTTGCATCCACGGCTTTAAACCCGCATTGGTCGGATTCTCCACCTACCAACGGAACATCCTCTTTGTTCTTGGCATAGCGGATTACATAAAATCCATCGCCCCGGAAATAAAAATTGTTCTCGGAGGACCTCAGGCTACTTTCCTACCCTCCTCTGCCCTTGAACCGAGCGGTTCCCCTGATTTTATCTGCCGGGGGGAAGGTGAAGTCGTAATGCTAAAAATCGCCGAGGCGATAAGGGAGGGGAGGGAAAATGCCATTGTTGCCGGAAGTTCCTCCCGATGCGGGGACGGATTATTCTACGATGGCCCCCCGGTTGAGCCTTATGGAGACCTTGACAGCTACCCTTCCCCGTATCTTGAAGATGACCTCATAGATTTCTCTAATCTTGAAGAGGCAATCCTCTTAACCTCAAGGGGGTGTCCCTATGGATGTATCTTTTGTTATACCCCTAATGCCTTCAAACGAAGGGTCAGGTTCCATTCCACTGAAAGGGTAATGGAGGAAATTGGATGGCTCTATCGGAAGGGGATAAAGAAGTTCTGGTTTGCCGATCCGAGTTTTTCCATCAATATCGAGAGGGTAGAGCGACTGTTGGAAGAGATCATCAAAAAAGACATCAAGCTCCAGATCTGGCTGGAAACCAGGGCAGACCTTGTAAATAATGAGCTTTTGAAGAAGATGAAGGCAGCCGGAGTCTATCTTGTTGCCTACGGGTTGGAATCGGCATCGAAGAAGGTTCTCGAAGGTCTGCACAAGGATATCTCCCTCGATGATATGAGGAAAGCGATAAGATTAACCCAGAAATGCGGGATGGACGTGGAATTATTCACTCAGTATGGCCTCCCCCGTGAGACCTTTGCCGATGCCATGAAAACACTCGAGTTTCTCAAGGATAACAGTGTAAAGATCAGGGGGAATTCTAACTCTCAGCAGATGCAGGTGTACTTTGGCACCGAGGTCTTCGATTCTTACCGGAAACATGGTATCCACCCCATAGAAAAGAATAACCCTCTCTATATATCTATAGGAAAACAGTACGAAACGGAAAACCTGTCTTCTCACGATTTGAAAAGGATCAGTGCCGTCTGGGAAAAGGAATCCCTCGATGGGGCGAAGAGAAAGATCTCGTAAAATGAAAATCCCCCCAGCCCCCCTTTTCTAAAGGGGGGTGAGGGGGGATTTGGAAAAGGGGGGATGGGGGGATTTTCAAGTGAAACGATGCAATAGGTAATTAGGTAAGGGGAGGGAAAAGAAATTCTTACGATGTCAGAGACTTCGATAAAAAAGGTATATGTTCTCCTGGACGGGAACGGAGATTCTCAGAAGGAATTCCAGGAATGTTTTGCCGGTCTTTTCCCCTGCCTTGATATTTCCTCGGACATCTATCTCCTCTCGGAAGATATCTCGAAAGATTACTCCCTGGTAAAAGGGACAATAGAACAGGTTGCCATTTTTCTAAAAAGATACCCTTTTTACAGGATAAACATCCATCCCGTGCATCCGTTCCCCCTTTTCCATCAGGGGAAAGATATTTACCATGATCTCTTCCAGATAACGACTCCCTTTAACAAAGAGGGATACCTTCACCAGAGTGTATCCCGTCTGATGATCCTTCCCGTCCTCGCTATGGAAGGGGAGGACATGAACAACCTAAAACAGTGCAGTCAGTATCTGGATTTCTTGAGGGATCGTTTGATCATACCCAGCATCTATATCTCCGGAGTTTCCCCATCAGGTATCGGCGGCATCGTAAAAAGCGACAGGGAAAGGGTTTATCTGGAACTCACCGAAGGAAAGAAATTAGAGCGGCTCGCCAATACCCTGGGCATCCACTCTGTCTTTGACGACCTAACAATATGGGCCAATGATCCTTTAAAAGGCGATCTGCTGCCGGGATGCCGTTCTGTCATCCTGAGGGAAAAAGACGGCAGCATCTATAACTGCTTTAAGGCATTCTCCATGGATAAACCTGTTTTGAGCCTTTACGCGGATCGAGCTCTCGCGCTGTCGCAGACACTAAAAGCAGCCGAAATGAAACGCAGCGATTGCCTCAACTGCTCTGTGGAATCCCTCGCTCTGATGAAAGATACCCTCAGGATAAACGAACGTGAAAAAGAGGCGGGTATTATTTCTTCCTATCTCGGGATGGCGCTGGTAAAACGAGGAGACTACGATAATGCTCTCAAACAGTTTAATCAGGTACTGGAAAACCAGGGCGGCGCCGGAGATAGGGGAGCCATTCTCCTTTCCAAGGCCCTGTGCCACCTACGGCGGAATGAAGTCGGTAAGGCTACGGCCGCCCTGGATGAGGCGGAAAAATACCTTCCCTCTTCAGCAATGGTTTACTACTATAGGGGTCTCGTTGAGTTCGGCCTCCGGGATTATATAGAGGCCATTGACAGGTTCAACGACGCTCTAAGACTGGGGGCCGACCAGCTTCCCCTGGGTGATGTATATTTTTATCTGGGGCTCAGTCATATTAATATTGAGGAGTATGAAGATGGCCTTGCCATGATGAATCGTGCAGAGGAGTTTTTTACGAACAAAAGCCCCGTCTATTATTACATGGGCATCTGCCATCTGGGGATGCAGAAGTCGGCAATCGCCATAGATTATCTCAAAAATGCCCTCGCCTGCCGGCCTTCCGAGGATGACCTGGGCAGCATATACTTCCACCTCGGTTTATGTTATAAGGAACTTGGACAGTATAAGGATGCGATTGCGGAACTCAAAAAAGCCGGAGATGCAGAGGGGGGAAGAAAGGACGTTTATAACCTGATGGGCTACTGTTATTTTAAACTGAAGGAACACGACCAGGCCGTCATATGTTTCCAGAAGGCGGTGGAGATAGATCCAAGCTCCGCTATTGATTATGCGAACATAGGCGTGAATCTCAAAGAAAAGGGAGAGGGAGAGAAGGAAGAGGCTGTCTCCATGTTCAAAAAAGCCTTAAGTATGGATCCAACCATAGGTTTTGCCAGGAGATACCTGGAGGAAATGTAAGGATTCAGCTATCAGCTTATAATGTATATCCGCTTTCACCGTGCTGACTGAGGTCAAGGCCATCATACTCCTCTTTCTCGCTTACCCTTAAACCGAGAGTCCAGTCAAGGATCTTTAATATGGCAAATGTAACAAAAAAGGAGTAGATCCACGCCGCGTCAACGCCTATCAACTGGTCCCATAAAAGCGATGGGTTGCCGAACAGTAATCCGTTATTCCCCGCGCTATTTAATGTCTTTGAGGCAAACAACCCTGTTGCTATTGCGCCCCATGTACCTCCTACACCATGAACACCAACTACATCCAGGGAATCATCATATCCGAACTTTGTCTTGAGATTCACCGCTGCATAGCATATAACTCCTACAACAAGCCCGATAACCAAGGCAGACATAGGACCAACAAAGCCTGATGCAGGTGTGATTGCCACAAGCCCTGCAACGGCGCCTGATGCGGCGCCGAGAACTGTCGGTTTGCTTCTGTATGCCCATTCAGCCATCATCCATGAAAGCGCCGCCCCCGCCGCCGCAATGTGTGTAACAACAAAGGCAGAAGTTGCCAATCCTCCGGATGCCACAGCGCTTCCCCCATTAAAACCAAACCAGCCAAACCACAAAAGCGCAGCGCCCAGGAGTGTCATCGTCACGTTATGAGGGGCCATCTGTTCGATCTGGTGGCCTTTTCTTCTACCAACAACAATGACCGCAGCCAGGGCGGAAACTCCGGAGCTTATATGCACTACTAACCCTCCTGCAAAATCAAGGGCGCCAAGCTCTCTTATCCACCCTCCAACTCCCCAAACCCAGTGGGCAAGCGGAAAATACACAAATGTTGCCCAGAGTACAAGGAATGCGAGATAGGTCTTGAACTTGAACCGCTCAGCAAACGCGCCCGTTATCAAGGCGGGCGTGATTACAGCAAACATCATCTGGAAGATCATGAACGCCTGGTGGGGTATGGTAGGTGCGTAATCAGGATTAGGTTCAAGTCCCACGCCTTTAAGTCCCACCCAGTCAAGGTTTCCTATGATATGCCCGACATCAGGGCCGAATGACAGGCTGTACCCGTAGAGAACCCAGAGAACAGTCATCACGCCGAGGGCGATGAAACTCTGCATGATGGTGCCGAGGACATTCTTTCGTCTGACCATACCCCCATAAAAAAGCGCAAGTCCGGGTGTCATCAACATAACAAGGGCCGTAGAGATTAAGATCCATGCGGTGTCCCCTGTGTCTATCTTAGATGGTACAACTGCCGGTGCAGGAGACGCCTCAACAGCAGATGACTGCGAGGAGCCGCGGGTTTAGGTTCTTCCGCAAACACTGTACCTGCAATTGCTATCAGGCACAGCAAGAACATAAAAATTACTAATCGCTTCATGATATACCTCCCTTTGTTTAAGGCATTAGCTGTTGATAAAAGCTTAAAAATCTATATCCACTTGGATTGTGGCAGTTGGCTTATAGGTGCTTTCGCTATAAATGTCATACCCGAATATAACACCCACATTGGGAGCAAATTTCCAGGCAACGCCAAAACTCAATGCGCCGTAACCATTCTTTCCTTCCTGATAATCTATTGCCGCCCAGATTTTGTCAGAGATCTCCGAGATTGTCCTGTCCCATGAAAGTAGAATGCCGTTATTGTCTTCTTCCCCGTTTATATCCACAAGGAGATCGTCATTCCCCATGTAATAACCGGCAGAAAATCTTCCGAATTTTCCAAGTGTCTTTGCGATAAGGCCGTACACTATGTTGTAGTCAGCCACATCATTCTTTGTTCCGAAGTCATAACCACCAGCAGCCATGGCTGGAGAACCTTTGAAAATAGCATTCTCAGGAATACCGAACTTTGCGTTAAAATAAAGCGGATATGTATGGTCTCCGCCGATATCCCTGTAATCAATGCCTGCTTCCATCTGTAATTTTTCAAATGGCAATACCCCCACAGTCAATCCTGCATTTGTTACTGTAGGTTCGGTTGTTCCATTTCGGCTCTTGGTTTTAATGTATGTATCAAGTCCGAAATGGATCTTTTTAAAGGGCTGAATATCACTTGACGGTATCCATATTTGTGTTGATGGTGTGGCATCGGCAATGCCTGTAATAAAAAATAAACCAAATAGAAATGTTAATACTGTTAATTTGATTTTCATTATCAGCCCTCCAATTTTTGTTTTCTCACAGGCAAAACCTGCGGTTAATAATGTTTGTACTTGAGATGAGAACGCCAGAATCATGCCAGAACGAAACTATTTGATTTTTAAGGGAAAGCTAAAAAACAAGCATTACACTTTCGTTTGTTATCGCAATTTTGCTACATATTTGTAACTGTTCAGGTAGCCACCAAGGCACTAAGACACGAAGGATAGATATGAGTTTTTCCACTTTGTCTGAAAAGGAAGAATAATTATATGATCTTAGTGTCTTGGTGGCTTAGTGGCTGAATAGTCACACGAGGATTAAAATATCAAAGGCAGGCAGATGTCCCCATTGTATATGATGGGATAGTCTTTGACGAAGGCTTACGCTTAGATGTTTTGGTGGAAGAGCTAATTATTTGTGAACTGAAAGCAGTGGACGAGATGAACCCTGTGTGGGAAGCACAGATACTTAGCCTTATGAAATTGACTGGTAAGCGCCCTGGTTTTCTTATTAATTTTAATGTGTCCCTCATCAAGAAGGGTATTCAAAGAATAATTATATGATCTTAGTGTCTTGGTGTCTTAGTGGCTGAATAGTCACCATTAAATAACCTTTTCATGGCCTCCTCAGCCCTGTCTATGCTGGATCTGGTCATTCCCTTTGAGGCAATGAAACAGAGGTAAAATTTTGCCCCGCAGACCCGTGCCATGCTCAATGCGTATCGAGCTGAAATCTCTAAGTTCAGGTGTTCATTGACCGCGGAGAGGATTTTCTTGTACATCTTCGTGTCTCTTATAAATCTGCATTTTTTTGTAAACTCTACCATTTTTGCGTTTTACCTGCAATTCATTACTTGGATTGACAAAACTTAAGGAGCGAAGTAAGGTGCGCTTTACGACAAAAGAAAATAACAAGGAGACTCGGATGAAGAAAACAAGGCTTTGTCAGTTATTAGGTATCGAGTATCCCATAATTCAGGCGCCGATGGCCTGGATTACCTGCGCGGAACTGGCGGCAGCGGTTTCCAATGCCGGCGGGCTGGGCACGATTGGTCCTGAGGCAGGGGTGAAGACTCAGGAAGAATCCAAGGATATGAAGATCGTCGAGGGGGGCTTGAGGGAAGAGATCCGCAAGGTAAAGACCCTTACCAATAGGCCCTTTGCCGTCAACTTTCCCATCGGCTGGGGAAAGCAGCAGATATTTAATGAACAACGTGTTGCCGCCGCCATTGATGAGGGAATACCGGTAGCTATTGTTTCTATGGGTTCACCCGAGATGTTCACCAGGAGATTTCATGATGCGGGAATTAAGGTCCTTCATATTGTGATTTCCGTCAAACAGGCGCGAAAGGCAGAGGAGGCCGGGGTGGATGCGGTGGTTTGCATCGGGTACGAAGCAGGAGGTCATATCGGTGCCGACGAGGCGCCGACCTTTGTGCTGGTCCCCCAGGTGGCCGATGCGGTGAAAATACCCGTGATTGCCGCCGGGGGAATCGCCGATGCCCGTGGATTTGTTGCCGCTTTGGCATTGGGAGCAGAAGGGGTTTATTTGGGGACGCGCTTCATGGCAACTTGTGAATGTAATGCCCATCCCAACATGAAACAGGCTGTCCTTGAGGCAGACGATACGGCTACCGTTGCCTTCGGTCGGCGGACGGGCATCTCGAGATGCCTCAAGAACGACTATACCGCTTGCCATATGAAGATGGAGGCAAGCGGCGCCTCCTTTGACGAGATACGGGAGTATGAACGTTCCGGCAACGATTTGGGAGGATGGCGTCGGGTGCCGGCAGCAATCGTTGCCGGTAATATCATCCACGGTTCAGCGGCTTGTGGCGCCATTGCCGGTATGATAAACGAAATTATCCCCGCTCGGGAAGTAATTCGCCGTATGGTAGAGGATTATAAGGCGGTTGTAGATAAGCTATGAGATGACAGATTAAGGGGAGTTAATTTAATCTAAGGGCTTCCTTGCCCCTTTCAACCTACATATCTGGAGAAACCAGTCTACTCGACTCAATCAATTTTAATGCCTTACAGGGCAGAAATGAGCTTGGTCTTTCGGCGGCTGATATAGCGCGGCAGGTGAGCTTGCATACATCAAAGAAAGGTGGTAAATTATGGCACTGTCAGGCAAATACGGCAAATTAAATATACCAAAGATCGATGCCGACGAACCGGTCTTCATCCTCCGGGCCCAGGATGTGCTGGCAAAGACAGCCATCCAGATGTATCAGTTGCTCGTATCTTCTCATCTGTGTTCTTTAGCTGATGACTTGAACAAGGAGATCCAGGCCTTTCAGAAATGGCCAGGACCGAAGAAACTGCCGGATTAGGATATCCTGCAACTAAGTTGACGGAGATGGTATTATATGGTCATGCATGAGGCACCGCCCGCCTTCCGCGATCGCATAGATGCCGGACAACGTCTGGCAAAAAATCTCGGACATTATAAAAGTGCACAGGTTATTGTTTTTGCTATTCCCCGCGGCGGCGTGCCGGTGGCCGTTGAGGTGGCAAAACAATTGGGCAGTCGTCTCGATATCGTCATTCCCAGGAAGATCCCCATACCTTACAATCCGGAGGCCGGCTACGGCGCCGTAACGGAAGACGGCATCATAGTCCTTAATGAGCCCTTGGTTGAGAGTTTACAGCTTACGCATCAGGAGATTGAACGTCATGCGGAAGAGGCAAAAGCTGAAATAAAGCGCCGGAGTGCCCTTTATCGGAGGTGGCTCAAGCCGTCGTCCGTAGAAGGAAAGACCGCCATTATTATAGACGATGGCCTTGCTTCCGGCTATACCATGATCGCGGCAGTTAAATCGATACGGCGACAGGGAGCTGCCACGATAATCGTGGCAGTGCCGGTTGCCTCTTCCGGAGCCTGGAAGCTTATTAAAGCAATCGCCGATGAGGTTGTATGCCTATTTGTAGCTCATACCTATCACTTTGCCGTTGCCAGTTTCTATCGACACTGGCACGATCTAACTGATAGAGAAGTATTCGAAGCTCTGGAAGGATTTACGAAACATTACGGTGGGTATGCGCATGAATAAAGAGGCGCTGCTCTGGGACAGCCTTGATGACAAGAGAGTGCATTGTCATCTGTGCGCCCATGAATGCAGGATTCCCGAGTCTAAATTCGGTATCTGTGGCGTAAGACAGAATGTTGACGGAATCCTTTATACGCTGGTTTACGGCCAAGTAATCGCAGCCCACGTGGACCCAATCGAGAAGAAGCCTCTTTATCATTTTTTGCCGGGCTCGCTGTCTTATTCCATTGCCACTGTCGGCTGCAATTTTCGGTGCGGTTTTTGTCAAAACTGGCAGATTTCTCAGGCTTCACGCCGTGATGGCGCCGGTGCTTCCGGAGCCACCCTGATGCCTGAAGAGATAGTGGAGGAGGCACGGAGAAATCACTGCTTGAGCATATCCTATACCTATACCGAACCTACCATATTTTTTGAATATGCCTATGATACAGCTATATTAGCCAAGAAAGCCGGTCTCGCCAATGTTTTTGTAACCAATGGGTATATGACCAGGCAGGCCCTGGAGATGATCAAGCCGTATCTGGATGCTGCCAACGTCGATTTGAAGAGTTTCAGTGAGGCCTACTATAAAAAGAACTGCATGGCACGCCTCCAACCCGTCTTGGATACCATAACCTCTCTGAAGCAGCTTGGCATCTGGTTTGAGGTCACCACGCTCATTGTGCCGGATGAGAATGATTCAGATGAAGAATTAAGCCAGATAGCCGGGTTTCTGTCCGGGGTTGACAAAGACATCCCCTGGCATGTCAGCCGCTTTCATCCGGACTACCGTTTTCTTGACCACCGCGCAACGCCCATTGAAACTCTCAAACGGGCACGGGAAATAGGTCGCGAAAAGGGATTACGCTATATTTATTTGGGTAATGTCCCGGAGGGGGCAAATACATATTGCTACCGCTGTCAGGCGTTAGCAGTCGAGAGGCGATACATGGGGATGGAAAGGTGCAACCTCAAAAACGGCCATTGCCCCGCTTGTGATAGTGAGATAAAGGGGATTTGGTCATAAGGAACACGCCTCTGTCGATACTTGCTACATAATACCGATTAATTTTTTGGTGACTATTCAGCCCCTAAGACACCAAGACACTAAGATCATATAATTATTCTTCCTTTTCAGACAAAGTGGAAAAACTCATATCTATCCTTCGTGTCTTAGTGCCTTGGTGGCTACCTGAACAGTTACATTTTTTGTAGATAAGCTATGAGATGACAGATTAAGGGGAGTTAATTCTGAATTTAAACTTTGCCGTCATAAAGGGATAGGGATGAGCATTACAAATCCTCTCGACAAAGGTGACATGGCCCTTTCTGTCAATCATCAGAACCGTGGAGGAACGGGTGCCATATGTGGGACTGGAGATGAATATGGGAGAAAGGATACGTTCCCATTCCCGTCCAACCCCTGTATCGGGAAGGCTCTCATCATCAGGCATCGAACGATCGGTGAGGATATTAAATATCTCTTCCGGCAAAGGTTCCTGGTCCCTGAAAAGGAGTAATCCCAGGGCTTCCTTGCCCCTTTCAACTTTCGACCAGGGTGTATCAAGGGTGTGGTTAGACAGACCATACAGGCCCGGCGACAATGCGAACAAGCCATCTCTATTCGAGAAGTAATAGAGGCGGGAAAGATCTCCTAAGATCAGGCTGAAACTATTGTACTGATCTGCACGTAAAGCTAAATTTTGAAGATACGTCAACGGTTCTTCATGACCGCGGAGAAAATCGCTGACCAGCCATCCACGGGAAGGGGCGCCCTCTTTTACGGAAGCGGGATCACGATAGTTGGTCAGCGCGGCTATCCGTCCCTTTTTTGTGATACCGAGCCATGTCCCCCATTCCTTCAAATCCCTGCCGGCAAGTATGTTTGGCGCATCATCCCAGAAAGCCGCCGGCGCTGAAGGTCTGTCATAGTCCTCATCCCTGTTGGCCGCAAGAACAAGGGAATACTGAGGATGCATCATAAATGAAAAAAGAAGCAGGCACATTTGTTTTTCTGAATTAAAAAGCCCCCAACTGGCAGGGCTTGATCTTGATCTTCAAGGCTTCGCAGGCAGACGAAACCTTCATCCTGGGCACACCCAATCGTGTCGCAATCTCCCAGGAAGCGGCGCAGGAAAGACGATAATCCACCAGGGCGTCACGGATAGCTTTTTCCAGTTCAGGAGTGACGGTTTTAGCTGCAGGGATAATCATCTTACGCGGAGCATAGCCGAAGAGACCCAACTGACATTTAGTGATGCGTATCCCCAGAAGATCAAGTGCAACACCTATCTCGCTCATCGCTACATTGAGTTTACCGGCAATACTGCCGGCATCGGCACAGGTAATCTTCCCATCAACAGTCTTTCGCCTTACCGCCTTTACTATCTTTTCACTTGAAAATCCCCCCAGCCCCCCTTTTCCAAAGGGGGGTGAGGGGGGATTTTCATTGACCTGTATGTCAGATTGCCCTTTTATAAAACCCATCTTATTACCGGCTTTATGAACCATGGGAACGCCACATCAGGAGCTAATTTTCTTCCAGAGCTATCTTTATGGCCTCTTCCATCTCTTCAATAAATTTAAATTCCACCACATCTCTCACTTCCTTTGGCACTTCTTCCAAATCTTTCTCGTTCATCTTCGGCAAAATGACAGTCTTGAGACCGGCTTCTTTAGCCGCCAGGACCTTCTCCTTGATGCCGCCAACGGGCAGGACCCTCCCCCGCAAGGTGATCTCACCTGTCATGGCTACATTTGCACGTGTCGGTCTCTGTGTCAGGAGAGAAACAAGAGCGATAAACATGGTTATCCCCGCTGACGGCCCATCCTTGGGAGTTGCCCCGGCAGGGACATGAACATGAATTTCTTTCTTTTCAAAAAAATTGGTCTCCAGATTAAATTTAGCAACGTTGGACCTTACATAGCTTAAGGCGGCCTGGGCCGATTCTTTCATCACATCACCCAACTGTCCGGTTAAGACAAGTTTCTCTTTTCCCTCCATCCTGGCAGCCTCTACAAAGAGGATTTCCCCACCGTATTGGGTCCAGGCCAGACCGATAGCTACCCCCGGCTTTGAGGTTCTCTCTGCCAGCTCTGAGAAGAATTTTATCGGTCCTAAAAGTCCGTGGAGACTGGCGGCTTTAATCCTGGCCTTCTCAATCTTTTTGGCGGCAATATCCTTAGCTACCCCACGACAGCAACCGGCGATCTCCCGTTCTAAATTCCTGACCCCGGCCTCCCTCGTATAATCCCTGATAATCACTTCTACTGCCTCATCCTCGAATTTAAGCTGTTCTTTAGAAAGGCCGTGTCCTTCGAGTTGTCTGGGAATTAAGAATTGTTTGGCAATCCTGAGTTTTTCTTCCCGGGTATAACCGGGCAGGCGCAAAATCTCCATCCTGTCTTTCAGAGCGGGTAAAATCGGGTCTTCCAAATTAGCTGTACCGATAAACATTACCCTGGATAGATCGAAGGGAACTTCCAGATAGTGGTCGGAAAAAGAAAAATTCTGCTCCGGGTCCAGGACTTCCAGGAGCGCGGAAGAAGGGTCGCCTCGCCAATCAGCTCCGATCTTATCCATTTCATCGAGCATAAAAACCGGGTTACTGGAGCCGGCCTTTTTAATCTGCTGGATGATCCTGCCAGGCAAAGCGCCGACGTATGTGCGGCGATGACCTCTAACTTCTGCTTCATCCCTGACTCCCCCCAGGGAGATCCTGACAAACTTTTTGCCCAGGGCTCGCGCAATAGACCGGCCTAAGGAAGTTTTGCCGGTGCCGGGCGGCCCTACAAAGCAAAGGATCTGTCCTTTCACATCCGGCTTGAGTTGACGAACGGCCAGATATTCCAGCATTCTCTTTTTTATCTTTTGCAGATCATAATGGTCTTCATCTAAAATCTTTTCAGCCTGATTGATATCCAGATTGTCTTCCGTGCTCTTCGACCAGGGGATTTCTATCAGCCAATCTAAGTAGGTTCGGATAGTCCCGTATTCGGCTGAGGCCGGGTGAATATAACTCAGCCGGTCTAACTCCTTTTCGGCCGCTTTCAGGGCTTCCTCTGGCATCATGGCCTTTGCTATCTTTTCCTTTAAGTCAGATATCTCTGAAGATACTTCCGACTCTCCCATTTCTTTCAATTCTTTTTGAGCCGCCTTGATCTGTTCTCGAAGCCAATAAGCCCGCTGGGTTTTAAAAACCTCCTTCCCGGCCTTTTCCTTAACATCCATCCCTACTTCCGTCTCCTTAAGGAGATGCGAAAGTTTTTTCAATCTTTCTTCAATATGTATTGCCTCTAAAATCTCCTGCTTTTTTTCCACCTCAAAGGGACCAAAAACGGTTATCCAATCCGCCAACTGACCAGGATGAGAAATCTGACTTATCTGTTCTTTCCCTGCCTTTGCCACTGATGCCGGCATTTTGACACGATGAACTATCTCCAATGCCGCCTTCTTTACCTCTTGCATTGTCCTTTTTGCTTCTAAGGTCGCCTCTTCCTCCTTGATTATCTCTACCTCGGCGACAAAGTAGTAGAGGGACTCAGAGTACTTAATTATTCTAAACCTCTGCATGCCTTCCACCACAATACGCAACCCTTCGTCTTCTTGTACTAAATCGAGGAGTTTCGCCATGGTACCCACTGAATAGAGGTCCTCCGGCGGTGTCGGTTCATCCTTATCCGGATCTCTTTGAGTAACCACACCAATCCACTCTTTCTTTTCCCAGGCTTCCTTGACCAAGCTGATGGAACTTCCTCTGCCTATCAGTAAAGGTACCTGTATCCCGGGAAATAAGACCATATTCCTTAACGGCAAAATCATCAAATGCTTATCCATTACTCATCCTTTTTGCTTGTAGTTTCCCTTGCAGATTTATTGATATTGTATTAGAATACTTTCCATCAGTCAAGCAATCAAGAACCGACTTTGGCCAACATTACAGTAAATGAAAAAATGACGGGAATCATCTTATCCGGTGGGAAAAACACGAGGATGGGAACAGACAAGGCCTTCCTTAAAATTGGGAATGAACGGCTGATTGATAGGATCGTAAAGATTTTCAGAGAAATTTTCAAGGAAGTCATCCTGGTCACTAATTCTCCCCTTGCCTATCTTGATCAGGAGGTTGAGATTGTCACCGATATTTTCAAAGACAAGGGCGCCCTGGGGGGTATCTATACCGGTCTTTTTTACGCTTCTTACGGACACGCCTTTGTATCGGCCTGCGATATGCCATTTTTAAACGGACATTTCATTGAATACATGATGGAACACAGCGGATCTTACGACATCGTAGCGCCTGATCCCACCGACGGACTCCAGCCCCTGCATGCAATCTATGCGAAAAAGTGTCTTCCCTCCATCAAAAAACTTATCACCGAGGACAAATTGAAGATTACAGGTTTCTACAGGGGATTAAAAACCTTCATGGTTCCTGAAGATATCATAAAATCCTTCGATCCAGAGGGAAAGATGTTCTTCAATGTTAATTCAAAAGAGGACCTAAAATTGATTTCAAGGAGTTTCCCTTGCCTCGCATAGATGATTATCAGGCCGCCCTGAACATTGCCCAAGAGGCGCTGCGGGAAAAGAACCCCGGGAAAATCTGCCGAAACGCCGATGCCAGATGGAATTCCTCGGAAAAAGGGGGGAAAATGACCCTTCCCTTTCTTAACAGGGAAGTGGAGATAACCTACCCCCGGGGAGAAGTGGTCTACGAAGGAGGAGAGGAAAGTCCCTCCCTGCAAGAACAGATTCTCATCCTCCACTATCTTTTACAGGTACGGGATACGTTCCTGATGGGTAAGTTGATCACCTTTCGGGAAATTCCGTCAGGAGAGTTTTACTATGAGGCGTTCCTGAAACGGGCACAGATACCGTTGCTGAACTCCTTTGGCCAAAAACCGGAGCGACTGCTGGTGGCGGGACAAAAGTTAGGGGGGAAGAAGGCAAACTTAGGAGATGTATCCATGACATTCCGGCCCTTTCCGAAGATTCCCCTCACCCTTGTCTTATGGAGGGGGGATGAGGAATTTCCTCCGAATGGAAGCATCTTATTTGATTCTACCATCGGTCTTTTCCTCTCCGGAGAAGATATAGCTTTTCTTTCCGGAACCGTAGTTTATAAATTG
>Ga0210049_1001355_pt1 | contig 22798 bp, 19 predicted proteins | sample CryGeyCG2014_300_2_FD_183964 | JGI IMG/M metagenome (GOLD analysis project Ga0210049, IMG submission 183964) | Groundwater microbial communities from aquifer - Crystal Geyser CG06_land_8/20/14_3.00 (SPAdes) (version 2) | ecosystem: Environmental > Aquatic > Deep subsurface > Groundwater | place... | reverse complement strand
CGAGGAGTGTTAACGACGAAGCAATCTCGACCTAAAAATCGAGATTGCCACGCTCCCTTTGGTCGCTCGCAATGACAACTCAAAGCAGAATCAAATGTCAAGGGATTTATGTGACACCACACTAGTAACCTTTTAATAACGCCACTGAATTCACTGAGATCTTATCCCAAAGGGACTCCTTTGGAGTAACTCAAACCTTTTCGAAGACCCGCCCTTGTCCGCCAATTCTTAAGGTGGAAATTTTTAAGGAGGGAGGTTTGAAATCAGGGCTAAAGCCCTGAGTTACGATAAAATTCCTTGTTGTTGCGTTGACACGTTGATACGTTGACACGCTGACACGAAGTTAATCTGACCACTGTATTTAATACAACCAGCACCTGCACGTATGCCCCGGCGATATCTCTTTAAGAGCGGGCTCTTCCCTGCCGCATATCTCCATTTTCTTCTCGCACCTGGGATTGAACCTGCATCCCTGCGGGATCTCAAGCGGCGAAGGCAGGCTGCCGGGTATTACGTACAGTTTTTTCTTTTCCCTGATCTTCGGGACCGCGTCGAGTAATCCCCTCGTATAAGGATGAAGGGGGGTTTTGAAAAACTCATTCTTCTCCGAGCATTCCATGATCCTGCCCAGGTACATTATGGCAACATCGTCAGCTATCCTGTCTATTATGCCCAGGTTATGCGTTATAAGCATCACGCTCATGTTGAATTTCTGCCTCAGCCTTTCCAGCAGGTCCAGTATCTGCGCCTGTATGGTTATGTCCAGGGCTGTGGTAGGCTCGTCAGCTATCAGCAGGGATGGGTTTGTGGCAAGCGCCATCGCTATCATCGCGCGCTGCTGCATGCCACCGCTAAGCTGGTGCGGATAGTAATGGTAGATGTTTTCCGGGGAAGGCAGTTCAACAAGCGAAAGCATTTCCACCGCCCTTCTTGCGGCTTCCCGGTTTTTCGCGCTTCCGGGGATATGGACTTTTATAGCCTCCTCTATCTGGTTTCCCACCGTGAAAACCGGGTTGAGCGAGGTAAAAGGGTCCTGGAATATCATTGATATCTCTTTGCCTCTGATCTTCCTTATCCCGTCCTCTGAAAGCTTCAGAAGTTCAGAGCCCTTATAAATAATTTCTCCGCCAACTATTTTACCCGGATGCTGGACAAGCCTCAGGACAGATAGGGCGGTCACGCTCTTGCCGCATCCGGATTCGCCCGCGAGCGCTAGCGTTCTGCCGGCTCCCACGGAAAGATCAACGCCGTCCACCGCCCTCACTATTCCCTCGGCAGTGTTAAAATAAGTCTTTAAGTTATTGATTTCCAGCAACTTTTCCATATATTTCCAATTATGAATTATGAGTTATGAATTATGAATCCAAAACAAGGAATTTATTGTCCCAAAGGGACTCCTTTGGAGTAACTCAGGGCTTTAGCCCTGATATCAAACCTGAAGGTTTGAGTTACAGAAACTCTGTGCCTCTGTGTCTCTGTGGTTGAGCTTCTAATTTTGACTTTTACATTTTACATTTTGCATTTTAACTTGCGCTCATTTCAAGCGCGGATCTAAAGCATCCCTCAGCCCTTCCCCCAGCATAATGTATGCCAGGACTGTGATGAAAATGGCGCATCCCGGGAAGAAGCTCAGCCACCATACGTGCTGGAGAAGATAATCTTTCCCGCTTGTCAGTATGTTGCCCCACGAAGCTGTGGGCGGCTGAACGCCCAACCCCAGGAAACTCAAGCCTGATTCAACCAGTATAGCGGACGCGATCCCAAGCGTCGCGGCCACAAAAACCGGGTAAAGCGCGTTAGGCAGTATATGCCTGAATATTATCCTCGCGTCGCTTAAACCGGACGCCTTCGCCGCCTGGACGAAATCCTGCTTTTTAAGCTTCAGGAATTCGGCTCGCACAAGCCTGGTAACTCCCGGCCAGCTCACAAGGCCTATCACGATCATTACATAGTTGATGTTCGGCTCAAGCATCGCTATAACCATCAGTATCAGGAAGAAATCCGGGAAACACATCATTATGTCCACAAGCCGCATTATAAGCCCGTCCACCCAGCCGCCGTAATACCCGGAAATAGCGCCCAGAATGGTGCCTATGAGAATGGATATCGCGACCGCCGCGAACCCGACTTTTATCGAGATCCTAAGGCCCCATAAGATCCTGCTCAGTAAGTCCCTGCCCAGCTCATCAGTTCCGAGTGGATTCGCGGAATGAAGGCTCGGGGGCGTAAACCTATTTGAAAGGTCCTGGGCGTTAGGGTCATGAGGAGATATGAACGGCACCAGGAAATAGACAACAAAGAGCGAGGCAACAATGATGGCTCCGGCAACGCCCAGCTTGTTCCTCTTGAACCTTCCCCAGAAACTCCCGGCTTTTGTTTTTTTCATTTTTTTTCAAGTTTACGAAGTTTAGAAATATAACTTAAAACTTTATAAACTTGTCAACTTTGTAAACTGTTTTCACCTGTAGCGGATGCGGGGGTCCACTACCGCATATAATATATCCGCTACCAGGTTCCCGGCAAGCGTCAGGAACGCGCTTATTACCCCGACCCCCATTATGACCGGATAGTCCCTTGCCATTATCGCGTTAAAACCCAGCCTTCCCATTCCGGGCCAGGCAAAAATAGTCTCAATTATAAAGCTCCCCCCTATCAACCCGGGGATAGAAAATCCTATGAGCGTTACGACCGGAAGCATCGCGTTGCGCAGCGCGTGCCTGTAAATCACCGTGTTCTCATCCAGCCCCTTTGCCCTGGCGGTCCTTATGTAATCCTGGCGTATCGCCTCCAGCATCGCGGCACGCGTATACCTGGAAACCGAGGCAAGCCCGGTGAAAGCGGATACAAAAACCGGAAGCACAAGGTGTTTCAAAGTATCCAGCATCCTGCCCCAGAAAGGCAGGTATTCGCTGCCTATGTCCCTTATCCCGGAAATGGGCAGGATATTGAATCTTACGCCGAAAACATCCATCAGCATAAGCGCAAGCCAGAAAGACGGAACTGAAAAACCGATAAAAACAAGAAGGGTTGTGGACTTGTCGAACGCGGAATACTGTTTTGCCGCGGAAAGAACGCCTATCGGGATCGCTATCAGGAAGATAAAAAGGAGGGAAAGGCCTTCAAGAAGTATTGTCGCGGGAAGCCGTTCAAGGATCTTATCGATCACCGGCCTTTCATCCCTGAAAGAACGGCCGAAATCAAGGACCACAAATCTTTTAAGCCATCGCAGATATTGAATATGTATGGGCTGGTCAAGGCCGTAAAGCTTCTCAAGCCTTGCCCTCGCTTCATAACTGACCCTCGGCCCGGCCTCCGCCAGAAGGTCAGACGGGCTTCCCGGAGCGAGGTGTATTATGAAAAATGTGACCAGGGTGATACCCAGGAAAACGGGTATCATCAGGAGGAGCCGCCTTGCGATATATTTCCACATCTTTTAGGATTTTCTCTTGTTTCTTTCAATCCTTCGGAAACCGGACACCGGTATGATACTGAGCTTTTCCTTGCCTGTAACAGAGTCGAGCATGATGTTCAGGCCGAGGTTGTCGCTTGCAATGTGCCCCGCGATAACCACGTTTATATGATTCTTCTCAGCTTCCTTCTTGTGCTCGGAACCCATGTGCATGACCACAAGGGTGCCCACATCCGTGTTGGAAAGTTTTTCAAAGACGTTCTTCGAACCCTCTGTGCCGCCGGTCATGTCCACCATTATCCTGCCGCATCTTTTTTCCTTAGAGCCGATAAGTATGCTGGGCCCATTTTTCTGTTCCGCGGCCTGTTTGTATTCCGGTATGCCCTCAAGAATTGACATAATACCGTCAAGAATTTCCGGGCGTTCCCTGTCGAATATTTTCTGGAGAAAAGTGGCAACGCAGTTGTCAGCGGGAGTATGGATGCACATTATAGGTATGTCGAACAGCTTGGCGATGTCAACTCCCCTCTGGTGGTTTGACGGCATTATTTTCTGCCTGACCTCATTCATCCTTTCCCCCAGAAGCCCTTCCATAACGTTTATGGGAACGCCATATTTGTTGAATATATCGGCCTGCATGTCCATGACCTCGTAGAATGCCGCGAAAGCAGAACCCTGCGGGTGATGGGAAAGAACCAGATCCACCTTGCGGCCTTTCAGGGCAAGCATCTGGGCTACCAGGACCTCCCCGACCTCCATATCTATGCCGGCAAGCAAAGATATGATCTCTCTGCCGTGGTCGCCGTAAAGTATCCTTGTGTCAGCGTAGGGATTGGTAAGTTTTTCTTTGTCATAATTTTCTTTTTCCCTGCCTTCAAGCTTAGCAAAATCCTTCTCTGCTTTTTTTAAGACCTGCAGGACCCTTGCCTTTCCCCTCGGGTCATTCTCTATGCCTGTGCTAATCGCTTTTTTATAGATCTCGCCCAGCTTCATTTTAAACCTCCGCCTGCTCGTGCATCGACAAAATAAATATAAAATGAAAATTAAGGTTGAGAGTTTAACCTTTAACCTTCAACCTTCAACCTTCAACTTTTAACGTTCAACGGTTTTTATTGCAGCTACGCGGCAGGCGGCTGCAGGCGCGCTTTTACAAGCTCACCCACAAGCTTTCCGTCTGCCTTGCCCTTTACCTTGGGCATCAGAACACCCATAACCTTGCCTATGTCCCTGGGTGTCGCGGCTCCGGTTTCCTTGATCGCCTCATCAACGATTACCTGAAGCTCCTCTTTGGAAAGCTGCTGCGGGAGATACTTCTCCAGGACAGCAACTTCTTCCTTTTCTTTTTCAAGCAGGTCCTGCCTGTTCATACGCTCATAGTTCGGAAATACTTCCTTCCTCTGTTTGATATTCTTCTGGATTATATCCAGTATCTCCTCATCCGTGAGCGGAACGCGCTTATCTATCTCGCGCCTTTGCACCAGGCTGCGCAGGAATCTTATCGCGGAAAGCCTGCGTTCCTGCTTGTTCTTCAGAGCTTCCTTAAGGTCATTTATAAGTTTTTCTGAAAGGCTCATTTTCGCACCGGCCTTCTGGCAGCGTACCTTGCCATCTTTGCCTTTAACCTGCGGATGCGCTTTTCTCTCATCTGCGCAAGGCGTTTACGCTTCTCGCTGGGTTTCTCATAATGCTCTCTTTTCTTGATCTCGGTGAGGATCCCATCGCGTTCGCAAACCCTTTTGAACCTCCGCAGAGCGCTTTCCAGAGATTCACCTTTCCCTAATCTTACTTCGAGCAAACTAATCGCCCCCTTCTCTAAAAAATGAATTTGACGCTGATTTTCGCTGATCCAGTACTGATTAAAATCAAATTACAGCATTCACTTTTGACCTTTGACTTTTGACCTGCTTATATTATTCCCACCAGCGCCTAAACTCTGCTATTATTAAACTGTATAATTTTTAAAAAAGAATTAACATTCAGGCTTGCTCCACCCACCAGCGCGCCGTCTATTCCCTCTTCCTTCATCAGCCCGCCCACGCTTTCCGGAGTTACGCTTCCGCCGTACTGGATCCTTACCTGCTGCGCGGTCTCGCTGTCATGCATCGATGAAAGCACTGAGCGTATGTGCGCGTGGACCTCGGACGCATCCGCAGGGGTCGCGGTCTTGCCTGTGCCTATGGCCCATATGGGTTCATACGCGACAACAAGGCTCTTGATCTCCTCTTTCCCGATCTCTGCCAGGCCTTCCTTTATCTGTTTTTCCACGACCTTAAGCGTGCTCTTCGATTCCCTTTCCTCAAGTTTCTCTCCCACGCACATTATCGGCGTAAGGTTGAAAGAAAAAGCGGATTTCATCTTTTTATTTATATCCTTGTTTGTTTCTTGAAAATACCCGCGCCTTTCCGAATGCCCTATGATCACGAACCTGCATCCCAGGTCGCGCAGCATAACAGGCGAGATCTCGCCGGTAAACGCCCCGCTCTTCTCCCAGTGCATGTTCTGCGCTCCCATCCTGATATTCGTGTTCCTCAGAACCTCGCCCACCGCGCCCAGCGCTATGAAAGGAGGGCACACTACGATCTCAACGCTGAATATGTCCTTTGCAAGGTCTTTAAGCTCCCTGGCAAATTCAGCCGCCTCCGAGACGGTTTTGTTCATCTTCCAGTTTGCAGCTATTATCGGCTTCCTCACTTATTCCTCCATTGATTACGGTGATTTTAACTGATGATCTTTGCTTCGCAACATTCTTTGTGGGCTATGTCGACAAACGACGAATTCCGGTGATTATATAAAGTTAATCATGATAATTTAGAAATAATCACTGTAATCTAATTTATAATCACTGTAATCACTTTTTTTCTGAAAGCGCGGCGATGCCCGGAAGCGTTATCCCTTCCAGCAGCTCGAGGCTTGCGCCTCCGCCAGTCGAAATGTGAGTTATTTTGTCGCTCACTCCAGCTTTCGCGGCCGCTGAAACAGAATCCCCGCCCCCTATTACGGTCACGGCGCCGCTTTCCGCCATTGCCTTCGCTATTTCCACGGTCCCCTTAGCGAAAGCGTCTACCTCGAATATCCCCATCGGACCGTTCCAAAACACTGTTTTTGATTTCGATATTACCTGCCTGTATTCCGCAACGGTCTTCGGGCCTATGTCAACGCCTATCCAGCCGTTCTGTATCGCCCTGCCCCCGGTCTCCTCCATCTGAGCGCCCTCTCTGATCTCCTTTGCGACAACGTGGTCGATGGGAAGGTGTATTTTCGACTCAGAATCACCCAGTATCAGGTCCCTTGCCAGACCTAATTTGTCTTCCTCTATCTTAGAGTTGCCGACTTCTTCCCCGATCGCCTTAAGGAACGTGTATGCCATCGCACCGCCTATGAGAAGGAAGGAAACCCTGGGAAGCAGATTTTTGATAACCCCTATTTTTGTGGAAACTTTTGCCCCGCCCAGGACCGCGGCAAAGGGCTTGTCAGGCTCCTCAAGTATTTTGCCCAGCACCTCAATTTCCTTTTTCATGAGGAACCCCGCGGCTGACGGAAGGAGCCTTGCCACGCCAACAGTGGAAGAGTGCGCCCTGTGCGCTGTCCCGAAAGCGTCGTTAACATACAGGTCACCCAGTTTCGCGAGCTTCTTGCTGAAATCCTCGGCGTTGTTTTCCTCCTCGGGATGGAAGCGCAGGTTCTCCAGCAGAAGAACGTCCCCGTTCTTCATCGCGGACACTGCCTTTTCCGCGTCCGGGCCCACGCAATCTTCCGTTTTGGCGATCTTCTTACCGAGTAGTTCACCCAGCCTTTTTGCCACCGGCGTAAGCCGCATGGACTCAACGACCTTGCCCTCAGGCCTGCCGAGGTGTGACATCAAAATAACCTTCGCGCCCTTGTCAACGCAGTATTTAATGGTCTGAACACTTGCCTTGATCCTCGTATCGTCCGTTATCTTGCCTTCCTTGTCCTGCGTGACGTTGAAATCAACGCGGATCAAAACATTTTTACCCGCCATGTCAAGGTCTTCCACGCCTAACTTTGCCATAAAAACCCCCAAAATCAATAAAGGATTAGTTATGAGTTATGAATTATGAGTTATGAGTGAAGGAGTTTTATTTTAAATAAAAACCTTGCCGTTGATTCATAATTCATCATTCATAATTCATAATTTAGCTCTTGTAAAAGAGCTATTTGGAAACAATATATTCTATCAGGTCCACCACGCGGGTCGAATATCCCCACTCATTATCATACCAACCCATTACCTTGGCAAGGTTCCCATCAATAACCTTAGTAGATACCGCATCAACTATGCAGGATTTTGGATTACCGAGGAAATCCCTTGAAACCAGCGGTTCCTCGCAAAATTCCATATACCTGCCCAGTTTCCCTGCCGCGGCTTTCTTCAGAGCCGCGTTGACTTCCTCGGTGGTAGTTTGCTTTTTTAACATCACCACGAGATCTATCATGGAAACGTCCGGAATGGGTACCCTTATAGCCAGCCCGTCCAACTTGCCTTTCAGTTCAGGTATTACAAGCGCTATTGCCTTCGCCGCTCCGGTAGTCGTAGGGATCATTGAGAGCCCTGCCGCGCGCGCCCTTCTCAGGTCCTTGTGCGGGAAATCGAGTATTACCTGATCATTTGTATACGCGTGTATTGTGGTCATAAGCCCTTTCTCGATCCCGAACTCATCCAGCAGGACCTTTGCCATCGGTGCAAGGCAGTTGGTCGTGCAGGAAGCGTTTGATATGACATTGTGCTTCTGCGGATCGTATTTATCCTCGTTAACGCCCATTACTATGGTGATGTCTTCGTTCTTCGCCGGGGCGCTTATGATGACTTTTTTCGCGCCTGCCGTTATGTGTGCGGCCGCTTTTTCCTTTTCGGTGAATCTCCCCGTAGATTCAACCACTATTTCAACACCCATGTCCTTCCACGAAAGCTGCGCCGGATCTTTTTGCGCTATAACTTTTATCTCCCTGCCGTCAACAATGATAGCATCAGCTTTCGCCTCTACTTTGCCGGGGAATATCCCGAACGTTGAATCGTATTTAAGCAGGTGCGCCAGTGTTTTTGAATCTGTAAGGTCGTTGACGGCAACGAACTCCAGGTCCTTGTATTTGCCCAGAAGCGCTGCCTTCAGCACAAGCCTTCCGATCCTTCCGAAACCGTTAATGCCTACCTTAACCATGTTCACATACCTCCTTTTTAATAAAATACGCTAATCTCGGGATTCCCCCTCACCTTATTCCTCTCCCTCGAGGGGAGAGGGCCGGGGTGAGGGTGTTTTTAAGGAAAAACTCCATCAGCTTATGACCCTTATTAAAGAACAGCCTGCTTTTTTTCGCGTCCCGCTCGTTAAAACCCGCCTTCCCTCTTTTATTATCCCCATTTTTGAATATTGCGAAAGGAACCGGGTCCGGAGCATGAGTTCTTAACGAAATGGGTGTGGGATGGTCTGTAAGCGCCAGTATCTTATAGTTGCCGTATGCACCTATCCCTTTTAACACTGTGCCCGCGACCTTTCGGTCAAAATCCTCTATCGCCTTTATCTTTGCTTTAATGTCACCGTTGTGCCCCGCCTCATCAGGCGCCTCAACGTGCACAAAAACAAGATCGTTTTTCTTCAGAGCTTTAAGCGCGTATCTTGCCTTCCCTTCGTAGTCCGTGTCGAAGTATCCTGTCGCACCCGGCACGTCTATTATCTCCATCCCGGTTGCCCTGCCTATGCCCTTGACTATGTCGACCGCCGATATTACCGCACCCTTCAGGCCGTATTTCCTGTAAAAGGACGGCATCTCCGGTCTTGTGCCCTGGCCCCACAGCCAGATCATGTTGGCGGGACCTTTCCCATGCCTTTTTCTCCTGGCATTGACCGGATGCGTTTCAAGTATTTCCCTTGACCTCTCCATCAGGCCGATCAGCATCCCCGCGCCTTTTCCTTTCGGGAAGATCACGGAAAACTTTTTTCCCATCACGTCGTGCGGAGGATGCGTCCTCAGGGAAAGCAGGGACGCAAGGCCGGCGGGCTTTTTTAGGAGCGCCAGGTTGCGGTAGCTGACACCCGGAAAGAATTTCAAAGAACCTGTTCCTATCTCCCTGTTAAGTGCCCTGAACAGCTCTTTTCCCTCTTCGCTTGTGACATGCCCGGCGCTGTAGTCAATAAGCTTCCCGTTTGCCGCCGTCACAAGGTTGCATCTGAATATTATATCTTGCCTGCCGTACCTTATTCCCTGGTTCAGGGCTTCAAGCGGGCCCCTGCCGCTATAATATCTTTGCGGGTCGTAACCGAGTATCGCGAGGTTCGCGACATCCGTTCCCGGCGTCATCCCGCGCGGCGTCGTTCTTATAAGGCCCAGGGTCCCGGCCCGCGCGAAATAATTCAGATTTTTTATCCCGGCGGCTTCAAGCGGTGTCCTGCGCTTCAGCTCTTTCAGGGGATAATCCGCCATCCCGTCGCCTACAAGCACGATATATTTCATACCACCGATTCTTTACCACGAAGGCACAAAAAACTTTTGCCATTGAAGGCACTGAGTTCACTGAGAAATTTAACAGGGATTCAGCGGGATTCATAATGCCGTCATGCGTCATGCGTCGAACGTCTTACGTATTATTAAAATCATTTGCGAACGACGTACGACTTACGACGTAAGACGGAATCTAAATCTCTTTAAATCACTGTGAAAAAAGACTTTTTTCGTGCTTTCGTGACACTTTCGTGTTTTCGTGGAAATCACTTATTTTTTGCCTAGCCGGAATTCCCTGTTCAGCGCGCGCACCGCGTTATCCGCATCCTTTTCCTCAACAACACATGAGATCTTTATCTCAGAAGTGCTTATCATCTCAATATTGATGCCTTTCTTTGCAAGGGCCGTGAACATCTTCGCTGCCACCCCCGGATAGCTGTACATGCCCGCGCCCACGATCGACACCTTTGCGACGCCGGACGCGTGCATCACGGTTTGCGCCCTCAGTTCCTTCGCGACCTTTTTGACTATCGCCATGGTCCTGGAAAGGTCCACGCGGGAGATCGTGAACGAAACGTCCGTGTGCCCCTTGTGGCTGACGTTCTGAACGATAACATCAACGCTTATGCGGCCTTTAGCGATCGGGCTGAAGATCTTTGAAACGATCCCGGGCCTGTCAGGCACGCCCACGACCGTCACCTTGGCCTGGTTCTTATCAGCGGTAGCGCTTACGACATAAGTTCTTTCCATATCCTCACCTCTTGTTTTGATCTTCAGTTTCTTCCCGGATCCAGTGTCGAACACAAGCGTTCCCGCGTCGCCGGGGTTGAAGCTTGACCTAACCCTGACTTTCAGCCCGTATACCTTCGCTATTTCGGCGGACCTCGGATGCAGGACCTTCGCGCCCAGGCTGGTCATTTCAAGCGCCTCGTCATAGGAGATAGTTCTGATCCTTTTCGCGCCCTGCACAACCCTGGGGTCAGAGGTAAAAACCCCCTTGACATCCGTATAGATATCGCACATATCCGCTTTAATCGCGACCGCAAGCGCTACGGCGGTTGTGTCAGAGCCTCCCCTGCCCAGCGTGGTTATTTCACCTTTTCTGTCAACGCCCTGGAAACCCGCCACGACCGCGATGCTGCCTTCTTTCAGCGCCTTAAGCACCTTCGAAGGATCTATCCTGAGTATCCTCGCCTTGCCAAAAATGCCGTCCGTAAGTATGCCGGCCTGTTCGCCTGTAAAAGAAACCGCTTTCTGCCCCATCTCCGCAAGCGCCATTGCCAGCGAAGCAATCGATTTCTGCTCCCCTATGGCCATCAGCATGTCCATTTCCCTGTCGGGAATTTTTTTCGAAACAGCGGACGCGTAGTCAATAAGGTCGTCTGTCATGTCCCCCGGGGCTGAAACAACCACCGCGACAGCGTAGCCCTGCTTCCTGGCGCTGACCGCTATCCTGGCAACTTTCCTGACCTTTTCGGGATCAGCCACAGAAGTCCCGCCGAATTTCTGAACCAATATCTTCATTAAAACTTCCTTTTTATTTGATTAACGGATTAACGGTTTAATGGTTTTTAGCCATAGAACCTTTAATCCTTTAAACTATTACAAAACTATACGTCATGCGCAAGCGTGAAAATATACACCGATTCCGCGCCTGCCTGCTTCAGGACCCTCGCGCACTCGCAGGCAGTGGCCCCTGTCGTGTAGACATCATCAACCAGTAAAATATTGCTCTTCGGAAGCCAGCTGCTTTCCCCCGCCTTAAAAGCTCCCTTTACGTTCTCCGCCCTTTCATCCCTGGTCAGCGCAACCTGCGGGGAAGTATATACTGTCCTGCTGAGAATGTCCGCCAGAACCGGGATCCCGTATTTTGAGCCGATCATATCCGCGACAAGCTCAGACTGGTTGAACTCCCTTTCGCGCAGCCGCTTTCTGTGCAAAGGCACCGGCACTATAAAAGATATTTTTTCAACCGGGAACAATCCCGGGAAATAGAGCGAAATTAGTTTGTCGATCGGTTTAAGTATTACCTTTCTGCCCTTATACTTAAAAAGATGGATACATTTTTTCAGGACGCCTTCATACCTTCCTATCGACCTTGCCAGCGCGAAAGGCCTTCTGTGGTTCCTGCAGTCTGCGCAAAGCGGCGTTTCGATCCCCTTGAAAGCTTCCGGCGGGTCAAGCGGCATCCCGCACCTTTGGCAATACGGGTCTACGATGATCCTGATCTCTTCGAAACACTGTCCGCAAAGGCCCGCGTTGTCTTCAAGAAGCTTACTGCACGCAAGGCATCTCGGGGGGTATATGAAATTGAGCAGTCCTTCCGCAAAGTATCTTAAGGAATTCTGCCCGCTATCCACTGACCACTCGCCACTGGCCACTGTATTAGTCCGTGGTTACGGGCTGGACGGGCGCGGCAACAGGCGGCTCATCGACCTTTATGGGCGGCCTTCCAAGGTCCGGCTTGATCGCCATTATTATGGCGATAATTATGAAAGCAACTACCGCTCCGATAAAAAGATATTCAAATATCTTTTCCTTTTTCATCTTCTCTCCATGATAACTACCGTCATACGTCGGACGTCTTACGTCGTACGTCCCACGTCGAATGTCGTGCGTCTTACGTCGTACGTAATAAATTTTAAGCTTTTGCGCACGACTTACGACGCTCGACTGCCTTTTTATACTTTCTCGTAAGGCATAAAAAGTTTTATATATTCGTCCTGGACCGAACGGTCCGTCATTCCGGCGATGTAGTCGCATATCGCGCGGGCTTTTTCCAGCTCGTTCTTCCCGCACGCGGATATTTTCGACTGTTCTTCCGGCGGCAGTATTCCCGGGCGTTTTAAATACGCGTCGAAAAGCTCGCTTATGAACCTTCCCGCCTTGTCTACCATCCTTTTCACCATGTAATGGTTATACAGTTTCGCGAAAAGGAATTCCTTCAGCTCCGAGTTCATCTTCTGCATTCCCGGGCTGAATGCCGCGGCCGTGTGCGCGTCGCGCACGTCCCGGACAGAAGTTATTTTCTTCTTTTTAATATTTGCGGCCGTATTCTCAATAAGGTCAGACGCCTGCCTGTTAATGAGCATCCGCACGAGCTGGTACTTGAATGTTTCCCTGTCAAACTTGTTCTTCAGCCCCGCGCTTACCTGCTTCCATATTTTCAGTTTCTTAAGGTCATCCTCCGAAAGATAACCTGAAGTAAGCCCGTCATCCACGTCGTGCGCGGTATAAGCGATCTCGTCGGCAACATTGACCACCTGCGCCTCAAGCGTGGGGGACTTATCCGGGTCAAACCCCTTCACTTCAGGCTGGTCAAATGATGTTTTGTGCTTTATTATGCCTTCCCTTACTTCGTAAGTAAGGTTCAAGCCCGGGAAATCCTGGTACCTGCGCTCAAGCTTATCCACTATCTTAAGGCTCTGGCTGTTGTGCTCGAACGAACCGCCGTACTTTTTCATAAGGTCATGCAGGACCGTTTCACCGGAGTGGCCGAACGGCGTGTGCCCGAGGTCATGCGCAAGCGCGACTGCCTCCGTAAGGTCCTCGTTCAGCCGCAATGTCCTTGATATGGAACGCGAGATCTGAGACACTTCAAGCGTGTGGGTCAGCCTTGTCCTGTAATAATCGCCTTCATGGTTGACAAAAACCTGGGTTTTGTATTCGAGTTTCCTGAAAGCGCCGCAGTGCACTATCCTGTCCCTGTCGCGCTGGAAACAGGTACGGTAAGGATGCTCTTTTTCGGAGTGCATCCTGCCCCTGCTGTCCCTGGATTTCATCGCGTAGGAGGCAAGATTTTTCTCCTCCTGCTCTTCAATTTCTTCTCTGGTGATCATTTTCTGCCTTTTATTATATTTATTATATAGAAAGCCTGGCCAGACTTCTGAACATTTATATTATAATACAAATTTGCTAAAAAGCAAGTTTTCTTTGACTTTTTCCTAAAAACCTTTATAATAATATCTATATTTGAAATCAGCTCAAAGGTCAAAGCTCAAAGGTCAAAAGTAAAACTTTCCGCAAAAACACAAAATCAAGGATTAAAAATGAAACTGCGAAAATGGATCGAGACTTCGGTGATCGTGTTTTTCTGCGTGATGGCAGCGCTGCTGGTGTCCAGGAACCTGCCCAGGGCTGAAAAAGACCAGGTAAAACTCGGGAAAATAAATATTGCCGATGAAAAACTGGAACGCGACAACTGGATGGGCATATACATGGGTGAAAAGAAGATCGGCTACTCCCACCTCAATATAACAAAAACAACCTATGAAGGCAAAGATGCCTACTGCGTCACGGACGAAACTTTCATGAAATTCAAATACGATTACCAGTCATACGACGCCAACGTCAACGCAAAGGTCTATGTCCGGACAAACATGAGGCCTCTTTCCTTTTCAATATCCATATTCACCGATGTTTACAGGGCTGTCATTGAAGGAAAGGCAAAAGGCGATAAAATGGAAGTGGTTATGGATTCGGGCGGGTCTAAAACGAAAAAGGAATTCCCTATTACCGCAGCCACATACCTCCCTTCATCCGTGGACATGCTGCTCGTGAAACAGGACCTTGAGATCGGGAAGCCGTACCGCATAGACCTTTTTGACCCCCAGATCCTCTCGGGCGAATACATGACCGTGACCCTCAAAAGGAAGGAAAAACTCAACAACGAGGAAATACTCGTGGTCGAAAAAGATTACAAGGGACTGGTATCAACATCCTGGATGAACATGAAGGGAGAAGTAATAAAGGAAGAAAATGCCCTTGGCATGAAGATGATAACCGAATCAAAGGAAATGGCTCTTTCAGGCGGAAAATTTGAAGCCGGCGAACTTGTTTCAAAGGCTTCCATATCTTCCAATGTTTTCATAAAAGCGGCAAGGAGCATCTCTTATCTTAAGGTCAGGATGAGGGGCTTAAAAGGTTTCATAATGCCCCCGAGTAAAAGGCAGGCGGTTTCCGGCAGCGGGGGTGAAATAATCCTGGAGATAAACAGCCGGCTTGAAGAGGAAGAAAACCTTGCAGGCGAAAAGTTCAGGGAATACACGATGCCGTCAATGCTCGTGCAGTCCAATGAACCCGAAATAGTAAATACCGCCATTGATATCACCGAAGACGACACCCTGCCATGGGAAAAAGCAAAACACCTGAACCGGTGGGCATTTAATAACATTAAGAAAGTCCCGACTTTCTCCCTGCCTTCGGCCATAAACGTCATGAAAGAAAAACGGGGGGACTGCAACGAACACGCGGTGCTGCTGGTCGCGCTGTGCCGCGCCTGCAGGATCCCTGCCCGGGCTGTGGCAGGCGTGGTCTACATGCCCCCCAGCGGGCTGACCGTGGGCAAAGGAGACAATGGCTCGTTCTTCTACCATGCCTGGGTTGAAGTTAATATATCGGGCGGGTGGAAAATGCTGGACCCTACGTTCGGGCAGAACGAAGTTGACGCCGCGCACATCAAGCTTCTGGACGGGGACATAGAAAAACAGGCTGAATTAGTAAGGCTGATAGGAAATCTGGTGATATCCGTTGAAGAATATAAATAGGATTCACCACGGAGGCACAGAGGCACAGAGAATTTATCGGGTTTTACAAATGACTGCCTTTTAACCACGGATTTACACGGATTACCACAGATTTTTTACTAAATTCAAGATACAAATAAATTCCTTCATTTTAAATTGTAAATTTTAAATTGTTAATTGTTAATTTAATAGGAGCACTGATGATAAAAACAATCAATCTGGTAAAAAAATTTGACAGGATCACCGCGGTCAATAATCTGAACCTGGAAATAGGAAAAGGCGAGATATTCGGGTTCCTTGGCCCGAACGGCGCCGGCAAGACAACCACGATCAAAATGCTTACAGGCCTGCTCAAGCCCACCGAAGGAAAGGCTATTGTTTCCGGGTTCGATATCCAGGAGGATCCGATCGAAGCCAAAAAACTGATCGGTTACATCCCTGACCAGCCCTTCCTCTACCCCAAACTCACAGGCATGGAATTCCTTCAGTTTGCCGCGAACCTTTACCGCGTGGAGGATCCCGGCCCGAAAATCGATAGATACCTGCGGATGTTCGAACTTATACAGTACAGGGATGACTTGATAGAAAGCTACTCGCACGGGATGTGCCAGAAACTCGTTATGGGCGCCTGTTTCCTGCACGACCCCAAAGTCATCCTGGTTGACGAGCCAATGGTGGGGCTTGACCCCAAGAGCATAAGGCTCGTGAAGGAATTGTTCAGGGACAGCGCTTCAGGTGGGCTTACGATATTCATGTCCACCCACACGCTGGACCTCGCGCAGGACATCTGCACCAGGATAGGCATAATAAACAATGGAAACCTTATAGCCCTCGGTACCACGAAGGAAATAGTCTCGATGGGCAGGACCGGCGAACTTGAAGACGTGTTCTTACAACTAACAAAACCAAACTCTCAATTATAAATTATGAGTTATGCCCCAAGGGGCATTATGAATGAAGGAATTTTATTGTAACTCAGGGCTTCAGCCCTGAAAAAAATCCCCCTCTAATCCCCCTTTATCAAAGGGGGAAAGAAAGGGATTTAACGACGCAAGACGGGCGATGCACGATGCACGAAACAATCGAGCTTATACGCAACTACTGGGCCGGCATCAGAAATACCGCGGCGCGCATTTCGAAGGAAAGCAGGCTGCGGACTTACGCTTTCTCGGTGCTGGGATTAGCCTTCGTTGCGGGCGTCTATTTCATGTTCCACTGGCTGCTCACAAGGCTCTATTCCTTTGAAATCATAGGCCCTATCCTTATCGAAAAACTGCTTTTCATAATATTCCTCACGTTCCTGATGATGCTTGTTTTTTCAAACGTCATTACGGCTATTTCCACGTATTACCTATCAAACGACCTGCATTTCCTTTTTTCAAGCCCCCTGCGGGTGGAATCCATTTTCGCCTCAAAGTTTTTCGAAACTGTCCTGCAGAGCTCGTGGGCCGTGCTTTTCTTCGGCATACCCGTGTTCCTCGCCTACGGGATAATCCTTAAAAGCAGCTGGTTTTTTTACCCGCTTATCCCCGTGTTCCTGCTTCCCTTCCTGGTAATACCCGCGGGTGCCGGCGTGATGCTCACAATGCTGCTGATCAGGGTTTATCCCGTGAAAAGGATAAAGGAAATAACGCTTTTCATAAGTATTGCCCTGGCAGCCGTGCTGGTGATCTATTTCAGGTTCCTGCAGCCGGAAAGGCTGGCCAACCCCGAAGGGTTTTCCGCGCTTGCGGATTACCTGACCTTCCTGAAAGGGCCCAGTTCCACATATCTTCCGAGTTACTGGGTTTCCACCCTTTTCCTCAACACGATAAGGGGCAAACCGACCGACATGCTCTTTTATTTCCTAATGCTCCTAAGCTCTGCCGGCGCGTCATACGTTTTCTGCAAGTGGGTCGCGGAAAAAATATATTACGAAAGCTGGACTAAATCCCTTAACAAGGTAAGCGGACGGCCTGTAAGGTTCCTTATGCTTGAAAAACTGCTGGGCACGAGATCAATGTTCAACGTCCTGCTCCTTAGGGATCTGCGACTTTTCTGGCGGGATGTGTCCCAGTGGTCGCAGATATTCCTCTTCCTTGCAATAGGCGTGATCTACATGTTCAACCTTAAATCTTTCAGGCTTCAGACATCTTCCACCGTGCTGATATCCTTTATAAACCTTGGTTTCGCCGGTTTCGTGATAGCCGCGACAGGCGTGCGTTTCTCGTTTCCCGCGATCTCACTTGAAGGAAAGGGATTCTGGCTCCTGAAAGCCGCGCCGTACCCGATGAAAACCCTTCTTGCTGAAAAGTTCTGGACGAGTTATATCCCTTTACTTGCACTCGGGGAAGTGCTTGTGATCACATCCGGCATATTATTAAAAGTAAACCGGGAAATATTTTTTACCGGCATGTTCGCGGTCTTCCTGATAACGCTCGGGCTTACGGGCCTGGCTGTCGGCATGGGAGCGAGCTATCCCAAATTTAAGGCTAAGAATCCTGCTGAGGTAGGCGGTTCATACGGCGGGATAATGTATATGGTCTTTGCTCTCGGTTACGTGGGCCTGATGATATTCCTTCTTGACAGGCAGGCAGTGCAGTTCCTTCTGTTCATCGCCGGCTTCAAACAGACTTATAACCTTGAAGCCTGGATCTCGGTGGCAGGCACCCTGCTCCTCACCTTTTATGTCACCTTCAATCCCCTCAAAAACGGGCTTAAATTCCTCGAACAGTATGAATGGAAATAGCGTTGGTCTGCCGGTCAGCCGGTCAGCCGGTTAAAAAATAAAAAGGGCGGGGAAATCCCGCCCTGTTTCTTTTTGTATTTAAAATTTACATTTTGCAATTTATTCCTGCAGATTTCTTATTAAATCTAAACGCAGGAATCCCTTAGGGACAATTTGACTTTTAACTTGTGGACGCAAGCTGAAGCTTGCGGCTACACGTCACCTGTCCGGTATTGTAAAGCAAAACGTTGAGCCCTTGCCCGGTTCTGACTCAATCCATATCTTCCCCCCGTGATATTCAACTATTTTCTTGCATATGGCAAGCCCCACACCCGTGCCCGGGTATTCATCCCTTGAGTGAAGGCGCTGGAATATCACGAAAACGCGTTCCGCGTCTTTGGGATCTATGCCGATGCCGTTGTCCGAAATCCTAAAAAGCCACTCCCCTTCCACGCGCTGCGCGCCCACATGAATGGCGGGAGGTTTTTTGCTGCGGAATTTAAGCGCGTTGCTGATAAGGTTCTGAAAGACCTGGCCAAGCTGGGTCTTGTCCGCGATAACACCCGGCAGGGGATCGCGCGTAACCTCCGCCCTGTTTTTTTCTATTGCGATCCCGAGGACATCAAGTATGCCGTCCACGATGGCGTTGCAGTCAACCTGCTCAAACCTTTTACTGAAAGTGTCGAGCCGCGAATATGAAAGCAGGTCTTCTATAAGCGTCTCCATCCTTTTCCCGCCGTCTTTGGCAAAATCTATGAATTCCTTCGCGTCCTTATCAAGCTTTCCCTTGTACCTGCGCTCAAGGAGCTGGAGGTAGCTTGTGACCATCCTCAGGGGCTCTTTCAGGTCGTGGGAAACAACATAAGCGAACTGTTCGAGTTCCCTGTTGGAGCGTGAAAGGTCATTCATTGCCTGCTGCAGCTTCTCCTCTGCCAACCTGCGCTCAGCCACCTCTTTTTTCAGAAGCTCGTTTGACTGCGAAAGCTCGGAAGTTCTTTCCCTTATCCTTTTTTCCATGTCCATAAGGGTCTCGGACAGCTTGTCGTGCGCCCACTTGCGCTCCTTTATTTCCTCCTCCAGCGCCTTGTTCACCTTAAGGAGCTCGTTTGTTTTTCCAAGAACCTGCTGCCTCAGTATGTTGTTCATGAACAGGAACATTGCCAGCATCGTTCCCGCGAGAACAAGGATAGCTACCAGCCACACGGGGAATGTCCACCTGCCCACGCCTCCGAGCCACCTGTCCAGCGACCTGTGATACACGGAATTATCGTTATTCTTCAAATCAAAAAGGTGCTTGTCCAGGACGGTTATTATCCTCACGTCCCCGTTCAAGGGGATGGCGAAATAAAGCTCTTTGGGCGAAGACACTATGGAAACGCCTGCCAGCCCGTATTCCCTTTCGTGCTTCATCCCGTAAAGGACATCCGTGATCCCGGCGTCGGAAAACTGCTGGCTCAGGAAATTGAACACCGCGTCGTTATCTTCCATTTCTATTATATTGCAGGTAGGGCAAAGCATCTCGATCTGCGATTTCAGGTCTTCGAAATAAATGTCGTTCTTGACTCCAGCCACTGTTTTTTTATCCAGGTCAATTATCGTCTGGATCCTGGAATTCTTGAGCGTGTAAACCTGCGCCCAGTTCGAAAGTATCGGGACATTCGCGAAAAGATATTTTCCCGCGGTTTCCTTGGAATATGGAACGCCGGCAAGTACGTCTATCTCGCCGCCCTGTAGCCTCTGCGCGCATTCCTGCCAGGAACCCCGCACGTATTGCAGTTCCCATCCTTCTTTTTTGGCGATGTATTTAAGGATATCAATATAAAAACCGCTTTCATCACCGTTCTTTTCGGTGAATATAAGCGGTTTGTTCTGGTACAACCCGACTTTTATGGTTTTCGCAGAGGCAAAACACGGAAGGAAAACGCCTGAGAGCGTTAACAGCAGGATTACAATTATATACTTTTTCATATTCTTTACCACAGAGGCACGGAGACACAGAGAAATTATTGGCTTTTGTTGACAACTGATAACTGACAACTGCCTTTGAAACCACAGGTGAACACTGTTTAGATACATCAGGGCTGAAGCCCTGAGTTACAATAAAATTCATGCTGTTGATTCATAATGCCCCTTGGGGCATAACTCATAATTCATAATTGAAATTAAACTTGTTACTTGTTACTTGTTACTTGTTACTGGTAATCTGATCGTAACCGTGGTGCCTCGCTCCGGGTCTTCGGTTTTATACCAGTCGGTATCTTCGGATGCCTTGCGCATACTTCTGCTTTTGATTTCTATCGCGCCTTTGTGCCTTGCGATTATTTCGTGGGTTATTGATAACCCCAGGCCTGTGCCAAGCTCTTTCGTGGTGAAGAAGGGTTCGAATATGCTCTGGAGTTTTTTCTCGGGTATGCCGCATCCGCTGTCCAGGAAGCTTATCTCGACCCAGTTACCGTCCTTCGTTTTTACCGCCTTGATCCCGAGTGTTCCGCCCCTGGGCATAGCCTCAACCGCGTTCTGTATAATGTGCGAAAAAGCCAGTGCCAGTTTTTCCCTGCTTCCGGAAACCGCAGGCAGGCCGCTTTCAAAATTCCTGGTTATTTTTATCTTTTCAAAGGCTGTCCCTTTCAAAGAAGAAACAGATCCCTCTATCACTTCCACGGCATCCAGCGGCTTCATTTCCAGCATGAATTCCCTCGTGAAAAGGAACAGGTCGGAAACTGTTTTCTGAGCGAACTCCGAGGCGGAATCAATTTTTTCCGCCATGACGCGCAGCTCCTCAATACTGATGGATTCCTTCTCTTTCTCGATCAGGTCCCGTATCATGCGTATGTTGGTGATTATAACAGTGAGGGGGTCCTTGATCCTGTGCGCCACGCCTCCGGTAAGAGTGCCGACCGCGGCCATTTTGTTAGCCTGCGCGAGCTGCTCCTGCAATTCCTTCAGCTTGAGCTCGGCTTTCTTGCGCTCTATGGCGTAGCGCAGGGAATGGATAATCAGGTTACTGTCCACCGTGCCCTTGACAAGATAGTCCTGGGCTCCGCCCTGCACTGCTTTTATGGCAAGCGTTCTGTCGGTAAGGCCGGTCATGACCACGATGGGTATTTCGCCTGCTTTCGCGCTGACCCTTATAAAGGTATCAAGGCCGTCGCTGTCAGGAAGCGAAAGGTCCAGCAGGATCACGTCTATGCCTTTCCCTGTAACGCGCTTTACGGCTTCGGATATCCTGCTTGCCTGCTCAAGCTCAAAATCCGCGTCCTTCACCTCTTTGAGCATTTCCTGTATCAGCCTGGCATCGCCCGGATTATCCTCTACAAGCAGGACTTTTATGTGTTCCCTTTCCATTTTATCCCTTAAAACCACAAGATTACACTAGATTTTCACAAGATGACCGTTTGTAGGTCATTGCGAGCCCGAAGGGCGTGGCAATCCAGAACTGATCTTCTACTATTATACACTTTCCTGATAAAAAGTCAAGAAAAGAAAAAAACCCGCCATTGAAACGGGTTAACACTCTATTGAGTTTCGCAAAATAGATTTACAAATGTCTTTGCGAGACGAAGCCGCAAGCGAAGCAACCTCGTTCTGGACACTGGACACTGATTAGAACTTTGCAAGCAAAGATATGCGATGGCTATATCCAAGGTCGCCATAAGGAACGAGCGCGTAATCTATACCCAATATACCGATCTTGAACCCGGCTCCGCAGGTCAGACCGGCAAGCGCCCCCAGAGTGTTGTTTATCGCGCTGTTATACTTGTATCCTACCCTTATGGCAAACACAGGATGGACCCAGTATTCAATACCTGCTCCCACAGCCCAGATAGAATCAAGGATGGAATAATTCAGGTCAGCTGATAGAGTAAGCTTGTTGTCAGCAGTCTTATTGGCAATGCCTGCTTTCAGGTTCATAGGCAGACTGCTTGCTTCCAAAACGAACGGGGCTTCGTAGCCCATGTTCTGCAGGGCAAAACCTAAAATCAGACCTTCCTTGTTCAGCTTGTATTGCAGGCCAAGGTCTACGGCTATGCCAAGTGCGGACTTGTCATCCAACTGCTGGTTGATGATCTTGACTGTACCGCCAAGGTTCAGGCGCTCTGAGAGCGTTTTAGCGTAAGATACGGCTATTGCAAGGTCATTTGCAGGCACTGTAGTCCCAAGCAGAACCCCTGCAAGGTCCCTTCTTTCAATATCTGTAATATACAGGTAGGTTATGCCTGTGCCTATGGTTCCACCAAAAGCTGGTTGGCAGTAAGCAAGATACTCGTATCTGATAGCCTGAAACCACTCTGTGTGGGTAAAAATCACCTGCTTCCCTTCTGATAGGGACAGGCCGGATGGGTTCCAGTACAGGGCATTGATATCGTCTGCTGCTGCGACAAAGGCTTCGCCCATTGCAACAGGGCGGGAACCGACACCCAGTTTAAGGAAGGTGGCGCCTGTGGTGCCGGGACCTGCGCAACTACCGTGTAACGTGTAAAGTGTAAGGTGTAAGGTAACAACTAAAAATATAATCTTTTTCATTTTTCCTTCATTTTTAATTTTTAATTTTGCATTTTTAATTGATATAGATTTATAGAGTAAGACACTGGCGCATTATCAGAAATCAGTGATATGTTTCCAGCACCTTCTCATCAAACTGTGCATGAGGTTTTCCCTCACACAGCTTTCCAAGAACGTCCACCGAAAGCTCTTCGTCAT
>Ga0210049_1001354_pt1 | contig 22799 bp, 27 predicted proteins | sample CryGeyCG2014_300_2_FD_183964 | JGI IMG/M metagenome (GOLD analysis project Ga0210049, IMG submission 183964) | Groundwater microbial communities from aquifer - Crystal Geyser CG06_land_8/20/14_3.00 (SPAdes) (version 2) | ecosystem: Environmental > Aquatic > Deep subsurface > Groundwater | place... | reverse complement strand
CAATTTAATGTTTTATTAATAAAATCTTCAATATGATAAGAAAAAGAAATAATTCTAGCTTCAGATACTTGAGTAGATAAAGAAATAGAAAGAAGAGAATTAATAGAATACGCGCCGCTATAACCAATATTAACAATAATATTTTTACTATTTTGTACTATATAATTAATTGAAAGAATTGAAGATATATAAGATGTTTGTCCATAGAATGAACAATTCTGAATAGAATTAATGTTATTTTGAGTATTATAGCTAAGAGAAGTTTGATTAGATAAATTCGATTCACATCTATAAGAAGGGCTTATTAAAGAATTAACAGTTGATTGTGCCCTAAAATTATAATCTAATATTTTATTTATTGAATCTTGAGTGCAATAAGAAATAGAAATAATTTTAGTTTGAGATGCTTGCCCATATAAAGAAACAAAAGCAATATTATCAATAAAATTCTGGGAGACATAACATAAATTTACAACTGCGCTTTTAATACTTTGTGTTCGATAATTAACAGAAATAATGGTATTTAAAGATGATTGAGCTCTAAATGAATAATTTAAAACAGAACTAATTTTATTTTCAGTTCGTAAATTAAGAGAAGTTATTTTAGATATTATAGATTCTCCCTTAAAAGAATAAGGGATAATAGTATTAATTAAATTCTGAACATTATAAGAAAAATTAATATGAGAAGAAATTACAGTTTGTGTCCGGCTACTCAATGAAAACATAGTATTAATAATAGCCCCAGAAGTATAATCTACCTCTACATAGACCTGAGTAACTCTGAGATAATTACCCTTACCGAATCCAGAAGCATATATCTTAACCAGAAGCTTATCTAGATCTATGTATCCCCAAGATCCCCCTCCCGGTCTAGCAAGAGATTGATTGTAAGTAGTGTAACTATTAGAGGCAGATTGAACGCTGCCATTAGTAGCATATTCTCCCAATATTAAACTGGGAGTTAGATAGGGGCCAGCAGAACCAACCCATTTAATCTTAAAATAAACTTTAACACTGTTTATGGTCTGATTTCCCAGAGTCCAATTATCTAAATCAAATATAGCATAGTTCTCATTTATATGCTGAGACAAATAAGTAGAATCATCATCTCCTGTTCCAGTATCATCCACCTTATCATATTTAGTAGTGGGGGAAGTAGGATGGAGAGTCCAACCTAATCCTATATCATTATCGCCATTGGGTCTTAGAATTGCGGTGGCCATTTTAATTCTCTTAACTTTTCTTTCAATGTTTTAACATTAATAAATTTCTTTACCGTTTCTTCTAAAAACTTATCTCCAACACATTCTCGATAACCATACTTGCAAGCCAGTTTTTTATGCTGACCCCATAATTGACAAATTATAGGTCTAACAGAATAAATAGAACATTTATGATTTAATAAAAAAGGACAACGAAGAGAAAGATCAAAAGATATTTGATTTTCTCTAATATATCGGGAAATAATCTCCCATTCTTCATCTAGGACAAAAGGATCTTCACAACATTCATCACATCCTAAGGGACATACCCTCTTGAGTATATTCTCCATTTATTTCTCCAGTTATACTATTGACACAAATAACTTTTTCTACAGAGCCTTGTTTATATCCAACATGATAAATTATATTATCAATCATATTGGAAAATGAACAAAATACCCTTTTAAAATAGATCAGTTCTTTGGTCGAGTCTAACTTTATTATAATATTTTTTAAATAATCAACAGTAGATATCAATTTAAATTCGACAATATCTCTGTTTAATTTTCCTCCAGATTTTACTGTTCCATCTTTAAAAAGAGCCTCCTATCTATATGATGCAAGTATTATAATCCCCTTATAGTCGCATACTCTGAATTAATTACTTTAACAGTTGCATCTTCATTATTTTTGATTTCAATATAAAGATCATTAGTCTGAATATCTATCCACATAAAATGTCGATAGTCTCCCAATCGATACGATAATGAAATATATTCTTTTTGAGAAGCCATTCCCGTAATCCCAATCACTGCTAATTTTCTGCAAACCCAAAAATCATCTGGATATCCATCATTTTTAAAGCGTGCCTCTTTACTTTTTGATGGACTATTGTAGCGCTTCCCATTTACAATAAGTTCGATATGAGTTATTTCTTTATTTTCAGATTTTAAATAATCTAAAATATATAACCAGGGACTTAAGATGATCCCTTTCTCTCTTAAGTCCCTTTGTAATGTTTCTTCGCAAATTCTTTGACCGTCATTCAAAGAAATAATCCACTTACTATTCATGAAAACCTTTCTTAATAATAAGTTAATTCGATCTTAATTTTATTAGAATCATTAAACCCTACTGCAGTCGGTTTAATTGAAACCCCAAAACTATACCAATGTTCTAATGCGGCAGTAGCATGGGCGCTACACAATAATTTTCCCACTCCACTAGAAGTAGCTTCACGCCAAGTAGGTTGCGCAGAACCCAAACTACATAATTGTATATCAGCATTAATAGTATCTTGATCTACATTCGCCCCTGAACCAGCCCAAATATATGCAGGACTAACTTTAACATTTCCTTCAGTCGTAACACGAAATCTCCCACAAATACCACGAGCGCTTTTAGCTACGGCTGTTCCAGTCATATTCCAATAAGTACCCCCAATAAGAGAAGCAGTTGCGCTTAAATATGTCAAGGGATATAAATGTGGAGATGGGCAATAATCTTCATTACCTGATTCATTATTATTTTTAGCAAAATGCATTGCTTGATTATATGTATTTATTGTTATATTCCCTTGAAAAGTAGTTCTTCCAGTTCCTCCAAATGAGAGAGCTGAATTAGTATTTAGCGCAATTCGGCTTGCGCCAGATGCAGTGCTTGCATCAGCAGTATATCCAAAAAGATCTAAAGTAGCAGTCATATCTCTTCTCCTTTATACTATAACCCCTCTTGGGGCTGTATCAATCGGCTCTTTCTTTTCTTCTTCTATTTCTGAATTAAGTTCTACAACTCTACTTTCACAATAAGAAGATAAAACAGCCGAATAATTGTTTTCTATTATATAATTTTTCATTCTTGTCAAAGCAAATAAACTTGTCATTTTTTGAATCCAATCTTTCATAAAAACTTGATCAGAATTGTGTTGTTTAAAAAGCTTTTCAATTTGCTTATCATTAAGGGTATTATAGGAATTCGATTCCAATTCATCAACATTTTCTTCAACAATTTCGCCCATTTCATACGAAAGACTTTTCTTAAATCGTTTATATTCTTTTTCATCAATGTCTTCAATTAAACCATATCCATCAATTTTACAATCAGAACCATCTGTCCTAATAAAAAAGAATGGACCAGGTAACATATTCCTAAAAGCATAAACTTTCTTATCTTCATAAATCATTACATGCTCTTTGCCTTGATCATCATGTAAAATCTTAGCCTTTACATTTTCTAAATTATTTTTTTTATTTCTACCCATACTTTCTCCTATGAGAGGGGCAATGCCCCTCATCGCATTACGGAATTATTACGATTCTGTACATTCTTTCAGGGAAGATCACTCCACACCCTACTCTCATGTACAAGTGAATATGCCAGACAAGATTATCGACATCAATAGCATCTTGTGAGCGCAACTCTTGACTCACAACATACCTACCAACATTTTTACCTACAACGAGGACACTTCCCTCATTTACAGTAACCTTGCCATAAGCATCTCTCCACTGATTCAATCCGATAACAGGAATACCCCTATAAGTATTAATCTTACCTGTTTTCATAATCTGGTCTTTCACTGAATCGCTATAAACACCAACTTCATATGTAGATGTATTAAAATCTAATAATGAACCCAGAACATTCTTACGCCCTACAATAGCAACAGCTCCACCAACTTGATCTTCAACATAATTAATAGCTTCATTCAAAGCAGCCATTGTTAATTTACCACTAGAAGTAGCATAATTCTTCTTCGTAGACGTAATCGAACCAATAAGAGTATTCCAAATCTTAGCATTAATCGCGCCTTGCAAACCCTCTTTAGCGGCATCAATCAAATCCTGCATAGAACCATAACGACCGGCTTCTAACAGACCAAGTTCACACTCAGGATGAGCCGATACTAAAGAAGTAGGAATTGAAAAAACTTTATTGACCATCTGCGTGCGAGGAGCATAAGAACCAGCTTCATGCCAATAAACTTTCAACTTCCCAGGAACCTTAAATTCTACAGTTTGTCCCAAAGGAATATACTCTTTGGGAAGAATCAACGAAGCAAGATCGCTCTGTTCCATTGAATCCGATATCGATTTAACAATCTTGACAGCAATCGCCCGCCTTGTATCTTCTTGAGACAACCCAAGCTGCATGGCCTTTGCGAAAGCTTCAGTAAGTTCTTTTCTGTCCATTTATAATAACCTCCTTAAATATTACACAGTATCAGCAGCAACTCCACCAATAGCAGTTCTACCAATAGCATTAGGAAGAATTCTAAATCTCAAACGAGCATCAGCGCTCGAAGAGCCATGAATCCCAAGCGCATAAGCAAATTGATTAGCTTGGAGATCAATTGTAGTCCCACGAGCAATATATCCAGCAGCGCTATGATGACCGGCAATCATTCCTTGTTTAGCGCCTAAAGTCCCAAGGCAATACTGGCTATAAAACTTCGATTTAATAGCAAGAGGATAGCATCTATAATTAAGCCCAGTTAAAGTAGCAAGAGTAGTACTAAACCCAGTTTGATTAATATGTGAGCCATATGAAGAACTCACTCCATCAAATGCAGCCCAATAACTAGCAGTCAAACCAAATGAAGAAGGATACCATTGAGTAGTTTCATATTCTCCCCCTTCATAATAAATAATATCAGCGCCAATGGGAATTAATTCTAATGCAGATGCGGTATCTGAATAATCAGCGCCATAATAGATTTTATCAACAGGATATACAGCCCCCCAAGCTTGCGCAGAACTAGTAGGTACTTTTAAAACTGGTTTACCATCAGCGTTAATACCGCTAATATAACATATCATTCCCCTATATGTAATTGCATCTCCTGCAACGCCATCTCCATGTCTAATTCCAGGTATAATAACTTCAAGCATATATTCTTACCTCCTTATTTTTTCGCTAAAATAGTATCAATAATTGTAAAGGGATCGTCTTCTTTGTTATCATCGGGAGAATTAATAACAATAGATGCCTTTGATTCATTTACAATATTAGATTTGGTTTTATTTTCTTTCTTTGCTTTTTCTGCAGCCAATTTCTTTTCTTCTTCAATTTTTTTAAGCTCTTCAGGAGTCAACTTTTTACCACGAGCTTCCTGTAAAACTTTAACAAAATTAGCAAATGCCTCTTCAGTCATATCCTTTACAGAAGTTTTAATAGTATCAATATTCTCTTTAAAAACTAACCCATCTTTTTCAAGAGATTCTATACGAGCAACAACAACCTTTTCTTTTTCAATTGTATCTTTAAAATCTTTGAATTCTTTCTCAATTTTAGCATAAGCATCTTCTTTATCCTTAACTAATTCACTAGCACTAGCAAGATTTTTCTTAAGCTCTTCAATCTTCGAATTCAATTGAGTAACTTCGCCCGTCTTTTCAGCTTCCTTAAGACGCTTCTCTACTTCTGTAGCGACAGCTTTCTCAAATTCTTCCTTCTCCATATTTAAACCTCCTCTAGATTTATCTTCAATTTTAAAATCTTCAAGATTCACATCTTCATTATGGGCAGCAATACCCAAGCGATTCAAAACATAAATAGTCTCCTCTTTATTATAAAATTCTAATTCATTATTTAAAAGTTTAGATGCGCTCTCTGAAATATGTTCTTTATTATCAATAGGAAATACACGATTAACATCATCAGCAAATCCTTCATCTGGAATTTCATCAAGCTCAATAATATACTCAGATGGAATTGTTTTTCTCTTCATAAGATTCTCCTTAGAAGTTATAACAAATTTTTTATAATCTTTAATAGATAAAGAATCTATCAATAAATAATTAGGATAAGAAGCAGCAATCGCTAATGACCCTGCATTTTTATCAGCAGGAAATTTTACAACTGCCACCCCAACAAAATTACTATTTTCAAATATTCTGCCAGCATCAGAATCTCTGCGAGTCAATAAATGATCGCAATAATTAAATGGATTATCAAACTTTTCACCACAAACTGTGCATTTAGCAATTTCAAATCTATTTTCCATTGAAAATTTTAATTCATTAGCAATATGTCGTTGTCGAATAATTCGGGCTTCTGCGGGATGTTTATACTCCCAAATCGCGCCCTTACAGACTACAAAATCATTCTCAAAAGGATCTAAAGAAGCGTACGCAGATTTAATTGTTTCATCTGGATCTTTAACAGAAATATATTTACTTTCATATACTACCCCAATATTGCGAGCGCTATGTTCCCAATTAATGGGTTTATGGATTATAGTAGAAGCGCTAGATTGTAAATCTTCTGATTCAAAAATATCTTTATTCTTATTCTGCCCAACATGGCATAAAATAAACTCAACATGTAAAATATCTGAATTTTTATGTTTCTTAGCAATTGCTTGAGATTCAGGACTATTGGGATCTGCTATAATTCGCGCTGCAGATGAAATAATTTCTTCACCCATACCATCATGAAGCTTACGATGACAACTCCGACATAATACAATAAGATCAGATCGAGATTTATTGTTATGATTACCGCTACGGTGGTGAATGTCTAAATTTTTTGTCGAACCACATTTTTCACATTTACGTGGAAGCTTCCTAAACTTTTTATTACCCTTGTACGGACTATCGCCGGAATAACGATTATGATAAGTGTCCCCGGAAAGGGATGTATTATCTATCGGAGACATTAGATACCTCCCCCATTTTTATCAATCAATTCTGGCTTCAAAACAATAGAAATGTCTATCGTAACCCAATCAGATGTACTTGATGGACTTGGGTTACATTTTAACCCATTAACAGTTACAATATACTTCTTACCATTTTTATCTTCTGGTTTAATCTTATTGATTTTATCAATAACAAATTTATATATATCTAAATCAGCAGCATTTGCTTGATTTTGATTAAAATATTGAGATAAATTCATATTCTACCTCTATTTATATTTAAATTATCTTACCCTTTTCATTGCTAAAACTGGTCTAAACTGGGTCGTACTTTGAGCTGAAGCCCCATAAACAGAATATTTAAGTTTCAACCAGCCACCACCAATATCTGTAATCATTTTAGAATAATGCTTATTATTTATCCCCCCAGCTCCAACAGATGATAAAGAGGGAAATGCCGTTTGCAAAAACCAACTTTTTTGATCTAAACTTCCATATAAATAAGAATGAAAAGTTGTTCCACTAGCGGCAGCTGAAGCATTCGATGCGCCAATATCAACAAAATATGTTCCCGTATCAAATTCTCTTACATCAATTGTAGCCGATCCCCAGACAGCAGAAGCAGATGATAAAGTAATAAATGCATCTGGAGTATTTTTATATATTAAATTATAAATTTCATAACTCATATTTCCCTCTTGACTTCACAATTTCTTTAAAATTATAGAACTCATATATGTCCTGTTAATTTCAAGATTGTCAAAACTGCTATTGATATTGCCCCACTTGACATAATCACAGCAATCTTAATTTCATTAGAACGAAGTCTGCCATTTTGTTCTTTTAATGTTTTATCTATTCGAAAAAGAACTCCCCCCTCTTTTTCCCAACCTTCCAATTTATCTTTTATATTATTAATTTTTTCAAATTCTGTATAAACCCTTTCAGCATCCAATCCTAATGCACATAATTGTTCTCCATCACTCTCTCTATTGTCCGCCATTTAAATCTCCTTCAATGTTAACAATATATAATACTTAAAATTAGAAGAAATCTACATTTTTTACCAAAACAATTATCCCTTTTTAAGTTTCTCATCTTTTTGGGACTCTTTCTCATCTTTTACTTGGAAATCTTCATATTCCTTCATACTCCCAAAGATATCAAGTTGTTCCTCCCAAATAGATAAATCCATAGAATCGGGTAATTCTTTTGCGTCCGCATGTTGTACTGGTTTACCATGCTTCTTAAAATAAACTATGGCTGCTATCTTTTTACACTCTTGAATTGCTTTGTGTGATATTTTCCCGCCATTTTTCTTTTTTTTGCGTGCGATACATTGATCCCTTACAGAAATATAATCAGCCGGGGCCATTTTCTTTCTCCCTTCTCGACAAAATTTTTATCATTTTATATTAGATTCTTTAACTTTTGGCTCAATTATTTTCATTTTTTTCATATCTACCGTATTAATAGTATCTATTTTTACGCTTTTTTTAACATTACTCTTAATAGATTTTACATCACTTTCATTCGGTTTTGATTGAGAAGTTTCTTGTTTAGAACTAAAAGGCAATTGCGGAGGTAAAAATAATTCAGTTTGGTCTTTTTCTTTTTCTTTCTTGGTTAATTCCCCATCAAAATTATATCCTCCTTGTTGTAAGGCTGTTCCCACAGATATTAATCCTCTATCATAAAAAGCTAAAATTAAATTTTTCACAGAAGCCTCATCTTTAAGTGACATACGATCCCATTTAACTTTTACTTTTTCATTAAAATCATTCGCCTTAGAGATTTGATTACATATTTTTTCTAAATAAATACTTGTAATAGTTCTCCAATTAGAAAGCTTTTCAACTAGCGACAATATCGATACCCACTCATTCCCTTGTTGATTTAAAGACATCAAAACAGGGGGAATACCTAATCCTATTAAAAGGTCCTCTTTACTATCTTTATACTTATCTTTAAAAGCTAGAATTTTACCATCTGGACCCGTTTGCATTACTTCAATATCGTGTGCCCATACAAGAGTAGTAGTTGCTTTTGGATTTCGTATTAAACTTGCAAATTTTCGAAGACGAGCTGAAGAAGCAGGATGTTCCTCTGTTCCTATTTTAAAAATAGTTATTAAATTAATCAAACCAGCGCTAATTGATTCATCTAGTTCCTTTAACCGCTCAATTAAACTCGCTGATGCAAAACACCTAGATAAATAGGGAACTCCCCATACTTGATAACTTTTAGCTTTGCGCTTTAAGTGGCTAACAAATTTAGGATTAAGTCTAATTCCGGCGCTAAATGAAGATCGACTATTTCTAATAGAATTCATTACAGAGCGAGGAATTGCCTGTTTTAAAAGAGCTGCTTCAGGATCACTTCTACCATCAAGTTTTAATTTTCCCCATAATGCATCATCTAATCTAAGATAAATAACCTCTTGCCCAAATGCAATAGGCTCTTTAGGAAGCTCAATAGACTGGGGATTTAAAAGAGTAATCGAAACTGGTAAACTCCATTCTCCCTCAATCCCATCAACTTCAACATTGTCCCATTTAACATAAGGAAAAGCATTCCCAGATGTAAACCATTCTAACGCAAATTCTTGCATTATAGAATATACACCAGGAACGCAATTTGTATTATCATAATTAACATTATCGAAAAAATGTCGGACAATAATATCTAATTTTTTATTGCCAGTTTCTTCCGGCGTAACCGACGTAACTGCAAAATCCACTAAAACATCGACAGCATTCCCTATTACACTATTAAATCTATAAAGTCTCCAAGCAACATCCATTTGAGTTTTAATATCATTATAAATATCATTATATTGTCTTAATCCATGTAAATAATTAGTTGGAGTTTTAACCGAAGAAGGGACCTTAAGACCCATTGCAAGTTCATCTTTTTGCTCAATCTCTGGTTCTTCTATTGCTTCATCATGAATAATTATCTGTTCTGTACCATTAGTTACTTTCATCATACTTACCTCTAATTAATCCAAAACCCATCAGCTAAATCTGTTTTCTCTACTTTAACCATAGCCCCAAATGCAACTTCATTAGCCGCTTGATTTGCTAAAGCTAAAGAAGTCGCTCTATCTTTTTTAAACTGACTAGGAACATCAAATGTATAATAAGACCCCCTATTTTCAGCCTGCAAAACTAAAAGTTCTCGCTTTGTTTTAATAATATCATTCCCAGCTCGTTCCATTTCGGGGTCAGAACTTCTTCTTACATCAATAGGAAATAAAACATTTTTATGTTGAAAATCTGCTTTTAATCTCGTATAAAGATCAGTCACAGATGGAAGAGTAAAATTTACCATCCTTAAAATATGAAGTCCCTGAATATTTTCAACCGCTTTATCATCCATATCTAAAATAGGGGGTAAAATTTTTCCATCTTCTGTTTTATATGATTCTGTTAAAAGATCTTTTAATGTTGTTCCTCCTCCACCTGCATCAATATTCAATTGAATTACATTATATTTTAACATAATTTTTCTAATCGCGATTATCATTGCTTGGTACGATATTCCATTATAAGTATAATTATTGACAAATCTTTTTTGTCCCCCATCTATTTTAAGCACAGAAATAGAAAAATTATCTCCTCCCGCAACCCTCGCAGTATCAATACCTAAGACATAAGTTCCATTAGCCTCTCCTTCAATTTCAATAGGAGAATCTATTGATGATATTACGCCATTATTATCAACAGTGGGTCTGGGGGTACATCTATCTAACATTCTAGCGTCAAAAAATCCCACATTTACAACAGGGAAGGAACATTTTGCCTCCATTTTATAAAGTTCATCTGTAGTATCCATTCTCATCATTTCATCTATTTCTTTATCTAATTCAAATGGAGGATCAGGAACCATATTAACATCTTCATCTATATATTCATGAACTGCATACATATCAGGTTTTTGTTGTGACATATAATGATATAATAAATATTGAGTATAAAGGTGATTCCAAACATAATAAGCTGTAGAAGAAATAATGTATTTATTATCAAACCCTTTACGTTTCACTTTTAAGAAAGGACGAACAACAGTTTTAATAATAATATCATCTACAAAAGCATATTCATCAACCCAAACTATATGATAGCGTCTTCCCCTAACTTTTTGCCCTGTACCCAAAGGAAGCCCCTCAATAAATGACCCATTTCTAAATTTAGCAAGGGCCTTATATGTTGCTCTCATAGTTCTCCTAGTCATTGCTGCTCTCAAATATGGAGAATTTTCATATAATTCTTCAAGCTTATCAAATGCAAATTCCGTCTGTTTAAATGAAGGAGCTATAATACCAATTGCAACATTAGGATACAACATAGCATATAAACAACAAAATACCATACCCAACCATGTTTTTCCAATACCCCTCCCAAATAACAACATAATATATTTATGTTTAAACATTGACCTAAGAGCAATTCTTTGAAACCAAATTAATTTAATTTTTAAAAGATCCTCTGCCCCCCTAACTGGATATTTACGATAATAAAGAATCAATCTCTCTGAAAGATTTAACTGAAACTGTTCTTCTTTGGTTAAACGAACGGTCATATAATTTCTCCAATTGGGAGTTCATCTCGTGTTCTTTCAAGAAGAGGCTCAATTTTCTCAACTTCTTTAATAAGTTTCTCATCAGCCTGAGGAATATAATCTTCCCCTGTTTTAAGAATTGCTTCTATCTTTTCTTTGGGTGGGAGAATATTATAAGGGGGTTTCTGCGCCTTTAAGTGTCCATACATCAATTCTTCTTGAGTTTCATTTGATTCAATTTCTTTAAGATGTTCAAGTTTCTCTTCTAATGATACTGAAATATCAGCTATATTTCCATCAATATTATCAAGAATTCCAGCGCGTTGTCCCCGCGTAATCCCAAGTTTAACCTGAAGATCTGCTACTCGCTTAAGACTATCATTAAATTGTTTATTGTAATCTCTCCTTTTATTTTGAAGTTGACTAACAAATAACCGTCTTTGCAAAAGTTCTTCAAATAAAAGTTGTGTTAAAAGAGTAAAATCTGAACTATTATTAAATTCAAATTCTTTTCTATAACTTTCTTTGCGCTCATTCCACCAATTCTGTTCTCCCTTAGTAAGATATTTAAATAAATATCCATCAGTTCCTATTTCTTCATTAGATTCTTCTACTACTTCAACTTCAAGCTCTTTCTTTTTTCGGGGATGTAAATTCTCATGAGATTTCCATTGAAATCCTGTTTTCATTTTAATACGGGTATCAATATTTCTAGGACAATGACCCCATCCTATTTGACATTGAGCAAAAACTTCATTGATTTTAAATTGAGCATCACTTTCTGATAAACCCTGATCAATATAATATTTTAAAAGCACTCTTTCATACTTTTTTTTATCTTGATCAGATAATAACAAAATATTTTCATTTTTTATTACCATATATCGCCTCTGAATAGAAATACGCAAAAAAAAATGGAAACTATATTTATGGAGGAGTTAATTAAGATTAAAGTGAACTTCTTCGACAACTTTCTTAATTTTATTTGTTCTTAATAAGAAAGTACCATATTTTACGCCTATCATTTCAGATAATTCTTTGTAGGTTTTCTTTTCAAAATTATAAAAAATAGAATAAAATACAATTTTATGCTTCATTGAAAGTCTGGGTAAAATCTTTTTCAATAAAATATGAAGCTTTTCTTCTGTCATAACATTAACAGGTTGTTGCTTAACTATATGTCCCGAAGATAATCTCTCATCAAAAGTTAAAAATGAATCTTCAAATCGTTGTTGATTTTTTATTTCATATAAACACTTAAGAATAGCAAAATGGATGGTATTTTTAACAAAAAAATCTAAGGGAGTCTTATCATTATATTTTTTAAGACGATAAAATAAAAACAATCTTACTGATTGCGCAAGATCTTGTCTTTCATCATAATCATTAACTAATTTAGAAACCTCATACAGTACAAAATAATCATACTTCTTAAAAACAGCAGTATAAAAATCATTATAATTAATATATTCTTTATCGTCCAATTTCATTAATCTGTTCTTGAAGTTGTACCTTTTCATGATATTGACACCAACCAAATATTGCTAATCCAATTGCGATCAAGATAATCAACCATTTTTTTAATTTATCTTTTATATAATTAGGTATTCTCATATAATAACCTTATGTTGAAGTTTTTTACAATTTTTGTCAGACATTTTCACATAAACAGATGAAATATCTATCCCCCAAAAATCTCTTCCTAATTTTTTTGCAACAACCCCTGTCGTCCCCGAACCACAGAAGGGATCTAAAACAATTCCACCTTTGGGACACCCTACACTAATCGGAATCTCAGCTAATTGTTCAGGAAAGACAGCAAAATGAGCATCATGTGAATTTGCAGTTGGAATAGACCAAATACAAGTCTTATGTTTCCCTTGAGAAACGAAAATAGTTTTAGAAATATTTTCTAGTATTTGCATGGGTGGTTGTCCCCCACTATTTATATCCCACTTATGTTTAGATGGGTCATATTTTTCATTATTATCAATAAAATTATGAACTCTTTTAAAGGTGCTTTCTGCAAACGGTTCATAAATCATATCAAAATAATATTTATTCGATTTAACAAAAAAGTACATAAGCTCATAATTATTAGTAAAACGATCAGTTGCGGAACTTGGAAGACCATTAGGCTTATGCCAAATAATTTGATTTCTTAAAACTAAACCAAGCTCATCAATTAATCTAATCGCTAATCTTTGTGGAATCATACATAATGACTTATTAACATGAAATGAACTTTGAACAAAATCAAGACTTTTATTTGCCCCTTCACTAAATTTATGAGTAGGGGACATTTTTCCCGACATTCCCCTTCCATAAGTATCTCCAATATTAATCCAAATAGTTCCAGTTGGTTTAATTACCCTTTTAATTTCTTTAAAAATATTAACCAAATGGTCTAAATACTGATTAAAATCTTTTTCAAGACCCAATTGCCCTTTCCAATCTCCATAATCACCATCGGGAGCATCATACTTTCTTAAATTCCAATAAGGAGGTGAAGTAACAACACAATCTATGTAATTATCTTCAAAAGTTTTTAAAATCTCTAAAGAATTTCCCACAAAAAGCTTGTTCATTAATTCAATCCAAAAAAGAACTGGACAACATCAGAATCAACAATATATTGAATATCTTCTGATCCATCAGTTTTCCAATAAATTTCACCAATTGAGTGACTTAATGCATCTCTTAAATTTTTAGCGTCTATATGAAGAGAAATGGGCTCTTTAATCCCGATATCCCCAATATGAACTATCTCTTCCCCTGAGCTATTCCCTTCCACTTTAAAAGAAATATAATTAGGATAAAAAGTAGTATCTATAGCATTTGTTGTTTTATCAGTAAGAAACAAGAGTCGAGAAAGGGCCTCTAAAATAATCAATTGTTTAATAGGAATAGTAATATTAAATATTCTAGATTTATAGAAATCATATATCTTCTTGATCTCTTCATAGGGATATTTAACATCTGCTATCGACAAAGTAAATACAAAATTCCCAATTTTACCCTCTAATTTACCTATTCCCATTTGAAAATATGCTAAAGATGCTTCATCTATATTCAAAATACAATTAATGATATCTTGATGAAGCAAACACCCTTGTAAACACTTATAATTAGCCCCAATAATAGCCCCTCTGATTGAATCGCACGCAATAGCAATATTATCTTGAAAATAAACATACTGTAGGGGAAGTTGAGTATCGCTACTTGACAAACAATGAATAATGCTCTTCATATTAACTTTAAAATCATTAAGTTTAATCCCTTCATGCTCAAACTTTAAAGTATAATGATTTGGTTCTTCTGTTACTTCCCCCTGAAAAAAATCTTTATCTAAAACTCCCACTTTATACTTTGATTTGTTGGATTTAATTTGACACATAATAGGAGTTAAATTCAATTCCACCGTTCCATTAAATGATCTTGCAAGATTAAAAAATGTCTTTGCAAAAACATAAACACAATCATCCCCTTTAAGATTATAAACATTTATGAATATCGAAACAAATATATTTGTATTATAACCCATAATTTCAAGTTTATCTTCAATACGTCTAATTTTTAAATATCTTAATGAAATAATGGGATTATTAATATTGACAACCGGAGAAATCAATTTAACAACTTGTCGCAATTCTTTAGTATCAACTGTGCATTTCATTTTCATACTCCTCTATAAATTTTTGAAATCTAAAATGTTCAAATTCACTTTTTTGCTTCAGTGATTGGTATAAAATCTGTCTTCCCATATCATGAATTTTTCTATGACACCCAAAACATAAAGTGATCAGATTTTCTATTTCATCTCCACCCCCAGCGCCTTTAGTTTTAATATGATGAATATGTAAATTAGAACTATATCCACACAACACGCATCGATATTGATCTAACCGTTTTACTTTAGTATAATTTTTTAAGCTTTTTAATCTTTTTGATTTTAATAACATTTTTTATCCTATCATCTAATTCGGGATGAGTTCGCTCATATTCCATCAACGCAAACGCACACCAAGCAACAGAAGCTAAGTGATGCTGTCCATCTTTTTGATCGCATTGTTCTCCCCCCCAAAAAGCATTAACATGTCTTTGAAGAGCAGCATAAATTCTCCCCCACTTTATACCCTGTTCCCAATTTCTATCATCATATATTCCCGCCCCTATGGTATACACTTTAGCCAATTCTTTCAATGGTTCAACAGGGATAAGATCGTATCTTAATTTTCCAATATCATTTTTTCTACCCTTACTCATTAGAATTTCCTATGAAAAATTTACTAATAATTCCCGCAAATCATAAAAAATAGGAATATTTAATTCTTTCGCTCTTTTAATTTCTTTTTTAGTTCCATTAGAATTTTCACTCCCCGGTACAATTAAAATAGCATCAGAAACTTCTAACCATTTTAATGAATAATTATAATAATCCTCGACTGTTAATTCTTCTCCCTCTCGAAGAAAAAGCTGAAAATGATAATCAAACCAAGGAACAAAAGGAGAAAATCCCGCAAGAAGAACCTCAAGACCCAATCTCATTCCCTTGCGCATATTATTAAGTACGCTTAAAACATTATCAGCAGAATATGCCCCCGCTATATACACCCGCTTAATGAGCATTAATAATCCTTTCCTTTAATTCTAAAATAGGTTTCAAATATTCTTCTTTTCCATTCTCGGCTTTTTTGTCATAATAAGCAAATTCTGTAATTAAAATAGCTGCATCTAAATCTACATTATCAATAAATCTCTTAATTGTTTCATCTGTCCAATTTGGATTTCGTTGATAATCTAATGGGTACATATGATATTTAATAATAGTTAAAATTAAATCTTCTCCCCCAATATTCAAATCATTGATAATCTTTTTCGCAATATCATAACTATAATTTTGATGATTATAAAAATTTCCCAATTCAAAATAACTCTTTACTTTTCCCGTATCGTGTAATAATCCTGCCCATCTTAAAATAATATTATCTATTGGAATAACTTCTACAACTCTTAATGTATGATCAAAAGCATTAACAGACTTAGCTTTAATTTGAGGAATAAAAGATAATTCATGAACATCGGGCAAAAGAAGAGAAAGAATTCCAATTTTTTCAAAAAATTCAAAAATTTCTCTTGCTTTATTAGTTCTTAAAATATAATCAAAAATTCCTCCTATTTTATATCCATGATATAAATTACAATTATCATATATTTTTCCTAAATCATAATAAGGGATATCTTTACCTTCTAATATATATTTAACAATAAAATAAAGCTGTTCTATCCCATCATTTTCTCTAATTCCGTTCGATCCCACGATAAAATACTCCTACCTAAATCTAATAATGCAATTATTTCTTTTTTCTTATCTTGAGCCCTATCTGCTAAATATTCATAAAGCAAAAGTTGTTCTTCTTCTTGAATCAATGTAGTCTTTCCCCCATTAAACTCAATTTCCTCTATAAGCACTAATCCTTTTTGGGCTGCAACTTTCAACTTCTCTGATTTAGCATAAATTGCTTTCCAAGCCAATGCTCCAACTTTATCTCGTTTAAGTTCTTGTTGTTTATACATAAAATTTGCTTTGGCTGCCAATGTATTCAAGCGACCATAGAGATTATAGCTACGGGCGAGATCATCTCTTATAGCATGCCCCGCATTACTAAGATCAATTGAAAAATCAAATTCATCTGAGTCAAAAATAGTTTTAATTCCATCTTTTAATTCAGATTCAATTTGTTTATACTTTAATTCAATATCCATTTTTCACTTTCCCAGAAATATCATCATAAATAAAACAAATAAACTTGATAAAAGTAAATAAATAATAATAATTACCGTAAAAATACCAAGTTTGTCAATCTTTTTTTGCGTCATTTTCTTTCTTCAGATAAATATGTCCCTCATCGACTTCTTCTTTTTTATTTTCTTTTTTTCCAGATCCATTGCATATAATACATCTTACTGGTTTACCATCAATAGGAACCCATCCCTTTCCTTCGCATCCATGACATTTTTCAATATATGTAATACCTGTAGTCATATAAGGAATTTCAATTTCTAAGGGATCCCACGGACCATAATCTGAAACCGCCATATATAAAACAGAAATCGGTTCACTCATTATCCTGGGATAATAAAACGTAACCCATCCACTAGAAGTTTTTGTAGTCTTAGAATCCATATATCCTCCTAACATTTAGAATACCCACACGGACATTTAATACAACCCTCTTCCATATACACAACATTCCCACATTCGGGACATTTATATTTTTCAACTGTTTTCTCTATTATATAGTTCTCTAATTTCCTACCCACTAAATCAATAATTGACCCATATTTGGTCCCATCGCAAAAAATAGCATCTTCTCCCTTTATCCCCTTTAATTGCTTAACAATATCTTTCGGGGGAATGCGATATTTAAAACATAACGAAATTAATCTCCCCACTGCCTCATTATATGCTTTAATATCTGAGCCTGTTTTTCCTATTTGAATAAAAATTTCAACTAATTCATTATCTTCTTCTTTATTTTTATTAATAGTTAAATAAAGTTTTCCAAGAGGAGTTGCAAGTTTCTCTGTAATCCCATGAGTAATTTTAGTCCGTTGTTTATATTGAGGTTTTTCTTCTTGTTTAGTTGAAAGAATTTGAGCGGGCCTACACCCATCCCGATAAACAGTAATACCCTTACATCCCAATTTATATGCTAAAAAATAAGCTTCTTTTATTATCTCTTTTGTTGTTAAATTAGATAAATTAATTGTTTTAGAAATTCCCGCATCCACATATTTTTGAAGCGCTGCTTGCATTTCTATATGCTGAACATAAGTAATATCTAATGCGGTTTTAAATAAATTCCTAATTTTATCGGGAATTTCTGTTATATTTGCAATACTATTATAAGAAAATATTTTATCTTCTAATTCCTTTGTTAAGACAATATTCTCTTTTTTCAAAGATTCTTCAAATAGGGGATGAATAAATTTCATATCTTTGCTTCCCACAACTTTGCGGATATATCCCACAGCAAACAAGGGCTCACACCCAGATGAAGCGCCCGCTATTAAAGATATTGTTCCCGTAGGAGCAATCGCAGTAGTTTGAAAATTCCTAACTTGTATTTTAGTTTTTTTATCTTTTCTCAATTTTTGAGAAGCTAAACATTCACCTTTTTCATTCGCTAATTCAATTGAAGCTTTTTTACTTTGTTCATTGATAAATTGCATAACATCTTCAGCTTCATCAAAAGAACGGGGATTTCCATAGGGAATTCCCATCTTAATAAAAGCGTCAGCTAATCCCATTATCCCTATACCAATCTTTCGAGTAAATTTAGTTGCTATTTCTATCTCTTCAATGGGGTAATGATTAATCGATATAATACTATCTAAAAATCTCGTAATAACGGGAATATCTTCTCGAAGTAAATCAAAATCAAAACTTCCTATTAAAACTTCTCCAACATATTGAGAGAGATTAATACTCCCCAAGTTGCAACTCTCATATGGAAGAAGGGGGACTTCTCCACAATTAGCAGAAATAATTCCGACATTAAAAGACCCTTTTTTATTAAAATACTTATCAACAATAATATAATTATGGTATTTATCTACTGTTCCATTATATACATCTTCATTTTCACATTTTTCGATAGAAACAATTTTACTTAACCCAATAGAAATGCCATTAGAAATACGGGTTTTATATTTAACAAAATTTCTTACCCGTGAACCTACATGCAAATTTTTAGCTTTAATTTTTCTGTTATTTCTTCCAAAGAAATTATGTTCGGGCGTCACTTTAATCTCAATCCCAGAATCAAAAATTATTTTAATTATAGAAACATTTTCCCCTGTTTTTTGAAAATTAGACATATGCCCCATTACTGGTAAATTATTGATTTTATCCCAGCAATATATGTCAATCTTATTTAACATATTCTTAGAATTATTCATCACAGATTCTAACTCTTTAATAGATATCGGTCCATCAATAGTTAAAATATAAGTATCTCCAGTTATACAGGGATTAGTAGTTTCAATTGTCCCATATAAATTCTTTTTATTTATTGTATCAATAAATAAAAGACCTGGTTCTCCTGTTTCCCATGCATTATGTACAATCTTATCAAAAATGGATCGAGCTTTAATTTTTTTAACAATTTGCTTTGTTCGAGGGTCAATAATATCATATTCTGTATTATTTTCAACTGCATTCATAAAAACATCAGTAATCTCAACTGAAATATTAAAATTAGTAATCTTAGATGTATCTTTCTTACAATCAATAAATTCTTCGATATCTGGATGAGAGCAACTGATTGAACCTAAATTTGCCCCTCTACGTTTCCCCCCCTGTTTAATCTCTTCAGTAACAGCATTAATCATTCTCATAAATGACACTGGCCCAGATGCAACCCCAGATGTACTTTTCACAACTGAATTAACAGGGCGAAGCTTTGAAAAACTAAAGCCCGTGCCCCCTCCTGATTTATGAACTAATGCTGAATATTTCACAGCATTCATTATGTTTTCCATAGAATCCTCTATGGGAATAACATAGCACGCTGAAAGTCCCTCTGTATTTGCCCCTGCATTCATTAATGTGGGACTATTGGGAAGAAATTTTAAATTATACATTAAATCATAATATTTATCTTCCCATTTTTTTTGATGTTCTTTGGGTTCATCTTGAGAAACTACTTTTGCAACTCTTCGACATAATTTATCCCAATCTTCTATAACTTTACCATTTTTATCTTTCAAAAAATATCTTTTATTCAAAATCTCTAAAGCATTTTCTGAAATCATATTTTCTCCTATATTGTTAAATCAAATCTAACACCTTCTATATTCCAACCATCAGTATCAATCATTAAATATCCCTGAATCGCTTTAGGTAGAATTAGAATATTCCTTCCCGGAAGATTAGCGCATCCCCACCAACTATAACGCCCTATAATAGAATAAATACAATTAGACTTAATAAATAAATCTAATGATTCATCAGAAAAATTAATAGACTTCTTTTTATATTTCCCGATTAAATCATATAACAATAAAATATCTATATTGTTTTTAAGTTTATCTACTTGTTCATAATAAATATGATTCCCTTGATTAGCTTTTAATTCATTTCTATATGCAATAGGACTATAGCTTCCTGATAATCCACCAATTCTTATTTTATTTTGTGTGCAAATTTCACCGCTACGCAATAAATAAAAATTATCAATATAAAATTCTCTTGTCCATAATTTCTTAACTAAAGAATAATCTTCATACGTTCCCGCCACTGCAATAATGGGCTTATTAAATTTTTTGCGACCCTCTAAATATTCATAAAAATTACTCTGCCATTTAGGAAATTTAAATTGATGGGAAGGTTTCTGTGTTCGAGAAGAAATTCCAATATCCCCAGCGCACAATACACAATCGCATTGAGATTTATCAATGTACTGATTTATAATATCTAAATTCCCATATAAATGACCTATTATTAAAATCTTCACAAATTCTCCAACATAGACCTAATTTCTGAAATTTGTTTTTCTAATGAGAATTTATCAACAATATATTTCCTTAATTCTTTTCTTTCTTCTTCTTTCCCCTCATCATTAAGTTCTTCAAATTCCTTAATAACATTAACGCATTCAGGCAAATTATAAAAGAGATATTTTTTGGGATAAAGCTGTTCTGAACCCAACCAACCATGAATTATAGGAACAACTCCTTGAGACATCCCTTCTGCAAGTGAATATTGAAATGATTCAAATAAAGAAGTTGATATTACATAATCTTTATCTTCTAAGTATTTAGAAGTATCTTTAATCCAACCGTCAAAATAAAGTTTAAAGGGCATATGCGGCATAATCGCATTAAAATATAATATATACCTATCATCTTGAAAATCCCCTGCAACATGAAATTCAAACGAAGAATCATGTTTCCATATTTCATAAAAACAATGCAATAGAAGATCGGGAGATTTCTTATAATTCAAAAATCCAATAAAAGCAATTTTTTTATTATATTTTTTCTCTTGGGGAATTTTAAGCCTTTCTGTATCTACTCCATTATTAATCACAGTCATTATATCAGGGCGGATGCGAAATTTATCAATTGCTATCTGTTTGCAAACATCGCTAACTAAAATCAACTTATCAACTTTATTCCAGTCAATCTGACCCGGAACAGGAGTAAAAAGTTCATAACTATGCAAGCGATTAACAATTTTACAGGGTTTAGAATGCTGCATTGCATTCATAAACAATTCATCACACCATTCAAACCATGCTATATCGGTATTGTGAAACTCTTGAAAAAATTCTTGTTCTTCTGGTCTTTGGCAAAAATGAATTATATAATCCTTTCTTAAATTAACAATGATATCTTTAAGAAAAGAATCTTCTCCTGCAGTAAAAAATGTAAGTCTCTTTTTCATTCCAACTCCTTATAATTATTAAATACAGTTGCAATATGATCTAAATCTTCTTGCGTTAAATGCTGATGACATCCTATTATAAACCCATTCTTATTGCAATATTCTGAAACTGGATATTTTGATTCAATATCTCCATATAATTGTTTTATAATCGGTTGATTGGTTAATGGCAATAAAACCCTAGAATCAATCCCATTTCTAAATAAATACTTTAAAAAATCTTCTCGATTGAAAGAACAATCATCAGTTAAAATTATAGGAAAAAATTGAAAAACAGATTTATTTATATAGTCTTGATCTGGGACAATAAAATAATCTAATTTTAATTTCGATATTTCCCATGCTAACTGTCTCGCATTTTGTCTTCTCTGTTCAATAATCTTAGATATTTTCTTCAATTGCGCTATTCCCAGCGCTGCCTCTATTGCAGATGCTCGATATGATACCCCTATTTTATCAAAAAGAAAACGATCTACCCACTTATTTGTAAATTTAGTATAATCTCCCCCGAATTTTCTACCATGGGATATGTAACTTCTTGCATACTCAACAAGTCTTTCATCATCTAAACATAACATTCCCCCACAACCCGTTGTAATAATGTGTGAAACATAAAAACTCAAACAAATAATATCTCCATAATTACAAAAAGAATTTCCAACTGCCTCACATGCATCTTCTATAGTATAAAAATTACTTAACTTTCGCGATGGATAACCGCATAAATCTACTGGTAAACAAATATCAAATTTATTTTCATAAACATCATTCACTAATGTGGGATAATTAATCACAAAATTCCAATCAATATCGCAAAATACAGGCTCATTTCCCGTATTAATGATCGACCACAAATCTGATGCATAAGTAGTCGCAGGGAAAAGAACTTTCAATTTAGACTTTTCTAATTGAACTTTTGCTAATATAAGAGCAACAT
>Ga0210049_1001351_pt1 | contig 22802 bp, 15 predicted proteins | sample CryGeyCG2014_300_2_FD_183964 | JGI IMG/M metagenome (GOLD analysis project Ga0210049, IMG submission 183964) | Groundwater microbial communities from aquifer - Crystal Geyser CG06_land_8/20/14_3.00 (SPAdes) (version 2) | ecosystem: Environmental > Aquatic > Deep subsurface > Groundwater | place... | reverse complement strand
CGCTGGAGAGCGACCTGAGCGCCGTTCGGTGCTACACGGCAGGCAGGACCGAGTCCGTGACCCGGTCCTGTTCTTCTCCTGTGCCCGACGAGAGCCTGCCGGCAGCCCAAGGCGGCAAACTCAGGCTGCGAAGCCTCGGCGACACCCCTGCAAGCCAAGCGCTCTCACGATAAGTACGCATTATCCGGATGAACCGAAAATACCCATTGAACTTGACCTTCTCGGTCCACTCGGGTTTGGCGGCGGGCGACTGCTGCAGCTGCCCACGCAACTGCTCGAGTTCGGACTTGAGGCGTTCGAGGTCCTTCATCTTTGCGTCGATCTCTTTGATCTTCGCGTCGACATCCTGCCCTTGGGCCAGCGCCGGCTAGAACCCGGACAGCATCATTACTGCAACTAAAGACAACGTGTGCTTCACTGTGGGTCTCCTCCTGAGGTGACAACGGCACGTGTTGGTGAGCCTATTTGCCCGTCAACAGCAACCCGGACCTCCTGCAGGTCCGCAACAGAGGCATGCGTCACGATCCCTCCCTCTTAATCGCGTCGGAGCTTCATCCTCTCGGCCATTTCAGCGGGCCACACAATGTAAGCCGCACGTAAGCTGCCCGTTCGGCCAAACGGCGCGAAATCATACCAGCCCGGCCCCGGGTGCGTAAGGGCAACGGGAACGCAGCCTCGAACACCCGGAGGTCGTGCCCGCCCCGTCGCCGCCGCTCTCCGCGAACGTCAGACCGTGCGTTGCCCGTCAGAGGAGGGTGACCGGCGTTTCGAGTCGCTCGCAAACCTCCAGATACGACCGCCCCAGCAGATCCAGGCCTGCCTCGTCGAACGGCTCCGCCGGGAGGAGGACCGCCGCGAACGGCTCGGCGGTTGAGGCGCAGGCCGTCTGTCCTGCCGCCACAAAATCCTCGACAATTAGTAGGCCCGCGCACGCAATAGTGCCGCCGAACAGCCCGCTGCGAGCGGGGACGACCGTCACGCCCGCTTTGGTCCGCGCCCGGGCCACCGCACACTGGACCAACGCCGCGGCCGGCAGCGAGGTGAGCACGAGGAGGGGTCCGGGAGCCTGACGCAGCCTGGCTTCCAGAGCAGTCAGCCGGATCAAGGACAGATCCTCGTCCAAGACCACCCCCGACGGCTCGTCGGTGTCCTGGGTCACCAAGGCAGTCAGCCGCTGTGGGCCCCGAAGCACCTCCAGCGCTACGGATTCGGACCGGCCCAGGAGGTAATGGGCATGTGAACGGGACTTGATCCCCTTCGAGCCCACTCGGGTGATCACGTCGCCCGGCCGGACGCCCGCAACGTCCGCCGGGGAACCTGGGAACACGCCGGCGACCTCCGCCGCCAACGACTGGAGGCGCGGCGGCTGGAAGGTGACCGGTATGGAACACTCCAGACGCCCCAACTCCAAGTCGTCGTACAGCGCGTCCCACCTGCCCGGCGAGGCGTCCCAACCGTTCCGGGCGAACATGGCGGCGCTGCAGCCTGCCACGTACACCTTGGCCCGCCGAGCGCCGTGCCCCCCGGCGTACTCGATGGTCTGGAACGCGGACGCTGCTGCCACGACGCCCGGGACGGCGACGACACTCACCTCGAACGGGAGCCCGTGCTCCGCCAGCAGTCGCGGAGCACGCACGGCGACTTCGGCCTGTGCGTCGCGCATCAACTGGCGGCGCACGTGTGGCTCGTGGCTGTTCAGGGAGAGGCTGACAGAGAGCGGCGCCAGGCGCCGCAGTTGCGCCGCGACGTGCTTAGTCAGGAGGCTGCCGTTCGTCGTCACCTGGATCGGGGTCTCAGGCAGGCGCTGGCGGACCTGCCTCAGGATCTCCAGGAACTGCGGGTGGGTGAGCGGCTCGCCCTCGATGAGGCGCGTGGCCGATTCGCCGATGATAACCTTGCGTTCCGGCGACAAGAACGCGAGGGCTTGCCGGACAAGTTCCACGTCGCGCGGGTACAGCCGCTGGACGTCCAGACCCGGGTAGTCCAGGGAATGGCTGCAGAACGTGCAGCGGGCGTTGCAGGCCGAGGTGAGGGGCAGGACGTTGTGCGCCGAAGCGGAGCGGAGAACGAGTTGGCGCAGCCGTTCGGACGGGTCCATCGACCTCACGTCGCCTGCGTGCGCTTCATGGTCAGCCGGTTCCAGAGCATCTGCAGGCGGACCTCACCAGCGACGTTCCGCTTCATTTCCTCATTCACGTCTTGCGCTGCCGCCCGGCATACGTCCGCCACGTCGGCGTCAGGACTGGCCTCCAGTCGCTGGACTTGGGTGGTGATCAGGCGGAGCGCTGTCTGCCCGTCCACGAACGGGCTCAATTCCCGGACGATCCCCCACTGGGTGGCCTCCAGAGTGAGCCGGTTGATCTCCTCGCCTTCGCCCTTCTGGGCGAAGCGCTGCATGTAGTCCAGCGTGGCGTACTTCGTGTTCCCGGGCAACGCGTCGGCGCCTTCGTTGATGGTGTCGCAGTACTCCTTGCTTGCCAGGTACTCCAGGAAGTTGACGGCCTTGTCCGCATTGGGGCTCAACCGGTTCACGGCGGCGCTACGGGCGGCGATGATGCAGCGGTTCGGTTGATCGACAAACCGCGGCAGGTGGACGGCACCCATGCGGAGGGGAGGCAAGTCGGGGTACTCCTGGCCCGGGTGGTCGTGAAGCCATTGGTCACGCTCCTGCCGCTGCTCGTCGGCGAACTGGCGGAAGGTGATGAGCGCCCACTTGCCGATGGCGATCATAGCGATCTTCTGCGAGCCGAACCAGTTGCGCCAACCGGTGCCCCAGCCGCCCTGGCTGGACATGGCCGACTGCTCCAGCGGCGTGGGCATGACCTTGTACCGGTACATCAGGTCCTGGTAGAAGCCGAACGCGCGAATCGCTTCCGGCGAGTCCACCACGCACCGGGTGCCGTCTTCGTTGAAGAACCGGCCGCCGGCCATGTAGACCAGCTCCTCCCAGCCGATGCTGGCCATGCCGAAACACTCCGGCAGCTTGCTTCCCGGCTTGCGGATGGTCAGCTTGGCGGCGGTCGCCACCAGTTCATCCCAGGTCGGCCGCTCGGGTGGGTACGGGACACCGTACTTATCGAAGAGGTTCTTGTTGAGGAAGAGGATGTTCGTGTTGACGTTGCACGGGAAGCAGTACTGCCGGCCGTCGATGGTGATCTCGCCTTCGGCTTTCGGGTAGGTCACCGAGGGGTCGAAGCCCCGCTGCTTGGCGACGTCGGTCACGTCCAGAACGACACCAGCATCCACGTAGGTCTGGAGTTGGTGGATGCCGTATACGTCGATGATGTCCGGCCCCACCTTGGCGCAAGTCTGGACGATGACCTTGGTGATGCCCGTGTTGTTGGGGTCGAGCGCCAGCAGGCAGTCGGGATAGAGCTTGTTGAACGACTCGATCTGCGGGGCGCGCTGCGGATTGTTGTCGCTGACCCAAACCAGCGGCGTTTTGCCCGGCGGCGGCGCCCCTGGCTTCAGGGCGCTCACCACCACCGACAATACCGCCAACGCGCAGAGGATCGTGGCGAGAAGGTACTTCATGCTTGGTGGTTCTCCGTGCTCCCCGAGTTTCCGCGACAGACTACGCTCGCCGCAATGTCAGCGCTTGCGCCAACCGCCGAACATGCTCCGGCGTCGTCCCGCAGCAACCACCGAGGACGGTCGCTCCGGCTTCCAGCAACTGCGGCACGAAGGAGCAGAACTGCTCGACGGACTGGCGGTACACCGTCCGGCCGCCTTCCACTGCCGGCAGTCCGGCATTCGGCTTGATCCACACCGGTCCCTCCCTCTGAGCGCGAACCAGTTCGCACACCTTGATGTAGCTCTCGATGCCCAGCCCGCAGTTGGCGCCCACCACGTCAGCGCCTGCGTCCAGCAGCTTGGGCACCGCTTGGGTTGGGTCTACACCCATCATGGTCCGGGTCTTGTCCGGGCCGGAGTCGTAGGTCAACGAAGCAATCACGGGGACGCCCGTCGCCTTGGCGGCGCGGACGGCAATCAGCGCTTCTTCGAGATCAGCCATGGACTCGACGCAAAGAGCGTCCACGCCGCCCTCGACCAGCGCAGCCGCCTGCACTGCGAAGGCCTCCGCCAGCTCCTCCGAGGTGGTGTCTCCCATCAGCAGCAGCTTCCCGCTGGGGCCGATTGAGCCGGCCACCAGCGCCTTGCCCGCCGCCGCTTCTTTGGAGCGCGCCGCCCCAGCCTTGTTCAGCTCGTGGACGCGGTCGCCAGGCACGTGGCCGGCCAGCGCGAACTGGTTGCCGCCGAACGTGTTGGTCAGGATGATCTCGCTCCCTGCTTCGACGTAGGAGCGCGCCACCTGCCGCACCCGGTCCGGGTGGGTGACGTTCCACTCCTCCGGGCAGGCGCCCTGGTCGAGCCCGAGCTTCTGCAGCTCGGTACCCCAAGCGCCATCGGCAACCGTGAGTTGTCCGCTCAGGAGTGCAGTGAGGTCCATGGTCTGTCTCCTCGTGGTACAGGCTCGGCACTTGCGGGCCGACCGGCAGGAAGGGCAGTGTAGCACACGCTGCGCCCCCTCACAACGCGGGACGGCCCGTGCGCCCGTCCCGCGTTGACGGATCGGGACAACGAGAGTAGAGTTAGCCTTGTAGCCGAAGCCGCCAAGCCGAGGACTTCCTCCGCTGGCGCGTCGAGTTACGTTTCCTGAGGAGAACACCATGATGGAAGCCATCGCCGTGCGCGTAGATACGAAGGGCCGCCTGACCCTCCCCAAGGCGGTTCGGGAAGCGGCGGGCGTGAAGCCGGGGGACACATACTACCTGCACCCGGAAGGGTCGGTCCTGCACTACTCCAGAGCGGAGAACCCCTTCGACCTCCTGGCAGAGCACGCGCTCAAGGAGTACCGGGAGGGCAAGACGCGGACCATTGAGGAGATTGCCGCGGAATGGGGAGTCGACCTGGAAGGTGGCTGAACCAACCCACGCCCTCAGATTCACCCCCCGGGCGGAGAGGGACACGGCCCGGCTCAGAGGTTTGCGTGGCAGGGCCTGGCAGGCAATCTGCGTCCTCAAACCCAGGGAGGACCAACCAGATCAGACCGAGTCTTTCTGCCTGGTGTTCATGGTCGGCCCCCTCGAGAACTTCTACCGGGAGGCAGAACGGCGCCTGAAGGCACTCCGGCGGAGCGGCGAAATCTGAGCGAATAGAGCGCCGCTGACCGCAGGCGTCTCCCACGAAAGGACACTTGATGACCCCGAAAGAGCGCGTCTACGCCACCCTCGAACACCGCGAACCCGACCGGATTCCGTGGGGCGAGCATTCCATCGACTATAACGTCTACGAGGACATCCTCGGCCGCAAGACGCTCGTCCAGTCCAAGTTCCGCGAGACGAAGGCGTACTGGGACGGCCGGCGCGACGAGGTGGTGGAGGCGATCAAGCGAGACCGACTCGACTTGATTCACGCGCTGGAGATGGACATTGTGTTCGTCAGCCGGGTGCCGCCAAAGGGCTACCACCCACAGCCTCTGGAGCAGCTCGACGAGGTCACCTTTCGGGACGGCGCGGGCGACCTCCTGCGCATCTCGGCCTCGACCCACGATCTGATGCCCTACCAGATCAACCGCCCCCCGGCAGCGCCGCCGAAGATCGAGGACCTGGAGGCGCAACTGGAGCGCGTCGAGCACGAAGAGGTCGGCCGGCCCGACGAGTCGGAGTGGGAAGTCGTTCGCCACTTCCTCCGCGAGGTCGGCGACACGCACTTCATTCTGGTCATGTCGGGCGACATCGCGTTCCCCTCCTTCGGTCACACCGAGGAAGACCGGCTGATCAACCTGGCGCTCTACCCGAAGGAGTGCGCACTATTGACCAAGCTCGCCGGCAGTTGCATGGTCAAGGGGCTGGACCTCTACAAAGACCTGCCCATCGACGGCGTCATGCCCTGCGGCGACCTCGGCCACTCGACCGGTCTGCTGGCCAGCCCCAAGTGGTACCGCGAACACGTCTGGCCCTGGCACAAAGCCTACTGCGACAAGGCGCACGCCATGGGGCTGAAGGTGCTCAAGCACTGCTGCGGCAACGTCAATGAAGTCGTGGACGACCTCGCTTCCGCCGGGTACGACGCCTACGAAGGCATCCAGCACAGCGGCGGGATGGACCTGCAGGACCTGAAGAAACGCGTCGGCGACCGGATGACCCTCTGGGGCGGCATCTGGCACGAGCACATCATTCTCGGCGACGTCGAGAGCATCCGCAACGACGCCCGCTACGCCTTCAAGCACGCGGCCCCTGGCGGCGGGTTCATCATGGGCTCGTCACACTCGCTGGCGGTGGATGCGAAGAAGGAGAACATCCTGGAGATGAAGCGCGTGCGGGATGCGTGGGGGGTGTACCCGATTGAGGAGGACAGGTTTGTGTGAGGGCGGGTGGGTCAGATGAGCTCCTATAGTTGCGAGTGACCCTCAACCACAGCTACAAGGACGCCTGTCAGTGGGAGCAAGCCGGTGGTAACCGCCAAAGTGAGCCAAGACGGCCAGCCAGCAGTCCCGCGCGCCGCGCCACTGCACCCGAGCCATCGCGAGGGCGATCCCGTGGCGTTCGTGGAACGCGACGAGGGGGTCGTCCTGCGCCCCGTGACGAAGGCTCTGCTCGACATGTGGGGCAGCGTGTCCGTCGATGGTCCGCAGGACTTCGGCAGTATTCGTGGGCAGGTGCGAGCAGTGCGAACACGGAGCAGGAGCACGAGTGGTTTCTGAACGGCGGCGATCCTGCTATGCGGCGGAGACAAACGCACACAGAAGAGAGACATCCGGACGGCGCAGACGTACTGGGGCGAGTTCCCCGAACGGCTCAGATCAACCAACTGACCGCCAGCTACGAAGAGGGGCTCTTGGAGGCCCTGCAGGACCCGAAGGAAGCTGCGGCCTATCTGACTGCCGCGCTCGAGGACGGTATGCCCGAGGTCTTCCTGCTTGCACTGCGCGATGTGGCGAAGGCTCGCGGCATGTCGCGTGTCGCGGGCGAAGCGGACTTGAGCCGGGAGAGCATGGACCGGATGCTCTCCCGACGCGGCACCCCCGGCTGTCGAGTCTGCGCGCACTTCTCGACAGCGTCGGTCTGCGGCTGGCGGTCGAGGTCGGCGCAGCGTCAGGCTGGCTGGGCGCTCTCGGCAAGGAAGCCGCTTGGCGTCAAGCGACCGGGTACAATCGAGGGCGCCCGGAACCCGCCACACCACCGAGGAGCCGCGCCGTGAAACTCGTGCTGCCCACCCCCTTGCTGCTGTCTGTCTGCACCCTTGCCGCCGGTGCCCCGACCGACGACTTCCTCTCCGCTCGCCTGCCCTTTGAGAGCAGCCTCAACGACGCGTCCGGCAAGGACCACAATGCCGTCGGCGACAACGTGAAGTACGCCGAGGGAAAGCAGGGCCAAGCCGTGAAGCTCGACTGGCAGACGCTCCAGGTTCCCAACAGCCCCGACCTCCAGCTCGCCCCAGGGCTGACCCTCGACTGCTGGGTGTACTTCGACGAGAAGCCGACGGGGTATCAGCAGTTCGTCTACAAGGACAGCGAGTACCAGCTTCGCTTGGACGACCAACGCGAGGGCGGGCGGTTCTCGTTCTTCGTCTACCTGGACGGGTGGGAGCCGCGGGTCAGCGTAGGCGTGCCAGTGGCGGGCAAGTGGTACCACCTGGTGGCGAAGTGGACCGGCACCGAGGCCACCTTGGAGGTCAACGACGAGAAGGCCGCCGGCCCGCGGATCGGGGCGCCGAAGCCGACGGACAACCCGCTGCAGCTCGGCAAAGCCAACTGCCGGCTCGACGAAGTGAAGCTGCGCAACCCAAGCGTCGAGCAAACCAAGAAAATGGCGGCGATGGTTGAGCAGACGCCCGCGGCGCGACGTGTGAAGGACGCCCGTTTCGGCGCGGCCGCCGGTTGGCAAGGCTGGCAGCAGGAGTGGGGAGCGACGATGAGCGTCCGCGAGGGGACGATCGATGCGCAGTTCCCGAACGACAACGCCATGCTGGTGAACCCGGCCCTGGACGTGGATGTCGGCGAGAACACCTGGGTCTGCTTGGAGGTGCGGTCTCCGACTGCCAAGCTGGCCAACCTCACGTTCGTCACCGATCACGGCTCGGGGCTGGCGGTGGTGCCGGTCTGGAACCTGGAGCGGACCTCCTTTGCGAATCTGGTTTCGCATCCTGCGTGGCGTGGTCGGTTGAAGCTGTTGGGGCTATCGGTTCCCGGCGGGGGCACACACCAGCTCCGCCTCGCCGGACTCCGGCTCTCTGAAAAGCCGGAAGGGAAGCCGTTCTTCTACGTGCGCAACCTGGCCCCGGGCAGAGCCATCCTTCGCGCCGGCCGTGACGAGCAGATCATCGCCGTTGCCCGCAACCTCGGCGTGGAAGCCAAGGACGTGCGCGCCGAGCTGCGCGTCCCTGCCGGCGTGCGCCTCGTGGACGAGCCGGTGAAGAGCGTCGATTCGGTGCCTTACAACGGCGCCGAGACGTTCGCATGGACCGTGCGGGCGGAGCGGTCGGTGTCAGGGGAGGTGGAAGTGCTTGTCGGGCAGGGCGCCGTCAAGTCAGACCAGTCGGCCGGGTCTGACAAGTCCGACAAGTCCGCCGCTGCCACGAAGCGCCTCGCCCTCCGCTTCGAGCCGCCGTGCGGTCTGCCGACAGCCGCCTACGTCCCCCCGCCCACCCCCGCCAAATCCACGTACCTCACCCTCATGCACTACTGCCCGCTGTGGAAAGCCGGCACGCACTACGGCTGGGAGAAGATCGAGCCGTGGCCGGAGCGCAAGCCGGCCCTCGGCTGGTACGACGAAGGCACGCCCGAGGTCGCCGACTGGCACATCAAGTACGCGCTGGAGCACGGCATTCAGGGGTTCATCTATTGCTGGTACCGTAGCGACTTCAGCCCCGAGATCCACCAGATTCTGGGGCATGCCATCCACGACGGCCTGCTCAAGGCGAAGTACCTCGACCAGTTCAAGTTCAGCCTCATGTGGGAGAACGGCTGCGCCAAAGGCGTCAAGGACCGCGACGACCTGATGGACAACGTGCTGCCGTTCTGGATCAAGAACTACTTCACCCACCCGTCCTACGTGAAGGTCGACAACAAGCCGGTGCTGTTCGTCTGGCGGCCGGAACGGGTAGCGCCGGAGTTGGGCGGCTCAGAGGCGACCCGGAAGGTGCTCGACGAAATGCGGGCGGAGTGCCGGAAGCACGGGTTCGACGGGCTGTGGATCGTCGGTTGTACCGAAGCCGCAAACGAGGGGCTGCTGAAGCGTCTCGCTGAGGAGGGCTGGGACGCCACTTCCGCCTACGCCACGTGGAGCCAGCCCAAGGAGGAGCCGGGCCGGGACATCGAGGGGATCGCGACAGTCTCAAACCGGGCGCACGTCGAAGGCGAGAAGGACATCTGGCTCGGCAAGAAGGCCGTCGGGGCGCTGCCCGATATCGTGTCGGTCATGCAAGGCTGGGACCCGCGGCCCTGGCATGGGGCGAAGGCTCAGTCGTACTGGGCAGACCCCTCGCCGGCGCACTTCCGCACCGCCTGCCAGGAGGCGAGGAAGATCATCGACGCTACGCCGGGCAACGGCCTCGACAAGCGTCTGGTCGTCTTCGACAACTGGGACGAGTTCGGCGAAGGGCACTACCTCGAGCCGACCACCGGATTCGGCTTCCAGTATGTGGACGTAATCCGCGAGGTCTTCTGCGACGAGAAGCGGCCGTGCCAGCACGTCATTCCCGAAGACGTCGGGCTTGCGCCGCCGGAGCACGTGTACCTACGCCAGCGAGAGATCCTTGGCATCGGCGTGCGGAAAGAACGCAAGGTGATCGACAATCTGGTCGCTTGGTGGTCCTTCGACAGCGAAGACGAGTACCTCGCCCGCGACTCCTCCCAGGGCGGCTTCGATGGCGTGAAGCAGGATGTCAAGCTGACCGAGGGGGTCCGCGGCAAGGGCTTCCGGTGCGATGGCGGTTCCGTGTCTCTGGCGCCGCACGAACTGCTCTTCCCACCGAAGGGGATCAGCGTCGAGCTGTGGTTGAAGACGGACATGCCCGACCAGGGGGACCGGTGGATTCTCAACACCGTCGGCGCGGCAAACACCGGCTACCGACTGGGCTTGGGCGGCGGCGCGCTCTGCTGGCAGATCCCAGAGACCGCTTGGAGCCACTTGCTCGCCGATCCAGACCCGGTCCCGTTGAGCAAGTGGACACACGTCGCCGCGACGTATGATCGCCGGACAATGCGCCTGTACGTCAACGGCAAGGAGAGAGGCTCCCTGGAGCGGCTCGGGGCCGTCGTCCCCTCGGAGAACAAGCTCTGCCTTGGCAGCTACGGCCAGGGCGACCAGCAGCACAATTTCGTCGGCGTCATCGACGAAGTGAAGCTCTACGACCGCGCCCTGACTCCGACTGAGGTCGAGGCGCACTACCGGCAGCTCGGCGTGGCCCGGTAGGGCGCCGGCCTCGGGATGCCCTACCGCAGCCCCAGCCGCGATGGATTGCTGTCGCGCACTCGCGCGACAGCCTGCTCGAGCGACTTTGGTAGTCCGTCAAGTGACAGGGCTACCGTCTGCCCCTCCTTGAGTTCGCCCACCCAATCGCGCCCCTCCCGCCGCAGCTCGCCGCCCGAGACCTGAACGGGCTGGCCCGGGAACGGGTCCCTCAGGCGTAGCTCTCGGTCCACACCCGCCGCCACCTCCACCCAGACGGTGCGTCCGTTGCAGCGGACGGCGGACACGCGAAACGCGCCTTCGGTCAGAAGGGCCCGGAAGGCGACCTCTCGCCAGTGGTCCGGAACAGCGGGGAAGACGCGCACGGTGTCGCCCCAGCCCTGGACCAGCATGTCACTGAGGCCGGCGCTGATGCCGCAGTTGGCCTCCATGGTGAACTGGAGGTCCTGGCCGCGGTAGGCGGTCGTCCCCGTGTTGCGGGTGTCGCGGTTGAAGTGCAGGCCGTTGGGGCCGAGCCAGTACTCGGCAAAGTGCAGCAGGCAGTCGTAGGCGAACTCACCCCGGCCGACGACGGCCGCCAGGCTGGCCAACTGGGCGTACGTGTGCCCCGCCCAGAGGTACTGCCCGAGCGCGAAGTACTGCTGGAGGCTGGCCTCGATGAGGGCGTTCGCTTCCTCGCCGCCCTCGATGGTCAGCTCCATCGCCGGATGGATTGCCATCAGGTGCGACGGGTGCCGGTGTGACTCGTCCAGCGGCTTCCCGGCCCACAGGCACAGTTCTCTGTTCGCCGTCAGGTGGGAGGGAACCAGCTTGGCGCGGACCTCTCTTGCCGCCTCGGTCAACTCGGCCGCACCAAGCGCCTGCTCCATCTCCACGACCCAATCGCAGCAGCGCCGGATCAGGGCAAGATCGATGTTCGGGTCCTTGCACCACGCCTCGGGCTTGTTCTCTCGGTATTCGGGACTGCTGGATAGCGGCACGTGCAGACGGCCGTCGGCCTCCGCTTGCAGATTGGCACGGTAGAACCGGAACACCTCCGCGACCACCGGATAGCCCGTCTCGGCGAGCCACTCCAGGTCCATACTGTGCCGCCACCGGAGCCAAACCAGCCAGGCGAGCCAACCCGAGTGACTCCACGCGAACTGGACCGTATGCCAGCAGTTGGTGAGCGTGAAGTGCGGGAGCGTGCAGCACGGCCAGAATGTGCCTTCGCTCCCGAAGAATCGGCGGGTGAACGCGCGCGCGGGTTCCAGGGACGCGCGCATCGAGTCACACCAGCAATCCAGCAGGTCGAGATGGCCCGAGGCGCATGCCGGCCAGAAGGTCTCCTGCACGTTCATGTCGGCATGGTAGTCGCCGCGCCAGGGCGGCCTGATCCCGTCCATCGACCAAAGCCCCTGCAGTCCCGGCGGAATCGAGCCGCGACGCGCGGCGGACGCCAAAAGGTATAGCCCGAAGTACCAGAGGAACTCCATCCGTTGCTCGGGAAGGTAGACTGCACTCCCCGCCCAGAATGCGCGCCACGCCTCGAGGTGCTGCAGGTGAAGCGCCTCGATGCCGGCCGCTGCCGCTTCCGCCCAGGTGGTTCGTGCCTTCGCGGTTGCTTCATCCTCAGAGTCGGCGCTCTCGACCACAAAGAAGAAGTCGGGCCCGCGCTGATTCCAGGCGACGGCGTAGCACACGCCTGCGGGAATCGCCTGGGTGACGACCTGCAGACCGCCCTCGTCTCGGCGCGTCGGCCGCGGGTGAGCGAGCGCGGCCAGCGACTCGTTCCTGTCGGCCAATGGCGTGAAGGTCAGCAGGGAATCGGTCGGGCAGTCGGTGACGCGCAGGCAGAGGATGTTCCGCTCCCGGTGCACAAAGCACTGCAGGCTGTACTCGCCCGCCTCCGTCCTGAGGACGCCCGCCACCGTTGCCGCGCCAAGTTCCAGGCGACATTCGTACTCGGTCGCTTCGCCCAGTTGCAGCTCCGCGCGGCCGAGGCTGATCTTGGTCGGTCCAACCAGGTTGTCCCGCCGTTCGCGCTTCTCGAAGATCTCGTCCACTTCGGCGAAGCGCCCTTCCGCCACGAGGCGCTTTAGCCCGGCGTAGTTGTAGTCTGGATGCTCCATGAAGTCGGCGTTGCGGCGCAAGTCCCAGAGGTCGGCCTTGTCCAGCGTGAACGCCAGCGGGTTGCCGTCGCCCCAGAACATCGCCCCAAGCTCCCCGTTGCCCAGCGGGAAGCCGTGGCGCCATCGCGCTGGGGCGCGCCGGTGGGTGATGGTGTGGTCGAAGGCAGCGGAATGCGGGGGAGTCATCTTGCAGCTTCCTTCGGTGGCGCCAACGCCGCCCGGTGTTCCGGGCAGACCCACAGCGCCGTGGACGGAACCGCTGCGCGATGCCCCGCTTCCCGGAGCATCCCCTGGTCTGGCAACGCGCGCAGCCAGACGAAGTCGGGCAGGCGAGACACGTAATCCTCCGCGACGGGATCCTCCCCCGCCCGCGCCAGGTACTCCACGATTGTGTAGAAGAAGTGCGGACCGGTGTCGCCGGAGTTGTAGACCGGACGGTGTGGCCGGCCGTCCTCGCCGCGTGGGAATCCGTAGCACATTCTGTGGATCATTCGCTCGGCGCCCGCGAGGGTTTCTTTGGCGCGGTCGGTGAGACCGGCGGCTTGTTCGGCCGCCGCACATGCCACCAGCGCGCTGGCGAGGTACTGCTGCGCCAAGTGCTGACAGTGATTGCCAGGCATCGGGAAGTAGTCGCCGTCGCGTTCGCCGATGAGCTGCAGAATGCGGTTCCGGCACGCGTCCACAGCTCGGGAGAAGTCTGCCGGCGCGGGCTCGCCGTCGTGGAAGGCCGGATAGGCCGCGCAGCACCAGGCGACACCCTCCAGCACCCGCCCGTCGTATCCCCACCAACCGTCCACATGCCGCTCGCGTGTGCCGGCCTCCACTCGGTAGCGATGCAGAGGCAGTCCGACCTCCGTGTCCGGCGTCCAACTCCGGCGCCAGACCCAGTCAGCCACCCGCCCGCAGCGACGAAACAGAGAAGCCGCATAGTCCGGCTGGTGCTCGCGGAAGTACAGCGCTGACCTCGCGGCCAACTGCAGAATGCCTGCGCTCTGGTCGGTGTCCAGCCAGTCGCCCTTCGCTGCCGGGCCCTCGGTGCGCGTGGCGGACGCGACCGCATCCTGTTCAAGCGTCGCCCAGTTTGTCGTGGGGCCGCCATCGGCCGGCGTGCCTTCCAGGCGCACTTCGTCCAGAACGAACCGCTGCCCATCGCGCGGCGGCGACACGAAGCGAATGCGGATGAGCCGCGCCGCACGCTGCGTCTCCGGCGCTTTCCGCAGGTCGAGCACGACCGAAACGCTCATGTTGCCGCGCACCTGGCACAGGGGCTTCCAGGTCCCCTCGGCGGAGGAGACCTCCAGGTCGAAGTCTGCGACGACGAACTGCTCCTCCCCGAAGCTGACCGTCGCCGAGTCGAGGGTGACTGTGCGGGCGAGGTCCACCGTCCAGACCGGCAGCTCTCCTGCAGCCGAACATCCCCATCGGCTGCGAGGACCCGGCCCGGGCTCGCCGTCAATCGGCCCGTCCGCGTCGAAGGCAAGCGCGCTCGGTCCCGGCTGCATCTCGTTGCCCGCGCCGCCACACCGTGCCGTGTAGAAGTCGAAGCATCCGTCGAGCAACCACTTCAGCGCGTCCTCCGCGTAGGCTGCGCGCGACTCCTCGCCCATCACCCGATACGCCTGCGCCATGTACAGGTAGCCCAACCCGCCGTCGGGGTGTGTCTCCGGGCCGACGACGAGGCTCGCCCCAAAGCGCTTGATGAACTCGTTGTATGTGGAGTCATCAAAGGGATCCAGCGTCGGCGGCAACCGCGAGTTGTTGGCGTGAAAGTACCCGCCACTCCGCCGGTTCCTGGTGAAGATCGTCTCCGCCAGCCCCATACTGGCGAGGACGTGCTGCGGGCTCTCTCCCGGAGTCTTGGCATAGAGCGTCGTCGACCCGACCCGCCCTGCGCAGACCGACTTGCCGCCGCGCACGAGGTCGACCACGACGTGGTACGCGCCGGGCTTGAGCGCGACCTCCGCGTCGGTCACGACGAGACGAAGCGTCGCCTCCTTCCCGGACGTCAGGACCTGCCCAACAGGTCTCGTCCACTCCAGTCGCTCACCAGTGAACAACTCGTGCCAGCGGGTGACCAAGGCATCGTCAGCCCGAACCGAGGCCGCTCCCAGGCACCGCAGGGAGCGCCGCAGCGAACCGGCAAAGCTGGGGGGCTCCACGCAGGCGTAGGGCAGGATCCCGCTGCCGGGCAGGAGCGCGGCAACCTCCACGGCATCTTGCGCGGAAGCAAACGGCACGGCGAGCGCGACCGTGAAGAACATTCGTATCATGGGTTCGCTCCAAAAGAGACGCCCAGGCTTGCCGCGTCGTCTGGTCCGCCTCGGCAGGCTGTTACCTTCAACGGCGACCCCGGTGTCCCTGCCAACCGACAGAGGGCGTGCCGTTGTGCGCCGCCCGCAGCGATGCCACAATAGGCGGCCCATCCCCCCGCCCTCTCGGAGGGAATTAGGGAAAGGAATCACGCCCATGAACTCACGCTTTGCCGTCCTTGCTGTCCTTGCAGTCCTCGCGGCCGCACCTTTCTCCAGCGCCGCCGCCGAGCCGCCTGTCGCCCAAGGCACGCGAACGCCAGCGCCCCCGAAGATCGACGGTCAACTCACCGAACCGGCGTGGCAGTCGGCACCGGAGCTGGGCGGCTTCATGCTGATCGGCGGCAACAAACCAGCTTCCCAGCAGACATCCGTCCGCGTGCTGTTCGATGACGACGCGCTGTCCGTCGGCTTCACCTGCCTGGAAGACAAGCTGGGCGAGACGGCCGCCAAGGCGACCAACCGCGACGGGCAGGTGTTCGCCGACGACTGCGTGGAACTCTTCCTCGGGCCGACGCATGACCGGTTCAACTTCTTCCAGTTCGCTGTCAGCCTCAGCGGCGCGCGGTTCGATGCCTCCGGCGATGGCGCCGGGGTCGCCTCGGACTGGGACGCACCGTGGGAGGCGGCGACCAGTCGCGCCCCCGGTCGCTGGTTTGCGGAACTGCGGATCCCGTTCGCGTGCCTCCAGCTCAGCGACAAAGCGGGCACCACTTGGGACATGAACCTCTGCCGCGAGGAAAAGCCGCATGGCGAACTGTCGTCCTGGGCGCCGGTCGGCGACCGATTCGGCGCGCCGCAGACGTTCGGAACGCTGACCGAGGTCGCGGCTGACTTCACCCCGTACTACGTCTCCTTTGGCCCAGAGGGGCAATCACCGGTCGCGTTCGGCCGCAATGCAGAGGCGGTGCTCCTGGCCAACGGCGGAAAGGACGCCCGCAAGCTCAAGGCAGAACTCACTGTCTACCCGCCCACGGAAGCGCCGCGCAGTTCAGCAGTGCCCGTCGGCGACCTGGCGGCGGGCACGCGCCGGAAGCTGGCCCTCGAGTACCAGGTGTTTGAGCCGGGCCCGCATCGGCTGGCCTTCGCGGCGGTCGATCAAGTCAGCGGGCGGCAGGTCGCTTCCTTCGAGCGGAACTTCACTCTTGCGGCGACTGTGGAGCACTCTCTGTTCCACTCCTTCTACCGGGACGACGTGACCGTGCGCTCACAGCTCAACGTGGCGGAAGAGGAACTGGGCGCCTGCCGGCTCACGGCGACGTTGAAGTCGGCGGCCGGCGGAGCCACGCTGGCGCAAAAGGCGGCGAAGCCCACCGGACGCGAAATCGACTCGGTGTTGCCATTGAAGGGGGTGAAGCCGGGCAGGTACCTCGTGCACATGCAGTTCGAGCGGCGCGGCAAGGTGGAGCATGAGCAGGACCTCGACTTCGCCGTGCTGCGCGACCGGCCGGTCGACTCCCTGCGCGTGCACCCCCGCGACGATCTGACGTTGGTGGTCGACGACAAGCCCTTCTTTCCGTTGGGCCTCTACGAGGCGCCGATCACGGAGAAGATGATCGACGAGTTCCGGGGAGCTGGCTTCAACACCGTGTGCACGTACGGCGGGCCGCCGGCAGCGACGACGATGGCGCTGGACCGGCTCGCCGAAGCCGACCTGAAGGCATGGGTCGTGTTGTCACACAACCTCGATCTGTCCACCGACCGGGAGAAGCGAGAGCAGACGGTTGCCGAGATAGTCGGCGGGATCAGCAAGCACCCGGCCTTGCTGGTCTGGGAGAGCATCGACGAACCGGCGTGGGGCTCGCGGAACGCCGAGGGGCTGCTGCAAGGCTACGAGTTCCTGCGCAAACTCGACCCCGATCACCCCGTCTGGACCAACCACGCCCCGCGCAACCACATTTCGACGCTGGCCTACTTCAACCGCGCCACCGACATCGCCGGATGTGACATCTACCCCGTGCCCGAGCCGCAGTCGCAGTCGAACCTGCCCAACAAGACGCTCAGCGTGGTCGGCGACGAAGCCGACAAGAACCGCGCCGCCGTCAACGACCAGAAGCCGATCTTCATGGTGCTGCAAGGCTTCGCGTGGCGGGCACTGAGCAAGCGCGACGACCCGCAGGCCGTCTATCCCACGCTGGCACAGCAGCGCTACATGGCCTACAACGCCGTCGTGCACGGCGCCCGCGGCCTCCTTTACTGGGGCACGCCCTACACGCCGAAACCCTCCCAGGCGTGGGCCGACGCGAAGACCATCGTGCACGAACTGAGCTGCGTGACGCCGATGCTCGTCGCCCCAACGCCGGCTCTCCAGCCCAAGGTGGAATCCGACGCCGGCAGCGTGAAGTGCCTGTTGCGCGCAGCCGGGGGCGAGACGTATCTCGTATGCATCAACAACGAGAACCGCGAAGCCAAAGCCACCGTGTCGGGATTGCCGCCGAAGCTGAAGTCGCTGCGTGTTCTGTACGAGAACGGTCGGCAGCTCGCGGTGCGGAATGGCGCCGCGCAAGTCGTCTTGCCCGGCTACGGCGTTCTGGTTGCCACCACCAGCACGAAGCTACAGGACACGCGCCCTGACTACTCGGCCGAACTCAAGTCGCTTCCCGCCCTGCCCAGCACGGAGGCGATGCGTGAACCGGGAAACGCCGCGCTGAATCCCTCCTTCGAGTTCGACAGTGGGGGCGCAAACGTGCCGGACCTCTGGAATGTCCGCTACCCGTTCAGCGCCGAGCTGAGCATTGACAACCCGCACTCCGGCAAGCACTGCCTGAAGCTCACCAGCCCCGACGCCGAGTTCCAGCCGCTGCTGGTTCAGCAGAACGTCCAAGTCGAGCCGAACCGCGAGTACGAGCTGTCCCTGTGGCTGCGCACCGACGGCGGCGACATCACCGGCCGTGTGTACGCCGAGTGGGTGCTGGCAGGCAAGTTCACCTCCTGCGTCGCCCCCTGGACCAAGGGCTCCCCCGAGTGGCAGCAACTCAAGTACCGCTTCACCACCACCCCCGACCCCGCCGGCGGTCTCTACGTCGTCGTTCAGAGCCACGGCAAAGGCACCGTGTGGCTCGATGACGTGAAGCTGGAGTTGGTGAAGGAGTAGGGCCTGCGCCGGCCAGATCAGACCGATCGGACGGATCGGACGGATCGGACGGATCAGACCGATCGGACGGATTGGGCCGTCGCGTTGGCGCCCCCAACGCTGAACTGCCACAGCGCAACTGCCCACATAGGAGCCACCCAACCTTGCGAACCACTCTCCTTCTGGTCCTCCTTGCTGCTTCCCTCGCCCAAGCCCTTACCTGGAACCTCGACACCGACGCCGAGATCCAGAGCGCGCGGAATCTGGTCGCCGCCAAGGTTGACGGCGGCTTGCTGCGCGGCACGACCACCTGGGACCCGTACGTCTTCCTCACGCTGCCGCCGGAGGGGATCGACGGCAAGGTGCTCACCCGGCTCACCGTCCGGCTGTACTCGTCCGCCCCGGCGGACCACTTGGCGGTCTACTACAAGTGCGACGACGGCCGGTGGGCCCTTGGGCAGAGCTTGCCTATCGCGAAAGGGCTGGCGGAGTACCGCGTCGAGCTGACGAAGCTCGGGTTCGGTGGGGACGTGGCGCCGCTGGAAGGCGCGCAGCAGTGGGGTGGCGTTACGGGGAAGATCACCACGTTCCGCCTGGATCCGGGCAACGAGGCCAACCGCTGGGTTGCGCTTGACCAAGTGCGACTGGAGCCGGTTGACCAGCAGCCCTTCGTGCCCGGGGTGACGGGTCTCACCGCTGAGGCAGGTGAGCTGGTGAGCGTGGAGACCTCGCCGGTCGTGACTGCAGGGGAGGCGATTCAGGTGCGCGTGCGGGCGACTCTGCCGCCGGACCTCAAGCCGGCTCAGGGCCGACTGCTCGTCTGGGTGGTGGCTACGGAGCGGGCGTGGGGCGATGCAGTGTTGCCCGTCCAGCTCAAGCCGGGCGCGCCCGAGTGGACGGTGCAGCTCCCGACGCGGCAGCGGGCCCAGCCCACGCAGCTCAGCGTTCGGGCCGGGCTGCTCGAAGTCGGTCTGTCCAAGGGCGGCTACGAGACTGAGCGCGCAACCGTTCGTCTGGAGAACCCCCTTGCCGGTACGGTGAAGCCGCCGCTGACGGAAGTGAAGCCGCTGGGCGGCGACCCGGCGTTGTTCGTCGACGGGAAGCCCGTGGCGCCCTTCTTCGTCGCGATCCTGGGCGGTCACCAGCACGAGCAGCAGGCGGAGTTGGGCCGGGCCGGCGTGCACCGGTTCTCCGACTGGTTCGGTAGCTCCGGCGCTTCCGACCTGGGCCACGTGACACTCGACCACTACGACTACACCGAGTTCGACAACTACTTCGCGGAGGCACTTGAAGCCGACCCCGAGGCGTATTTCCTGCCGCACCTGGGGATCACCCCTCCCGCTTGGTGGCAGCAGGCGCATCCCGACGAGCTGTGTCTGTACGCCGATGGCGGGCACGGGCCGCAGTCGTTCGCTTCTGCGCTGTGGCGGACGGAGATTGCCGAGGATCTGCGGCGCCTGATCGACCACTTGCAGCAGGCGCCGTATGCCGACCGCATTCTCGGCTACATCCCCTTCAGCGGCTACTCCGCCGAATGGCAGTCATGGGGCCTGTGGGAGAACCACCTGGCCGATTACGGTGCGCCCGCTCAGCGGGCCTGGCGCAGGTGGCTGAGCGACCGGTACGGCGCCGACAGCCCATTGGCCAAGGTTGAGATGCCTACCGCAGAGCAGCGACACACCGGCGGCTGGGGAGCCCTCCGCGACCCCGCCGCCGACCGAACCGTGATCGACTACTATCAGTTCCTCGCCGACCTGACTGCCGACGCCATCGGGCACTTCGCCCGCGTCGTGAAGGACGCCACCGGCGGGCGCTCCTTGTGTGGCACCTACTACGGCTACCTCACCCAGCACGGTCCGCGGCAGCAGGACTCGTCGCACCTGGCGCTCGCCAAGGTGCTGGCATATCCGGATATCGACTTCCTGATGAGCCCGCCACTCTACACCGATCGCGGCATCGGCGAGACGTGCGGGTTCATGTCAGCGACAGAGAGCGTGCGCCTGCATGGCAAGCTGTGGCTTTCCGAAGCCGACTACCGCACCCATCTCTCGGCGCCCGGCTCCGGGTACGGGCGAGTCGATACGCCGGCAGACAGCCTCGCCGTTCTCTGGCGCGAGATGGCAAACGTGCTGACGCGGAGGACCGCCGTCAGCCACTACGACATGGTGGGCGGGTGGCTGGCCGGACCCGAACTGGCCTCCGCGCTGGGGCAGATGCGCAGTGTCGTCCGGGAGTCCCTGGCACGGCGCCGGCCGTTTCACGGCGACCTCGCAGTGGTCCTCGACGAGCGCAGCTTCACCTACGTTACCGCACTGCACCCGCTGACTGGCAACCTGTCGCTCTACAGCCTCATCAACCTTCCGCGCGTTGGCGTCGCCTGGGACTTCTACCTGTTGGATGATCTGGCCGACGAACGCCTGCCCGCCCACAAGCTCTACCTCTTCCTGAACGCCTTCAAGCTCGACGACAGCCAGCGCGCGATGGTCCGCGCCCGCCTCCAGCGCGAGGGGGCGACGGCGATCTGGGTCTACGCCCCCGGGCTGTATGGAGAGAACGGGAGCGGCGTCGACCTGATCCGCGAGGTGACTGGGCTGGCCGGTGAGCGAAGACCGTGGGGCAAGCCCCTTCGCGTGACCGCCGCAGACGGCACCGTCCTCGCCGGCGATGACACCTCGGTCGACCCCGTGTTCGTTGCGCAAGCTCAGGACGCGGAAGTCCTGGGCGTCCTGGCAGATACCGACCAGCCCGGACTCGTCCGCCGCCGTGCCGAGGGCTGGACCACCGTCTTCAGCAGCGCCCCCAAACTGACGCCCGACATGCTCCGCCGGTTGGCGCTGGACGCGGGCTGCCACGTCTACCTGGAGACGGGTGACGCCTTGTTCGTCGACAACCAGTTCGTGTGCGTCCATGCCTCGACGGCTGGCGAGAAGACGGTGACACTTCACCAGCCGACAAAGGTACGGGACGTGCGGGGAGAGGCGCGGATGACGTTGGCCGGCGCAGCGGTAGGGCTGACGATGAAGGCGCACGAGACCGTGTTGCTCGAACTGGAGTGAAGGGGTGGCGGCGATCCCACCGAACTGACAAGGAACAAGTCGCGGCCGAACACCGCGTCCGCCACGAGCGCCCGCTCATGACCAGCAACACCTCAGCACCAGCCCTCTGGCCCACGCCCAAGGAGCTTCTCTGGCAGCCGGGAGGGCTGCAGATTGGCGCCTCGCCTGCCTCCCCGCACCCGCTGGCGCGCCTGACTGGCGGCACCGATTCCTACGCCGCGGAAGCACTGTCGCGCCGGTTGGCCGTTCCCGGTTCAGGCGCGCGGGCCGACGCGGTGCCGGTGGTCCTTTCCGTCGACCCGGCGCTTGACGTCGGCAGCGCGCTGCGCATCGACCGGCGGGTCGAGGCAGACCGGCTCACCGTGAGTCGGGAGGAGATGCAGGAGGCAAAGCTGGCCGAGCTGTCGCAGTTCGTCGCCGAGGTGCAGCCGGCATTCATGTACGTCCACGACATCGACGCGGGGACGTTTGCCGATAGCCGCCATGCCTGGGGAGTCCGGTGCGCGGAGTGCCGGCGACGGTGGCCGAGCGACGAGATGACCTCCCCCGACGGCCAGGCGGGAGCGGTGGCGGCCTGGTTCCGCAAGCTGCGGCAACGCCTCAGCGCCGTGTCCGTTGCCGAAGGCTACTGCCCGGGGGACGACCTCGTCTGCGTCTTCACCTCGCCTGTCTACACGCACCGTCACGAGGGAGGGCAGCCGGAGGTGTGGGAGCAGGAGGTGGCGTACTTCCGCCTGCTGAGTTCACTGGTCGGCCCGCTGAGGGGGGGGCAGTTCGGCCTGCGGGAGCAGCTCCTCCACCCGGGCGGCGAAGCGCGGATCGCCCAACTGCGGCGCGCGCTGGACGAAGTCGGCAATGGCCATGGCCTCCACGTTTTCTCGTTCGGCGGCGGCGACAACTACCAGACCGACGACCTGGTGAACGTGTTGGGAGCGCTCGCTCACCTGTACCGGGGAGCGGAGTCGGTTTCTCTGTGCAACGGCGGCGTTCACGAGGAGCCGGTGCAGCTCATGAATGCCGACTTCCTCTGGAGCGGCGCGGCGCAGGGGTACGCCGAAGAGGTTGCCGGCCCTGAAGGCGCCGAGACGCTCTTCGGCGCAATCGCCCACGGACACCGCCGCCCGCCGACCGTCTTCGAAGAGGGGGGCATCCTGCACCGGGCGTGTCGCCGCTTGTGGGGCGATTCGGCTGGAGGGCAGTTGTATCGCGCCTACCTTAGCGGAGGCGACGGACGGCACGGTCCCGTCTCGCGGGTCTGGTGGGCGGTGACCCGCGACGTGCGCCGACTCAAGGGCGATCCCGTGGAGCACGGCTGGACCTGGGAAGATCTCGACGGCCGTTGGACCCGCCGGTTAGCCGCTACAGAGGAAGCACTCCGCCATGTCCGCGCGGCAAACAAGGCGAGAGAGGACCCGGACCTCAGGTGGCTCGCGCACTGCCTGGAAGTAGGCCGACGGTTCGCGGAAGCCGTCGTGGCCGCCATCCGGTACCGCCTTGCCGGCTCTGCCGACACCCGCTGCCGCCTCACACGGATTCTCGACGAACTCGAAGCATACGTCGCAGCGCAGAAGAGGCAGCCCGTCGACCTCCTGGGTGGAGATCCCGGCTGTTGGGCGGAGACGGTCGCCCTGCTGCGCGCGGCAGCGTTGTCCGGGTAGAGCGGGACGCACTTGTGCTCGGGGCAAGTCCGAGACGACCGCCCGGCGTGCAAGAGAGCGATAGCGAGGAGCAACCAATGTCCAGAATCTGCGACTTCACCAACTCCTACTTCCACTTCCGCATCGACCTCGAGCGCCAGCCGGCGGTGACGGTCTCGCACAAGCCGCCGTTCACCATGA
>Ga0210049_1001349_pt1 | contig 22808 bp, 13 predicted proteins | sample CryGeyCG2014_300_2_FD_183964 | JGI IMG/M metagenome (GOLD analysis project Ga0210049, IMG submission 183964) | Groundwater microbial communities from aquifer - Crystal Geyser CG06_land_8/20/14_3.00 (SPAdes) (version 2) | ecosystem: Environmental > Aquatic > Deep subsurface > Groundwater | place... | reverse complement strand
GTGACCTTTCTGACCTGAAAGGGAGCGCCCGATTCTGGGGCAGCCACAATCTCTATCTCGTTGGATCCCTTGCAACACGCTTTGGCGATATCGTGTCCGGTGGAGGTGTATGTGTTAATGTGAACGGAAAGACAGGGCCTCTGTTGACAACAGTCGCCTGCGGTTGTTAGGATATTCGGCGTTTACGAAAGGGGCAGGCGGAAAATCTCCATGGTCGCTCCACACTCTCCTTCGCTTGACGTTTGCACAACTTTGAGCCCAAGAAAGTTATTGCCGTGGGACTGCAAGCTCGTCATCTGCCAGTGCCAACAACCTACGATCCTTCCGAGGATCCTCCCGGCAGCATTGACCCGCTTGGGACACTCGGGGGTGCTGAGCGTATTGCCGAGGTGCTGTTCCCAGGGCTCACCGCCCGCATGTGGCGGCCTCGACTACTCACGTTTGCCGCGATGGCGTCGGTGGTAGCAGAGCGTCTTCCCCCACAGGCACAGGGCGTGCAGGAAAACGCCTGGCAGGCGGCTCGGTTGGGCTTTGAACGCCTGTTTGTGTCGGCTGTCGTGCGGCAGCAACTGAGCCAGCCGGCGGAGCGGGGGCGAGCGACGCGGAGGTTGCCGGGAAGTTCGCTTGCGCGTCGGGCGCTACGTGCCGGCGACGAGCCGCTTGGCCGCAGCAACTTCCTCAAGGGCCAGGCGGTCAACGGTCCCTACGGCGTCCTCGCCCGTCTCGCTCGGCACCTGAACATCGTGGATGAGGATGACCGTCTCGGTCGTAGCGGGGAGGAGTTGCTCCTCGCGTGGGCCGTGGATGAAGGACTGCCTGGGCTGCTCGACGAGGACAAAGGCGGGTCGCCAGGAAGGCAGTGGCTGGACCGCTTCGTCCAGACAACCGCCAGCCATGTTGCTGAGGCCCGATGGATGCGTCCCGGCTGGTCGGGTTGGCAGGACTTGGCGGGACGACTGCGTCCCGACAAGGTCGGCAGGGAGGAACGCCGCGTGCTTCGGAACCTACTGAATGGTGATGCCATCCGCGCCAGGTGCCTGGAACTTCTGTGTGAACCGCAGGTCGTGTCGCTGTTCCGCTCGGCCAGGGACAGTGGTGGGCGAGGCAATCAAGATCGCACCGTGTTGCTCGAAGGCATCCTTCCCTCGCTGTTTGTGGGCGAACATAAGGAAGACAGAGTCATCGAGCTGACCGTCCACTTGGCGGACGCATACGAAGAGGTGGCAAGTCTCCTGGAGGCAGCGTTCAATGGGCTGCTCTGGGGACTGACTCACCGTGGCGGCCAAGCGGAGCCTGCGGAACTCGAGGCGGACGTGCACCTGCTGCCGGTGTTCCGTTCGATCTGCCAGCAGTTGCCACCATCGGCACGCCGCCTCCAATACCTGGTCGTGAAGATTCCCAGCGTTCCTCAAGTGCAGGACCTGAATCCCATTCCGCCCCTGGACGGTCTGGCGTCTCAGGCGTTGAGCGCGGCGGAAAGCCCCGCGCGCCTGATCGAAACGGTGATCAGCCGGCACCGCGACGTCCAGAACCCGAAGCGGAAGGGGATGTGGATCGAGCTGGGCGAGCGCTGGACGCTGCTGCCGGGCTTCGGGTGGGCGGCAGACGCTCCACCTAAGCCGGAGGTCGTCTACCTGCACACGTTCCGCGTGCCGAACGCCTACAGCTTCCTGGGAGAGCTGGGCCTGGCAGGAATGGAGGTGCCCGATGGGGAGGCGTAGGAAAGACGAAGGGCAATACCTGTCCGACTACTGGAAGCCTCCGAGCGACACCCACTTGGAGGGCGGCGTCGGCGAACCCTGCGCCTGCCTGGGGACGACGTTCGAATTCGACGCCGGCTTCTTCGAGGCGGAGCTGCTGCCACGTTTCCTTGGCCTTCGCTTCGATCACACAGAGAACGAGCGCACATTCATCCTCGAGCGAGAGGATGCCCTGGCGAAGACCCGCGCCGCTGTGCTCGTGGACATCTCGAAGTTCGACCCCGGCCAGACGACCCTTCAGTGGGAGCAGCTTCCGATCCAGGTGCCGGGAGGCATCCAGCACGCGAAGTTGACGCTCCTCGTCTGGCAGCGCCTCATCCGGCTTATCGTTGCCTCGGCGAATCTTACACGCCAAGGCTACCGACGGAACCGCGAAGTGTTCGCCGCCCTGGACTTCTTCGACGGGGCGGACTCTGTGCCCCTGAAGCCCCTGGGCCATGTCCTCGACTTCACCGAGAACCTGTCCACCTGGTCGCGAGCGCTGCCCGCGGCAACAGAGCGCGTGCGCGGGACAGTTGACCTGGTGCGGTCGCAGATGCGAGGCTGGTTGAATGCGCCGCAGGACTTCACCCCGAGGGAGAGGCCACGGGTGAGCCTCATCGTTGGGCATCCGCACAGCGAAGAGGTCGCCGCTCGCTCCGTCCTGGACCAACTCCTTGGCCTTTGGCTTCCGCGCCGAGTGGTTCGCCTCACGGTGATGACCCCATTCGTGGGACAAGCGGAGCAGGGGAAAGACCCTGTCGTGTCGCGCGTGTGGAGTCTGCCGATGGCGCGGGATGCCGAAGGCTGGCTGGTTACTCCCGAGGAGCCAGCCGCCGAGGGGAGCGATCACCGCATCGTTCGCTTGCCAGAGCGCTTTGGCCAGGACTGGAAGAGGCGGTTCGGACGGGGAGATCGGGCCTACGTGCTCCCCGTGCCACGATATGTCGAGGGCGTGGACGATGGGAACCGCGATCTGCACGCCAAGGCCGTGCTCTTCCAGGGTGACCAGCACGAGCTCCTGATGATCGGGTCCAGCAATTTCACCCCGCACGGGATGGGTGTCGGTGTGTTCAACTGCGAAGCCAACCTTGCGTTCGAGGACTGGGCCAAAGCTAAGCAGGAGGGATTGGCACTGGCGGACCGTCTTGGGCTTCCCGTGCGGCGGGAGAGCGCGCTGGGCGTGGACGAGGTCGTCTGGCAACAGCCGGTCGAGTTGCCCGACGACGCCCCTTCGGGTAAGCCTCTGCTACCGGCGTTCTTCGCGTGGGCCTGTTACTCCCAAGTGACGGGCGAGATCAAGGTGGGCTTGGACCGAGACCAGTGGGAGCCGCCGCAGTGGACTGTTAGCCTTGCAGGGCAGTCAGTCGAGCAGGCTCCGCCGTTGTTCACGCGGGCCGCGGCGCCAGCAGAAGCGTCAACCCTATGCTTCACCCTGGACGAGAAAGCCCGCGGCGCTCACCTTGTCGCCCTTCACGTGGATTGGGAGGACAAGGATGGAGCGCGGCACGACAGCTTCCTCGCTATGTCCGTCGAAGACAGGGAAGCGGATCTCCTGCCGCCCGAGGAGTTCCGCAACTTGACGGTGGACAGCATCATCGAATGCCTGCTCAGCGGCAGAGACCCTGCCGAATGGCTTGAGCGGCAAGGCACACGCCGCCAAAGGACACCCAGCACTGACGCCGCCATCGAATCCCTGCGGGCGGTGGACACCTCGACCTACCTGCTGTATCGCGTTCGACGCTTTGGCCGCGCACTGGCAGCGATGGCGGAACGCCTCGGTAGAACCGCCCCGACGTCCGACGCCATCCGTTACCGGCTCCTCCGCGACCCGCTGGGGCCCGTTCACTTGGCAGAAGCCCTGTGCGGGGAGGAAGATGGGCGTAACGACGAGGCCACGCCGTTGGAGCTGGCCTATCGGCTCTATGTTCTCGCCGAGATGGTTCTGTGCCTTGGCCACATCGGGCGCCAGGTCCGGCGTGCGGTCGGGCGTGACGGCAAGTGGCTCATCCCGCTCTTCCAGGAAGCCGGGAAGAAGCTACACGCAGTAGTCCAGCGCTTGCGGGAGCGGGCGGGAACAACGCCCGAAGGTCTGCGGTCTTACCTCGAGGCAGCCTTTGCCGAGAACGTGCAGCTCCTGGGCGCCCGCGAGGAGGGATAGCGAATGCCAGTCGAGTGGACATTCCTTGAGAGCATCATCGAACTTGGCGGCGTCGCCAAGAAGCAGCTCGGCGCCGACGATGCTCGGCGCCAGGCAGAGACAGCGGCGAGCATCCTAGCGGACCTTCGCACCCGTCCGGGCGTGCTCCTGGCAGATGAGGTCGGGATGGGAAAAACCTACGTCGCGATGGCCGTTGCCGCCTCGGTCATCGTCGCGACGCGCCCAATGCACTGTCCAGTCGTAGTGATGGTGCCGCCGGGCTTACGGCAGAAGTGGCAGCGCGACTGGGATCAGTTCAAGGCACACTGCGTGCGGCCTGGCGCCCTGGAGTGGGTGCGGGATGAGTACGCCCACACCCCAACGGAGTTCTTCAAGCTACTGGACGACGATGTCCGGGAACGCGCCCACCTCATCTTCATCACGACAGGTTGTTTCTCCCGTGGTCTGTACGACCCATGGGTTAAGCTGGCGATGATCCGTCTTGCCCGTGGCCATACGAGACTCTCGGACACACGGAAGCGTCGGCTCTACCGTTGGGCAGCGGTCCTTGTCCGGCAGTTGTCCAACCGCAGGCTCACGGATGAGGTTGTCCGACGGCTGATGCATGCGGACGTGCTTCACTGGAAACGCATCTTGGTAGAGGAAGGGATTCTGACAGAAGCTGATGATCATCCTGTTCCAGACCTCCTACCCAAGGAAAACCATCGCATTGACTGGGAGTCCCTGTGCAATCTCATTCGACATGACCTGCCCAGTCGGCGGCCAGTACATGTCAAGAAATCGACTCGGAATGAGGTTCTCCAGAACTTCAATGACGCCTGCCGCTTGATCTACGAGCAGTGGCTGAACCTCGTTTGCTGGCGCTCTCCGCTCCTAATATTGGATGAGGCCCATCACGCCAAGAACGATTCCGCGCGCCTGGCCAGGCTCTTCCGCCAGGAGAGCGAGAGTGAGGTCGCGCTCCTGAAGGACAAGTTCGACCGCACGCTCTTCCTCACCGCCACTCCCTTCCAGCTTGGGCATCAGGAACTGATCCGCGTCCTCCGGAGCTTCGCGGCCGTGCGATGGTCTTCGAAGGAGGCGCCTGACGGGACGCGCGACGACTTCTCAGACAGGATGACCGAGCTTGAGCATGCGCTTGACCAGAACCGCCTGGCCGGCAGGCGCTTCGACCGGCTTTGGGGCAAGCTGCGTAGCGAGATGCTCGCCGTGGACCCTGGCGGCGAGAAAGACGAAACCGAGCTCGTTCACGAGTGGTGGGAACGGCTGAGAACAAGACCGTCGGATGCTTGGGAGCGAGAGCTCGTCCAAACCTACAAGGATTGCGCGGACACGAGGGAGCAAGCCGAGCAACTCCTCAGGCCATGGCTCATCCGTCACAACAGGTCGCCAAATCTGCCCTGCGAGGACGGGACGACGAATGTCCCGCGTCGGAGCGTGATGGTTGGCAAGGCCATTACTGCCCCTGAGGGCGCTCTTCCCGGTCAGGCTGTCGAGGGCCTGCCGATTGACGAACGTGCACTGCTCCCCTTCCTCATTACGGCCAGGGCGCAGGGCCAGCTAGCCCAGTGCCCGGGTACGAGGGCGTTTTTCGCCGAGGGCCTGGCCAGCTCGTACGAGGCGTTCCATCACACACGCGATGCTCGCCGCAAGGCGAAAGACTCTGACGACGGGCTTGACGCCGTGGAGGAGAGCGGAGCATGGGTGGTCCCGACGCGGTGGTACGAGGAGCAGATTGCCCGCCTTATCCCGTCCCGTGAAGACCCACGGACCGCGCGGTTGCAGCACCCCAAGATCTCGGCCACAGTGGAGAGAGCGGTCGACCTTTGGCTTCGAGGCGAGAAGGTCCTCGTCTTCTGCTTCTACATCCAGACAGCGCACGCGCTCTATGAGCACATTCGCGAGGAAGTGAACCAGAGGATCATCGACGTCGCAGGGGAGAAGCTCGGCCTCGATTCGCAGAAGCGCGGGGAGGAAATCCAGAGCTGGCTGGCCCGCATCACCCGGCGCTTGACCGATGAGGAAAGCCCATTCTATCGCGAGATGAAGACGCTGCTCGACGTGCCATTTGCGGAGCCGCGTTACACGATCTTGCAGCCTTACCAAGGGCAACTCCTGGGCGTTCTGATGGCATACTTCCGCTCGCCGTCATTCGTCGCGCGCTACCTGCCGCTTGACGACCCACTCGTCCGCGATGCCCTGGAGGAACGCGAGTCACGCCGTGAGGTCATCGCTCGGGGTGTGAGTGCTCTGCGGCACGCCGTCCTGGAGGAGAGGGATACCTCCAACCAGACCTGCATGGGTCGCGTGGCCCAGTTCCTCGACTTCGCCGTTGAACTCGCGGAGCGAGCCGAGCGCAGTCTGGCGCTCAAGGAGGACGAGGTCTCGGACGAGTCAGAAGATCCGCTGCGGGAGTACCTGTTCGCGGTCAGTGTCTACTCCAAGCCGAGGCGCGCAGAACATGCCGACGAGGACGACATCGAGGACGAAGCAGACGATGGCAGCTACCGCGTCATGCCATTGGTCCGCCTGGTCTACGGCGACACGAAGACGGAGATCCGGGACCGCTTGATGCTTGCGTTCAACAGCCCGCTGTTCCCCGAGGTCCTCGTCAGCAGTTCCGTGATGGGTGAGGGCGTGGATTTGCACCGCTTCTGCCGCTACGTCATCCACCACGACCTCTGCTGGAACCCGAGCACGCTGGAACAGCGGACGGGTCGTCTCGACCGCATCCGCTGCAAGGCGGAGGTCTGCCGGCGGCCCATCCTTGTCTACGAGCCGTTCATCGCCGGCAGCGCGGATGAGAAGATGTTCCGCGTCGTCCGTGACCGCGAGCGCTGGTTCCAGATCGTCATGGGTCAGAAGTTCGAGTTCGACGAGGCAAAGTCCGAAGCCCTCGCTAACCGGGTTCCTCTGCCAGAATCGCTTGCTCGCCAACTTACGTTCGACTTGAGTCGGTGGCGTTCCGGCGGCGTGCCGCAGATTCAGAGAGAGATACGGCCTGAACGGGACATAGATTCTTTATCTCCAACACATGCGCGTTCCGCGTAGATGTTTGTAGATGGTCAAGGGGGTTGGGATGCGAGTGCAAGAAGAGTCCCTTCCTGTCGTAAGTGTACGGCGGCCGCCATCAGGGAATAGCCGAGGGAAGTGACGCGATAGCGTCGGCAGCGAGGGATTTTTGCGATCAATCCGTGGACGCGCAGTCGTTGGAGTAGACGGCTGACACGGGCAGTGTGTCGGCAGATTGCGGCGGGATCGGAAGGCTTGTGCGGATAGATGTGACGGCGAATGTCTGCGTTGCGGAAACCTCTCACCGCGTGCTCGCCGCGGATCACGGTGGCGAAGAGTTCCGCGTCCTGGTGTGCGAGAGGATTGAAGCCCCCACCTTGCGCCCGTTAAACGTGGCCGGTTGACAGACTCGATCGAGGAGGTGGTAGGATTGGGCGGGGTCTTCTACGGCTGCCAATGCATCCAGATATCGCCGATTCGCCTGGAGGGAAACCTCCGCATAGCGATACAGATGCGCGACTCCCTTGGGCATGGGGAACCAGTCCGTGACGATGTGTCCCTTGCGCTTGCCGGTGCGGCGAACCTTGAACTCGTACGGATGATTGATCACTGTCTCGATGCGTAGTACGCTCCCAAACTTGTCGTACATTTTAATCCAGTTCTTTTTCATCCGATGCTTGATCCGGGCACCGGGAAGACGGTGTTTGTAATCGTTCACAAGTTCACCCTTGAAAAGCCCGTGTAGTTTTCTCCCAAGGAAGGTCATGACATCCTCGGCGCTGAAGCACACGACGGCGTGCCGCAGCAATTTCTGATACAGGCTGTGGAGAGCAGCGGGGTCTTGGAAGATCACATCGGTCGCATATTCGGCCTGGTCGGTCACCCAGTAGTATTGGCTTTCCGCCAGAATATTCTGGAGCAGAGGATTCACCTTGCGGGCAAAGGCGGTGAGGATGCGAGGCCAGTTCTTATTCACCATCTGGTCCGCAAACTTCTGTGCGCGTGGTGGACCTTCGATGGCGAGGAAGGCATTGTCCTGTCGGCAATACGCCACGCCATGCCGGTCCAGCTTGTGCGCCAGCCAGTCATGGCCGTTGAGACAGACCTGAATCTGGAACGGGAACCAACTCTGCACCCGCACGTGCATGAACCCGTATTCCCGGTCAAGGAAGTAGAAGTAGAAGTAGAAATGGAGGCACTTACACTTGGCGGATTTGAGAGTCGGTCGCCGCTTTCCGTAGCAGAGCTTAAACGACTGACACGGTTCTACGGCTGCCAAGACACAAACCAGACCTACGGTGAGGCCTTCCTTGCGCACAAGGTCCTGAACGAGGTCTTCCTTGCGCGTATAGCCTTCCAGGTAGATATACGGACGGTTCGCCTGCGCCGCGACTGCTTGAGCGTGCGTCTTGAGACGCTCGCTCTGTTGCGTCACGAAGGTTTTGAAATCCTTCAGTAAACACCCTCGCGCGTTGAGGTATCGTTCCATGGCATGCGGATAGCCCAAGGGTAAGTGACCATGAAAAACGACTCGATCAAAACAGGAAAGCACGCCCGTGATTTTGGATGCGTGCCGGCTCAAAAACTCTTGCATGGCGTTCTCCTGTCGATGGTGAGATTTCAATGGACTACCATTGTATCAGGAGAACGCCTCCATTTCTTGGTTGCGGCTCTGCCGCTGTAGGATGAACAGCGATAGGTGTTTCACTGATTGCTCCGACTATTTCCCGCTCACTCTAAAGCTCGCGTTCGCTGCTACGCCGGTGGCAATCTCCGTCGCCGTCACGCGGTAGGAGCCGGGCTGTTCGTTGAGACTGAGTGGGATGGTTGCTCGGAACGTGCCGGTGGAGAAGACGACTTTCTGTGTGTAGTGGGGCAGCAGTTTCCCGTCCGGCCCGAAGACATCGAAGCGCACGGCGAGACCGGTGCGCTTGCCGGGGCTGGGAGAAACCGTCGCAGTGACAGGAACTTGGGTTCCCTGGGTGTGGCTGGCTGAGTTCAGCTTGAGTGTCAGCCGCTCCGGTTTCACTGGCAGGCAGGCCAACACTTTGGCCTGCGACGGCTGCAAGGTGATCTTCAGCTCGGAGGCTTTGCCGAGGTACTTGCCCTCGCGCACGTCGTAGACATGCGCCGCGGCAGGCAGTTTCACCAGAATTTCGGATGAACCGGAGCTGTCCACTCCCGTCACTATCGCGCCTTCGGCCCCGGCGGCAGTTGACTTGGCGGCGGCCACGCCGCGCAGGAGGCACAGATACGTGGCGTCGCCATTGGTGAACTGCGACACCTCAATATCAGGGCGCAGTTGCGATGACGCGTCCGTCACTTCCGCAAACGGGCGAACGCCTGCCAACTCGGACAGCAGGTGTGAGACGCCCGCGGCGATGCCTTTCCCTTCCCCGGCCTCGCGCTTGTCGGCGTAGCCCTTCGCATAATCCCCAAGATACACGGCTTTCCCCTTGCCGAAAGCGTTGATGTTCATGCGTTCGAATTTGCCGAAGACATCGGTCAGCGCGCTCTGGTCACGTCGCTTTCCGTGTTCGTCCATCAGCGCGGGAGAGAAGTCGGCAATCAGCAGGCCGCCTTTCCTGACGAACTCCCGGATGCGGTTGACATCATCATCCGAGACGGCCTGCGCGTACGGAAGCAGCAGCACCCTGTACCGGTCGAGACCGCCCTTCTGCACCTCTTCCGGGGGGAGATAGCGATACTCGAATCCGCCGTCACGGAGAACGTAGTGGAAGTCCTGCAGCGACTTCTCCCAAGTGCTCTCCTTGAAACTGATGGTGGAGGCGTGGCGGCAGGCGTTGGAGTAGTAGACGGCGATGGGATGGATCGTTCGTTCCGATGAGACCAGCAGCTTACCGATCCCCGACTTGATTTCGGCGACTTCGTCACACGCCCACTGGAAGAAGGAGAGTGGAGAGTAGTCCGGCGCGTACGCCGCCGGGCCCCCGAGACCGCGGTTGCCTCCGCCAACCGTCCACCAGCCGACGGCAGTCATGCCTTCGAACAAACAATGCCACGGGGTGTAACGCACGAGTCCCTCGCTGGTGTTGGCGACGTAACTCCCGAACCAGATGCCGGTGATGGAGTCCTTCGGCAGGAAGCAGATCGTTTTCACTTCGGGCAGATGGTTGTAAGGGTTGAAGTACTTGAAGGTCTTGAGCATCTCGTACAAGTCGAACCCGGTGTACGAATGACTTGGATACACGGGACCTTCCATGCCGACACGCGCGACGGGGTCCACCGCCTGAATGGCTTTTGCGTAGTCGGCGTGCAGGTCGGCGAAGAGTTTGTCCATGTGCATCCTGTGATCGACCCACTGCGGATACCGTTTTTGCTTCCACGCGTCCGGCAGGGAGATACGCTTGATCTCCGTCCAGTCTTTGTAGTCGCTCCCCCATTCCTTGTTGAGAGCGTCCAGCGTTCCGTAGATTCCCTTCACATACTTCTGAAAGCTCTCCCGGCATTCGTCGCAGAAGCAGACCTCCTCCCCCGGCCAGGCAAGAGCGTTCTCATCGCCGAGGCTGTAGTAGGCCGGACCCAGAGGACCGAGGGCCGTCGCAAGGTCTTTCATGTGGACGATGCCAGACTCTTGCGCCCGTTCTTCCGGCGTGACCGAAAGGGTGCAGTTGCGGATGCAGGGTCCGTCCGGTCCCGCAACCGACTTTGTGTGCTCGTACCCACTCGAGACAAGGAACAGACGCGTCGCATACGGCGCCACTTGCAGATTCGCCCGGCAGGCTCTCTGCCCGATCTCCCGTGTCTGCTCGACGGTGTCCCACAGCGAGGAAGTATTGTAGAGAGTGTCTATGCCCGAACGAGCGAACTGGTTGAGGAATGTCACCGCGCTGCGGCTTGCGCCTTTGGCGCCGCCCCAGGCGAAGAACGAGAAATCGTCCACTTTGGTGGGATCGGTGGTGTTGATGTAGAAGGGTACTTCCCGCTGGTCGATGACACCGCTCTTCTCGCTGAGCGTAGCAACAAGCCTGTGCGCTTTGGTGAGCGGACGCGGGATTGGCAGGGCGAACCGCCCTTCTGTTCCGGCGACCGTCAGCCCCGCCGTCGCCACCAGCCTCCCGTGGTTGTCCACAGCGTCGACTCGGAGAGATCGCCCCGCGCCGAGAGATTGCGACAGGACAATGCGTCCGCTGATTGCTTCTCCTTTGGGGAGAGTATCTTTCACCAGTTCCACCTGCTGAATGCTCACCGGTGCAACAACCGAGAACGGAACGGAATACCAGTCGACGATCTTGCCGCCCGACTTCAGCGACAGGTTAAGCATCTTTTCTCCGCTCTTCATGAGCGGCGGAGGCAGTGTCGCGCTGTTGCCCGCGACTTTCAGTGTGCGACTCGCCTCCTGCCGTCCCTGTCGGTCGCGGACAGCGTATTCCAGTTCGCAGTTCGTTAGTGGGCCGGTGAGAGAAACCGTTACTTTGGCCGATGTCAGTTGTGCGCGGTCAATGGCGGTGGAGAGAAGAACGACGTTGGCGATCAGGGTTTGCGGTTGCCTGTTGGCTGCCGCGATACATGCTCTCGCCACCAGCGCCTGGCAATAGTCATAGTGGAGCAGGTCATCCGGCGCCGCGCCGGGAGTGAGGCACTCCAGCATCCCCTTGATCTCCGGGTTCTTCGGGTCGAGATCTCCAGGATACGTAACAGTCACAACTTGGCCTTTGCCGAGCTGTCCCTGGTGAATGGTCACACCGGTCAGCGCTGGAACGGATGAGATGGGTACCCCGCGCGCGATGATGGAACTGGCGTCGTTGTTCGCAAGCGCGCCTTTGAGTTCGTCGCTCAAGGCGGTGGGGTTGATGTAAACCAGTCCCGCTCCAGACTTCACTTTGTCCATGATGCGCGTCTGTACCGCCGCGGGGAACGCGCTCCACGGCATCTTGCCGATGATGATGACGTCGTACTCCGCATCCTCCGCAAGGCGTTTGTCCACCACTTGGCGGAACTGGGCCGGCTCGATCTCCAAATACGTTTCTCGATTGTAGCCGCGGTCGTAGGGACCGAACGAATCAAAACCCTCCGTCATCAGCGCCGCGAAGTCGATCTCCAGCCGCTGCGCCAATTCGATGGTCTCCCGCTGCGTCCCCGTGGGCGCGATCACAAGCACCTTGATCGGCCCGCCTGCGAGTGGATTCGCGAATGGCGTGTGCGGCGTCACCAGCGCGCGTGACAGCTTGTCGTAGGGCTGATCCGGCCCGAAATCCGCGCACTGGCCGACGGAACGCGCTGCGAGCAACCCACTGACAGCCATTGTGAAAGATAACACTCTCAATAGCGATGGTTTCATTTCCGGTCTCCTCTTCCCTGCGTCGCGGAGAGCGCAAGCAACACTTCCATCTCTTGAACGATGGCGTCACAGCATTTGCGAACCGACTGGGCCAGAACGTAGATATCCCTGAAGCTGTCGAGGTCGCCGGGCGCGAAGGCCGCGGATGTCGCGGCGAAATTCTTTCTCACCTGGTCCGCACGGCCAAGCTGCCTCTGAATCGCGGCGGAAAATCGGGGAACCTTCACGAGGTTCTGCGTGGTCGTTTCGCTGACCCACTTGCCGTGCGCGAGTTCGCTGTCGATGAAATCCTGCGGCCCGCCGAAGATGAGGCTGTTAAACTTGCCGGGGTTGTGGAAGTCGTACCCCACCCGTGCCCAGGTGCTGGAATTCTGCAGGCCACCCTCCCGGTTGCGGCAGAGGTTCAGCCCCCACACACTCCCTTCTCGAGGTTGCGCGTCGCAGAAGTCTTTCAGCGGGATGACCATCTCCATCGTCCACCCCTTGTCGCCGAGCCGGGTGGCCGCCTTCCAGTCTGGGTTCCAGGCGTCCTTGTCCTTCCTGTAAGAATCATACCGGGTCCCTGCGAGGTTGGCGGCCAACTGGTAGTAAGTGTACCGATCCCGCTGCGGGTCGAGGAACACCTCGATCTTGGAGCCGGGCGGCCAGGTGTCGTGATCGGCCTCTTCGACAATGACTGTGTCCATTGCCGGTTCGTCCGCGAGGACGGCGAGGTAGAGGTTTGTCGTATCATACGCGATCTTGAAGATGGTTTGGACATCCGCCGACCGTGAATTGTCGATATAGGCGGCGAGGTCCGTCATCGGCATTGCGCGCTGCCAGACCGACTCGGTCGCCTGTCCATCCACCGCAATCGCGTCCTCAGCCGGACATGCGAAGGCGAAGATGGAGGGGGCTGCTGCGACCGAACGGACTGGGACTCCAATGAGACCGATTGACAGGAGCAGTGGAATGCAGAACGAAAGGATGCGGTTCATTTCTGTTCCTTCACCAATTCAAAATCATCGAGATACAGATCTCCCACCGTCTCGATGCGCGCCCACACGGTCTTCAGGTTGGGTTTGTCGTCGGTGGTGAGAGTCTGCTCCACGAGGGTCCAGTCCGAAGCGTCCACCGGCATCTGATTCGGCACGGACTGACCGAAGTATTGGTTTCCCGCGTTCGTCAGGTGCAGGATCACCCGGAACTTGCCTTTGCCCTTCACGTAGACACGAGCCTTGAAGGCATCTCCTGTCGTTGCGTCGCTACGGGCATTGAGATAGATGCTGCCGTTGACGAGAATCGCGCGTTTTCCGGAGTGGACCTCCTTGCCGGCGTCGCCTTCCACGACTTGCAGCTTCTTGCATCCGGAGAACTGACTGAGCGCCGCAGGGAGCACGACCACCGGCGCGCCGTCGTTGCCGAGGTTGATCCCTTCCTTCACGATAGCGTTGTAGATGTACGGTTCGCACGCGACGACAACTTCTCTCACCTGCTCGAAGCTGGCATCTGTCAGAAGGTTGGCAGGTTTCGCTACCTCAGCACGCGCGGCTCTGGGTGCAGAAAGTATGCAGGCAAGTAGAAGCAGAAAAAGAGGTGTAGGCTTGTGCATGGTTCGCTTTACTCCTTCCGTGTGAGTGACAGAGCTGGAGCTCTATCCTACGGCCGTCTGGTCTCAAGCATCGCGACTACTACTCCAGACCTCTCGAAGATACTCCGCGGCGCGAATAGTCTCCGGTAGAGGTGGCGCGACACAGACTTCCAGCGACGCCCAGCCGGTATAGTCGTTCGCCTTGATGAGCCAGATGCACTCCGCAACTTCGCCCTCCCCAGCGCCAATCGGCGCACCTGCGAGTCGCTTGCCTGAAAGCGAACGCAGTCCCGTCGATGACGGGTCGTCGATGGTCACGACGTCTTTGAAGTGCACATGGACTATCCGGTCTTTGACCAAAGGAAAGCATGTTGTCGGCTTCTCGTCGGCGTACAGGAAGTTGCCGTTGTCAAAGGTGAGCTTCACATCGGGTCGCCCCGTATCCTCCAGCACCTGCAATACGTGATGGACGCTGCACGCAAACCTGGGGTCCATTCCGTAGTCCTCGATGGTGAGTGTCACGCCGGATCCTTCCGCTTCCGCGGCAGCCCGGGCGAGAAGCCCGGCAAGCGCTTTCCGACCCTCCTCGCAAGACATGCCTTCCGGTGGCAGACTCCCCGCGTGCAGAGCGATGCGGCAGTTGTGCTTCACACACCACTCCACCCCCCACGCCACACGATCCAGCGCGTCGCGACGTTTTGCCTCCGTTTCCCCGATCAGGTTCAGGCAGACGTCCGCGCAGGCGCACTCCATTCCGAGATCGGTCGCGGACCGATACAACGCCTCCCACCAATTCGGCTGGTCCTGGCGAAGGAGGGGCATAGGCTCCAGTCCTGTGATGCCTGCCGTGTGCAGTTTCTCTGCGAACTGCCCCGGATCCAGCGTACCCTCGTTGAGGGCCGCGTGGAAGGGAAAGAGCATGACGGATAGGTTGGGCTTGGACATGAGTATTGTCACTCTCCTGCTGTAGTTCTTCGGTCAATCATCTGCAATCGCCACAACTTTCTCGCCCGACTCGATGAGGCGGATCGCGCTTCGCAAAAGATTTCCGAGTCGCGCGCATCGCGCAAGCCGAGGTCCCGCAGGGGAGTTGCGGTTACTTCAAAGCTCCTTGTGATCCATTTTGCAATAGCAGGGGAGATCTGTGCGTCAATCCGGATTCTCATGCCGCCAACACCGCGTGGTGGAGTTTTCGGGTGGCGTATTTCATGGTGGCAATCAGATCCTCTCGCTCAAGGTCTGGCATCTCCTCAAGTATCTCACGGTCCGTCAGACCGGCTGCATAGAAGTCCATGATGTCTGTCACGCGAATGCGCATGCCGCGTATACAGGGACGCCCCCAGCATTGCTCAGGATTCGTAGTGCATCGTTTTTGAAGTTCCCCCACAAAAGGACGCCGGATCGCTTCAGCGTCCGGTAGCTCACACAGGCAGCTACACGATGGAGGCTACCCTCCTTTTCTTGGCGCTCGGTAGTCAGTTGTGTGAGCTACCGGACGCTGAAGCGATCCGGCGTCTAATGTCGAAGAATTTACGAAAGGATGCAGTAGTAATGCGTTCGATCCAATCAGACATTGTTTCCGTCCCATGTCAGTCAGCCAGATGTTACCAGGGAGCCGTCATCGATCGCAGTCATATATCCTTTGTTACAGTCCCAATGTATGCCGAAGGGCTGCGTCCAATGCCGACCAATCAGTCCATCGGCCAATCGACTTGTCAATCTCTCGTTCGAGGACCGTGGCCAGGTTATCGGTCATAATGACAGAGTCAATACGGAGCCCTGACCGTTCTCCCTCTGGTGTGTCCAGTGACACAGTCGCGCGGCTCGGATGTCCCTTGCGAGCCGGGTTGCTGCTGATCATTGCCAGTATGATCTGCGGAATTCCGGTCTCAAGGCCATCGGCTTGAACGACAAGAGCGGGGCGTCGTTTGGCTGTCAGCAGGTTGGAGTCCGGGAACAATACCAAGACGACATCGCCGCGACTAAAGCTCATCGTAGACCTCCATCTCGGGTCTCTCCCAATCCTCAGCCATTGACCTGAGCCGCCATCTCAGTTGTGCCGCCTCCTCTCGATCAATCCCGCGGTCACGAAGGTTCACAATACCTCGACCGGGCAGGAAAGTAACGACCACTCTTGTTGCCTCAGTGTAATCGGGGGTTTCGAGAAGCTCGACTTCCCCGTTCTTGTAGACACCCTCTACTGCAGTAAGCACGGGATCGCCTCCATGAGGAACTACAGCCGCCGGCTCACATCTGCCAAGGCTGCTGTGCCTCGAATCATATCACCATTCCATACGCGTTCAAAGGGGTAAACCATCATTCTTCCGGCACCAGCCGAATGTCATCAAACCAGACGGTTGCCGGGGTGTCCATGTTGTAGAGGTACAGTCGGCATCCTGCCTGCTCTGATAGAGGCAGCGAGGTGAAAGTCGTCTCGTAGGTCTGCCATTCATTCAGCGGGCCGTCGTTCTGCTGGCCGATGGCGTGACCGACAATTTCCGTGCTGCCGTCGGGCTTGCGGCGGACCTCGACGATGGACGCAAAGATATTGCGGTGGTTGGCGGTTCTCCGAATCCGCGCGTGGAAACGATACCGCTGCACGGGTTTCAGGATGGTGTCGAGGTTGGCGGCGCGCCATTCCTTCTCGTTACCGACGACCTTGAAGGAATGCGTTCCCTCGGCCGCAACAGATTCGTCGATGGAAAATTCACCCGTTCCGAAGATCGAGGGCCGACGATCCACATAGGTCCCCCACCAGTAGTCCGGCACGTCCTTGCGGAACTCACACCGTTCCATCGATCCGTTGAGAATGGGCGGACGGAAGGGGGTGTAGACCGGAAATGATTCCTTGCCACAGGTGGCGGTTCCCTTCACCGCCCACGGGACCTGACACGTGTAGCCCCCGGCGAGCGCCGTGTCAAAGGATTGGCTCTCTCCCGGCTTGAGGAAATACGTCCACTTCGGGTTCGCTCCCTGGAACTTCACCTCTCCTGAAGCCATTGCCAGAGAAACCGTCCCGCCGCGCGGACTCAGCGACCCGTTCTTCACGGTGACTCGCAGCTTCTCCAGACCGACCCACGTCGGAGTCACGCTGACCGGCTGGTCGATGTAGAAGGTTGCGACTTTGCGAAACGTCGGTCCGCCAGTAACGGCAATCTCCACCGGGATGTCGACGAGTCCCACCCGCGCCGTGTCGGAGGCTGTGACAGACAGCTTCACCACCGTTGCCTTGTCCCCAAAATCGGAAGCCGTGAAGGGAACAGATGAGCCCGTGCAACCATTCACCTGAACCGCTTTGAGGGAGCCTTTCATTGATTCACCCGTGAGACTTTCCAGACGCACGGTTACGGTCGCCACGCCCCCGCGCGGCAGGAGTGATGTCTCAGTTTCCACCGTCACCCGCGGTTCGGCGCGATTGAAGAGCATGACCGTGGAGGCGTGGCTAACAGGGACGGGGAACTGGTAGCCTTTGCCCCCGTCCACTGCCTTTCCATCGGTCATGGGTCTGTCATTGCCTTCCGTGTCAGCCAACCAGGCGGACTTGATGGGACCGCATTGCGAGGTGTCGACGGTGACGGTCGCGTTGCTCGCCTTCTGTTCATTCAGGATGGTCGCCACCGCGCCGCGGGTGCGGGGGGGGTCGCACAAGAATAGCCGCGCCTTCACGGATGGGTCGCCCTCGATCTTCAGACCCATCGTGTCCATTGGAATCGCCGGATAGAGAAACTGCTTCGTGACGCGACGGACTCGGAGCATCGCCATCTGATTGGGATCCTTCACATCAATCCCGTCGAACCGACAACCGTACAGGAAGGACTTGGTTCGCTTCACATCCGCGCCGTCCGCGGCGCCGAGGTAGACTTGCATCTTCGGGAAGAGAAACCGCACCGCGTCCAGACTCGGCGCGTTGTTGAGGTGAATCTCCGTGATGGCACCCAGCGTGTCCACCGGTGGACCCTCCGTGGAGAAGACCGCGTCCGGCTTGAGCTTGCGGCCCTGAGCGTGGATGAGTCGATGGTTCTCCTGCGCGCCGATGCCCCACATACCGGGATCATCGCCGTGCCCGTGGTCGGTTGCCCAGCAGGTTCGACCGCGGCTGAGGGAATCCCAGTAAATGCCGTCCAGCCCCAGCCGCGTCATGAACAGGTCGATAGCCCAGTGCCGCTTGTATTCCTGGAAGCCCTTGCTGGCATAGCACATCTCCATTTCTGTTCCCGACCACGGACGCGCCTCGTCATCTTCATCCTTCGCGGCCCATTTCTCAGTAAAGCCTTTCTCCGGCAACTCCCAACCGGGCCACAGATGCCGCCGCTGCAGGTGGCCAATCTTGTCATCGGGGGAAGACCCATCACCGTTCGGGTCGCAGAGGAGTCCCTGAATGTAGAACGTCGCCCGCATTCCGGCGCGGTGAATCTGATCGATACCCCACTTCAGTTCATCTTCGGAGCCGTTCACCGGGTTCGGGTGAGGGATGGTCCACGTTGTGCCCGGCACCTGGAAGTTCCAGTACTGGATATACGGGAAGCCGGTGTCGGCTTTCACCTTTTCCGCATACCGGCCGAGGTCGCTCCACCAACCGATGGGCCAGCCAGCGGGAACCCAGCCGTCCGATTCCTGCATCCACAAGGCAGGCTGCACCGCGGGCCATGCCTCGGACAGCCACTTGCGCTCGACCAGCCCGGTGGTGTGCCAGTCGCCCTGATGGACGCGTACGAGATGTGGCGCGCCCGCGAACGATTTCCCCGGCTTGACGCGCACGTACTTGATGAGCGACAGTTGCACTGCCTTTCGTTCCTGTCCCATCGACGAGATGCCGGTGGAACGCATGGTCTTGTCGTGGGCGACGACGGTGACCCCTTCCCTCTTGCCGAAGACATCCATCAACGGCGCCGTGAGTGTCGGCCAGTAGTAGAGAAACCTCCCAAAGGTGGAAGGATTCTTCACGAGGTAGCCCCCCCAGATCAACAGCGTATCGTCGGATGGGATTTCGCTCGTCTTCAGGTTGTCCACGATGGGGTAGGTCATCTCCACGATGTCGTGGTCCCTCAGTTCGTTGTTAACTCCCATCGTCCACGTCAACTCACCTTCCGCGGTCTGAGTGCAAAAAAGCGTCACCGTCGCCTTGCCGTCGGCTCGCTCGATTTCATACACAAACCGCCGTGTGCGGTCCTTCTTGTCGGGAGTTCCGGGGGAGAGGCATTTCGTATCGAAGGAAGTAATCGTGGGCCAGTCCTTCGACGGCGTCTTCGCGTGAGGTGACAGGCGAATCTCAAAAATCGGCTGCGGTCGCCGGAAGGGGGTCAGCTCGGTTCCGGTGACTTTGTTGACGATCCCGCACAGCGCGCCGGTCTTCTTGGCAAAGTAGAACTTCGCTGTCTTGTCTTCCATCACAAACAGGTCATCCTTGTCGCCGGTGTAAGTGAGTCGCACCGCGCCGACCACGGGTGATGCGCCGTCAGGCGCGCGGTGGATGTCCACTCGGAAGCGGATGCGATCCGTGCCATCCGACTTCACCGGCAGAGCAGAAAGGTCGCCGTCTTTGGGGACCTGTGGCCAGGTCTTGCCCTGGTCGGTCGAGTAGTAAAGCCCTACCTTTCCTCCGTTCTTCTCCGAATGAGCAAACTCCGCCTTGTTCCATTTCAGCACCGATGCAAAGAGCTGGTCGGTGGTGAAGGTAACCCCGTAGGGCCACGGTTCCGTGGGAGCTGTCGCGTCTCCGGGAGCGTCGGCGGGTGGCGTCCACTTCTCGTCCGAGGACAGAGCGATCCGGTCAACCTGCACTCCCGGCGTCCATTGATCCATCTGCAGTTCGTGCAGGCCCTCCTTGTATTCGCCCGGGCCTTCGCGCCGCACCCAGACCCACTTGCCCGGCTCGATGTCGTGGATGACCCATCCCACCGACGCGCCGTAGCAGGCGTCCACTCCCTCAAGGTGCCGGATCGTCTGCTTCTCTCCAGTCACACGCACACGGTACCACGTCCAGAACTTGCCCGGCTGCTTCACGTTGAAGAAGAACTCCAGTCGCTCTGGCGAAAGGACATACTTCCCGCCACCGGCTTGTGCGTCTGCCTTCTCCGCGCCGGCGTCCCGATATGCCACCGCGGACGCGCCCTCCGCCTCCAGCCACACGAGGGATGACTCGCCCAGTAGATAGCTGTGTCGCAGGGCAACGCCTTCCTTCTCCGACCAGGCGCGGTGCCCCAACTCCGCACGCCACGGAACGGCCACCGTACGTTCTTCGGGAACGGGCGCGGGCGTAGCAGACACAAGAGAGTATAGGCAAGCGCACAGCAGAATCGTAGGACGCATCAATTGGGCTTGTCGAGCAGACATCGGAATCTCCTTACGATTGTAACTGTAGTTTGGCAAACTTGTAGTTTTGATGGGTAGGAGGTGTTCACAGAAATCTGCCAAACTACAGGATTGTAATGCCCCTCGCAGAACTGTACGTGCGGATTTCCCGCACACGGTTCCTCGGTAAGGCTTCTGAGTCAATCCCATTCTTAGAACTCGTCCAACAATAATTCCGCGTCGAGTTCAGCCGAACACCTCGGAGCGACGGCGATGCCTGCTACTATACTCGTTGCGGATGAAAATCCACCTTCCCCCCTCACCCTCGAACCCTTTGGGTTCGCGCCCTCTCCCCATCGGGGGAGAGGGTCGGGGTGAGGGGGTGTTTTCACCCGTAACGAGTATAGTATCTCGCAGTTTTCTCCGGCCCCGTCGGGTTCTGGTTCCCTCGCCTCTATCGGTTACCAAACTGCTGTCTGCGCCTCAATGGACAGGTTCGCCCTCCGACAATATGAAAGATTTCAGGGATATATCGGTTCGCTTGGGCTATGGTTCGATGCCTCCTCAGGTGCGAAATTCGGTGTTGGGCTGGCAGCTAATCTTCGGACTCTTTGAGTCCGCTGCCCAAGATGGACTTCCACCATCAAGAAAACAGTGCGCTTTGCTCGACGCACCCAACTTCATTCCTCCATTCCTCAACAGGAGATGCTCAATTCCGCCAGGTAGATATTCGACGGTGGGTTGTGATCCCCACTGCCTTCGTGGCTGGAGTAGTACGACAGCAAGCCTTGCGTGTCGCTGAGAGCCACGAAGCCGGGGTAGGAGTTATCACCGCCGCTGGGCAGCTTCGCTGCCTCGATCAGTCGGTCCTCCACCAGCCAGTAGACAGCCGTTCGGGCTTCATCGTAACTGGTCCGGTGACGACCAGCGACGAGATACCTGTCACCCCACTTCGCCAGCAACGGGCCGCCAATGTACCGATCGAGGTCGACGCGGGTCCATTCGACATACGGTGGACGAGAGCGGCAGACCTGCGCCGGACGCGTCCCCCCGGTGCGATGCACTGCAAGGATAGAGCCGTCCTCCTCGAAGAGGAACGCCGTCTCGTCACCGTGCGCCTCGGTGAAGAGACTCCTGAACCGCCACACCAGTCCATCCTCGCTTTCCAGCATCGCCGATTGCGTCAGCGACGTGCCGTCCCCGGAGTCATCGCTCACCGCAAAGGCCTGCTTCCGACGACCGCACAGATACGCTTTGTTTCCGTGCGCCGCGGCGCGCCAGATGTAGTGGCCATAGGTTCCCTCCAGGAATCGCGGCCCATTCCATGAAACACCGTCGGCGCTCCATGCGGCATAGCCGAGGTGATCGTTGATGTCGCGATGCCCGGGGCGCGCCGGGTCGCACAGCCAGGTTCCGGTGTAAGTGAAGAGCGTCTCGTTGTAGATGAGGAAATGCGGGTCCCGCACGTCGCGATTTGGAGCAGAGAACGAAAAGGCTTCCGTCCATTGGCTGGCGTCCTCGCTGCTGAGCACGAGGATTTTGGAGGATGCGAACACTCCATGCCCGTCGGGGCAACTGCGGAACGTCAGGTAGAACCGCTCCCGAAACCGGCACACATCGGTGAAGGCGTTGTGATGGCCGTCGTTGAAGACCTGCCGAACTGAGTCAACCCTGAGCTTGGTTGTGTACATTGTTGGTAGCGATCCCCTTTCATTTGTTCCGGTGGGGATATGTATCCCCACCGGAACCTGTCCGAGGACATCCGTATTCAGTGGGGGCGATCCCCCGGAAAAGTCCCGTCGGGGGTACATATCCCCGACGAACACGGGCTACCCCTGTCGTGCATTCAGAATTCAAATCCCGTCATGTCCCGCAGGTATTTTCCCTGGAGGAGCTTGACGGTGTATGGACAATTCTTCATCAATTTCAGCGCTGCGAGCGGGATTTCGATCTTCCCTTTCACGGCTGTCGCTCGGAACAGTTCGTTGCCAGCGGGGTCACTGAGGATCAGGAACGTGTCCGGGTTCGCCGCGGCAATCTCCGCCAAGAGAGTTTCGTCGATTCGCTTGACTTTCAGCAACTCGGGCAGCCGGGCGATGCAGGCAGCCTTCTGGTCGGGGATCGCCAGCGCCACCGCGGTCTGTTTGCACACGGATGTTAACTTCAGTTCCTCACCTGTAAGCAGGTCAACCCAGTGCTTCCCCGCCGCGGGTTCGGTCGGGAGCACGCCACCTTTCACCGTCTCTCCCGCAGCATTGAAGAAGGTGTAGATCGCTTTTCCACGAGCGGAAAAACGGTGGGAGTAGACGTCGCGCCGGAGGGTTCGGACGAGGGGTTCGACGTCGCGACTGTCGAACGCGTCGCCGTTCTCCAACAGTGTGATGTGGTACAGTTCTGGGTCATTGGGATGCATTACCGCCCAGGCGTTGAAGAGTCGGTACTCGGGCATCATGGGATTGCCGTCGTTGTATTCCGCAGTCTTGCACTCAGGAAAATAGAACCGGAAGAGGGTGAAGGGCACTTTGCGCACGGCGTCCGGGTTGTTGCGGACATCGTAGTCCAGCGCCCAGTCCATGTATCGGGCCATGCAGTCGTACCCGTAGTGCTCGGCAGCCATGGAAAACATGGGGTCTACCGGGTCGACCGCTTCGCGAATCTTGCGGTAGATGTTCACCTGAGCGCGCATGTTTTCGTTGTGTCCCGGCTCGGCGAAAATGTGGCGGTGTCTCGGGG
>Ga0210049_1001339_pt1 | contig 22888 bp, 20 predicted proteins | sample CryGeyCG2014_300_2_FD_183964 | JGI IMG/M metagenome (GOLD analysis project Ga0210049, IMG submission 183964) | Groundwater microbial communities from aquifer - Crystal Geyser CG06_land_8/20/14_3.00 (SPAdes) (version 2) | ecosystem: Environmental > Aquatic > Deep subsurface > Groundwater | place... | reverse complement strand
CAATAGGATTTGTATCTTTTGTCCTGCTGGGGGGCTATCTTATTGACCGATATAATATTAAGTTAGTAAATGTCCTCGGACAGCTAGATTTAAGCCTTGGACTGCTTATACTCTCAAAGGCAGAAGCCTTCTCCACAGCCATCTTCGGGTTTTGCTTAGTAGGTATATCCGGGGCATTAATAGAGGTCAGTACAAATACAACCATATCTTATTTATACCAGGATAAAAGAGCATCTTCGTTAAATCTGTTGCATGTTTACTTTGGCCTGGGGGCTTTAATTGGTCCTTTGTTTTCTGCCTTCTTGTTAAATACCGGTTTAAAATGGCAGTCTGTATATTTATATGCTTTTATCTTATCGGGTATAACCTTAGGATTATTCCTTATCCAGAGGTTTCCCGAAAGGGTTGAGGTAGATAAAGTAGATTTTTCTTTGTTTTTTAAAATTTTAAAAAGCAGATGGACAATCTTACTGGGAATTGCTATAGCCTGCTATGTGGGAGCCGAGATGGGGACAAATAACTGGGTTATTTTATATATGGAAAGAGAGCTTTCGGCAAAGAAGCTCTCTGCCAGCTTCTTCCTGACAAATTTCTGGCTGGCTATGACTGTAGGAAGAATGCTTTGTGTGTTTTTGGGAAAGAAGATAAAAGAGGAAAACCTACTCTTCTCTCTCTCTATCTCGTCAGTCATCTTTTATGTCCTTTTCTTATTCTCCTTTAAACTTTTATCTTCTGGTTTATTTCTAATTCTCTTAGGATTCTCCTTCTCCGGTATATTTGCTACAATTATCGCTTTAGGAGCAAGTAGGTTTCCTCAAGCCCTGGGCACTATAAATGGAATCATTATGACTGCGGTCGGGATTGGTTTTATGTTATTCCCCTGGCTTATTGGAGTCCTATCTACATTCTCTTCATTAAGAGGGGGAATGTTTCTAATTCTATTTCTCCTGGTGATGCTCAGTGCAACATCATACCGTTTAATCCGTAGTTAGGGGGTCGTGTCAAATCATTTAAGTAGGTAACCCAACCACAGGTTGCCTGCAATGTAGAGGCAGGACTTTAGTCCTGCTTTGTTTCAGCGCCTTTGTAGAGGCAGTCCCTGATTTAATCAGGGACTGCCCCAGCAGTATGATTCAACCAAATTGTTGCTCACGGCAAAGATTTTAAGAAAGTTGCAGAGAAAGCAAGAAAGATATTCCCAAACCCTCTGTTTGCAAAAATTCCAAAAGAGGATGTAGTGGTTTATTATGATAGAATTCTCATTTGAAGAATTTCTTACTGAAAATCTTGGTATAGTATTAAAACCTTTTGCTTTGGTGATTTTAATCAATGGTGAAAAATTACAGGAAGTTAAAATGCTCATTGATTCAGGTGCTGATGTAACATTAATTCCTAAAAGCAGGGGGAAGGATTTGGGATTAAAACTATCTAAGCAACCTGAGATAAAATATCTTGGTGGTATTGCTGGTGGTGTGCCAGTCGTATATAGAACAATAAATTTTAAGAATTGAGGATATAAAATTCCCTACAAGAATTGCCTGGGCACAGATAGAAGATGTTCCAGATGTCCTTGGAAGGATTGACATCTTTGATAAATTTGATATAGAATTCAAACAAGTAGATAGAAAAGTAGTATTTAAAGAAAGATAATTTTTACTCATTAGAAGGCAGAGATGCCTCTTTATGGATTAACTATTGGCTCCATTCTCCTGAATGTAGAGACGACCCGTCGGGTCGTCTCTACTCTTTGCCTCATCTTCTCTTTTCTCTTCCTCAACCACAATTAGATTCATCTGGGTATAAACATCATTTCTAACACCTAATACAACAAAACTTAAAACTTATATCCAAGGGAGACCCGACTGGTATCCCCTAACTTATGCTCATTGTAAGAATAATCAATTTGCCAGTTATTTAAGCTAACCCCGACTCCCGCAGCTAATTTATCCTTATCTGCTCCCACTCTTAAAGCAATATTTTCATTTACTAAATATTCCATACCAAGATGATAAATTGCATCTCTATCCTTTTGTTTATCCATATCCACTGCCAAGGTTAAATTCTTTCCTCTGACATCTTTCTTCTGACTTCCGACTTCTGTCTTATAAGCAACTCCTAATTTTATATTTACGGGAATCTTATCTTCCGCACCTTCACTCCCAGAAACTTTTTCTGACCTGTCCCAGGTTATCTTTGTTTTAGTTATATCTTGCAAATTTAGCCCTATTGTTAAATTATCATTATGTTTGTAAAGTAATCCCAGGTCAAATCCATATCCATCACCTTTAACATCATAAAGCCTCTGTTTGATATACTTTAAACTCAATCCTATAAAGAGTTTGCCTTCCTTCTAACAAGCCTAACCCGGCTGAATTCCAGTTAAAGTTTCATCTTCTATTTTTGCAAGATTTTCAAAATCAAGCACTACTACTGAGGGCTTCTCAGAGACCGGTATCCCTGCTGGTTTTGTCACTAACTTTTCTTTCTCTTCTTCCTTTACAACCTTTTCCTCCTCTTTTATCTGAGATAAAGCTTCCTCATCTTTCCCCTTCAGCACCCACTCTATTTTGTATTCTAAAAGTTCATAAAATTGACTTATAGGAATTAAAAGACTTCCCTTGGAGATATAAGGAGAAGGAGTAAGGGAGACAGACTTTCCATTATGCTTTATTTCAATTTTCTCTTCAGTTACTTTTATAATAACCTCTTGTTCGGGTTCAATATTCTCTCTTTTAATAATTGTGTAGGTTGAACTTCCCTCTGTAATCTCATTATATTTTGCCCCTAAGATTGTAAAGAATTCTTGCTTAAATTCAACCATACTCCTGCCATCTTTAATCATTATAGGTAAAGAGAGCATTATCTTCTTATCATTAATCACAACCTCCTTTGCACCTGATATTAAATGTATAGTAGCATCCTTTTTAGGCATTTCAGCAAAAGAAAAAATTGGCATAATATTCCCCTGGATTAAAAAGACCGATATTGTAATGAAAGCTACTGCTTTATTTCTCATCTTTACTCTTCACCATTCCTTTACTTCTCACTTCCCACTTCTCATTAGTTTTTTTCTGTGCCCTCTCTGTTTTCTGTGGTTTAATCTGTGTAACCTGTGGTTTATTTTATTACCGCCATCTTTTTTGTCATGGTTTGGGTTCCACCTTCAAGGTCGGTAATCTCAACCTGATAAATATAGATTCCATTAGCAACTGCTTTCCCAAAATCATTTATACCATTCCAGGAAATCTCATAAATATTTCCACCCAGGTCATTAAATGCATTAATAGTCTTTATCAACTCCCCAGAAATAGTATAGATTCTAACAGTTATTGTTTGAACAGGTGCATCCAGCTCACATCTAATCTTTGTCCCCGTGGTTAAACTAAATGGGTTAGGATAATTAAATAGTCTTTCTATTTTTGCCGGCTTAGCCTTTGCCTCAACTTTCATCTGGAAATGGGTTATATCTCCTGCTTGAGAATTATAAGTATAAATGCAAGAGGAACGCATATCTTGCTTTCTATTGTTGTCTAAATCAATTAAGGTAAATTGAAAATCCTCAGGCGATTGAGAAAGGTCCCACCTAAGAGTAATCTTCTTATTGCTCATATCTGTGCCTACTTCAAAGTCCCAGGTCTGGCTATTACTGAAAGGTTGCCGAAAGTCCACAGTATATTTTCTTCCCTCTCGGACAAAGTATAAAGATACATACGAGCCTATAGGAAGAGGAGACTCTCTAAATTGATACCGATACTTAGACTCATCTGCTACTCCGGCAAAATTAAAACTATCCTCAAAACCTTCCGAATCTACCTTTAAGCGAACTCTCCAATTTTTTGCAGAAATCTCAGGTTGGATTTCCTTTTTCTGCTTAGCAGAAGCTTCTATAGGATAAATTACAAAATTAGCTACAGAACCAGCATAAACAAAGTAGCCCTGAAATGGCTTCAGGTTGTGCTCTGCACCCTCAAAAGTTGGATGGACAATTTTGCAACTGGATGAAGATGGGTCATAATATGAAGCATAATCAGCAATTGAAGAATTATCATTATTACTCCATTCCACATCAAAATCATAAGGATTGCCAATCTGATTCCAGCCTACCTTAAGAGAAACAGTGACCTCATCCTCAGGGGGAGTTTGCAGATAAATCTTTTGCCCTGTCTTTATCCAGTATCCTTGTCCGCATTTGATTTTAAGATACTCATCACTGGGGTTAGGTTTATAATAATGATATTCTAATCCCTCGGGGCTCCATCTTGCCAAATCAAATTCAGAATCAATATTAAAAATTTCACCTGGGGCAATACTTTCACCAACAGGCATTGGTATAGAAATCATACTAAATGATGAAAAACCCCAGGGTGGAAAAGGTATATATCCAGAGATATAATAGTTACTTACCTCTGATTCCTTGATAGAAACTGGTTGACCAGTTATATAAAATAAGTCATAACTGTCAGTTACCCTTCCTCCACCTTGACCAAATGCAGTCCAGGGCATCTCGTATGTTGCCGAAAAGCAGATAGAAGGAAGTAAGAGTAAAGCAACAATTAAGACACAAGATACAAGACAAAAGACATTAGACCAATTTAGATTAAAACTTTTCCTACGAATCATTTAAACCACTCCAGTACTCGCCATTTGAAAGAATATGTTGACAAGCATCTCTATATATGATACAATCTATTATGGAGGTGAAGATATGAAGAAAAAGCATAAATCTCAAACGAATAATGTTAAAGAAAGTATGGCAGTTTATTATAAGACAAAAGGTGAAATAAAACTTCCACCAAAAGAGTATTGGGAAGACAATGACTGGATACATCAGAACTCTACTGAACTTTCTAAGAATTATCCGAATATGTGGATTGCGGTGGTTAATAAAAAAGTTGTTGCCTACGGTGAAGATGCCAGCCGAGTAATGGAAGAAGGTGAAAAATCTGCAGGTGAGGAGCGTTCGCCGGTTATTATTTTCATAGAGAGAGGTATACATGTCTATTAAAATTTTATTAAATATTGATACTAGGTATGACCGAGAATTAGAAGCAGAAAATATAGCCTGTAAACTTGTAAGAATATTTGGTACTATAAAATTTAAAACCGAAACGGGACTATCAAAAGAATACAAGGCAATAATTGATACCGGCTCACCGGTTTCATTAATCCCAAAGTTTATTTGGCAAAAGACTGAACTGGAATATCTTTCTGATAAGGAATTTTCACTTGGTGGTATATCCCCAAAAGATGCACCACTAATCTTTGCAAAAATTGCTAATATTAAATTTTTATTCATTGACCCCAAAAATATTTCTCCTCTTTTTGTTGCCAAAGCATACCTTTTACCTACAGACCACATACCACTTATCATTGGTTTTGAAGACCTCCTAACAACAGGATAATTTAAGTCCTGCGTCTTTATTTCCATTTGCAGATGCTATGACAAGAAGAATTAGGGAAATAAGAAGAGAGGCAGGATATACTCAGGAAAGATTGGCAGAAACCTGTGGAATAAGTTCAGATTTCTTGGGTCAAATTGAGAGAGCTTCAAGAGCGCCTTCTGTAAAAACTTTACAAAAGATAGCTTCTGTCCTGAATGTTGAAATTGGGGTGCTATTCCAGTTCGAAGAAAAGAGTCTGCCCAAGAAAAAGAAAGATTTTGAACGAGTATTGGAAGACCTACTGGGGTTGCTAAAGGAAAAAGATTTGAAAGTGACCATCGGCGTGATTAAACGACTTTTTGAAGAGCTGAATGTATAGATAGGATTAAAATCCATAGCCAAGATTTTATCTTGAGATTGCTTCCCCCTGATTTAATCAGGGGTCGCAATGACAAAAGAGAAAACTACTTTAATCGTGCCTGAAGGCACTCCTACCTTAAGGGAAAGCTAAAAAGTTTCTTAAGATATTCTTTCCCACCTTAGTTAAGATTGATTCGGGGTGAAATTGCACTCCTTCTACTTTATACTCTTTATGCCGCAGACCCATAATCTCTTTCTCTTTAGTCTCAGCAGTAATCTCCAGGCAGTCAGGTAAGGTCTCCCTTTTAACGATTAAAGAATGATAACGGGTAGCCTCAAAGGGACTGGGAATATTTTTATAAATACTTTTGCCATCATGATAGATTAGTGATGTCTTCCCATGCATCAACCTCTTTGCCCTGACTACCTCCCCACCGAAAGTATGACCAATACATTGATGTCCTAAACATACTCCTAAGATAGGAACCTTCCCGGCAAAATATTTGATTAAGTCATTGGAGATACCTGCCTCCTTTGGGGTGCAGGGACCAGGGGAGATAACAATGTAGCTTGGCTTCAACTTTACAATCTGGGGAATAGTAATCTTATCGTTACGAAAGACCTTTAGGTTAGCCCCTAACTCCCCCAAGTATTGGACTAAATTGTAAGTAAAGGAATCATAATTATCAATCATCAAAATCATCTTTACTCCATTCCCTCCTCGGCTATTTCAATTGCCTTCAGCAATGCTCTGGCTTTATTCTTTGTCTCCTCGTATTCTCTTTTAGGGATTGAATCAGCTACCACTCCTGCTCCAGCCTGAACATAAGCAGTCTTATTCTTAATGATAATTGTCCTAATAGTAATTGCTGTATCCATATTCCCGGAGAAACTAAAATAACCAACTGCTCCGGCATAAGGTCCTCTTAAGCTCTTCTCCAACTCATCAATAATCTCCATTGCTCTAATCTTCGGAGCTCCGGAGACAGTTCCAGCCGGAAAACAAGCCTTTATTACTGAAAAAGCATCCTCCCCTGGCTTTAACTTTCCCCTAACCTCAGACACAATATGCATTACATGGGAGTATTTTTCAATCCCCATCAGCTCAACTACCTCAACTGTTCCGTATTGGCATACTCTTCCTAGGTCATTTCTCCCCAAGTCAACTAACATCACATGCTCAGCTCTCTCCTTTTTATCTCTTAATAACTCATCCTTCAGTCTCTTGTCTTCCTTTTCTGTCTTCCCTCGCGGTCTGGTGCCAGCTAAGGGTCTTGTCTCTACTTTACTTTCTTCCCGGCGGACCAGGACCTCCGGAGATGAGCCAACAATCTTTAACTGGGGAAAACTTAAGTAGTAAAGATAGGGCGAAGGGTTAATTGACCTTAAAGCCCGGTAAATATCAAAAGGTTCAGCCTGGGTAGAGGTAGAAAATCGCTGAGAGAGAACTACCTGAACAACATCCCCTTTCTCAACATATCCTTTAGCTTTTTTTACTGCTTTTTCAAACTCATCTTGAGTAAAATTAGATTTAATCTTTTTCTTCTTTTTTCTTCTTTTACTCTTACTAACCGGCAAAGGTCTTTTTAGTCTTTCTACCAGCTCATCTATTTTAGCCACTGCCCTTTGGTAATCTTCACCTACATCTTTATTAATTATGGCATTGGAAAGCACTTTAATCCGGTGTCTTAAGTGGTCAAAGATAAGGATAGTATCGGTAAAGAGAAACCAGCAATCAGGCAGGTTTAGCTCATCTACATTTTGCGAGGGCAATCTCTCAAAAAATCTCACCAAATCATAACTCAAATAGCCCACTGCCCCACCTGAGAAGCGAGGCAATCCCTCTACCTCCACCGGCTTAAATCTGCTTAAGATATTTTTAAGCTCATCTAAAGGGTTATCACTCTTTATCTTTTCCTTTCTCTTAACTTTAGGCTTTATTATCTCTACCTCTCTGCCTTTACTCTTAAAGATTAAATAAGGATTACTACCCAAAAAAGAATAACGGGCAATATTTTCTCCTCCTTCCACACTCTCTAAAAGAAAAGAGTAAGAAGCATCTTCACTAATCTTTTTATAAGCTGAGACCGGAGTAAAAAGATCAGCTACAATCTCTTTATATACTGGGATTAAATTTCCTTTCTTTGCTTTCTTCTTAAATTCTTTTAAATCCGGATAATACATAGTCGCAAAGCTCCATTGTAAATTTTAAATTGTAAATATTAATTAGGCACAGAGGCACAGAGTTTATTTATTTTCCTTTGTGCCTTTGTCACTTTGTCACTTTGTGCCTTACAGATGTGCCTTTGCCACTTTGTGCCTTACTTTCACAACGCACTTCAGTGAGTATTTACTTTATTATTAAAGTTATTTACAGAGTCATTTACAAAGTCGTTTGTTAAATTTGCATTTTACAACTTGCAATTTGCAATTCGCTATTCTACGAATAGCGTTAAATCCCTACTTACAAATCAGTCGGTAACTGCAGTAGCGGCAATTTACTTCATTTCTTTTTGCCCCGAACTCTTCCCTTCTTATTCCTTCAATAAGTTTGAGCATTTTCTCTTTGACCTTAGACAAGTCCTTATCGGCGCGAGTGGTAGTAATCCTTTCATTAGTAAGTAAAAAATAAAAACTTAAATATTTAGGGAAAAATTTAAAGACATCCCAACAAGCAAGAGCATAGAGAGTAAGCTGGTCATCCTTATCTATCTCCTTTTGTTTCTTAACCTTACCAGTCTTGTAGTCAATTAACTCATAGTCTCCATCGGAGAGCTTATCAATCCTATCTATTCTTCCCGAAAGGAGATACTCATCTATCTTAACCTTAAAAGACTTTTCTAAGAAGACAGGCTTACCAAAGTTATCTTTATTCTTTTCATAAAAGGTGCGCAAACTCTCCTCTCCAGCTTTTCTTTGTCTTTCTTCATGCTCCCGGCTTTCATATCCAGCATTTTGCCAGTTACTTTCATAAGACATTATCAGCTCATCCTCACAAACCTTCTCCCCTCCCATTATCCTTTGATAAAGGCTCTTCATTGTTAGATGAATAGTATTACCAAAACTCAAAGGTGCAGAAGGAAGCTCCGGCACTTTAATAATATATTTTAATTTATAAAGGTAGGGACAATTATCATAATCCCTAAGTTCAGTATAACTAAACTTCAACTTAGCGGGGGCGATTTGCGGATGAGCCTCCTCCCTGACTTTCTTTAAAGGGAAAGTCTCCACCCCGGGCAAGGCATAAAAGCTCTCTTCCTCAACCTCTCCAATTGCTTCTTTAACAAAGGGTGAGGTCCTCCAGACTTTCTTATCTGAATAGTGAGCCGCATTGCTAAGATACAGTCTCTCTTTAGCCCGGGTCATTCCTACATAAAATAACCTTCGTTCTTCTTGAAGATGAATGTCACCGGTAGGAATTCTTTCTTTTACCAAAGCATCAGGCAAGGAAATTCTCTCCGAGCGAGAATAAGAAGGAAAGCGACCCTGAACTAAGTTAATCATAAAGACAACTGGGAACTCCAAGCCTTTAGCACTGTGAACAGTGCTCAGGTTAATTAGGTCAATATCTTCAATCTCAGCCTGAGCCGGGTTATCACCAGCCTCTAACATTAGGCTTAAGTATTCTACAAAAGAGAGCACTGAATGCTCTTTAGTTAAGGATTCAAATTCTCTAATCTTCTCAAAAAATAAATTAATGTTTTGCACCCGGCGAATGTTCTCAAGTGACTCTTCCTCCACCAGACTTTTAACATAACCTGTCTTTTCAATAAATCTTTGCAAAATCTGAGATACTGATTCCCGTCGCATAAGCTCAAGATGCTTATTTATCATCTCCTGTAATTCTTTTATCTTTTCTTTTGTCTTTTTGGATACTTCTTCCCCCAGATTATCCCATACTTTATATAGAGGGAGGTTACTGGCCCGGGCGCGGTTTAAGATAGACATTACATCCGCAGCAGAAATCTTAAGTAGGGGGGTATTCATCACTCTAAAGAGACTAACATCATCAAAATTATTTAAAACTTTTAAATAACAAATTAAGTCTCGAATCTCTTCCTGGTCATAAAGCCCTCTATTTCCTACTAATTGATAAGGAAGATTATAGTAACGCAGAGCAGATACCACCGGGTCTAAGTGAGCATTATTGCGAGCAAGAACAGCAAAGCTTCGATAAGAATAATCTCCGGATCCTACCAGCTCTTTAATCTCCTGGGCAATAAAAGAAGATTCCTCCTCGGCAGTCTTAAATCTTGTCCATTTAATCTCTCGAGCCTGCTTATCCTGCCCCTGAGCCCAGTCAGGGGCCTGACTAATAAGTCTCTTATCAATACCTTCCCGAACCTCCAGCCGCTCCGGGTTATTGTTTTTAATTAACCTATAAGCAGAATCTAAAATATCCTGAGAGGAACGATAATTTTGGGTAAGAACAACTCTCTTTGCCTGGGGGAAGTCCCCTCTAAATTGTAAGATATTACTAATTGAAGCCCCCCTGAACTTATAGATAGCCTGGTCATCATCCCCGGTGACAGTGATATTTTTGTGCCCTTCTACCAATAGCTTTATTAACTCATTTTGAGCATAATTCGTATCTTGATATTCATCTACCAGGACATACTTAAACCGCTTTTGATATTTCTTTAAGATACTGGGGCGGGTGCGAAATAATTTTAAAGTGAAACTTTGCAGGTCACCAAAGTCAAGCCTGCCACCTTTTAGCATTAGCTCCTGATAAGTCTGGTAAGCATAAGCGAGCTCCTTTATCTTCTCAGCCTCTTCAACCTGGGCTTTATCATTTTTATCAACGCTCTCTTCTAACTTTTTAGCGTAGTAGAGATATTCTTCAACTGTAATATCATCATCTTTAGCCCGGCTGAAGAGTTTAATTAAAGCATAGATAAATTGAGTGGGATTGGATAAAGGGCGATAATAATTGAGATTAAACTTATAAAGATTTTTACGGATTAAGAGCCATTGGTCCACCTCAGATAAGATACGATAGCCAGGGTCCAAGCCTAGCTCCAGAGCATCATCCTGAAGGATACGCTGACAAAAGGAGTGAAAAGTGGAGATCCAAATCTCTTCATATCCTAAGGGCATAGCCTCGTCAACCCGCTCTAACATCTCTTGGGCGGCTTTTTCAGTAAAGGTAAGAGCTAAAATCTCGGCTGGTTTTACTTTCTTTTCCTTTACCAAATAAACAATACGTTCAGTAATCACCCGGGTCTTCCCGGTGCCGGCTCCGGCTACAATTAAGATTGGACCTTCCCCCTGCTTTACTGCCTCTAATTGTTGAGAATTAAGATTCATCTTCTTCTCCCCTATTGATGCACCTGCGGCCTAAAACCCAAATCCAAAGCCTGTTCCTGACGGAGCCTGCTCCTGATCCCTGACTCCTGAGCCTGTCAGGAGCAGGCTTAATCAGGGACCTCAGGAGTTCAAGAATTCCAAACTTTTTGCGGTTTATCAATGTCCCATTGTCTTTAAAAGTTCATAAAATCCTTTGCAGGGACGCCTCTCAAATATTTCTTGCCCTATTCTTATGTGTCTCCAGCCATTCTCCGTTAAACTTGTGGCATCTTCACACCACTTCTTAGCTGAGATGGATTAATAATCTCTGATGGGTTCATATTAATCAAATTGCACCTATCTGATGTAATCTACGAAAGGTTCTGAAAGATAATTGATAGGCAACTTGTGTTCTATGTGTATCAACTTTAACTTTGTCTTCATAATCAGCTGCTTTTCTTTCTTTCCATAACCGTCCTAAATCTTTTCCTATTTTCTTTTCTTCTCTATTTGTAGATTCTTTATATTCTTCTCTTACAAACTTATGGGTATCAGTCTTAGGAATTGTAATTCCTTTGCTACTAATAAGAAAATTTCTTGCTATACAAAATACACCATAATAGGACCGACTTATTGCAGAGCGATAATAAGCCTCTTGAAGGCTTGCAGTCCTCTGATAGTTTATCAACTCATCTGCTAATTGAAGGTATAATCTCCAGTCAAAAGTCATATTGGTTCTACCGTCACCTCCAGTTTCTTACTAATGGAGGCATCAACATCAAGCCACCATTCCTCGTCGAACTTGTCTAAAAGATCAAGAGATTCCTCAGGTGATAGGTTAGTTTTTATAATAATAAAAAGCCCTTCAAAATCTTCTTCAGGGTCATGATGGAGTTCTAAAGATAGATTTACTACTTCACCAAATATTCTTCTTATCTGCTCCCCTGCCTCAAAAAGAATTTCAATCAAGTATTTATGAGTCCGAAGGAATCTTTCAACATCTGGAGGGTTTTCAAAGGTATAAATGTCTTCAAGTGGTTCTCTTTCTTTTTTGGATTTAAAAACTACAGAAGCTTCTTTTACAACCCGCGGATTTTTATACTTTTTACCCATGTTATTTAACCTCCACTTTGTTCATAATTATTCCTCTTTTGGTTGGGAATCAGACCCTACTCAACTGATTAACTAATCAACTATTTAACTATTATCTTTGAATTCGGGCACCCACGCAGTGGGTCGTGTGTTTTTTATTTTTTATCTTTAATTTTTTATTTTATTTATACATCTCCCTCAGCCTCTCAATCTCCCCCTTTATCTCCTCCTTAAGCCCTTTGGGAGAGAGCACAAGAGCAGAGGAGCCAAATCCCAAGACCCATCTCTTAATCTCCTCCGTGCCGGCGACATTAAAAGCCGCAATAACTGAACCATCAGGCTCATCCTTTAAAGTCTGACTGGGATGCCAGATTCTCTCTTTAATCAAGTGCGAAATATCAGGGGAGAACCTTATCTCCACCTTCATTAATCTTTCACTGAAGAGATGCCAGCCACCCTTAAAATACTCATCAAGACTGAAGGTTGCTGGTCGCTTAAATTCCTTCTCAGTCAATTGAAGATTAATTATTCTATCTAAGGCAAATGTTCTGATGTCCTGGCGAAGATGACAATAGCCAATTATATACCAGGCTCCCAGGCTAAGGATAAAGCCATAAGGATTGACTTTACGGATAGCCTGCTCATCTTTACCCAAGGCATAATATTCAATCTCTATTGTCTTTCTTTCCCGCATTGCTTCAAAGGCTTTCCCAAACCAGTTAATAACCGGGGCATAATCCTTAGCTTGCCTGACATCTATAAAGAAGTATTCTTTTAAGCCGGCGGAGAAGACCTCAGTATCTTTGGGCAGGCGCTTTTGAATCTTTTTAAGTGCTAACTTTATTGCTTTCTCATAAGGTGTTCCTTTATACTTAGAGATAATCTTCTCACCCAAAAGAAGGGAGACAACTTCTGATTTAGAAAGACCTAATTTTCTAAACCCGTTATACTCTTTCCAGAGTTTGTAACTTTTTGTCTTGCGGTCATGATAGATAGGAAACTTTGTCTCCAGAAGTTGCAAATCTCGGTAAACCTGCCGCTTAGATATCTCTAACTTTTCCGCTAACTCCCGGGGACCAATTCGGGAATATCTATCAATGATGTCTAACATCTTAACCAAACGGGAAACCCGGTCACCCAAAGCCACACCCTCCTTCTCTCATCATACCACAAAAACCTACTTTGTCAATAACGGGTTCAGACCCCGCAGACACGCACCGTGTAAAACGGTGCGCTACAGCTTTGGTGGGGCCTAACCCCAGGAGGGGGGAATTGCCGAAAAAATGACTCTGACCGACTGTCCGAGAATTGTGATTTTTCAAAATTTATTGTAGGGACCTGATTTATTGTAGGGGCTTGATTTATCAAGCCCGCTTTCAATACATTTTTCGAGTTCAATAAATTGAACCCCTACAATTTCGCCACTCCCGGACAGCCTCCTGACTTTATTTTCTAAGGGAATATACTTGGAATTTCCAGATAATCAATAGTGCCTTTTTTAATATCTTCTTTTAAAGCATCCTTAACTTCCCCTTTTGCTGAGAAGTAGATGACTTGCCACCCTGACTGAGAGATTTTCTTCAGCATCTCAATCTGTCTCTGCAACCTACCGAGGTCAGCTTTTATGAATGGGTCATCCATAATGAAGAACCCTTGCTTTCCTTTCAGAAGCTTTTCTCCCAGAGCAAGCCGAATGGAGAGATATAATTGGTCATAGGCACCTCCGGATAGTTTTTCCGCCTCTAAGATTACTTCATCCTTACCTCTAACTTCAATCTTTCCTCTTTCTTGATTGAAGAGGACTTCTTGATAAAGCCCGTCAGTTATCTCCTTAAAATACTTGGAAACAGAACTACCTTTACCAAAAAGCTGGGAAATCTTCTCCCTTTCTTCTGTCTCTATCTCCTCAAAGATTTCTATAACCTTTAAGACATTCTCTTTATTGCTTTTATTTTCATTTATGAACTCTTGCAACTTACTTCTAACTGCGTCTAAATCCACAGATGTTTTGCAATGCAGGTAATCTGCAGACAATTGTAGAATTTTATTTGCCTCCCTTTCTATCTCTTCCAGACTCTTTCGGAAATTCTCCATCTTATCACCGAGCTCGTTTTGTCTCTCCTCCGATGAGTCTCTTTCCTCCTTCAACTTTGAGGCGATGTTTTCATCGTCCTCTACCCCTTTAGCCTTATCCTTATACTCTTCAAGGTCTTTAATCTTTCCAACCCAGTAAGGAATATTTTCCTCTACTGTTCTGCCCCCTGTTCCAAAACGGCTCTCTAAAACACTCCTTTCTTCTCCTAATAACTTCTTATATTCCTGTCTTAATTTAAGTCCCCTGCTGTAATCTTCCCAGAGCTCTGCTCTTGACTTTCTCTTTATCCCATCTATTTTCTCTTCCGAATCTTTAACCTTCTTTTCTTTATCCGGAATTGTTTTTTCCCTTAGTTCCTCAATCTTATTTTCTAAGATTTCTTTTCTTCTCTTTGTCTCTTGTATCTCATCAGCAAGCTGGCGATGATTCTCTTCAAACTTCTGAATATTTGAAAGAACCCCTTCAATGGTCTCCGCGCTTAATTCAAATCTTGCCAGAGTTAATTTAATCTTTTCAAACGCTCCGGCTAGCCGGGTCTTCTCCCTTACAAATTGGAATTTAAATATCCACAAGACTAGAATTAAAATTAAAAGTAATGAAGCTAAAATGTAAAATGGTAAGGAGGGACGGACAATGACGCCAAGCAAAGATACCCCGAATAATATTGCTGAGGTTATCCCTAAAGAAGCAAAAAATTCGCTTTTCTTCTCTTGAACTGCTAGCTCTCTACTCTTTATCTCGTAGTTCTTCACCTCTAGATTAACTTCATCATCTAATCTTTTCTTTCTTTCATCAAAGACCTGAAAATCTCTTTCCTTCTCCCTTAATTTTTCACTTGTCTTCTTGAGCTCTCCTTCATTTTCCTTAAGAGCTGTAAGCCGCCCTTCTTTTTCTTTATTATAGTTCTGGATATCTCTTTCACAATCTCTCCACAGTTGCTCATCATTCTCATTGTAGCACTCCAGCTCCTTTAATCTTTCCAAGGCTTCTTTAAGTTTATTTAATACCTCTTTACCTTTTTCATATTTCTCCCTCTTTCTGGCATCTTCAAGGTTTTCTATCTTTTGTCCAATTTTCTCTGTCTTTTCTCTCTGCCTTACTAATTCTTCTTCAAGTTCATCAAATCTCTCCTCTTTAACCTTTTGGGATAGGTTCTCAATTTTCTCAATAAGGCGGTCTCCACTTTCTATTCTTGTCTTTAATTTTTTGTCTTTGATGTCCTGGAATATACCACCCGGTGTTATTTCACCTACCTCCAGAAGAGCCTCTTTTACTTTAGAGAGCTTTTTTGTCCTTAAGCCGGTAAGTCGGTCGGTTAGATCAGTATAAAACTCACTTTCAGAAGCAATAGAGAGAGCACTATTTCTGATTATGAAAATATTGCCACATTCTGATGGAGTTAAGCCGGCGACTTTTGTTAAGCTTACCTTTTCGGACAGCTTGACCTCTTTGCCCTGGTCATCTTCAATAACTAGATAGCCTTCTGGGGTTTCCTCTACCCGCTCTATATGTTCAAAATCCTTAACACCTCTACCTAAAAGTAGTTTGACAAGAGCATCTATGGTCAGGGTCTTCCCATCTTCATTTTTACCAAAAAAGAGATTAAAATTATGCAGGAGAATTCGCCCGGTATTGGGCAGGGGGCCGTATCGTATTATTGAGAATTCTTTTATTTTCACTGCCTTACCCCCATCATTGCCTTAATCACTAGATCCTGCATTTGTCTTTTCTTCTCTTCTTCATAATCACTTTGTTTAAGTTTTTCAATAAAGATTTTAAATAAGTCATCTTCAAGTATTATCTGTATATCCCTGAATTCGCAGCTGAGGTCCTCATCCCCAGCAGATCTTGGGGCAGAGGTCTTTTTTATTTGTTCTACTAACTCTGTCTCATTCATTCCAATAACTTTACTATTTATGAATCCTTTAACTTTGAGAATGACTTTTGCCTGAGGGTGGAGATTGCTAAGATGTTCTTTCACAATCTTTAGGGGTTCTTTGTCTTTAAAAGGGTCAAATTCAATAACCACTTCTTCAAAGTGAGGGGTATCAAGAGGGTACTCTTGAGGCGGGTCTCCAACCTCAAAGATATTTACTTTTCTCTGCCCGGTCTCTCTCTTAGTTATTGAAATGGGAGAGCCGGGGTAAACGAAATATCTACCGTCCTCTATCTCCCAGACATCAAAGTGAGAATGGAAGTGCCCGGAGAGAACATAGTCAATGTTTAGCCCCTTAAAGTAAGAAAGTTTAACCGGCATATACCTTTCTTCACCCTCATCTCCAAAATCCCCTCGAGAAAAGAAAGCATCAAGTAACTCCCCATGATAGAGTAAGATATTTTTCTTATCCTGCGTCAAACTATTTGCTAATGAGTGGAGTTTATTAAGAATCTTCTCTCCCTCCAGAGGCTCAAAAGGTATTCCCCAGACTCTTACATCTTTGTATTCAAAAGGACTACCTATGTTGGTTAAGATAACCGCATCTTCACCAAAATACCGTCCAGCAGTATAAGAATCACGATCATGATTTCCAGGAATAAGGACAATTTTAAAACCAGTGTTGGAGAAGACTTCTCGTATTTTGGGTCTGAGGTTTTCAGCATTGATGCCTTGGTCAAAGAGGTCTCCACTTATCACCAAGACTTCAATTTTTTCTTCCCTCCCAACTCCAATTAGCCTTTGGAGAGCTTCCCATCTCTCATCTTTATGCTCCTTTAGGTGTATATCTGCTGTGTGAAGTATCTTCATTTCATCTCCTCTCGGGGTCAGACCCGCAGGGTTGGTAGAGACGACCCGCCGGGTCGTCTCTACGGTAGGTCTGACTCCACTATACCACACCTAAGGTCAAATGTAAACCCCCCCTAAAAGTCCGCTGTCAGAGGCAACTGCTGCACCTTTGACGCGGCTTCTTGACTTTTTGCTCAATCTCGGCTAAACTTTTATCCCGGGCACATTCTTTTCTGAAAGGTCGCTTAGGAAGATGATTCTAAATACTAAAGAAAACGGCTGGTTTGTTCTTTACCATCTTTATTCTACTTCCCTAAATTATGATTCCCAGGGAATAAAGGATTTCCATCATGACCTGAAGATTGCCAAAAGATGGGGGATTAAATATGTTGTAATTGAAGACTATTATCGGAATTTTTGCTGGGGAGAATATACTTGCCCCTGGAACAAAGAAACTTTTAAAGCAATTATAGAATTGATTCATAATGAGGGGCTGGATTTTATACCTTACACCAATCCTACTGAAGTAGCTACCCACTCTAAGATTTTTAAAAAATATCCTCAATGGATGGTAAGGGATAGAGGGGGAAAGACTTTTACTGGTTTTCTCTCTGTCTTCTTTCCAAGATATTATAGAGAATTTGACTTTCAACTGAAGTTAATCTGCCCTGCTTCTAACTGGAAGGATTGTTATCTTGAGCAGTGTAGGGAGTTGCTTGATGAATATGGGGCTGACGGGATATATATGGATAGAGTTGACCATAGGATTAAGTGTTCAGCTCATCCTAACTTTGAAGAAGGAATAGTGAAGATAGTTAAGAGAGTTAAAGAGGTGGTCAAGGAAAGGAATAAGAGGCTAATAATAAATGATTGCGGAATGTTTTTGGATAAGACAATGAGGAAAGTATTGAGAATGGCAGATGTCATCCTGATAGAACTTTTGCCCGCGGGGAGGTTAACTCACCTTCTAAAATTCATCTTATATGACTGGGGAGATTATCTTTATAAAATGAGAAAGATTCTTTCCCCTCTTATGGACTTCCTTAATAAGGGGGCTTATCTTACCTCCCCCCAGCTGGCAAGTAGTAAAGCTATTTTAAAAAGAATAAGTAAGATAAGAGAGGTTTCTTCCTCTCCTCTTTTACTTTTCACTCATCGGGCTACCCCCCAAGGGTTAAACTTAATTTCAGAAGTTGCCGAGCAGGAAGAGGGGGTTAGCTTCTGTCTTTTCCAGCCAGAAAAGCTGAAGGGAAAGGGGGAGGGGATCAAGAGGCTGTCCCCACTTGCCTGAGAGGCAGGAGGGGCGGAATTAGGCTAAAAACGATGAAAAAAGGAGAATGAGTAAGATAAATCTTGAAAAGCAGGCTTTTTTGTCCAAATTTAGTTAAATATGGGACTTGCAAATTTATCTTAAAAGTTTTAAAATGAGATGTAGGGGCGACATTTATGACGCCCGTCATCTACATTATTCCCACTGATAGGCGGAACATTCTTGTCCCGCAGTATCCAGAATCCAGTTTAGAAAGGAGGGAAGCAAGTATGCTCAGACCCTTAGGTGATCGGGTACTGGTAAAGGCAGAAAAAGAAGAAGAGAAGACTAAAGGAGGAATTGTTTTGCCCGACACAGCTCAGGAGAAACCCCAGCAGGGAAAGGTTATTGCTGTTGGCCCAGGTGAAGTCTTGGAAGATGGTAAGACTGTCCCCCTAGAGGTAAAGAAGGGAGATAAGGTAATCTTTTCCAAGTACGGGGGAACAGAAGTAAAAGATAAGGACGAGGAGTATCTTATCTTAAAAGAGAGTGATATTCTAGCTATCTTAGAATAAGGTAGCCGCAGCCCCCGATTAAACCTGTTCCTGACAGCCCCTGATTTAATCAGGGGCAGGAGTTCAGGAATCAGGGGTAGCTTGTGCGTAGTAAGAAAATTCGTGATGCACCCAAGGGGTGAACAACTTAGAAAAAATCTATTTGCAACAACAGCTTTGTGCACTCCATACAGGTGCGGCTACCGTGGAATATCAAGCAAAAGTAATGTCATTGCGACCCTGATTTAATCAGGGGGAAGCAATCTCATGAGATTGCCACGCTCCTTTCAGTCCCCTTCGCTTTGAGGTTGCTTCGCCTTTGGCTCGCAATGACATTCTTCGGCTCACCGCAATGACATCTTTGGAATTTTGAGTTTAGTATTTTGATATTGTTTAGGGTTTAGATATTAGAATTTAGGATTTTTATTAAAGGAGGTAAAAGGCATGGCCAAGATGTTATCTTTTGAGGAAGAAGCCAGGCGAAGCCTGGAAAGAGGAGTGAATATTTTAACCGAGGCAGTAAGAGTAACTTTAGGGCCAAGAGGAAGATGCGTAGTCTTGGAGAAGAAATTCGGCTCTCCAACCGTAATTAATGACGGCGTAACTATTGCTAAGGAGATTGAGCTGGAGGACCCTTATGAAAATATGGGAGCCCAATTAGTTAAAGAAGTGGCTTCCAAGACAAATGATGTAGCTGGGGATGGGACCACTACAGCTACAGTCTTAGCTCAGGCTATTATCCATGAAGGCTTGAAGAATGTAGCCGCCGGAAGTAACCCCATGATTCTAAAAAAGGGAATTGAAGAGGCAGTAGATTTAGCAGTAGAGGAGATTAAGAAGTTGAGTATTCCAGTAGAAAAGAAGGAAGCTATCTCTAATGTTGCTTCAATATCCGCTAATAATGACAAGATGATTGGGGATATGATTGCTGAGGCGATGGAAAAGGTAGGTAAAGATGGAGTAATCACAGTTGAGGAATCGCAGGGGACTGATACTACTCTGGAATTAGTAGAAGGAATGCAGTTTGACAAAGGCTACATTTCCCCTTATATGGTAACTGATACCGAGAGGATGGAAGCTGTCTTTGAAGACCCTTATATCTTAATCTATGAGAAGAAAATATCAGCAGTAGCTGATATTCTTCCTCTCTTAGAAAAAGTGGTCCAGCAGGGTAAGGCTTTAGTAATTATTGCCGAGGAAGTGGAAGGAGAAGCTTTAGCTACTCTGGTAGTAAATAAGTTAAGAGGAACTTTCCAGTGCGCGGCAGTAAAAGCACCTGGCTTTGGTGACCGTCGGAAAGCAATGCTTGAGGATATTGCTATTCTAACCAAAGGACAGTCTCTTTCTGAGGATTTGGGAATAAAATTAGACAAGGTTACCCTCGATATGTTAGGGCAGGCTAAAAAAGTTAAGATTACTAAAGAAGAGACTACCATAGTGGAAGGGAAAGGTAGTACCAAAGAGATTGAAAAGAGAGTAGCCCAGATTAGAAGAGAGATTGAGGAGAGTGATTCTGATTATGATAAAGAGAAGTTGCAGGAAAGATTGGCTAAACTAGCTGGAGGCGTGGCGGTAATTAAGGTGGGAGCCGCTACCGAGACCGAGATGAAAGAGAAGAAGCATAGAATGGAAGATGCCTTATCGGCCACTCGGGCGGCTATTGAGGAAGGGATTGTATCTGGTGGAGGAGTAACCTACATTAATATCCTGCCGGCTCTAGACAAACTTAAAGGAGAAGGGGATAAGAAGGTAGGACATAATATTGTAAAGAAGGCTTTGGAGGCGCCCCTGAAGCAGATAGTTGGTAATGCTGGTATGGAGGGAGCAGTAGTAGCTGAAAGAGTAAAGAAAGAGAGTAAAGGCATAGGTTTTGATGCCCAGAATTTAAAATATGTAAATATGATTGAGGCCGGTATAACCGACCCAACTAAAGTAGTTAGATTTGCCCTCCAGAATGCGGCTAGTATTGCCGCTATGCTACTTACCACCGAAGCAATAATAGCTGATAAGCCGGAGAAGGAGAAAGGTATGCCCGGGATGCCGCCCGGAGGGATGCCTGGCGGGATGCCATATTAGTCTCCCAATACCCTCGGCTGAAGCCGGGTAGAAGAATTTGGCAATGATTACTCTTCTTACTGACTTTGGGTTAGAAGACAGCTTTGTAGGAACCCTAAAGGGAGTAATTTACAGAATTAATCCTGATGTAAAGTGCAAAATTAATAAGATAAGCAAGTCTTACCTTGAGAACAAGCCGGGGGAGCTTTTAGCTGTCTGGGGGAGCTTTGGCTTCTTAGAAATATCCCAAAGAGAAGGGAATGCCAAGAAGAGACTAAAGATTAAAGGAGCGGGGGAAAGAGTTGTTGTAGATGTGAAAGGTCATTCATCAAGGTGAGCACTGCCCGAGCTTTATCTAAGATGATTATACTAATCCCGGCATTATCAAATCTTATCCTTCTAATTTGAGGAAGTTTAAGTCCCAGAGCACAAGCAACGATTATCCGCAGAGAGCCTCCGTGAGCAACAATTAGGATGGTCTTTTTGGGGTCAGACCCGGCGGGGTCAGTAGAGACGACCCGTCGGGTCGTCTCTACATAAACAGCAGAAACTCTCCTCTTAAATTCCTTTAAAGTTTCGCCCTCAGGGATACGAGTAGATAAAGGGTCATCCCACCATCTCTCTAAGATAGTCTTATATCTCTTTTTTACCTCCTCCAATAATAATCCTTCAAAGACCCCATAATTAATCTCTCTTAAAGCAGTCCGTTTCTTTACTCTTAGATGATGGGATTTAGCTATTATATTAGCTGTTTGATAAGCTCTCTTTAAGTCACTGCTCAAGATAGCCGAGATTTTCTCTTCTTTTAATCTTTTAGCTAATTTTAAAGCTTGTCTTCTTCCCTCTTTATTTAGGGGAAGGTCAGCTTGTCCCTGGTAACGCCAATCTTTATTCCACTCAGTCTCCCCGTGCCTAACTAAGATTAACTTAGTCATCTTTTCTCCTGTCTCCGGTGGATTAGAAGATTAAAAGATTTTAAAAAAGAGGTATCAGGGTGTCAAAGTATCAAGGTGTCAAAAAAAGCTGATACTTTGATACTCTGACACTTTGACACTCTGTTTACAATGGAGCGAAGGTAGCCGCAGGCTTCAGCCTGCGAAACCTGTTCCTGACAGCCCCTGCTTTCGCAGGGACAGGCCCCTGATTGAATCAGGGGCAGGAATCAGTAAATTCATTCGGGGTTTAGAAATTAAGCGTAACTGTAAATTTGGTCTTGGTAAGTTTTTCCCTATGCCCATCGCCACCCGGAGATGAAAAATATTTCTTAAAATCCATGTCATAGTCAAGGGTTACATTTATAGTCTTGGATAATTTGTAATTAAAGCTTTGATGCCAGGTGGTTAGCCTTTCGGCCTTAATACCCTGAGACTGGATTATGGAGACCAAAGATAGACCACTTTCCTCTGGCTCTAAGCCCGGAAGCCGACCTTTAGGAATCTTTATAATTATATCACTATATTGGAGCTTATAGGTTAGCCGATCCGAAAATTCATGAGTAACCTTAAAGCCAGGCATAAGCACCTTTAACTTCAACTCCAGTGGCTTTTGAACAATCCGGTATAACTCTATTATTGACTCTCCATCATCAATCATCTGATTTACCTCATCTTCAGTCTTACCTCCGGGCTTTGCCTGGGCAGATTCGTATAGAACCTCATTACATACCCACTCACCACTAGCCGGAGCTAAAACCTCTCCCATATACTCTATATTTCTTCCCGGCAAATCAAGATTTACAGCCTCACCCTTAGCCAGGTGAATATACTGAGTAAGATTATCTTCCTTAACAAAGTGCGAGTATGTATCATCATAGTGACCAAACTCTATCCGGTCTGTATAGATAATTCCTAACCGAGAACCATTCTCAACATTTTCGTCCAGCCACTCCATCCAGGGATGGCCAGGAAGAGGACTAAGGGGGTCTGAACCACCTTTCCATGGACTTCCTTCATCCGGTCGGATGCACATAGAGAAGCTAACACTATCACTTCCGGTAATTAGCTCCTTCTCTATCCCGGCATTTAAAAACATATAATTTAAGGAGAGAGTAGTGGTGGGAGTAGGTTTGTAACTAAGCTCCGGCCAGAA